>LXNJ01001675.1_pt1 | contig 12794 bp, 8 predicted proteins | sample 809081 | NCBI WGS metagenome assembly LXNJ01 (sample SAMN04870510, study PRJNA318959) | sponge metagenome | biome: sponge; feature: marine sponge reef; material: water | host: Petrosia ficiformis | place: Greece: Milos, Mediterranean Sea | collected 2013-05-29 | depth 5-7 m
CAGAAGATGCTGGTCCACGCCAGGGGTTGCACGGCGGTGAAACTCGTACGCGTCGCGCAGAAGCATGGAGTCGGCGTCGTCCTGGTGCAATCCGACCCCGACATGGAGTCGGTGCCGGTGGACATGCTCGGTGGGAAGGACGCCGTGGTCTGCATCGGCGGCAACACGCCGGACGAGAGCTACCTGAACGCCCGTTCCGTGGTCCGCATCGCCGAAGACGAACGAGTCGACGCGCTGCACCCGGGAATCGGATTCCTGTCCGAGAACGCCCAGTTCGCGGAGTTGGTGCGCTCGCGCGGCATCAACTTCGTCGGCCCGCCCGTGGCGAGCATGGAAACCATGGGCAACAAGTCGAATGCGATTGCCACGGCGCTGGAACACGGCGTTCCCGTGGTGCCGGGTAGCCACGGCATCCTGACCGACGGCGACCGCGCCGCGGCGACCGCCGCGGCCATCGGCTACCCGGTGCTGATCAAGGCCGTACACGGGGGCGGCGGCAAGGGCATCCAGGTCGTGGAGACCGCCGACGACTTCCACGAGGCGTTTCACCGCGTGTCGGTGGAGGCGCGGGCCGCGTTCGGAAACGGCGACGTCTACCTAGAGCGCTACGTCACGTCGTTGCGCCACATCGAGGTCCAGGTGCTGCGCGACGCCCACGGCACGACCCAGGTGCTCGGGCTACGCGACTGCAGCGTGCAGCGCGACAAGCAGAAGGTGATCGAAGAGTCGGGCTCGACGATGCTGCCGAACGAACTCGACGACGCGGTTCGGCAACACGCGGCCGCGCTGGCGGATGCCGTCGGCTACGTGGGGGCGGGGACCGTTGAGTTCATCTACGACCTCGACTCCGGCGAAGTCTATTTCATGGAAATGAACACGCGACTGCAGGTCGAACATCCGGTCACCGAATGGACCTCCGGTGTGGACATCGTCGGCGAGCAACTGCGCATCGCGGCGGGGGAGAGCATCGCGGACCTGGCGATCGGTGACGACGGCTATGCCATCGAGGCGCGCATAAACGCCGAGAAGGTCATCGAGTCTTCGACGGGCGAACTCTCGTTCGCGCCGAGTCCGGGCGCGATCACCGCGTGCGAACTTCCGGAGGAGGACGGCATCGACATCATTGCCGCCGCCGGCGAGGGTCGCTTCGTGTCGCCGTACTACGACAGCATGATCGCGCAGATCATCGCCCGGGGACCCGATCGGACGTCGACCGCGCAGAAACTCGCGGACTATCTCGATGGGGTACGGATCCAGGGCATTGCGACGAACATCGCCTTGGTCAAGCGAGTGTTGCGCGACGAAGTCTTCCTGCGCGGCGACTACGACACGGGGTACCTGCCGGAGTTCCTGGGTCGTGTCGATGCGGGGGAGTTGATGGCGGAGATCGCCGACGCGGCGGGCTCGGCGGATAGCGCCATCGCGCGGGAATCCATCGCGATCGAGGACAGCGACGAACTCAAGGTGCTGGCCCCCTCGACCGGCATCCTCTACCTGACCCCGTCCCCCAGCGAACCGCAATACGTTGTTGTCGACGACCGAGTCTCGACGTCGGCGACCTTGTGTCAACTCGAGGCGTTCAAGATCTTCGCCCCGGTGCGCCTCGACGATTTCAATCCACCGGACCAACCCCCGCTGTACGAGCCCGACCGGCAGTTCGAGATCACGCGCATCAATGTCAGCGCCGGTCAACAGGTGAACGCCGGCGACCTGCTGTTCGTGGTGCGGCCCCTGTAGGGGACGGGCTTGTCGCGTCGCGGCGCGCCCGTTGGGCGCGAATCGAGAATGCTTGCGCATTCTCGTGGCATCCGACCGCCGCTACGGGTGAGCTCGGCGCAGGCGACGGCCCCGTGGGCGCGATGGGGGCGTTGTTCCACGGCCGTTAATCCAGCGCGGAGATAACGCGATCCACCACGCCCGCGGCGTCGCCCGCCCAGCGCGTGACGACAACTATCCGGTGTTCCGGTACGACACACACCAGGTTGCCGCCGGCACCGATCGCGGCGAAGGCACGTTCGGACGCGCGCGGCCATGCCTGGCGGGCATCGTTCAGCCACCACAGGAAGCCGTAGCGCCGATTGACGGTGCAGGGCGCCAAGGCCGCCTCGATGGACGACTCCGAGAGAATGCGGCGACCGTTCCATCGCCCGCGCGCCAACATCAAGTGGCCGTAGCGGGCGTGGTCGTACGCGCTGATCATGATTCCGCCGCCCCAGTGTGCGCCGCCGGGGACGGACGCCAAGGTGGCGCCGCCAACCGAGACCTGGGCGTTGGCGTAGGCGTGCCATTGCCAGGATGCGGTGGCACCGATGGGCTCCATGACTTCCCGCCGCAATACGTCGGCTAGTGGTTCGCGCCAGACGTGCAACGCCGCAAGAGCCAGGGCGTTGACCCGGATGTCGTTGTACTCCCAAAACTCACCCGGTCGGCGCAGACGCCTAGGTTCGCCCTTCTTGGAGGCGTTCGTTGACTGATTCACCCGGCGGTTGTGGTCCACGGTGTCAGGGATGCCGAACAACTCCCCGGACCATTCGCTGGTCTGCTGCAGTAGATGCCGCCAAGTGACCTGGCCGTTCCGGAATCCGTCGAACAAGGGGTCATCGACGGTGTCCGACACGCGGTCGTCGACGTTTTCGATTAGTCCCCGGTCGACGGCCAGTGCGACGCAGGCCCATAGGTAGCTCTTGGTGGCGCTGAACGTCATGTCGACCCGTTCGGGGGTTCCCCATTCGACGGCAAGCAGACCGTTCTTGACGACAACACCAGTCGCGCCGCCACGTGGCTTGGTCGGACCGATCGGACGGTTGAAGGGTGGCGGATCTTCCCGGCAGACCATGGTGCCCACGTCGACGGGCCAGTCGATCTCGGATGTCTCGGCGTAGTTGCGCGCCCTAGCCAAGGCGGCGGGATCGAAACCGAGCGCCTCGGGGGAAGCCCGCCGCCAGGCTGACGACGGTGGAAAGTCGAGACTGTCCATGACACGCAACATAGCAGTCTGTGGCGGTCCATGGCCATGGCTGCTGCATGGCTACGAGGAGACCCTTGAGCCGGGCGTTTACGACCTGGACGGCGAACGAGATCCATGCCGCGCTGAACGAGGACGCGGCCCTGTTCGGACTTTGATGCAGGCGGCACTCGGCTGTCGCGATGAGGAAGACTTCCTCGTATCGAGGCTGCGGCCACCTAGATCGGATGTCGTCGGCGCAAGCGGGTGGCAAGCCGTTAAAATGGCGGTTTGAGTCCCGGTCCACCTCCCCATGGTCGTCATCGTCGACTACGACGCCGGAAACCTGAAGAGCGTAGAGCGGGCCTGCCGCGAGGTGGGTCTTTCGGCCGAGATATCCAGCGATCCGAAGCGTATACGATCCGCCGCGCGGATCATCTTTCCCGGCGTTGGCGCTGCGGGTAGCGCGATGAGGAGTCTGGCTGCCAGTGGCGTGGACCGGGCATTGGTGAACGCGTTCGAAGCCGGTACGCCCATACTAGGCATCTGCTTGGGCCTGCAGATTTCCCTCGAACACTCGGAAGAGAACGACACGGACACGCTGGGTCTGCTACCGGGCGAAGTGCGCAGATTCCGGCTCGACGACCCGGTCCTAAAGGTGCCGCATATGGGCTGGAACGCGGTGCGCGTTGTCCGACCACATCCTGTTCTCGACGGCATCCAACAAGGCGACGAGTTCTACTTCGTGCACGCTTACCGGCCGATCCCCGCCAACTCGGCTGACGTCATTGCGGAATCGGTGTACGAGGGTCCGTTCTGCTCGGCGCTGGGACGGGCAAACTACGTGGCAACCCAGTTCCACCCCGAGAAGAGCGGCCGGGCGGGCTTGAGCCTGCTCGAGCGGTTCGTCGAATGGGACGGTCGGATCGATGCTTAGCAAGCGCCTCATCGCCTGTCTCGACGTGCGCGACGGCCATCTCGCGAAGAGCATCAAGTTCGTCGACACCAGGAACATCGGCGACCCGGTGGCCAAGGCGCGCGAGTACTACGTCGACGGCCTGGACGAACTGGTGTTCTATGACATCACGGCCTCCAGCGAGGGGCGCCGAATCATCCTCGACGTCGTCGAAGCCGTCGCCGAGCAGGTGTTCATCCCGTTGTCGGTGGGCGGCGGCGTGGCGTCGGTGGCGGACGCGACCGACCTGCGCCTGGCGGGGGCCGAGAAGATCAACGTCAACTCCGCTGCGGTTCGGCGCCCGGGACTCATCGCCGAGTGTGCCGAAGCCATCGGCGACCAGAACGTGGTGCTGTCGATGGACATCCGCCGGGTTGATCGGTCAGCACGGATGCCGTCGGGCTACGAGATCGTCATCAACGGCGGACGCAAGCCGATGGGAATCGACGCCCTTGAGTGGGCAAAGCAGGGCGAGCGCCTCGGCGCAGGCGAATTGGTGGTCAACTCCATCGACGCCGACGGTACGCGGGAGGGTTACGAACTGGGCCTCACCCGCATGCTCTCGGAAGCCGTGCGGATTCCCGTCATCGCCTCCGGGGGCGCGGGCGAGCCCGATCACCTCTACGATGTACTCACCGACGGCAAGGCGGATGCCGCGCTGGTGGCATCCATGGTCCACTACGGTGACTACACCGTCTCCGGGCTCAAGCGCCACCTGCACGAGCGTGGCGTCAAGATGCGCATGTCCTGGTGACACCATGAAGGCGATACAGATTCAAAACGGCGACCTCGTTTGGGAGGAGAGCGAGGAACCTTCCTTGGGACCGGGCCAGGTTCGCATCGAAAACCACGCAACCGCCGTGAACCGCGCGGACTTGTCCCAGCGCGCCGGCGGTTATCCGCCGCCGCCCGGTGCAAGTCCCGTGCTCGGCCTGGAATGCGCCGGTGTGGTCACGGCGGTCGGCGAAGGCGTCGGCCGCGTGGTCCCCGGCGACGAGGTGTGTGCCTTGCTTGCCGGGGGCGGCTATGCCGAGACCGTGGTCGTGCCTGCCGGCCAGGTGCTGAAGAAGCCCGGCCAGCTCACGATGGAGGAAGCCGCATCGATTCCCGAGGTATTCGCCACGGCCTACCTCAACCTGTTCATGGAAGCGCGGCTCGCAAAGGGCGAGTTCGCCGTGGTCCATGCGGGCGCGAGCGGCGTCGGCACCGCCGCCATCCAGATGTGCAGGGCCTTCGGGAACCCGGTGTTCGTCACCACGGGATCGCAGGACAAGATCGACCGCTGCGTCGAGTTCGGCGCGGACGCCGGCATGAACCGGCACGAAGGCGACTTCGCGGAGGCGATCAAGAAGTGGGCCGACGGGCGAGGCGCCGACGTGATCCTCGATCCCGTGGGCGGCGCCTATCTGGCGGCCAACCTGGCGAGCCTGGCGACGGACGGACGGCTCGTGATCATCGGCCTGCTCGGCGGCGCGACGGCGGACGTGGTATTGGGAACGATGATGGTGAAGCGTCTGCGCATCATCGGCTCAACCCTGCGGGCGCGGTCCATCGCGGCCAAGGCGACGATCATGGATGCCTTGAAGGAACGGGTCTGGCCGTTGTTGGAAGACGGGTCGATCCGACCCGTGATCGAACGCGTCTATCCGGTCGAAGAAGCAGCGGATGCCCACGAATTGATCGCGGGCAATCAGACCTTCGGCAAGGTGGTGCTGCGCGTGCGCGACTGACCGTTGTGCGGGCGTGTGGGTGTCCCCATGGGTGCCCCCTGCCCCGTCTCGCTCGGTTAGACGGTGTCGGTGAACGAAGACGGGCGACCGCAAGGATCGCCCCTACGGGCTCAACAGCGTTCTCATCATCTCCTCGGCGAATACCGGTGCGGCCGCCTCGATCCAAGCCGGATACGTCTCGTCGCCGGTTTCGTAGGTGATCGACGGAATTGCGTACCGGGTGAAGAAGTAGTTCTTGGCATTGGCGGACTCTGACTTGCTCGGCCGGTGGATGAACTCGAGATCCCGCTGGCGCTTGCGTACGCGCTCGAACCAGTCGGCGGCGAAGGCGTGGGCCGTGCCGTCGCCATCTTGCGGTCGCTGGGTGTAGAAGAGGTGGGTTTCCGTGAGCTGCGTTGCGTGGAAGTCGAGCATCAGGCGCAGCGCGATGCCGCGCTCGGCGAGGTCGGCGAGCAGGGCTCGGACGCTGCGCGTCTCGGGCTGCCTGAAGGGCCCCCAATCCCGGTTCAGGTCGGTCTTGCCGGCGTTGTGCCGCCAATGACCGGCGGCGACGCCGTCGGGATTGAGCAGCGGCACGGTGATCACCGTGAAGGTGTCGCGGAACGAGCGGGCAAGTTCCGTATCCGCGAGCACCGTATCGACGAAGGCGTGCATGGTGAGAGCCCCAGTCACCTCCGGCGGATGCTGACGGCCGATGAACAGGACCGCTTGCGGGTGGTTGCCGGTCTCCGCGACCGGGATGGGACGCCCGTGGACGCTACGCCCGAGGGCGCGCACGGCCACGTCGGACCGCTCGGCGAGCGACAGTGTCCAAGTGTCGTAGAAGCGGGTCGTGAGAAGCCGCTGCGATGCGATCCAAACGGGCGCTTCCGCTAGCGGTATGCGCAACGCCAGACGCTGATTGTCGTCGGAAACCGCCACCGACCGGTCGGACATGCGCTGCCAGTTGGTCCCGTCGAGACTGACTTTCGGCCAGAATCGATCGGCGTCGGCACCCACGAACCCCATCAGCACCACGGCGTCGCCGGGTCGCTTTGGACTTGCCCGGAAGGCGTACCAGGGCATCGGCACTTCGACCTTCGAATCCTCCGGACGGATGCTGATGACGAACTTGCCGTCGCGCACGTCGCAGCGGTGGAACGCGCCGCCTTCGAACTGCGTGTCGAGGAGCGCGAGGTCGTTCTCGCAGAACCGGTCCGCGCCGGCCGCGGCGCTGGCGAGCCCGGCCGCCGCCGCTACCGCGAGCCTGGCACGCCAACCCATGGGGCTACTGCAGTTCAGCCCGAAACTCGACGTAGTACCGGGCACCGAGATCCTGGTGCATATCCGCGAAATAGCCGAAGAAGCGGTCGGCAAGCGGAGCGCGCTTGTCGGTGATGTTTAGACCACCGAGGCGGATTCGGGCACTGAGGTTGGCGATGTCGAAACGGTAGTACACGTAGGCGTTGATAGTCCGCATGCTCGGCACGACCCACTCGGTGCCGTCGGGGAGCGTCAACGACGTCTGTACAAATTCGCCGACGCGCAGCGATGACAGCGACGCACCCCAGGCATTGTAGTGCCACCGCAGCCGGGTGGACGCCTTCCACTCGGGATTGCCGTTACGCCCGATCAGATCCTGGAAGCCCCCGACGTCGAAGTGGGCGGGTAGCGTGCCTGCTTCCTGCGCCGCAAGCAGAACGGCCGAGTCACCACCAGGATCCTGCTCGAACTCGCGCAAGCGGGCCATCTGGTGGCTGAACGAGAACGAGCCGAACCGGGTGTCGGCGTCGTAGTAGATGCCGTAGTCGGTTCCGAGCATCGTTCGCGTGTCGAGGTTCGCGTAGCGGTCGTCGATGTAGGCGATCCTGCCCGCCGGGCAGAGCCCGGCGGCGTTGAAGATTTCCACTTCGTCGTCGTCCGCTTCGCCGCGGACGGTCGCGGGGTCGCCGACGAAGCCTGCACAGTTGTTGTTGCCCTGCTCGATGCGCCTCAATAGGTCGAGCAGGGAGTGGTTCTCCTCCCCGAGCAGGCCGATGGTGTCCTCCTTCTCGATCCACCAGGTATCGACGGTGAGCGTCAGTCCGTCGATCGGCGTGGTGACAACGCCGAGCGAGCGGTTGTTCGAACTCTCCGGGATGAGCTTCTGGCTGCCTTGCGCGATGCGCTGGGTGGAGTAGCGGCAACTCAACGTATCCTGGTCGGGATCACCGCCATTCTCCGCGGCGTAGACGCACGCCCAGTCGGTTCGGGTATTCTGCCGGGCCACGATCTCCTCGTTGATGGTTACGAGGTTGGGTGCGCGGAAGGCGCCGGACGAGGAACCCCTGAGCAACAGCCGTTCGTGCGGCCGGAACCCGAACGCCACCTTGCCCACCGTGGTGTTGCCAACGTCGGAGAAGTCCTCGTAGCGCAGCGCGAGTTGCACGTCGAGGTTCCGATGCACGGGAACCAGCAGTTCGCCGAACGCGGAGACCACGTCGTGGTCGCCCTTGCTGTCCGGCGTCGGGCTCGAGTTCACGACATCCGACACGTAGGGCCAGGTATCCCCCTGGAAGTCGGTGAAGACGATCGTGCCGTCGAGCCGGGGATCACGGTCGTCGACGAAGGATTCGCGGCGGAATTCCACGCCCGCGAGTAACCCCACGGGCCCGGCGGGCAAGGTGTAGATCTCGTAGGTGGACGCCTTGAAGTCGACCAGGAACAATTCGGTTTCGTTTTCCCGTCGGACGTCGACCAAGGCGCGCTCGATGTTCGTGTTCGCGCGACCGCCAAACGGGTTGTAGGCTGCGGGGGTTGGATCCTCGAGCGCCTCCTGCATGAGGATGTTGGAGATCCGGTTGTGGGTCACGTCCTCCTTCTCGGCCCGGGACCAGAGGATGGCGGTATCCCAATCCCAGTCCTCCCACGTGCCTCGGAAGCCCTGCAGGAATCGCCAGGTCGCACCGTCGTTGTCGACGATCCGCGGCGCCTCGGTCCAACGTCCGTTGTCGATCCACAGCCTGACGCCGGAACAGGGAACGTCGGGAATCACGTCGTCGGGTAGCCGGTTCGGGGAGCCGCAGGGGCCGAGCGGGTTGTAGTAGTTCTCCGCGGCGACTTGGAGTTTCACCGTGGAGAAGGACGCCGACGCGTGACGGTTCATGTTGGTGGCCGACAGGTACGCGGCGAGTTCCGTGTACGCCTCGACGCCGTTGTCGAACTCGTGGTTCAGGAAAGTGAACAGATGGGTCCGTTCCAGTTCGGATAAGAGATCGCGGTTCTCGTTCAGGTTGTGCCGATAGGTGCCCTGTCCGTCCCTGCCGCCGCAGGTGCCGTAGCCGATCTCGTATTGACATCGCGGATCGCCCACGGGATAGGTCTCGAACTCGCCGGAACCGTCGGTCAACACGCCCGACAATCCCAAACCCCTGACGCTCGACACCGCGTCGAACTGCCGGTATTCCGAATTCGCGCTGTCGTTGCGGAACGCCGTGCCAGACGCCCAAGGCGAATCGGGGTCGAGCCGCCAGCGAAAGTCAGAATCCGCCCATCGCGGGTCGTCCTGCGAGTTCACGCGGTCGCGTTGGTAGTGCTGCGCGAACACACTCAGGTTCGTACGGCCTTCGTTGAAAGCCATCCCCCACTCGCCGATCAGGGTGAGGTCCGTGCGCGGAACGTTCTCGAAAGCGGCGTGCTTGACACGTACGCGGGTGCCCTCGAAGTCGCTGTTCAGGACGTAGTTGACGACACCGGCGACGGCATCGGCGCCGTAGATGGCGGAGGCGCCGTCGCGCAGCACTTCGATGCGCCGGAGCCCGGCGGGTGGCAGCGATTGGGAGTTGGCGGTGTTCACCGGCACGAAGCTGCCGCCGACTTCCTCGGTTTGGTAACTGGCGGCGTTGACCACCCGGCGCCCGTTCAGCAGCACCAGTGTGTTGCCGGTGCCGAGATTGCGCAGGTTGTAGGCGCCGATGTCGCCGCGGGCGGCGTTGACGCCGCCACTGATGTTCTCGGCCTCGTTGAAGAAGTTCGAGCCTTGCTCAACCAGTTGCTCGAGCAGGTCGGCGCCGTCGTCGAAGCCCAACGCCTCGATGTCTTCGGCATCGAGCACGGAAACGGCCAGGGCGTCGGCGATGTCGGCGCCCTTGATCTGGGTGCCGGTGACGATCACCTCCTCGATGGCGTCGTCCTCGGTCTCGTCCTGGGCCTCGGCCGCAGTCGTTGCCAGCAGCAACGACAGAAGAACCAGTCGACCTGTATACGGGTTCGCGAAGGGCATGTGACTTCTCCGTTGACGCGGGATGCTCCCGCCGCGATGCTTGGCGGGGCGGTGCAGTTTGTCGCAAACGGGCCTTGGCTTCAATGCGAAACGCGACTCCCGGTAGTCGTTGCCGGACCGGCGAAATGACACGCTTATTAAGGTGCTGGCGGCCCCCTCGACGGGCGGCTTCAGTCCAACGTTACGATGTGACGCAGCAACGCGTCGACCAACGCGTTCGTATGTGCTGCCCGGCGGGGACTCGTCGCGGCCGGCGCGGCGCTCTGCGCCACGATCACGAGGTCGTCGCGGGGATCGATCCAGATTAGCTGTCCAAAGATGCCGATCGCATAGGGACCACCGCCCCAAAGCCACCACAGGTACCCGTAACCCGGGTAACTCGACGAGCCCTTGGCCGACTTCGCGCCCCTACGCCGCCACCACGCTGATCAGGGCGTCGAGTACCTCGTTGGGTCGTTCGTTCAACATGGCATGGCCGCAGCCCTCCAGGCGGACCACGCGTGCCTCGGGAAGCGACTGGGCAACACCGAGTCCAGCCCGCGCCGGCGTCATCATGTCGTCGTTGCCCGCGATCACGAGAACCGGGCAGCCGATGACCGCGTCACCGTCGACGACGAAGGTGTTGCAGGCGGTGAGGTCAGCATGGAACACGCCGGGTGCGGAGCGTTCCAGCAGACGTTCGCCGACGGCCAGCATCCAGACACCCGGATTCGCGTTGGCGCCCAGCGTGCCCGTGGAATGGCTCCAGGTGTTTGCCATGTCGATGGCCGCGTGGTGGTTGTCCTTCGCGGCACTCAGCAAGGGGTGGGTAACCGGCATCGGTGCAGAGGTGCCGAGCAGGGCCAGCGCACGGCACCGGTCGGGCATCGTCGAAGCGAACCGGTAGGCGACGAGCGAGCCCATGCTGTGGCCCACGACCGCGGCGGTAGGTATTGCCAGGCCATCGAGTACCTGGCCGAGCCAGGCAGCCATGTCGCCGACGCGGTCGAAAGGCGGACCCTCGGAGCGCCCGTGACCGGGTAGGTCGACGGCTGCCACCCTTAAACCCTGGCGTGCGAAATAGCGCGACGGCAACGCCCAGACCGTGTGATCCATGCCGGCCCCGTGCACGAAGACAACGCTCTCGGCATCCGGGCGGGGAAGGCCCGAGCCGTTGCCGACATAGACGGTCCGACCGTCGACTTGGATGCGCGTCCCGCTCATCCGGGTGTCCGCGCGGCCCGTCGCAGAGCGCGGGAAAGATCGCCGATCAGGTCGCGGGGATCCTCGAGGCCGATCGACAGTCGAACCAGGCCCTCGCCGATGCCGGCGGCGGCCAGGGCTTCGGCGTCCATACGGTGATGAGTCGTGCTGGCGGGATGGATGACCAGGGACTTTGCGTCTCCGACATTGGCGAGATGGGAGAAGATCGACAGGTTCTCGATGAACGTTCGCCCCGCGTCCCGGCCGCCCTTGATATCGAAGCTGAACACGGCACCGGCGCCCCTGGGCAGTAGGCGTGCACTGAGGTCGTGATCGGGGTGGGAGGGCAACTCCGGATAGCTGACGGACGTAACGCTTTCGTGTTGGTCGAGGAAGGCCGCCACCTCGCGGGTGTTCGCGACGTGCTTCTCCATGCGGATCGGCAGCGTTTCCAGCCCCTGAAGCACATGGAACGCGGTGGTAGGCGACATGCACGCCCCGAAGTCGCGCAGGCCCTCGCGCCGTGCGCGGACGATGAACGCCTGTGGTCCGAACTCCTCCGCGAACACGAGGTCGTGAAAGCCTTCGTAGGGTTCGGTGAGGGTCGGAAACTTGCCGGAAGCTTCCCAGTCGAAGGTGCCGCCGTCGATCACTACGCCGCCGATGACGATGCCATGGCCGCTTAGGAACTTGGTCGCGGAATGGAAGACCAGATCCGCGCCCAGATCGATGGGTTTGCACAGGTACGGTGTGGCGAAGGTGGCGTCGACGAGCAGGGGCAGGTCGGCATCGTGCGCGACCTTCGCAACGGCAGGGACATCCAGCACTTCGAGGCCCGGGTTGCCGAGGATCTCGCCAAACACCAGTCGCGTGTTGTCGCGAATGGCGGCCCCGAATGCACCGGGCGATCGCGGATCGACGAAGGTGGTCTCGATTCCGAAACGGGGGAGCGTGTACTGCAGCAGGTTGTGCGTGCCCCCGTAGAGCGACCGTGATGCCACGACGTGGTCGCCGGCGGAACAGATCGTCGACACCGCGAGGTGCATGGCCGCCTGGCCGCTCGCGACGGCGATGGCGGCGACGCCGTGCTCGAGGGCGCTGATCCGCTCTTCGAGTACCGCGTTGGTGGGGTTCGACAGGCGGGAATAAACGTGCCCGGCACGCTCGATGTTGAACAGGCCCACGGCGAAATCGCTGTCCGGGAACACGAACGACGCGGACTGGTAGATCGGTGTTGCGCGTGCCCCGGTGGCGGTGTCCGGCTTCTGCCCGGCGTGCAGGGCAAGGGTGTCGAATCCGGTGGGGCGGGGACCCCGGTGTTCATCGTCGGCCATGGCACCATCCTACCCCATGTCCCGCTGTATCAATGGCCGGACATGGGGACTCGAGCCGGGGCAGCGGTACCGCTGACCGGCAGACCTCCGTGCCTCGGGCGGAGAGGTCGCGGTCAGTCCAGGGCGGGGGGCTGGGGCAGGGTTCTGACGGCTTGGGACTCGATGGCGACTGCCCCGGCGTTTAAGCCGGCGAAGCGGGGCGAAAACAGGCTGTAGCCCATCAATCCGATGACCAGCGTGAAACCCAAGGCCATTGTCCCTAACAGCACGTTGAACTTGCCGGAGAACTCCCGGTGCTGGGACGCCAGCTTGGCGTCGATGGCGTCGAAGCGGGGCGCCAGCCCGTCGAACCTGGCGTCGATGGCGTCGAAGCGGGGCGCCAGCCCGTCGAACCTGGCGTCGATGGCGT
>LXNJ01001676.1_pt1 | contig 12790 bp, 11 predicted proteins | sample 809081 | NCBI WGS metagenome assembly LXNJ01 (sample SAMN04870510, study PRJNA318959) | sponge metagenome | biome: sponge; feature: marine sponge reef; material: water | host: Petrosia ficiformis | place: Greece: Milos, Mediterranean Sea | collected 2013-05-29 | depth 5-7 m
CGTGAAACGCATCGAGGACATCCGCGACAGCTCCATCTACGACCGCCTGCAGGAGAACAGCGCCGAGGCCCTCGAGGGGTACCTGCGCCCCGTGATGTCCGGCCTGGATCCTTTCCCCGAAGCCCCAGTTGCCCCTGCGATCTCCGCAAGTGCCGCGACGGTCGCTGCCGAGAGTCGGCAGGGTCGCGTATTGGCGCAGAAGGTCGAGACCCTATCCGCCTCGACGTCGGCACCGCATGTGGCAGACGAACCCGAGGTCGGCGAGACCGCCCAGGACGCGCCGCCATCCGCAGGCGAACCGTCGCAAACCGAGGCCGACGAGGTCCCGCTGGACGACAACAAAACCACATCCATCCCCGAGAGGCTTCCCCAACCCGGCGTCGCCGTGGGGGAATACATCGGGATACTGCAAGGGATCGCCGAGGCGGAACTCACGGAGGCCGCGCGACCGACCAACCGCGTCGGGGAGTGGATGGCGCGGCTGCAGTCGCTGAACAAGCGACAACGCGCCTACGGAACGCCAGCCGCGCTCCGACAGTGGGCGGCCGATCGGGACATCCGACCCCGAGACTCGCCCCTGCCCGTTTAGGCGAAAGCCGGCCACAACGACCGGGCGACCCGCTCTCCCCCGTTCGTCGAGTCGAACACCTCGGTTTCGCGACCAGGAATTCCATCGCGACGAGCCGCCCGATGCCCTCCAGGCCATCCAAGGACGGCCATCGGGTGTCGGTGAGGCGCGCTCCGCCGTCCGTCCGACGCCACATTTGCGAGCTCTTGACGCTTGCAGCGCGTCCGTCCGTGTCCGTCCGCGACTCGAGATTCGCGTGTCCGAAACTCGTAAACTCGACGGCTTTGCGCAACGCGAGCCGCGTGTGTCTCAGACTCGTCCCCTCGACAGCAAGCTGCCCAGTGTCGGGACCACGATCTTCACGGTCATGTCCAAGCTCGCCGCCGACGAAGATGCAATCAACCTGTCGCAGGGCTATCCCGATTTCGACGGACCGCAGCGTCTGCTCGAACGCGTCGGTCACTACCTGACCAACGGCTACAACCAGTATCCGCCCATGGCGGGCATCGAGCCGTTGCGGCAGGGGATCGCCGACAAGGTCGAGGACCTGTATGGCGCCAAGGTCGATGCGGAGACCGAAGTGACGGTCACGTCGGGCGCCACGGAAGCGCTGTTCTGTGCCATCACATCGGTGATCCGCCCCGGTGACGAGGCCATTGCGTTCGACCCCTGCTATGACTCCTACGAACCTGCGGTCACCCTCTCCGGCGGCGTTTGTCGCCACGTGCCGTTGACGCCCCCGCACTTCAAGGTGGACTGGAATCGCGTCGAGGACGCCCTCGGGCCGAAGACTCGGCTCATCCTCATCAATACGCCGCACAACCCCACGGGCGCGGTGTGGGACGCCGCCGACATCGAGAACCTGCGCCGCGTTGTCGCCGACCGCGACATCTACATCGTCGCCGACGAAGTCTACGAGCACATCGTCTTCGACGGTCGCGACCACCTAAGTCTCGTCCGCTATCCGGACCTGTTCGCCCGCAGCTTCGTGGTCTCGTCGTTCGGCAAGACCTACCACACCACCGGCTGGAAGGTGGGCTACTGCGTCGCGCCGCGACCGCTGTCGGCAGAATTCCGGTGCGTCCATCAGTTCGTGACGTTCACCACCGCGACGCCGTTGCAGTACGGCCTCGCCGACTTCCTGCGCGAGTGTCCCGAGCACCACCGCGACCTCGCCGCGTTCTACCAGGCGAAACGCGACCTCTTCTGCGATCTGCTGCGCGACTCGAGATTCGCGCTAACACCTTCGCCGGGCACGTTCTTCCAGCTCGTCGACTACGGCCGTATCAGCAACGAGCACGACGCCGATCTGGCAAGGAGATGGACAGTGGAAGCGAAGGTGGCTTCGATCCCGGTGTCGGTGTTCTACGAAGATCCGCCGGATCAGCGGTTTCTGCGGTTCTGTTTCGCCAAGGACGACGCCACCCTGGAACGCGCCGCCGAGATCCTATGCGCGCTGTGAACTCCGAACTGCGCATCGCGTTGATCCAGGCGTCGCCACGGTGGCATCAGCCGGCAGCCAACCGAAGGACGTTCGAGGGGATGCTGCAGGGCGTCGGCGAAGGATTGGATCTCGTCGTCCTGCCCGAGATGTTCAGTACGGGCTTCACGATGAGTTCCGGGGAAGTGGCCGAGACCATGGCGGGCGAGACCGTCTCGTGGCTACGCGAGCAGGCTGCGGACCTCGGTACGACGATCGCGGGCAGCCTCGTCGTTCGCGACGGGGGCTGTTTCAATCGGCTGGTCTGGATGCCTCCGAACGGTCGCGAGACGGTTTATGACAAGCGGCATCTTTTCCGCATGGCGGGCGAACACGAACACTACGCCGCTGGTGCCGAGCGTGTGGTGGTGACGATCGGCCCTTGGCGCGTGTGCCTTTGCGTCTGCTACGACCTGCGCTTTCCGGTGTGGCTGCGGTCGTGCAACGACTACGACGCGTTGTTATGCGTGGCGAACTGGCCTGCGGCACGGCAGTCCGCCTGGAATGTGCTTCTGCGGGCAAGGGCCATCGAGAACCAGTGCTACGCCGTTGGCGTCAACCGGGTTGGCACGGACGGAAACGAAGTCGACTACCGTGGCGGCAGCGCGGTCTACGACTCCGAGGGAAACGCCTTGGTGGAAGCCTTCGACGACGAACTCGTGCTGCACGAGACGCTCAATCTGGATGAGCTCAACACCTATCGCGAACGGTTTCCCGCATGGCGCGACGCCGACGAGTTCGAGGTATCGCCATGAGCGGCGAGCGCAGGTTCCTCCCACCGTCGCCCGTCCTGTTTCCAGCGACTCGGCTTCGAGGAGACGCAAGTTGACCAGTCCCGAAACTATTCACGTCCGGTGCTTCGGCGCCCTTGCCGCCTTTGCGGTCTCGTTCCTTGGCTGCCTGCTCGGATGCAGCCAGTCGGATGAACCGGAACACCCCGGCAAGGGAGTCTATGAGCGGTACTGCTACGCGTGCCACCAGGCAGGCATCGCGGACGCCCCGAAACTCGGCGACCGCGAAGCCTGGGCACCCCGCCTAGCCAAGCCGCGTGAGGAACTGCTGGAAAACATCGAGCGTGGCATGACCCCCGGAATGCCTCCCCGCGGCGGTTGCCCGTCGTGTACCGACGAGGCACTGGCTGCGGCCTTGGACTACATCGTGTTGAAGGCCGAGTAGCTGCCGAGAGTCCTTGCCCGGACGGCGTCCCAACCCCGCCGCCACAAATGCCCGAATCCATGTGACATCAACGCGATGTCAGTGTTGAGACCGCAGTTGCGTGTGTCGCTCTTCGGGATGTTAGACCGCAGTTGCGTGTGTCGCTCTTCGGGATGTTTGCCCGGACGGCGTCCCAACCCCGCCGTCACAAATGCCCGAATCCATGTGACATCAACGCGATGTCACTGTTGAGACCGCAGTTGCGTGTGTCGCTCTTGGGGAGATCTGTCGCTCTTGGGGAGATCCCCTAGGAAGTCAGGCGGTGGGCTAGCCGCCGCAGTGCCTCGGCCATTCGGCGCGTTCGGTCGAGATCGACCGTATCGGGCCAGCGGTCGTCCGGGTGGTGGAACCAGGGGTTGCTGCCGAGGATGGAGAGGTAGGGTTCGCCCAGGTCGTGGACGTTGCGGGCTTCCCCGCCCGGGCGGACGCCGACGGGGTTGGCGCCGGCGGGTTCGCAGCCGACGTCGACCAGCGCCGTGCGGATCGCCTCCAGCGAGTCGGCATCCGAAGCCTGGATCCGGACGCCGGACCCCGTGGCGGCGAAATTGGCACCCAGGTGCAGCCAGGCGTGGGCGTCCGGTGCCGGGTTGGTCGCCAGGTAGTGTTCCAAGCCCAGGTGTCCCAGTTCGTGGCCACTCGTGGCGATGAAGATCACGTCCCGCGCGGGTCGGTGCGCCGCGAAATGACGAAGAAGGGCGAGCCAGACGGCGATGCCGCCGCCGCGTTCCGCCGTGCTGACCCACCACGAACTCTTCGGCGTCACGACCACGAACGGCGCGAGGGTCGAGCGGTTGCCGGCAATTCGGGCGTGGACATTGCATCCGAGTGCCGGCTCGAAGGCCACGTCGGTGGTCAGTCGGATCTCCTCGGCCTTTTCCGCGGCGGCTTGCAGGCGGGCTTCGTGCCCGGTTGCCACCTGCAGTGCCGGGGGTCCGAACGGCACCCGGAAGTGGTCGGCATTCTGCAGCGCGAGCCCCGGGACCTCGGGGCTGATGCTCGCCACGGCAACGAGCGCGGCAAGCTTGTCCTCCCTGCGGGCGTCGGCGAACGCGCGGTTGGCGTCGACCCCCGCACCCGGGCCGAGTGCGCCGAGACCGATCACCGGCGATCCGCCCCCGTCCACCATCGCCCGACCGTTGGCCAAAGGCCGTAGTCGACCGACGAGACCTTCCGGTCCGGTCGTGCCGCCATCGAACAGCGGGACCCCCTCGATGGTCGTCCCGTCGACCTCGATCTCGCAACGCCGGAGCACCCAGCGCGAAAGGGGAAAGTCGTCGCGTCGGGGTGTGACCCCGGCATCGCGGACGTTGTCCGCGAGCCAGTCGGCCGCTAGCCGATCCCCCGCCGTGCCGGTGCGATGCTCGCCGATGGCGTCCCACGCCGCGATGTCGGCGGCAACCTGATCGCCCCCGGGCACGCCCTTCGGGGGAGTTGGGGGAGAGTCAGTCACCGGGATCCTCGTCGGCCCGCTACATCGCCCAGGTCCCGGGCAAGCGAAGCGACGGTCCCCGGGGTGAGGGTCGTCTCGCAACGCAGTTCGTCGTGGTCGATGCCCATGGTCACGGGGGCATCGGCGCGGATGGCAGCGATTCTTTCCTCGTCGAACTCGAAGCGCAGGAAGTGGACGGCCGCGGTTCTGTCGTCGTCGATCCGGTCAAGGTCGTCGTTGGCGTAGGCAAAGACGCGTGCCAGGTCGCCGACAGCGACCCACACCCGGTGTTCGACGCCCGGCATGCGCCTCAGCGCCGCGTCGCGTTCCGAGACGTCCTCGTATTCGATGAGGAACGTCGCCTTCCAGTTCGCGCCGTCGGGGATCAGCGGGTTGTAGGTGGCGATCTCGTCCTCGATGGCGGCCCGCTCGAAGATGCGTTCGACGCGGAGCATCTCCTGGACCTGGTACTTCATGGTCAGAAAGTCCTCGAACAGCAATGTCGCATGGGGCCCCAGGGCGACCCGCCGCGGCTTCTTGTGGGCCATGACGGTCCGGCGGAAGGCGTCTCGTTCGACGGCGTAGTCCTCGAGGCTCCAGAGTTCGGCTCGACTCAGCTTGTGCATGGCGCAGACCGTCAGATGCCGTACGCCCGGCGCAGCATCGAAATCGGATGGGTCGCCTTGCTGCCGTCGTCGAGGCCGTGCTCGATCATGCGCCCCGCCATGGGACAGTCGGACCCGTAGGTGTCCGCCTCCGCCTCGCGCACCCGACGCACCACCGGGCGCGCGATCTTCATCGCCGAGGCGTAGGTCTCGGCCTTGACCGCGTAGGTGCCGTCGTGACCCGAGCACCGTTCGATCATCGTCACCTCCGAATCCGGCACCAGCGCCAGGAACTCGCGCGTCCGCTGACCGATGGCCTGGACCCGCTGGTGGCAGGCGGCTTGATAGGCCACCTTACCCAGCGGTTGCTTGAAGTCGAGGTTGGCGAGGCCGTCGCGGCGCCGCGAGACGAGGTACTCGAACGGATCGAAGAACGCCGCCTTCACCCGCGCCACGTCGTCGTCGTCGGGGAACAGCAGGGGGATCTCCTGGCGGTACATCAGCACGCACGAGGGGACGATGGACATGAGGTCGTAGCCGTCGGCGATGGCGGCGAGGAACACCGGCAGGTTGGCGTCCTTGTTGGCCGCCACGGCGTCGAGATCGCCGAGTTCCAGCTTCGGCATGGCGCAGCACGCCGCGTCGGTAAGCCGCTTGGCTTCGATGCCGTTGTGACGAAGCACGCATAAGAGGTCCTCGACCACGTCCGGTTCGTTGTGTTCCCCGTAGCAGGTCACGTACACCGCGACGCGGCCGGTGGTGCGATCGCCCGCCACGGACGCGCCGCTGAAAGGCTCGACACGCTCCCCGCCCCCAGCCGCGTGGAACGTCGGCAACGGCGCGTCGCGATGGACGCCGGCGAGGCGCTCGCCGAGGCCGCGCAACGCGCCCACCTTGGCGGCGCCGTTGGCGAGCTGGCGCACACCCGGCGCGGACAGCGTCCTGAATACGGAGTCGGTGCTGGTGATCAGGCGATCGCGCCAACGCGGCCGCTGCTCCTTGAAGCGGGCGGCCTTGGCGCGGAGCATGAGGTGGGGAAAGTCGATGCGCCACTCGTGGGGCGGCAGGTAGGGGCACTTGGTCTCGGCGCAGAGATCGCACAGGAAGCAGTGTTCGACGACCTTGCCGTAGGCCGCCGGGTCAACGCCGTCCACCTCCATCGTGTCCGACTCGTCGATGAGATCGAACAGGGTCGGAAACGCCTCGCAGAGGTTCACGCACCGGCGGCACCCGTGGCAGACGTCGAACACCCGGGCGAGCTCGGCATCCACGGCGTCGCGGTCGTGGAAGTCGGCGCTCTGCCAGTCGATGGGTTCGCGCCTCGGCGCTTCGAGACTACCTTCTCTGATTGAACCAACCTCCCTTGTCGCTCGGCGCTGTTGCTGGGTCTTGCTTCGGCAGCATCATCGACGCCAATCACCGGGAGAATTCGCGGAGCGAATTCTCGGGCGACCGCGAAAGCGGTCGCGTACGGGCTAGAACGAAAAGGGCCTCGCTCAAGCAAGGCCCTTCGCCGGGCGATCGCTCGCCTTGGCCGCGCCGGCCTATTCCATTGCGTCGAGCGCTTTCTGGAACCGGTTGGCGTGGGACCGCTCGGCCTTGGCGAGCGTCTCGAACCAGTCGGAGATCTCGTCGAAGCCTTCGTCGCGCGCGGTCTTCGCCATGCCCGGGTACATGTCCGTGTATTCGTAGGTCTCACCGGCGATGGCGGCCTTGAGGTTGTCGCTGGTCGTGCCGATCGGCAGTCCGGTGGCCGGGTCGCCGACCCCCTCCATGTGTTCCAAGTGCCCGTGGGCGTGGCCGGTCTCGCCTTCCGCCGTGGAGCGGAACACGGCCGCGACGTCGTTTTCCCCCTCGACGTCCGCCTTGGCGGCAAAGTAGAGATACCTGCGATTGGCCTGCGACTCGCCGGCGAATGCGTCCTTGAGGTTCTGCAGAGTTTTGCTGTCGGTCAGATCCACGTCTTGCGCTCCCTTTTCGCTGTGGTGACTGAAGGATGAGCGAGTATAACGCGAGCGTCTGGCGCTATGCTGCGCTGCTGGCCGGACAAAACGGGGTGCACCATGGCGGAAGTGGAGTTCGTCGAGCACGGGCACTGGGCGGAGGTCGTGCTGAACCGCCCGAAGCGTCGCAACGCCATCGACGGGCCCTTGGGGGAGCAACTCGCCGCGGTGATCCGCCGTGCCGACGGGGACGACGGGGTCCAGGCCGTGCTGCTCCGCGGTGCCGACGGGGCGTTCTGCTCGGGACTGGATCTGAAGGCGTTCAATGCCGAACCGCCACCCGACTGGATGCCCCGGTTCGGCGGCATCTGGCGGGCCGCGCACAAGTCGGTCTACGAATGCCGCAAGCCCATCGTCGCGGCCTTGGAACGGTTCGCCATCAACGGCGGCGCGGCTCTGGCACTGGCGGCGGACCTGCTGGTCGTCGGCGAGACCGCGTTCGTGCAGGTCGGCGAGGTCCGCCAAGGCATGGCGGCGCCGTACAACATGGCTTGGCTACGCCTGCGCCACAGCGAGTCCGTCGCCGCCCGCCTCGCCATCACCGGCCGGCGTTTCGCCGGTGCCGAACTCGACGCCATGGGCGTCGCCCACGAGGTGGTCGCGGATGACCAGGTCGTCCTCGCGGCACGACGCCTCGTCGAAGAACTGGCCGGCTTTCCCGACGGCGCGGCCGTGCGCATCAAGCGGCTGCTGCGCGCGTACAACGACGAGCCGGCGGACACCTGGTTCGACCGGGTGACGAACCTCGCGTCGGGGCCACGGGTCAGACCTCGGGTCGTTGAAGGCGGGTGAAGCCGTTGCCGACGTTGCCTTTCTGACGACCACTAGTGGTCGAACACGGGCGATCGCGTCGCTACGGGAATCGGTGGGCGAACTCGGACCGCAGCCGTGACCACTCGAGCTTCAACCACGGCGTGAAGTCCTGCGCGTTGGACTCGAGGTCGTGGTCGAGGTCATCCGGGCGGATCCAGCGCCACTCGGCGATCTCGGTGGTGTTGATGCGGGGCTCGGTATCCGTGTGGCCGACGAACACCGAACACAGCTCGAATTCCGAACCGACATCGGCATACGCCGCCCGGTATTCGAACTTGTAGAGCATCTCGATGCCGGTCAACGCGAGGCCCAGCTCGTCCCCGGCGCGGCGCAGGACCGCATCCCCCACGGCCTCGCCCCGGCGCGGATGCGAACAGCAGCTGTTGGACCAGTAGCCCGGCCACAGGCGCTTGTCCGGGTGGCGACGCTGCAGCAGGGTCTCGCCGGCGCCGTTGAACACGAACAGCGAGAAGGCGCGGTGCAGGATGCCCTGGCCGTCGTGACAGACGGCCTTGCCGAGAGACCCGACCACCCGGTCCTCGGAGTCCACGAGGATCAGCCGTTCGTCCTCGCTGGAGACGATGTCTGACTTGGTCGCGAGATCCGTGCCCATGGAACGCCTAGCGCGTCTCGCGAGTACGCGAGCGCGTCTCCCTTCGGGAGCCGTCCAAGAGCGATCCCAAGCGTTGTTCGAAAGGCAACCTGCGTGTGAACATCAGCGCCGCTCAAGGAACCGAGAGGGGTCAACGGCGACAGTTTAGCCGGGTGCTATAGTGCCGGTCATGATCGAACTCGCCCCGGCCGAACCGCGCGAACGAATCGAGGCGATCGACACCATCCGCGGCTTCGCCCTGCTGGGCATCCTGCTACTGAACATCCTGGCCTTCGGACTGCCGTTCCGGGCATACACCAACCCCACCGTGGACGGCGCGGTTGAAGGCGTCGACTTCGGCGTCTTCTTCACCATCGAGTTGCTCTTCGAAGGTTCCATGCGGGCGCTGTTCTCCATGCTGTTCGGGGTCGGCATCGCCATGTTCGCGGCCAGCGGCAAAGGTGGCGCGTTCCACTACCGCCGACAACTGCTGCTGTTCGCCTTCGGGCTGGTCGACGGCTTCCTGCTGCTGTGGACCGGCGACATCCTGACCATCTACGCGATGGCCGGCATGGTGCTGTATTTCTGCCGCAACTGGCGGGCGCGGAGCCTCTTGACCGCCGCCGGGTGCATGTTCGCCTACCTGATCGTGCTCTACACGGCGACCTTCGCCACGGTCAACTTCATGCCCGACCAGGCTGCCGCGGCCGCGGCGCGAATCGCCGCGGCCGAGGCGCCATCGCCACAGGACCAGGCCGTCGTCGACGCCTGGGGCCAGGTCGACGTGCAGTTGCAGCCGCCGACGTACCTCCTCGAACGTGAGGCGAGGAAGTTCCAGGGAACCTACGCGGAGGCCTTCGTCGCCAACGCCCAGGAACTCCGCGGACTCCTCGTCTACGGCCTGCCGGTGCTGTTCATCTGGGATGCCATGGCGTGCATGCTCCTCGGCATGGCGCTCTACCGGACCGGCGTTCTCACGGGGCAGCGCAGCGTGCGTTTCTACACCGTCACGGCGATCCTCGCGTTGGCCATCGGGGTCGCCACCAACGCCTTCGAACTGGCCATGAAAATCGGTAGCGGCTACGCCCCGCAATGGGTGACGGGCGGGACGGTCATCACCTACGACATCGGCCGGGTAGCCATGGCCATCGGCTTCCTGTCGCTCACCATGATCGCCTACCGACGGGGCTGGCTCGCCCGGCTGCGCCACGGCCTGGCGGCGGTCGGCCGCATGGCGCTCAGCAACTACATCCTGCAAAGCGTGTTCGGCTTTCTGATCTTTCGCGACCTCGGGCTCGGGCTGTGGAACGACCTCGACCGTCACGAGCTTTACTACGTGGTGGCCGGACAATGGTTCGTCATGATCGCCTTCAGCCTGTGGTGGCTCGACCGGTACCGATTCGGCCCGCTGGAATGGTTGTGGCGGTCGCTCACCTACGGCAGACGCCAACCCATGGCGTTACGACCCGCCTGACCGGTGCGCGAACAGCGCGTAACCGTTCGCGGCGTCGATCTCGCCTACTTCGAATGGGGCAACCCGTCGGGGCAGACGATCCTGATGCTGCACGCGACCGGTTTCCATGCGCGTTGCTGGGATGGCGTCGTACGATCGCTCGACGACGTCGGCGAGGGCTGCCGACTGGTCGCCGTGGACCAGCGGGGCCACGGCAGATCGGCCAAGCGGGGACCCTACGAATGGAGCGAATTCGGTGCCGACGCCGCCGCACTCGTCGACGAACTCGACCTCGACGCCGTGATCGGGCTCGGCCACTCCATGGGCGGTCATGCGGTGACCCAGGCCGCCGCGCAGCGTGCCCATCGTTTCCGCGCGCTGCTGCTCGTCGACCCCGTGATCCTCGACCCCTCCGCCTATGCGGATCACGCGATGTTCGCCTCGCCGGAGGCGCATCCGGTGGCCCGGCGGCGCAACCACTGGCGGTCGACCGAGGAGATGTACGACCGCTTCGCCGACCGCCACCCGTTCAACCTGTGGGATCCGGCGGTGCTTCGCGACTACTGCCGCTTCGGCCTTCTCCCCGACGGCGACGGCTTGGTACTCGCCTGCCCGCCGCTGGTCGAAGCGTCGATCTACCAGGGCAGCGCTGGCCGCGACATCGGCGATGCCATCCGCACCCTGCCCCACCCGGCGGTCGTGCTCCGCGCCCAAGGGCGGGATCCAGGCACCCGCAACACCGGCACCATGGACTTCGCCCGATCGCCGACCTGGCCGGGGCTGGCGGCGGCGTTCCCGAACGGGCGCGACATCCACCACCCCGAGCTCTCCCACTTCATCCCCATGCAGCGGCCGGACCTCGTGGCGGACGAACTCCGCAAGCTCATCTCGTAGCGGCGACCCTGCGCTTCGCTGTGCGCCGGATTCGCCTCCGGCCCAGAGCCCTGGGGCGCTACGGGAGACGGGCCAGTTCCTCCTCGGCGGCGAGCCATGCCTGCTCAAGACGCTCGAGGTCGGCGACGGCGCCGCGCCGCGCCGCCACCAGGCGGGACATCTCGTCGGGCTGTTCATGGACGCCAGGCTCGCCGAGGCAACGGTCGACCTCGTCGACCTGGCGGGTCAGTTCCTCGATTCGGCCTTCGAGTCGGCGTTGCCGCTGGCGGAGCCGTCGTTCCGTGCCGGACGGGCCCGCACGGCGGGTGCTCTTGGGCTTGACGGCACGCGTTGCACGGGGCTGGCGCAAGGCGGTGTAGGCGTCCAGATCGTCGTCGAAGCGGTTCACAATACCGTCGCCCACCAGCCAGAACCGATCCGCGCACTGCCGCAGGAGGTGACGGTCGTGGGACACCAGCAGCACGGCGCCGCGGTATTCCTGCAGGGCGAAGGCGAGCGCCTGGCGCATGTCCAGGTCGAGGTGGTTGGTAGGCTCGTCGAGAACCAGCACCGCAGGCTGCCGGCAGGCGATCAGGAGCAGCACGAGGCGTGCCTTCTCGCCGCCGGAGAACGTCTGCGCGCGCCGCTGCACATCGCCGCCGCCGAATCCCCAGCGGCCGAGGGTGTCGCGCGCATCCTGCTCCGCGAAACCGAGGTCGGCGAGGTGCTCGAGAGGCGTGCGGGAGAGGTCGAGAGACTCCAACTGATGCTGGGCGAAGTAGCCCACGGACGCGTGCCGTCCGGGGGTCATCGAGCCGTCCAGCGGCGTCAATTCGCCGGCCAGGCAACGCAACAGCGTCGTCTTGCCCGCCCCGTTGGCGCCGAGGACACCGATGCGGTCGTCGGGGTAGACGCGCAGCGTCACGTCCTCCAGCACCGCCTGGCCGTCATAGCCGATGGCGGCGTCATCCAACGACAACGTCGGGTTGGAGATCTTTTTCGGATCCGCGAACGAGAAACGATACGGCAACTCGGCGTGCACAGGCGCGGCGCGGTCCATTCGTTCCAGGGCCTTGAGGCGGCTCTGCACCTGGCGCGCCTTGCTCGACTTGGCGCGGAACCGGTCGACGAAGGCGTGGATCTCGCGAACCCGACGCTGTTGCTTCTTGTACTGCGCCGCCCGCCGTTCCAGCGCTTCGGCGCGCTGACGTTCGAACGCACTGTAGTTGCCCGTGTAGACCTTTGCCTGGGCATCTTCGAGGTGGACGATCCCGCCCATAGTGCGGTCGAGGAAGTCGCGGTCGTGGGCGATCGCCAGCAGCGTCCCCTGGTAGCGCCGCACCCACGTCTCCAGCCACAGCGTGGCATCGAGATCCAGGTGGTTGGTGGGCTCGTCGAGGAGCAGCAGGTCGGACGGCGCGAACAACGCCCTCGCCAGATTGAGCGTGATCCGCCAACCTCCCGAAAAGGCTTTGTGCGGCTTGTCGAAATCCGCCGTGGCGAAACCCAGGCCACCCAGGACCTCGCCGGCGCGGGCGCGGGCCTCGTAGCCGCCCGCATCCTCGTAGTCTGCGTAGAGCGTGCCGAGCGCATGGTCGTCGCCGTCCCGCTCCGCGGTCGCGATGGCGCGTTCGACGCCGCGCAACCGGGTATCGCCGTCGAGGACGAACTCCAGCGCCGGGCGGTTCGACGGCGCGACGTTCTGCTCCAGGCTGGCGAGCCGCCAGGCGTCCGGACGCACGACCTGTCCCTCCTCCGG
>LXNJ01001677.1_pt1 | contig 12787 bp, 12 predicted proteins | sample 809081 | NCBI WGS metagenome assembly LXNJ01 (sample SAMN04870510, study PRJNA318959) | sponge metagenome | biome: sponge; feature: marine sponge reef; material: water | host: Petrosia ficiformis | place: Greece: Milos, Mediterranean Sea | collected 2013-05-29 | depth 5-7 m
TATGTTCACATTTCAATGAACAGCAATTCCCACACGCATGCGCTGGCGAGGTTTCCTAACCTCGCCAATGTAAAGGTAATTGTGAATTTTACTATAAAAAGCAATGCCTATAAAAAGTTGGCACTGCTTTATTGGTGGAACTGTATCACAGAACTTCAGATTTGTCAAGGTTTACAAATAGCGGAAACAGAGCCATTCAATTTTCGGTTTTTCACATCTAAAAACGTAAAAAGAGGCGCAATGAATTGCGCGACTACAAACGCGTTTGTTATTAAATCGGGGTTACAAACCCCTCCAACAAGAGTAATTCTCTACAATTGAATGCCTCTAAACATTGACAAAACAGAATTTTACAAATCTTTAAGAAAATCCAATGCTTTTGTATAACTTTTCCGTTCAAGATAATGCTTAAGCATTGTTGGCGCAGTAGACTCTATGTCCGTAGATAACTGCTCAATCTTGAGAAGTTGTTCAGTGATGTCGTCCCCTGTCGCGATACGGTTTAACATAGTCTCCAATGTGTTCTGTAGATCAAATGTCAGTTCCGTTGTCATCGTATTACTCACTTTCCGCCGCAATAGGCGGCAATTCGTCAATCGCTTTGCATGTTCGCAACCCTACGTTTTTGCCGGGTTCGTCATAACCTTTCCACGAATAAGGATCAACCCCAGATACAGGAATAATGCAACGTCGGTCAGCACTTGCAGGTCGTTCTCCTTCTCGGATTGACCACGGAAGCAATGACCATGAATTGCAGTAATGGTTGACAAGGACTCGACGGAATGTATTTCCTCTATTTTTGCGGGAACGATGCAGTAAATAGCCGTTGAAGAAGACAAGCGTTCCTGTTGTTACTTCAACAGGGACTTCCGTTGAACCGTCAAATCCGTAACTTTCCTGCGCGAAATCGAATTCGTCAGGATTTTCGTGATTACGCTGTGGATATAAATAACCGTGCCGATGAGAACCAGGAAGTACCCACAAACACCCATTCTCCACATTTGCATCATCCATAGCAATCCACGCACCGATTAAGGAACGGTCGCGCGTGGGAATATAGATTTCGTCCTGATGCCACGCCTGTCCCTGAAAATTAGGTGGTTTGACGAAAAGCATTGACTGCATACACTTAACGCTACCATCCCAAAAAGGCAGGTGTGCGGCGGTAATTTGGCTCAGGATTCCACAGATTTTTGGGTGTTTGACGTACTTTTCAATAGTATCGCTAACGAAATGCGGTTGATGAATACAAAGAATTCTGCCGATTGCATCTTCGTCTGTAACACTATCGGGCAAAGGTTTCATGTTATCACATTCATATCCACCACGAGCAAGCGTAACTGTATCTTGCCTAAGTTCTTCAATTTCGCTTTCGGATAGCAAGTTTGGAACGACAAGATATCCGTTTTCAATAAAAAATTGACATTCCTTATCAGATACAACATCTGGAACTTCAATTTTATCTGTTAATTCGGGACCCATTTGTTTATATTATCCTCCTAAATCTCATAGAGACACAAACCTAAAGAATAAATAATTATACCAATTCTGATAAATAAAACACCATAACAGAGTTTTATGAGATTATTAAACTTATCTTATGTTGAATGTCCGAGGCACAATGAATTGCGCGACTACAAACGCGTTATTTGTTAATGAGATGTTATTATTCAGATACGTTATTACGTTCAAATTCATTAGTCCAAGACCATAAGGCAGATTTTGATATTGCTAAAGTAAAATTGTATCACAACTATACACGATTTGCGAGGAACATTTCCGTTATTGCAAGTGCGAAAACTGCTAAAAGAAGATAAGTCGCGACACCCTGATTTTTCTCAACATCTTCACGGTATTGTTGTTTAACTTCGGCTGTAAGTTCAGATGGGGCACGGTCAAATTCAGTAGAACCGACAAGCATGCTGGTTAACTCCTCTGGATTCCGAAGTGTTAAGTCGGACTCAACAGTATCAATATTAACAACAAAATAGTGCGGTGATCCGCCAGAACCGTGTACTGAATAGATACCAGGGTGTTCAGTATTTTCATAAAAGAGGCTGCCTTGTTCATTCAACGTCATCCGTGTTTCTTTGCGATCTGGATTGAAAACAGCCACCTCTTTTCCTGCACTATCTTGAGATCCATTGTATTCTACACTGTCTCCAACACGATAGTCCGGCACTTTGCCTGCTTGCTTCAGCGCAAGATATTTGATAGTTTCGTGTAAAAAAGGTAGATAGACACCGTGTATAGGCAGATCGTTCCACTCACGATCAATCGTGGATGTAAGACAGAGGACTCGTCCGTTGCCGTAAATTTTTTCAAGGACTGCTGGGTTTCCGTCATCAAAAGCAGCGATAGTTACTGCTTCTGGCGTGGGGACCGTCTGAAAATATCTATAAAATCGCCCTTTTCCAAAATCGCCATGGTTTGGATTGCGAAACGGGGTAAAAATAGGATGACGATAATCAACACTCGCGATGACTTGAAACTCATCTTTGCCGATTGGGTCACCGACCGCTTGCATTAAAGTACACGGCATGAGTGCGTTTTCTGTTCCGCCAAGGTGTTGCTGGTAAATGCTTGAATCAACTTGATCTCCAAGCGTGATAATTAGTCCGCCACCTGTATTAACATAAGTTTTCAATCTTTCGGCTTCAGCTGCTGTTATCTGTTTTACATTTGCGAGAATAAGCACATCGTACCGCTGTAGCGCAGCTGCTGACGGTAATGTGGCAGACTCTGTGTAATTAATAGGTGCTCCATCATCTCCAACACTTTTCAGTGCCCTTGTCAAAAAGAAGGTTTCATCTTCAATATCAGATCTTTTCTGTTCGCCATTGACAGCATGCACCTTGATAGATTTCATGCTTTGCACAGTAAAATAGTATCTGTTGTCAATTTCAAGAGCATCAGAATCAATTTCAACCCAACCTGTATGAATGGATTCTGATTGCAGATCAATTTCCATTTTAAAGATGGCATCCGCGCTATCTTCTGGCGCGATATCCAATTGCGTGGTTTGGACTTTATTGTTGTCAATAAATAGACGGACAGGTAGTTTTTGAACCTCTTCAGTGCTGAAATTGTGAATACGTGCCACCAATTCAGTATCTTTTTGTTCAATGAGTACTACTGGTGGAACATTGATGTCGGTAATTGCGCGGTTGTTCGGTTGTTCAACTGCGACATTGACAAATTCGATGTCTACATCGGGACTAAGCCTGTCGGTTTCAAGGAAGTTTTCCCATCCGATTTTCTGCAAGTCTGCAATAAGGTATATCTGTTTCTGTCCGACTGAAATTCCCTGAAGAATTTCATCAGCAGTTTGGATAGCATCAAGATAATCGGTTGTATAGTCAGTAGGCTCTGCACTTTCTATTGCTGTTCTGATGTGATTATGTTGAGAGTCAATAGGCAAAACTTTCCGCGCTTTGTCTGCAGATAGGATGAGCGCAACAACATCGGCACTCTCTAAACTGTCAAGGCGGTTGATTGCCTCTTCTTTCGCACGTGCAAAAACGTCTTCATACTGCATGCTGTAGGATGTATCTAAAATGATAACTGCATTCCGCACACCGCCTAATTCAGGAGCGGTTGTAGGGTCAGCCGCAAAAAAAGGTCGTGCAAAGGCGAAACCAAGAAGTATTAACATCAAGATGCGCATAAGCAGCAGAAGTAGCCGCTTTAGTTTGTGGCGTTGCACATTTGTTTGATGTGACATCTGGATGAAACGAACAGTACTAAAAATAAGTCTGCGCGCACGTTCCCGGTTCAGTAAGTGGATAATAAGAGGGATAGATGCCCCTATAGTACCTGCAATAGCAAACGCCCCAGCTAAAAAACCCATCGTGTATGTCTCCTTCGTGCGTCGGCACCAGTGTGCCTGCTACTTTTATAAGAATCCTTGTCGCTTCGCTAAATATGATGAAAGCGCGCGGTCAATCGGTGTTGATGTATTTATCAGGTTGTAATCAATATCCGATTGATTCAACGTTGTTCGGTAATGGTTAATAAATTCGTTAAAATTGCTCATGTAACTGTCCCGAATGACTTGTGGTGTTGTGATAATTTCTTGGTCGTTTTCTGCATCAACGAAACGGATAAGCTTTTCAAACTCAAATTCCACCTCCTGTTGAGATAGTAGGTGAAAGACAATAACCTCGTGCCCATCGTAACGGAGATGTTCAAGCCCTTCAATTACCTCATCAGGATTTTCATCGTAAAGGTCAGAAATGAGAATTACTAACCCACGTTTCGTCAACCGTTCTGCGATTTGATGTAGCGGTTCGCCAATTCGGGTTTCCTTGGCGGTTTGGAGGTTTTCCAATGTCAACAAGATAGAATGCATGTGTGAAGCACTACTCCGCGCAGGCAAGTACTGATGTACTTTTTCGTCAAAATATGCGAACCCAACAGCATCTTTCTGTTTCGCCATAAAATAAGAGAGTGAGGCTATAAGGAAACTGGCATAGCGGAGTTTTGATAAGGGCCCTACACCTTCAGATGTTTCAGGTTGTTGCGCAGCGTCTATCTCTTGTAGGTCCTCAGGGGATGGGTGCGCCATAGACTGGCTGGTATCTAACAAAAGATAACAGTTAAGATTTGTTTCTTCTTCAAACTGTTTGATGTAGTAGCGGTCGGTTCTACCGTAAACTTTCCAGTCGATGTGTTTTGTATCGTCCCCCGGCATATATTGTCTGTATTGCGAAAACTCAACACTAAACCCGTGGTATGGACTTTTATGTAATCCAGAGATGAATCCTTCAACAACAAATTTCGCAATGAGTTCAAGATTGCCAATTTGTGCAAGGATTGTGGGACTTAAAAATCTACGTCCTTCAGATGTTTGTTGCATGGTTTTGGTTTCCTATTTCTTTCGGAGGACAAGTAACGTCAGATCGTCGAATTGGTCAGCATCTCCCTGAAAGTCCATTACTGCCTGATAGATTAAGTTACATATATGTGAGGCATCACTATCGGTACATGTTTTGGCAACCTGTTCAAGGCGCTCTTCATCATAGAATTCATCCTCAATGTTGACGGTTTCAGTGACACCATCAGTATAAAAGATGATAAGATCACCGCTTTCGAGTTTTATCTGTTCAGCTTCATATTTAGCGATAAGCGGGACCATATCATTCGGGAACATTCCCAACGGCAATCCACCGACTTCTTCCCCTAACCATACGATGTTTCCATCGTTTTTCACAACCAGCGGCGGATTGTGTCCACCATTTAGAGTTGTTAGTGTGTCGGTTTCTGGATTAAGATGGCTATAAAAGAACGTAGCATATTTTTCTTCAGTTCCGCTGACGTAGAGTAATGAGTTTAGAGTCATTGCCATGTCAATCAACTCATTTTTCATATCTATGGATTCGTCTTCACGCCCCCTTGAACTTGTTAACTCAGAAAGCAGTCCTGCACGAAGTGTTGCCATCAAGAGTGCCGCTTGCATTCCTTTACCAGAAACATCAGCGATAGCAAGTCCCCATCTACCAGTTGGCAGTTCAATACAGTCATAATAATCACCACCGACAGGACCGCGCGGTTCGTAATGTCCCGCAACCTCGTAGCCGGGTATGTCAGGAAGTGTGTCTGGAATCAGATTTTCTTGGATTTTCCGAGCTTCCTCCATCTCTGCTTGTAATTGGCGTGCATCAAGTGCCTCTTGATGTAGGTGAGCGTTTTCAATTGCCACGCCTGCTTGTTTCGCGAAGGAATCAAGAAGTATCTCATCTTCGTCTGTAAATTCAGCAATTCTGCCACCACGTTCCTCTTTGTCTCCTACAACAAGTACGCCTAAAATATCACCATCACGTCCCGGTATAGGACCTGCCATCAAGTTTTTTCCACCGAAGAAAGTATTCGTTTTAAAGGAGCACCGGTCTGTCCTGCCTTCTTTAACAACGCCAACTAACATATCAAATGCTGTTTTTTCATTTACATCTACTGTGTCTGCTTCTATATCTTTTAATGAAATAGAGATTGGATCCTTTCCGTTTTGGTCACCGTTTTCAGAAATTAAAGTCTCGGGGAAAGCGTACCGTAACTCAAGATTTTGCTGCTGTGGTTGAATTAGCATCAGTCCACCTACATTCGCATCAAGGAGTGCCACTGCTTGATGGACTACCTGTTCTGCTGCGTCTTCTGGTTGTAACAATTGACAAATTTGAGGAGCACTTTCAGCCAACATAAACAACCGAAACTTTTCACTTTGAATACCTTCCACAATCCGAGAATATGCGATTGCAATTGATATTTGGTGTGCCAGAATGGTTAAGAGTTCTTGTTCCCAGTCTTCTAATGCGGTGCGCCCTAAAAATTTGCCTAAACTCAGGATTCCGAGGAACTCGTCATGGATTTTTAACGGCACCCAGAGACGATGCATTGCAGATCCATTAAGCTGTTCCGAGTTTCTGTTGATGAAATTTTGCAAATTTTGTGGTGGTGTGTCTAATTCAACGAAAGTACATTCAAGTAGACTTGCAACTTCGTCAGGTTCAATTTCAATTGGCGGGATTTCTACTTCTGGGGTTGAGGCGGCAATTGTCAGATAATTATCTGTTGGGTGGAAACAAAAGATAGCACCCCGAGCTGCCTGAAGGGTGCCAAGCGTAATTCGAAGATAGGTCTTGCTTGAAACGTTAAAGTTACTGTGTCCGGAAATTAGCGTCTGACCTAACTGTTCCAATTCAGACAAACTGAATATTAACCTTTGTATAGTTTCTTCTGCTGAACTTAGGTGCATGACGGATTGTTCCTTTTGTCTTCAAAACTTACGGTAGGGTATCCAATCCTATTGACCCGTTTGTGGTAAAAAACGGCGACTTAGGCAGTATAGGTTTGTAGTGGTGAGTGTTAAGTTTAGAGTTTGTTAGAAATTTTCTATTGCAGTTTTTTCATCTGGAAAGATTCCCGCATATTTTGCTATTGCCATCATACGAAAAGTACGTTCCTGCGTTGCAGACAACCCACAGAAATTTAACGTTCCGTTCCGTTCATCAAGTGCCTCAATAATTTCTATCAGAATGGAGATGCCAATGCTGTTAATCAGTGCGGTTTTATCCAGATTGATTACCAGTTGGGTATATCCTTTTTGAATGAGCTCTTGTGCTTTCTTTGAAAGTTGTTCTCCAAGTGAATCATTTAAGTATCCCGCTGTTTCGAGTACAGCGTATTCCTGATCAGCACGGATTTGAATATCAAATTTGTTTGCCAAACTTTTTCCCTCCTTGAAAGTGAGACGGATCTATGTCAATTTTACACAGTCTTACACTTAACCATACTAATTGTCGTTCCGTTTTCCCCGCTCATAATATCCACACTGTCCATGAGTGCATGAATAATTTCTAAGCCCCATCCGCGCTTTCGCATATCAGGATGTAAATCTGGCTTGCTGGTTCTACGCTGCGGTCGATTTTCAGGGGAAAAACCGACTCCTTGGTCCGTAATTTTGAATTCCAATTCGTCTGCTCTCATGATGTACTTAATGATGACCATCTGATCTGGACTTCTACTATGCTCAAATGCGTTAATACAGGATTCAATCATCGCCAATTGAATTTCTTCAATCTGATCATCGTCAAAACTCATTGATTCGGCGATAACAGAAGCTAATTTGGCGGCCGCAAGTTCCATATCAGGGCGCATCGGTATAGTCAGGAGCACTTGGTCATTGGAAAGTGTATTTGCCACGCTGAGTTGCCTCCTTGTTAGATTAATCCGAATTCACATGCGTATGATAAAGAATTACCAAGCAATAACTATCTTTTATTGCGTATAAAAGGATACCAAAGTTTGTAAAATATTTCAAGGTCTTTTCATTTGATGTTATATAGGAATGCGTTCTATACAAACTTATATGTAATATATACCGTAATTATTACATATAAGAACAACATTAATCAAGATACTTTCTATAATCATCAAAGAATTAACGGTTTTCGCGGATTATCTGGAGCGATTAGAAAATCGCTCCTACCGACCTTGGGAGTCAAGCGTGTTGTGGCTAACTGAAATTGGCACTTACGGTATTTTCGTTTCTTCAACAAACCATTGAGCGTCTGCCATACGCGCATCTGCTTCGGATCGTTCAGGTTGATATTTGGTAAACTTTACGCTATCACAATTGATAAGAAACTGCTGGATACGTTCAACATATAAATCGTCTATCTGTTCATGTGTCATCTGCTTTAGAAGTGCTGTAGTTGTCAACTCTAAAGCGGGGATTTTAAAACGCGCTGCAATGTATTCGCGAATGACATAAGAAATTCGGGTGTGATAAGTCTCCATATCGTACGTGGCATCATTAAGTATTTTCAATTGTTCAAGAGCAATTTCATGTGGTGGGCGCGTTACTACTTCTTCAGTTGGAGGAGATACCTCGGTCTGACGACGTTTTCGGAGATAGAACCATACAATTCCGACAAATGCTGCAAGAATGAGTCCGCTTAGAAGAATATACAGGAAAAGGTTCGGTGGAACATCCAATGGAGGCTTTATGTCACGTAGTCTTTGGGTGTTCAGAGGTGTCTGAAAAAGAATTTGAGGTAGAACGGGCATGGTGCTATTGTGGAAGCGGTAACGGCTCGACCACTATAGACTTTGGATCTGTTGGACAAGCATACTGACATACCCCACACCCAGTACATCCTGAATCAAGCACTTCTACTCTACCGTCTGGCGAGAACTTAATAGCGTCTTCTCCAATAGGACAAGTATCTACGCAGTAGCTGCAATCAACCGATTTTGTGCGGAGACAAGTTTCAACATTGAAAACTGCAAGTCCGATCCTGATATCTTCGGCAAAGACAGTTTGTAGTGCACCGCTTGGACAGACGTACATGCATGCCAGCGAATCACAGATCACACACGGTTGTTCTTCAGGGTCAATGTAAGGTGTGTTAGCAAGTTTAGGGTCTTGGCTTTGTAGTGGTTGTATAGCGTTTGCGGGGCAGTTTTTGACACAGTTCCCACACCGATGGCATTTCTCTAAAAATTCAGGTTCAGGCAAAGCACCTGGTGGACGTAGAATAACACGGTTCGGTTCATCAAACGGAAACTGATCACCAATCCTGTCATCAAGGAATTCGGCGACAGGTTTCATAATTTGATTCAACGCTTCTTTGAAAAAGTCACGTCTACCTGTTTCGTCAGACATTGAAATTGCCTATAAATCGGTTTAAATTATTGAGAAGCGAACACGCATAGCACTCTATTGATTTCGGCTCGATTGTTCATCAGATGTTGACTCAAAATCCTTGTTCTGACAATTGTCTTTAGGAATGCGGTAGCAACATCTATGACTCCCTTGCATGAGATGTTCAACCCGGTATACCTTTGTACCTAAGGATTGTCGGAATAGTCCCAATTCAATCTCACACACGTGTGGATATTCTTGAGCAATCGCTGCGATAGGGCAATTGTGTTCTACTAAGACGTAATCTGTTTCGTTTTCATCAAAACGCGCCATATAACCTTCTTCATCGCGAATACGAGCAAGTTCCCTGATGCGTTCAACCAAGTCTTTACCGTCAAGTCGTTCTTGGTACATCTGTAATTGGGACTTCATGCGGCTTCGAAAAACCTTGTTGATGAACCCAGGCCCGTTAAATTTTGCTACTTCGTGCATCAAACCGACCGCGAAGTTGGCATAAGTTGTTGGAAAGAGACTATTCGCCTCATCAGTTAAACTATAAATGTGATGCGGACGCCCACGTCCATGCTTTTCACTATGATACTCAACCAAGCCTTCCTCTTCAAGAATTGTGAGGTGTTGTCTGATTCCCATCGCACTGATATGTAGTGCTTCTGTCAATTGATTTACGGTCAGGCTGCTACGCATCTTCAATAACTGAAGGATTCGCATTCGCGTTTCACTCATTTCGCAATTCACGTGACTTTCCCTCTTACAAGTTTTGAGTTTAAAAGTATTATAACACACCTATTATTTGAATTCAAGACGATAAATTTCTCTTAGCTACGAATTATAGTAAATTATGTAAATAAGTTCACATATATTCTGTCCGAGCGATCTCCGAATCGCGACGAAACCACTGTTAGTCGGGAATCGGAGTTCCCTCGGACAGCTCAGATGTCCAGTTAATTGTAGACTCCGCTATATTATCAATAAGAGGTGAGTCGTAAACAAGTTCAAAAAGGCGAAAACGCACGAATCTTTAGATTTGAACATTAACCTTTTGAGTCATCTACAATTACTGCTTAGGTTTATCTGGCGGTCTTGGCTGGGAATCAAACCCATAAATTCTGCGCATCGTTGGGGTAGCGCGTTCAATTACTTCTGGTTCAAGGTAATGCACAAAGTCGAACATCGGTTTAATGAAGGACCGACAACAGAAGCAGATGAGTGCGATGCGCTGTTGATCGGTCTTGTTAGCACCTGCTGAATGCCAGACTGCTCCATTAAAAAGAAACACAGAACCTTTCGGTGCAGAGAGGCGCACTTCGTCAGGGTGGTGTGTAGTACCGGGAGGCGGTTTTATCTGTTGACGATGAATACCCGGAACATGTCGTGTGCCTCCGTTTTCTGGGGTAAAATCGTCAAGTAACCAGAGACTGTTGACAACCACAGGAAAACTGGGTAGTGGTTCTGGCATTCCACCTAAAACACTATCAACGTGGTATCCTCCATCGGGGGCACCCGGGTCAATGATGTTTGAGGTGAGAGTGCTTAACGTATAATCCGCACCAAGCAGGTGTTCAAAAAAAGGCATCACCTTGGGATGTGCAACGAGTTTCTCGTATATCTTACCTTTGTTCATCAACCAACGCACATGCTGACCGAATCCGTTAGTATGGCGCAGTGCTGAACCGTTCTGTTTTTCCTGCTCTGCCAACCGAAGTATATCGGTTCTATACATTTCTATCTCTTCGTCTGAAAGCACATCTGGAATGACAATACATCCCTGCTCATCTAATTGCTTTTTTTGTGCATCCGTGATATCCATCTGTCTTTTCCCTTATAATTTAGAGCTTGTGCAAATTGACTCGTTTTCAGGTGTTATAGCGTTTGTAGCCGCGCAATTCATTGCGCCTCGGACATTCTCTTGTAGGGGTGGGTCCCTGTGCCCCTCATATATCTGAATATATCAAACAACGGGTAGGCACAGAGACCCACCCTACAATAAGAAGAGTGTAGATTTTAGCAAAAATGTTTACATACTTTACGCTGCAAAGTCTTTCATGCACTCCTCATAAACGTTAAATCGTTCCCCTTCGTGTTCCTCAGCATCAACGAGCTTGAGCCAAAGGGCGCTATCCTTCTTTTTCCCACTGAGCTGACGGCGACTCCCCAAATTAGACGGATCTGGACCGCTCCAAACAACTTCGCCACCCTGCAAATAGATGAAATCTCCGCGATATTTATCTATCATGTTTTTCTGGTTTTCGAGATAGACCAATCCCTGCTCACACGTTGTGCGGCGCCAATTAGCGACCATTTGTGTGCTATCTGTTTCCACCGAGTCAAACTCCGCGAGAGGCGCCGTAACCTCGCTCTCCCAATCAATTTCATCTAAATCAACAGTGCCGAACCCGCGCTGTGCAGCGATGAGGATATGATTACGATCGCGTTTAAAAGGTGGTGTAGGCCAGTCTGATGCAGGATCATGTCCCATCAAGTGCATGCCAACAGTATCAGTGGAAATTGGGTGATCGCCTGCGATAAGTGCGTTGCAAATTCTGCCTTCGCCGCCCCATTCGCGTCCCCACTGTCCTGTTAACGCATCAATGATATTGAGACATGGCTTTGTAATCAGCGCAAGATCGGGTAGGACGTAGGACAAACGGATGAGGTGATGATAGTAACTTCGCGTTCTACCTTCAGGGAGCAGCATCGGTGGTAAACCGAACAAATTCTTAGTGCACAAAGTGATTCCCATGAATGCGTGATTTTTCATCTTTGCTACGGAAACGACCGCATCTGCATCGTCAAAGCAAGCACTCAACGTGTAGCGTTCAAACATTGAACCGCCCCCGGGAACATCGTAAACTTTAAACGGTGGCAAGTTTGAATCAACAAATTGCACGCCGAATTCTTTGAGATGATGTTCATAGTTAAAACCGGGTGGCATCCGATGTCCATGTGTATACGGGTTTGTATCTGTAGCGATGAGTTGTGCTGTTGTGTGCTCTTTGAGCAATCGCAGTACTGCACGGCACACTGCATCGTCTACCAGTTCACGGCGGCGGCCTTCAAAATATATAATACGTTCATGTGGTTTCATCATGTTGAATTTGATGACAACCTTTTTGGCAGTCTCAATCGGTTTCCAAGATTGCGTAAGCGGGTCCGTGATACGGCGTAGGATTTGATAAATCTCCTCTTCACTTGCACGATAATCGCAATGCGCCGCTCGAACTTTGAACTGTTTTTTTGACATTTATTGCTCCTTATGAAGTTGTCCAGTGCCACATTAGCAAAGGGAATTTAGAATAATCTGTTGCAGATGTTGTTTATCAGATACAATGGGATTATAGCATAATTGTTGAATATACGCAATAATGTAACTTCATCTCTCAACAGAGATCCTCAAGACCTTTGATGTGAGGGGTAAAGTCGTCACAACCAAATCAACGGTCCGAATGCGCGTTTGGCATTCCCCGGATGCGCTTTTGACACAGCGAACTTTCTGCCACGCACTCATAGATGGTGATGGAGACTATATGCTCCCTGTCAAAGACAACCAACCTGACCTTTTAGATGCGATTGAGAAACTTTTTCAAGACGTTCCTGACACACTTTCTGAGGAGACAACACACCCTG
>LXNJ01001680.1_pt1 | contig 12775 bp, 13 predicted proteins | sample 809081 | NCBI WGS metagenome assembly LXNJ01 (sample SAMN04870510, study PRJNA318959) | sponge metagenome | biome: sponge; feature: marine sponge reef; material: water | host: Petrosia ficiformis | place: Greece: Milos, Mediterranean Sea | collected 2013-05-29 | depth 5-7 m
ATGTGCCAGGCGTTTGCGGCGAACCTGCTGGACGGCGTGGCTGCGGAGTCGGACGGCGAGCTCGGCCTGGAGGTCGTGCGGGTGCTGTACTCGGCGTACGTGTCCGCTACGGAAGGACGCCGGGTCGACTATCGGAGAAACCAGGGGGACCGGGAGTGAGGAATGCAGGTCGGGCTGCTGGCGGGGATGGGGCGGGTGAAGATGTCGTGATCGCCCGCGGCGGGGCGCCGGTGGCGCGGCTTGTGCCCTGCAAGCCCGCGGCCCGGCGTCAGCCGGATGTCCTCAATGGCAAGATCAAGGTTCCCGACAGCTTCTTCGACCCGCTACCGGAGGACGAACTCGCCGCCTGGGAAGGCGGTTGAGTGCGGGCCCTGATCGACACCCACGCGCTGCTCTGGTCGGTGGCTGACAGCGCGCGCCTCTCCGAAGCGTGCGGGCCGGTTGGCTGGCCCTCGCCGGGATCCGTTCGATCGAATGCTGATCGCCCAGGCCCTGGTTCACGTTCTGCGAATCGTCTCCGTAGACAGGGTGTTCGACGACTATGTCGTAGACCGTGTTTGGTGATCTCGAGTGGCGTCGGCGTCAAGCGCGGCGGAAGGGAGCGACGACAATCCGGCATGCTTCCTGGCGCTGGGCAGCGCCGGCCCGGACCTGCTGTGCCAGAGCCCGAATCGTTGGCGGGACGGATCGACTACATCGAACTCGGCGGCTTCGGCGTTGACGAAGTAGGCGTTGCGCGGATGCCCGGACTGTGGGTGCGCGGTGGCTTCCCGCTGTCGTTCCTGGCTCCGACGGATGCCGACAGCGTGGCTTGGCGGAATGCGTTTCTGCGCACGTTCGTGGAACGCGACCTGCCTCAGTTCGGCGCCGCGCTTGGCGTGCCCGCTCTGCATCGGTTCCTGGCGATGCTCGCTCACTACCACGGGCAGGTTCTCAACGTGCCGGAGCTGGCTACGGCCCTGGAGGTTGCCCAGGCGACGGTGCGCCGATACGTCGACCTGCTGGAGCACCTCTTCCTGATTCGGCAGTTGCGGCCGTGGCGGGAGAACCTGCGCAAGCGGCAGGTCAAGCGGCCCAAGGTCTACATTCGGGACGCGGGGCTGTACCACCAGTTGATCGGCGCTGCGACGATGGACGCCCTGCAGGTGCACCCCCGCATCGGCGCGTCCTGGGAGGGCTTCATCCTGGGAAAGGTCGTCGCCGAAGCGGCGCCCGACGAGGTCTACTTCTGGGCCACCCACAACGGCGCGGAACTCGACCTGCTGCTGCTCAAGCACGGCCGCCGCGTCGGCGTCGAGGTCAAACGCATCGACGCGCCGCGCCGAACCCGCTCGATGCTCGTTGCCTTGAACGATCTCCGGCTCGATGCGCTGTACGTGGTGTATCCCGGCGATACGAGGTATGCCATCGACGACCGGATTGTTGCGGTGCCGGCAAGGGAGTCGTTTCGCCGCCGGCCGGATGTCCTCAAGGGCAAGATCGAGCTTCCCGACAGTCTTTTCGACCCCCTACCGGAGGACGAGCTCGCCGCCTGGGAAGGCGACTGAGTGCGGGCCCTGATCGACAGCCATGCGCCGCTCTGGTGGGTAGCGGCCAGCCTTCCTCTCCAAGACCACCACCGTGTGGTGGTCGGAGGGCGACTCGGTAGGAGCAACTGAGTAGGTGCGGGGAGCGGTTCTTGGGCAGCTCTGGCTGTCACGCTGCGGTCGGTTCATCCCCGCGTGTGCGGGGAACGGGCGAGGCGCGGCTGGCCACGTGCCACCCGGACCGGTTCATCCCCGCGTGTGCGGGGAACGGCGGCCGCTCAGCCTCGGCGACTTGAGCCACTACGGTTCATCCCCGCGTGTGCGGGGAACGGATCCGACATCGCCGCAACGCCAGCCGCCTCGTCGGTTCATCCCCGCGTGTGCGGGGAACGGCGCCGTGGCCGTCGCCTTCGTTGGCGCGACGTCGGTTCATCCCCGCGTGTGCGGGGAACGGCTCCCCATCGCGGCCGACACCCATTCCGTCACCGGTTCATCCCCGCGTGTGCGGGGAACGGCGGCCGCTCAGCCTCGGCGACTTGAGCCACTACGGTTCATCCCCGCGTGTGCGGGGAACGGTCCCGCAGGGCGGCAATCCACAGCTTGCGGTTCGGTTCATCCCCGCGTGTGCGGGGAACGGAACATTATGCGGGACCCGGACACCGACAGCTACGGTTCATCCCCGCGTGTGCGGGGAACGGCGTGAAACGGCGAGTGAAACGGAAGGGGCAACCGGTTCATCCCCGCGTGTGCGGGGAACGGGGCAACGTCCTACGCCTCTCCCCGAGCTACTCCGGTTCATCCCCGCGTGTGCGGGGAACGGATCGTCGGCGGCGGCAACGACGGGGGCGGCGTCGGTTCATCCCCGCGTGTGCGGGGAACGGGCTCGCGGCATGACGATGGTCGAGCAGGTCAACGGTTCATCCCCGCGTGTGCGGGGAACGGGTCGAGGCCGACAAGCGGACCCGTTGCCACTACGGTTCATCCCCGCGTGTGCGGGGAACGGGGAGGTCCAGAGTGCGCGATTTCTCGGCCAGTCGGTTCATCCCCGCGTGTGCGGGGAACGGCTCGGCCCCCCCTCTCTCCCTCCTCCTTTCGCCGGTTCATCCCCGCGTGTGCGGGGAACGGCGCCGTGGCCGTCGCCTTCGTTGGCGCGACGTCGGTTCATCCCCGCGTGTGCGGGGAACGGCGGTGACAACGCGACAAGACGAATCTAAGAGACGGTTCATCCCCGCGTGTGCGGGGAACGGCCTGGCGCGCGAGAAGCTCCACATCGGTGACGGTTCATCCCCGCGTGTGCGGGGAACGGCCTGGCGCGCGAGAAGCTCCACATCGGTGACGGTTCATCCCCGCGTGTGCGGGGAACGGACCCGCTGACCGGGTACGGCGTCGCGCACGGCCGGTTCATCCCCGCGTGTGCGGGGAACGGCGGGTGCGTTCGATGGCGACGACCGCCCTCGACGGTTCATCCCCGCGTGTGCGGGGAACGGTCGCAAGCGATCTCCTGGAGCCTGCGGGCCACCGGTTCATCCCCGCGTGTGCGGGGAACGGCGCGTCCGCTTTGAGGATCTGGTGGTCGCCGCCGGTTCATCCCCGCGTGTGCGGGGAACGGGCGTCCACGCCTGAACCGGCGTACCAGGACGCCGGTTCATCCCCGCGTGTGCGGGGAACGGTAGGCGCGGGTTCCAACGAGACTGGACCAGATGGGTTCATCCCCGCGTGTGCGGGGAACGGACCGACCTGCGCGGCTGGCGCAAGACCATCTACGGTTCATCCCCGCGTGTGCGGGGAACGGTCGCGCCGACGGCTGCGGACTGCGGCTGTCGGCGGTTCATCCCCGCGTGTGCGGGGAACGGGAGGCCTGGATCGATCACCACGGGATCTACTACGGTTCATCCCCGCGTGTGCGGGGAACGGCTTCGCCTGATGGCTCGTCAAGCCCAAGGCGACGGTTCATCCCCGCGTGTGCGGGGAACGGACTAACTGTATCTTGTTGTTGTCAAAGAACTTGCCGGCGGGTCCCTGGTCCACGGCCGGAGTTGACCTTTTCGTCGCCCACCACAAGAGTCACTCGGTACCGTTCTCCAGCGGTGGGGAGAACGTCACGAGCTTCAGTCCGTCGAAGTCATGAGGCATACGTCGGTTGAGACCGACGGTGTCGAAATCGAACCCTTGATCGGTCGGGGCTGTCCAGCAGATCAGGCCGTCCCCGTCGTCGATTCCGGCGCAGACCTGTTCCCAGATTCGGTCGCGAACCCGAGCCGAGTAGTCGCCCACGTAGACACCGGCTCGGATCTCCAGGAGCCAAACTGCGAGCCGGCCGCGGAGGCGGGGCGGTGCGCCGCTAACCGCGATGACCATCATCGCCGGTTTGCTCCTCGTCAAAGGCCGGACCCATCGCTTCAGCAGGCGGCTCGGGGCGAGGCAACTCCCCGGCACTGAGCACTTCGTCGATGGAAGGGATGATCCGTTTCAGTAGCTTCGTTCGGCGGAAGCTGTCGCGGCAGGCGAGACGCACGGCCCTCTCGATGGGCATGTCGAGCCTGCCCTTCTCGGCGCGACCGGCGATTCGGAACGCTTCCGGGACGACTGTTTCCAGCTTCCAGAGGTCGGCGATGTCGTAGACGAAGCTGCGCGGCTTGCCGGTGTGCAGGAACCCTATCGCCGGTGCGTAGCCCGCCGCGAGGACAGCCGCTTCGGACAACCCGTGCAGGCACGCGGTAGCGGCAGACAGGCAACGGTTGGCCGTGTCGGCACTACTCCAGTCGCGAGGATCGTAGCGGCGCCTCTTCCAGGCGACGTGGTAGCGCTGGCCCAGGAGCTTGTAGGTCTGGCGAACGCGCTGGCCTTCGATTCCCCGGAGTTGTTCGATCGAGCGCCTCGACGGCGCTTCCGTTCCGAAGCGCACGGAGTACATCTTGCGTACGACCCGAAGTCTCGCCGCGGGGTCCAGGGCCAAGTGCGCCTGCCAAAGAAGCCGGTCCGAACGCGCTCCACCAGGTTGGCCGGCGGAGTAGAGCCGCACTCCGGCCTCTCCTATCCATGTCACAAGCGTTCCAGCCCTTGCCGCCAGGGAAACCGCAGCGTGGCTGATGCGGGCGCCCGGCTCCAGCATCAAGCAGGCCAAGCCACCAATCGGAATGTGAGTTCGCGTACCGTCGGCGTTGATGGCCACGAAAGCTCCGTCCAAGACATCGACGCGAGCCCGCTCCACGAAGACCAGCGCCGAGCGGTCCTTTAGAGGAATCGGCTTCGGCGGCGGCAGGCCGGGAAGAGTCATAGGACTCGGCGGATCAGCATGAGACCGCATCCCCATGCCTTCGCTCGGCCGAAGCCCCTGGCGAGGGCCTGCACGAAGAGGTCGGGACAGGTGACCTCTATCGCCCCGAGCAGGTCGAGAATGCCGAGCGTCGCACCCTGGCGACGGCGACGCCCCAGGTTGATCGTCGAGTAGCTTTCAACCGCCGTGGTGATTCGCCGGAAGCCTCGGTCGGCGCCTTGGCGCGTCATCCACTCGGAGGCAGCGGCTTCGGCGATGCGGTCCCGTAGCTCTGATCGGCCTCCGCTTGGGGCCGCTTCTCTATGCAGCCGGTCCATGACGATGTCGACGCGACGATCCCTTCGGTGGCTCTTCGGTCCCCGACTGGCGGTCGCCCTGTCCTTGGTCGCGTTCGCTCGTAGCTTGAACTGCAGGCGGTCACCGGCGTTAAGCCTCGGTTCAAAAGCCTTCGTTTCGTGCGGCTGGAAGAGGTCGTTCGGGGCCGGCGTTCTTGCGGAGAGGGTCAGAAACCGGCCTTGGCCGTCGGAGCGCCACAGGAAATCCCGCTCCCGTGCAGCACCGTCCGAGAAAACGGACCACATCAGCCGATGGTGCGCGTCAGCGGCCTGACCTGGTTCTGGGGGATCGAGCAGCGGCATCAGCGCCGCGGTGGGCGCAGTCCGTTTCAGGGTCAGCCGCGAGAGGTAGAGCGTCATCTGTCCGCGGGTGATTCGCTGGGTCGGGCAATATGTACCGCGCGCGGCCCGAAGTGCCAGGCGGTACGGTCCAACGGCTCGTCCCACCGGACCTGCTCTCGCCCGCCCGGCAACGGTTCGTCCGAGGCGACCGACAACGGGCGCCCGGGATCGAGCTGCGACTCGAGGAACGGGGGAAGGCGAATGTGCCGCAACGCCTCGACAGGCGACTCGGCTTCGATCACGCTGGGTGCCATCGGCGCGGCCAGAGGACAGGACTTCCGGCCGAGGTACGGGACGAAGAAGGGGCGGGTCAAGGCACCCTGTAGCTCGTGGAGGTCGCCGGAACCCCACATAGCGACGCCGAACGCGCAGTCGGTGCGGTAGTCGCGCCTTGTCACGACCGGGTTGTCCCCAGGGCGAAGGACTCGAAGCGCCTCCCGCCGCGTGGAAGGCCTCTTGATCCGGGCTGTCGGCACGGCCTGGACCGTATGGAAATCGCGGAACCGCCTTCCGCTTGACAGCGTGGAAACGGCCATGCTCCAGCTCGACAGTCCCTCCTGCCGCGGCCGATCGTCCCGCCTGATGCCCTGCGCCGCCCCGACCAGGCCGAGGATCGCGGAGCGCGACGGCCATGAGTCCGAACCTCGACGTTCGTGCCCCGCGAGATCGCCGAATGAACCTATTGGCGCGACCAGCGTGAAGACGAGGTAGTCAGTCACTCGCGACCGCATCCTCGGCGAAGGCCCGGATCGCCGCGAGGGTTCCCTGTCTCGTCGCGACGTTCATGTGGTCAGTCTTGTCGCAGCACGCGCCGTACGCCGCGTCGAGTTGCGATGCGAGACTCTCCAGAGCGTCAACAGAAGCCGCCATCAGGTCTTCGCCCTCCACCGGCCTGAAGAAAGCGCCCGCTAGGCTGCGAGGTTGGGCTGTACCCACCTCGGCTCTGAGGTAGGCCGCCCGTGTCTGGTGGGCGAAGCTGTTTCTCTTGCCCGAAGGCGTTGCGGTCGCCAGTGCCTCCGCCAAGGCGCCCACGGCACGGGCAGCAAGCTCCCGGTCGCCGTCGAGATTCTCAATGAGCAACCCCAGATCCACGCAGGCGTAGATGTAGAACACGCCGGAGCCGAAGCCGGCCTCCCCGACGAAGCCGGCGCCAGCGTCCTCGCTAGGCTCCTTCAGGTCATCCACGGCGGTGTAGTAGTCGTCGTCGACGATGGCGCGGTGGGTCGTGAAGGCATGACCGACCTGGACGGCTGCCTCGCGATTGAAGGCAGGGGCACCGGCCATCATTCTGCCGAACATGGCGACATCGACTGCCCGGTCCGCATCCTTCTTCAGGAGCAGTTCCCTCAGATTCTCCAGCTCCTTCTTCTTCTCGCTTTTCTTGAGTGGCAGCTTCCAGCCGGTCTCCGCCGCGGCCTTCGCCCACTCGATGGCCGCTTTCCGCTCCTCCGGTGAGACGAAGGCAAGTTGCCGGGTGATGATGCGCCCCTCAGCGTCCGTGGCCGCTTCGCCGAACACATCGGCCACCCGTGTTGCGATGGCTGTGATCCGGTCATCGCTCTCTGGAAGCCCTTGCAGCGAATCGCGGACGTCTTGGCCGATCAGTCGCGTTCGTTTGCCAAGATGGTGGGCAAGGGCACTCTGCACGGTGTCGGAGCAACGTGCCGCACGCTTCAGCGACTGGCTCGATATACGGAGCCGGGGGGCACCTCCGAAGACGGCTGTCTTTGGACGGCCGAGATCATCCCGATTCGGGTTGGAGATCGGGTACACGGTCAGGTAGTGAAGCTGGAGAAAACCGCTCATGCGCTCTCTTCCTCTGAAGAAGTCGGCTTGGCGTCCGCCGCGCCGTGATAGTCGAAGCACCAAACGGTGCGCACCTTGTCATCCCACCAGTAAAGGTCGGTCGCTAGCTTCACCACGTTGACTCTTCCGTCCACGATCTGCAGGGAGCGAACCAGTGGTCGCAGGAGTTGGCTGGGTTCCTTCGCCCTGACGAGGGCGTCGAACCGGACCCCGCTCAACATCGGCCGATCGCTCTTGGTCTTAAGTCGTCCGAATCGCTTGGCCGCGTTGTCAGGCGAATCCTCCGCAACGTGCGCCAGCGCAACGGCAATGAGCGCCAAGCGTTCCGGTCCGTCTCGGCGCCGACGCAGGTCATGTCCGGCCTCGATCAGGCGGCGGTTCAAGTCATGGGTCGCCGAGAGGCAGAGCGCCGCCGTTGAGCTGGCGGCGCGGCGGAGTTGAGCCCTCGACCGCCTCGCCGGACCTCCTTCGCCCACGATGCCGGTCCTCCACCAGCTCATGCAGGTAGCGCCTATCGACGGGTTCGCTGTCATTCTGCTCTTCCTCCGTTGTGCCGTGCGGGCGTCGGCTGAAGCCGGAGTGCGGCAAAGATTCGTTTGCCTGCGGCACCCCGACCCGCCAACGCAGCCAGTAGCTGCCTGCCGGCCTTTATGGCGGCGGTCCGGCGGGCTTCGCTCAAGTCCGCCAGACCGGGAGTCACCTCGGCGTCGAAGATCGCCAGTGCCGCCTGCCGAATGACCCCGGCCCACTTCTCCGGCGCGAACGCTCTGCCAGCCGACATCCCGTCAAGCACGCCCTCGAACGCGATCTGTGTATGGACGAAGAGCCGCTCCCTTACCCGTAACCCGCCACCCGCCGCTATGTTGCCCACCTTCCGCCCAGCCGTTTTTCTTCGGCTACCTTCTCCCAGTGCGAGACTGACTCTCCGGGCAAGCTCACGGGATGCCAAGTCTGCAGCCTCGACGGCTGCGCTGGCACTGTCTTCGACCTCCTTGCTGGGCAGTCGAAAGACAGGCTGCTCGGACCATACGAAGTCAAGCGGCGTCGCTTTGCCTTTGGCTATCGCCCAGCCTCCTACTATGAGACTACAGTCTCCGTACTCGACATCTTTGAGGTACTGAACCAATGCCGATGGTTGTCTTCCACTGTCACTTTGCAAGACCACGCCCCGCCAGTGCCGGTAGCTGAAGTTGCCGGGCTCGGGATGTACCGGGTGCAGTTCCGCTCCCTTCGCGTAGTAGGGCGTGAGGGGATGATGCCACCTCTCGGGCGGGTATTTTGCACCGTAGGTACTCTGGAAGAAGTGCGTGACACAACCGTCGCGCACAACGAGGCGTATGCGCCGGGGCTGGCCGAAGAACACCTCTGGGTCTGGCCTCGACGGACTGTCGCTTTCCGGGAAAGACTCCGGCGCGTGTCCGCCCGCTACTCTCGACGCCCTCGTCGGCTTCATCCATGGCAAGGCCTCCAGTTCGCTGGGGATGAGTGGTTCACCGAGCGGCACGTTCGCCCATATCAGCGATAAGAGCCCAGCGCCATCTGGCCGCACCAGGCAGACCATGGGGCCTCCGCCTCGTAGCGAAGTGAAGTGGCCTCGTCCTCCGCTGGGGGCAAACGCCTGCAGAGTGTAGAGAGCCATTGCCGCCAGCGGCAATCGCAGACCTCGATAACGGCCACGCCGGACCATGACGTCCTGGTTGTTCCTCACGGTCTCGTCGCGAGCGCTGTCGATGAAGAGCTGCTCGGACGGCCATTCTCGACCGTCGATCGGCTCGAAGTCCTGGAGGAAACGCGGCCCGTCGCCGAGTAGTTCAAACGCCGGAGCCAAGGGTGCCATCGCAGCCCTGAGGACGCCCGCCTTCGGTGGATTCTCCCGGTCGTCGCTTCCTCGCGGAGGATGAGCCAAGTACACCAAGCCGGCCAAGAACTCCAGGCAGGCCAGATTGAGATCCGGCCGCGGCCAGTCCGGGCGGAGAACGTCCGGCTCCGCGATCTGATCGGGCCGGATCACTCTGCGTCCCGACCGGCAGCGCACGGGGATCCAGGCGTCGGTTATCAGGTTCAGCTTCGCCAAGGGGCTTTGGCAATCGGCAGTGAGAACGTTGCAACTCCCGCAGGCGTTGGGCGCGTCGGGAGCGAGTGAGACTAACCGAATCCTCACTGCTGCCCGAGCGTCGTTGCTGTCAGGCGACGAATTCGACGCCACGCTCGCTGTCGTAGCGTAGTCCGTCGCAGATCGCTCCGTCGTCTGCGACCGGAGCGACGAACACGGATGCCCTGGTCCATTTCGGCCAGTCTTTGCGTACGGCCGCGATTTCGGGTCGGTCCTGATCCACGCCCGGGAGGCTCCCGTACCGGTAGGCGGAGACTTGCACTTCCGAGGACTGCCACCCGAATGTGCCGTTGCCGGCCCAGGGCTCGGTCCTTCCGTTGACGGCCTTTGCCAAGCGCAGCGTGACCTGTGGGATGCCGAGTCGGGTCGGGAAGCGGTCATCGTCGAACACCCGCTGCATCTGAATCTGGCTGTACTCGTCTTTGGCGTCAAGCACCAGCATCAACGCCTGCTGCGCTTCGCTCATCTCCCGCCCCAGCGTCTCGAACTCGTCCGGCTCCAGCACGGTAGGTACGGGTTCCTGTTCGGTACCGTGAACCGCTTCGATCAGGTCGCGCAGGCCACTGGGCGCCCTGATCACGCCGCGGTCGAACAGGACATTGGCGGTTCGCCACTGGACGTTCCGGGGATAGACCAGCGCCCCCGGCCCCAGAACACGCTTCAACCAGTTCGCGTCCCCGACTGATGCCGGGTCGGGCGCAAGCACATGGAGCGTTGGCCCGGCGACTGGGCGCCGGTCTGCCGGACGCAGATCCATGTGACGCCACAGCCGGCCCGCGCGCTGGATCAGCGATCCTATCGGCGCCAAGTCGGAGACCATCAAGTCGAAGTCCAGGTCGAGCGACGCCTCAACGACCTGAGTGGCGACCAGGACGCGCCCTTCTCTCCCGCTGCCGTCGCGCCCGAACCGGCTCTGCAGAGAGCGTTCGTGCCGCAGTCGGTCAGCGACGGCGAATCGCGCGTGGAGCAAATCGGCATCGATACCTGTGGCGCGCAAGGCCGAGACTGCTGCGATGGCCGAGTCCACCGCGTTGCGCACCCAGACGCAGGCTGCGCCTCTCTCGGCGCCGTGTCGGAGCAGCTTCAGCGCCTCTTCCTCGTCGGGAAGCCGGCGCACGTCGACATCGCGGCATGTCGCTGGAACCGGGTGCGGGCTGGAACCTCGAACGTCGTGTCCGACCAGGTTCAAGGCCGGGTAGCTCCGGCCTAAAACGGCTACGGGGCGGCGTAGACCGAGGCCTCGCTGGAATGCGTTTGCGTAGCGATCGCGCATCTCAAGCGGCAGCGTGGCCGTCATGACGATCGCTGATCCGCCCAGTCTGGCCTGGAACTCCAACAACCGCTGAAGCTGCGTCTCCATGTACGGGTCGAACTCGTGGGCCTCGTCCACGATCAGGATGTGCTCGGAGAGAGCTTTGAGCCTGAGAGTGTTGAACCGCGTGGGCAACACGGCCATCAATGCCTGATCGATCGTGCCGACACCGACGTCAGCCAGAAGGATCCTGCGACGGTCATCCGCCAGCCACGGTCCGCAGCTCACTTCGACGCCGGGATCTGACCCGTCCCGGCCGCGGATGCTGCGGAAGAGTTCATTCAGGATTGCTCTGCCATGCGTGAGGCCCAAACTCGGCTTGCCTTCGAAGAGGCGCGGAGTGATCTCCTCGAGCCTTGCCAGCATCGCGTTCGAGGTCGCCATCGTCGGTAGAGCAAAGAAGAACCCGCGTGCCTTGCCGACCGCCATCATTCGCGCGGCCAGAATCAGCGCCGCTTCCGTCTTGCCCGCGCCCGTCGCATCCTCGATCAGCGCGAGACAGGCGCCGTTTGGTAGCTCTACTTCGGCGACCGCTGATTGCATCGGCCGAGGTCGCTGGGAACCGGGAAGAACGTGCTGCGCTCCGTCCGGGAGCGGGCACGCGCTGTGCAGACCTGCCTTGGACACGGCGGCTTCGGCTCGGCTCAGCGCGTCGGTCCAGTAGTGGCCCAGCGGCGTTGCGGCGCTACGCGGACCGAACCAGTCTGTGTTTGACCCGATCCAGTCGGCCTGGACCGTCAGCCCGGAAAGCAACCAGGACAGGCGGCGGGCCCCGGATTCGTTCAGTTCGGCCAGGGACGCGTCCGGAAGGAGCTCCCCGACAGTCCTGATCACTCTCGGTGCCACCTCGTTGGCTTCGGCGCCGATCTCCCGGGCCTGATCTCTGGCTTTCCGTGCGTCCAGATGTTTGGGCGGACCTCCGTGATGGCCGGCTACGGCGGCGTAGAGGATCTTCCGGGCGCCCCTTGTTCCCCCGACCAGGTCGTCCACGACCTCATCGTGGTCCCGAAGAAGCCGGTAGCTGTGCTGCGAGTGTCGGAACGCCCCCGGTGAGGAACCGTGCAGCATCTCCCGGAAGTTCGTGCTGAACTTGCCAAGATCGTGAAGAGCAACCAGGAAGACGAACGCGTCATCTAGCGAGGGGTTGTCAGTCAGCGGCGTTTTCGCAGTCAGCCGCTTCGCGACGGCACCGACATCCAGCATGTGCCACAGCGCCGGATGCAGAGCGTCGTCGATCGTCTTTCCGGGCCAGGCGCCGATCTCTTCAGCGGTCAGCAACTTGTCTCACTCCGCGAGACCCCGATCCGAGTGGCGTTCGTGCGGCTCGTTCTGGCGGGGCCCACCGGTACCATCGACTGCGGCATGGTAGCCGACGCGCTGGACCCCTTCGTGGCGATCGACTTCGAGATCGCCAACGCCCGCCACGACAGCGCCTGCGCCGTCGGCCTCGCGGCCTGCAGCCGGGGCCAGGTGGTGCAGTCGCGCAGCTATCTCATCCGTCCGCCCGGCAGGCGGTTCACGTTCACCGGGATCCACGGCCTGGGTTGGGAAGACGTGCGCGAGGCGCCGACGTTTCTTGAACTCTGGCCGACCCTGCGGGGTTGGCTCGTCGATGCGCGATTCCTTGCCGCTCACAACGCGAAGTTCGACCGGCGGGTACTGAACGCGTGCTGCGCTCGCTACCGTCTGCGCGCGCCCCGGCGGCGCTTCGTCTGTACCGTGGAACTGGCCCAGCGGCACTGGGACCTGCCGAGCTTTGGACTGCCGCATGTCTGCCAACGGCTGGAGATTCCTCTTCGGCACCATGACGCCGGTTCGGACGCACTTGCGTGCGCGCGCATAGTGGTCGCCGCGCAGGAGGCCGGCTGGCGTCTCCGGTAGGCGGCGCTGGTGGGCTCGCGCAGCCGACTGCGTTCGGGTTTGGTGGGGTTGGAGCCCCGACCGGCGCGCGAAGCGGGGAACTATGCGAAGAAGGCGAGCCGGACCAGGGCGGCCGCGCCCGGCGCGCCAAGGGCCGCCGCGAGGCCGATGAGGATGCCGAGCATCCACTTCAGCGTCCTGAGT
>LXNJ01001681.1_pt1 | contig 12774 bp, 9 predicted proteins | sample 809081 | NCBI WGS metagenome assembly LXNJ01 (sample SAMN04870510, study PRJNA318959) | sponge metagenome | biome: sponge; feature: marine sponge reef; material: water | host: Petrosia ficiformis | place: Greece: Milos, Mediterranean Sea | collected 2013-05-29 | depth 5-7 m
TGGTTGACCTCGATCGTCTCCCTCGCGCCGGCGAGCGTACCGTCCCAAACCCGTATCGAGGGGGTCGCGCACGATTACGCGAGAATCACCGAATTCCAGGACCGTTTGCGCCAGGTCCCCGAGCTTGCCTCGGTCGCCGAGGAGTCGGTGGACACCGACCGCTCGGTCTCGTGGCTGCCCAGCCATCGCTTCTCTCTCGTCCTCCACTTCCGCCGACCCTCTCCCGGAGGCCCGCCGGAAGCTGATCGTCCACAAGCCCGATAGCCCCGATCCCATGTTCAAGTCGAATATCCCACATCAGTCAGGCAGCTCCCGGAAACAGTTCATGTTGCTGGGAGCGGCGGCGCTGATCGCTGTGCTGCTCGCACGCACCTACCTCGTCATCCCCCGTCAACAGCAGTTGGAGCTGGACGCCCGGCGTCTGGCCCTGCTCCAGGCGGAACATGCGTCCCTCCCGGATCCGAAGCCGGACGGCGGCGACCTCGACCTCCTCCGATTCCGGGTGGTTCAGTTGGAGAAGGGTGTGCTCGACACCCTCCGGCCGGCGAGGCAGGTTAAGGCGCTCACCGAGGTCGCGAGCCGCTCCGGTCTGCGCGAGGTAATGGTCCAGCCCGCTGCGGCGCAGCCGGGCGCCGTCTACGACCGCCACACCTTCTCCATAGGCGCCCGGGGCGGATATACGGAGATCGCTGCCTTCCTCGGCGCTGTTGCCGGATTGGGTGGAGCGTTCGTACCCGGTGTCCGGACGGTCGCCGTCCCCCCGCCCGGATCGGAGGACGACCCCGACCTCACGGTCGAGCTCTCCGTCGACACTTACGCGTTCGGCGAGGGAGCGCGACCCTTGACCGACCGGGGCTGGGTCGCGAATAAGCCGGCGGTGGCCGACGGTTCGACAGGCTCCTCCCCGGATGCGGTGGGGGCCTCGACGGAGGCTGCCGAAAGACCACCGGAGGCGGACCCGGCCCGGTCCGGCCCGGCCGAGGCTCCACCTGGCCCGGATCTCGAGCGGATGCGGTCCTCGTACGGGGGAACCGCGACACCCGGTCGGGAACGCCCCTTCCTTCCCGCAGCGGCGAATCGGGGAGGGAGTCTCGAAGGGCTGCGTCTCTCCGGAATCATCGTATCCCCCAGCGATGGACGCAGCCTGGTCGTCTTCACGCTTTCGGCAGGCCCGCAAAATCTCCCGCAGAGGACCTATTCGCTACGAGCACGTCCCGGCGAGTCGGTCGACGGAGTGACGCTTGTCGCAGCCGCAGGCGACTCGGCGCTGGTCGAGGTCAGCGGTCTGGGTCCGGCCTCGAGAAGAACGCTATTCGTGCGGGCGGAGCGTCCCCCTCGCCCGACGGGTCCCGGAAAAGGGCGAACGGGTCCCGGAACCAGGAGTGTGAGATAGTGACCTCGCATCGTCCGCGGATCCGTTCGGCGTTCGCGCTGGTTGTCCTCGTCGTACTCCTCCCTGTCCCCGCGATCACGGCTCAGGAGGCGGAGCGCATATCCACGAGCTGGTATCGGGAACCTCTCGGCAGCGTGCTCGTCGCCTTCGCCGAGTTCACCGGAAAATCGGTGATACCCCCCGCCGGCATCGACCCGCAGGTGACCGTCGAGATAAACGACCAGCCTTGGGACGTCGCATTGCAGGCGATCCTGAGATCGCTCGGACTCTACGCCGAGGAGGACGAGTTCGGCATCGTCCACGTTCTCACGCTCGAGAGTCTCGCCGCTCGCCGGGATGTCGCACCCCTCGAATCCCGAGCCTACCGACTGAGCTTCGTCGACGCCGCCGCGGTCGCCGAGAGCGTCAGACCGGTCCTCAGCGCGCGTGGAAGCATCTCGGTTTCGGGGAACGCGCTGGTCGTTTCCGACCTGCCCGAACTGCATCCTGCGGTGGAGGACCTCCTCGCCCAGGTGGACGTGGAGATGGCCCAAGTCTCGATTCAGGCGCGCATCGTCTTCGTCAATCGCACCAGACTCAACGAGATGGGGCTGAGCTTCGAACTTACCGAACCGGAGACGGGTGCGGGCGGCGCCAACGGCGACGACGACACGAGCGACCCCGGTCCGGCCTCTCCCGAGGGTGAGAACTCGCTCTCGACCGTTCCCGACGCCGGTGCGGAAAGCGGCGGCCAACCCGGAGTCTCTCTGGGAGGCAACTCCATCGCGGCCCTGGGCAACGCCGCATCGAGGATCGCCTCGCCCGCTCTCAGGCTCCTCGCCACGCTCGTGCTGGGACGCTACAGCCTGGACTCCTTCCTCGATCTGCTCGAAGCCGAAGGGATGAGCGAGATCGAGGCGGAGCCTCGAGTCACCACTCTGGACGGCCACCTCGCGGAAATCCATGTGGGTGAGGTGACCCCCATCCGCACTATTGATGTCGGATCGGGCGGCGACGGCACCTTTCCCACGGCTCAGGTCAGCCAGGAGGAAACCGGCATCATCTTGCGAGCCACTCCCCGGGTCACGGCCGACGGCGGCATTGTGCTCGATCTCGAAGCGGAGCGATCGGCGGCGGAACCGGCCGCCTCGGACGTCGGTTACATATTTCGCACTCAGCGGGCGCGCACTCGGGTTCTCGTCGAGGACGGAGGAACCGTAGTCATAGCCGGACTGACGCAACGGGAGCGAGTTCAAACGCTCTCGGGTATCCCTCTTCTTATGGACGTCCCTTTGATCGGTCGGCTCTTCCGGGTCTCGCGGAACAACGTGTTCCAGCGGGATTTGGTGATATTGGTGACCCCGACCATCGTCGGCCGGGGTGAGAAACCCGGCTCGGAGGATCCGGTCGGGAATCGACCGACGCCCCTCCTCCGCTCCGATACCCGATATTGAGGACACCGTGAAGCGCATCTCTTTCCATACGGCCGGCGAATCGCACGGCAAGGGCCTGGTCGCCCTCATCGAGGGAATCCCTGCCGGGCTGTCGCTCGAGATGGAGCGCGATGTCGACCCCGACCTGAAGCGACGAATGGGCGGTTACGGACGGGGACGACGCATGAAGATCGAGTCCGACCGGGCCGAACTCGTGAGCGGCGTACGGCTCGGCGAAACGCTCGGGTCACCGGTCGCCATGCTCATCCGGAACCGCGACTGGAAGAACTGGACCAAGGCGATGAGCCATGCGCGGCCCGCCTCGGACGAGAATCCCAAGGCCCTGCGCCCCCACTACCTGCCCCGCCCCGGCCACGCCGATCTGGTCGGCATCCTCAAGTACGACCGCAGGGACGTGCGCGACATCCTCGAGCGAGCTAGCGCCCGCGAGACCGCCGCGCGGGTGGCCTGCGGCGCAGTCGCCAAGAGACTGCTGGCCGAATTCGGCATCACCATCGGGAGCCACGTGGTCTCGATCGGCTCGATCGGCCACGGTCCGACCGAACTGCCCGTCGACATCAATTCGGCCGCCGACGGGAATCCCGTACGGTGTCTCGACGAGGAGGCGTCTCGAATGATGATGGCCGAGATCGACGTCGCCAAGGACGCCGGCGACACTCTCGGGGGCGTGTTCGAAGTGGTCGCGACCGGCGTGCCCGCCGGACTCGGAAGCTACGTGACGTGGGAGAGCAAGCTCGACGGAAGGATGGCGGGAGCGGTGGCCTCGATTCATGCCGTCAAGGGTGTGGAGCTGGGGCTCGGATTCGAAGGTGCGCACCGACCGGGCTCGCGGGTGCACGATCCCATCACGCGCGAGGGCTCGCCGGCTTCCGGCGGTTTCGGACGCGCCACGAATCGGGCGGGGGGCTTCGAGGGCGGCATCACTACGGGCCACCCGCTCGTCGTGCGAGGCGCCATGAAGCCCATTTCGACGCTGCGCAAGCGACTGCCTTCGGTTGACCTGCGCGACGGCTCGGTCGGTGATGCCGCCGTGGAACGAAGCGACGTCTGCGCGGTGCCCGCGGCCGGGGTCGTCGGCGAGGCGATGGTCGCCCTGGTGCTCGCGGACGCGTTCCTGGAAAAGTTCGGCGGCGACTCCCTTGCGGAGCTGCGCAGGAATTTCGACGGCTATCTCGCTCGCCTCGCCGCGCGGGGTTGGCAAGAGAGGAAAATCTGACCAGGCGAGCGACCGGTCCTGAGATCGAACGCGTAGTGCTCGTGGGCGCCATGGCCAGCGGCAAGACGGAGGTGGGCCGGGAGGTCGCCAGCCGACTCGGCTGGCACTTCGTCGACATCGACCACTGCCTGGAGCGTGAGTTCGAAATGCCGGTTCCCGAAATCTTCACGAAATGGGGCGAGCCCGCCTTCAGGGAGGCCGAGGCCCGACTCGCGAGCGTTTCCCTTGAACGCGACCGGGTGGTGGTATCGCCGGGCGGGGGGTGGGCCGCGCAGGCGATGGACCGCCTTGGCCGGGTTCCGCTCGGTACGTTGAGCATCTGGCTGCGCACACGGCCCGAAACGGCCGTCCGACGGCTGGACTCCGAACCCCAGGGAGTCGTCAGGCGTCCGCTTCTCGCCGCCCCCGGGCTGCTCGACACCCTCCGGGAGTTCGCGGCGACTCGCCTGCCGTTCTATGCTCAAGCCGACCACGCCATCGATACCGATGAGTTGACAGTCTCCGAGCTTGCGGCGAAGATCGTTTCATTCACCGGTCCGGCTTACGACGGCGAGCACATGGGGCCCGCCACCGAAGGATCGCCAAGAAAGGGAATGTAGGATTTCATGTCAGCGAAGGCGCTCGTAATCGTAGAATCGCCCGCGAAGGCGACCACCTTGAGCAGGTATCTCGGAAACGGCTTCGACATTACCGCGTCCGTGGGACACGTGCAGGATCTGCCCAAGGCGTCTCTGGCGGTCGATGTCGAGAAAGGCTTCAAGCCGACCTACCGCGTCGTCGAGGGCAAGGAGAAGGTCGTGCGCGAGATGCGACGGCGAGCCAAGAACGCCGAACGCATCCTTCTCGCCACCGACCCTGATCGGGAGGGCGAAGCCATCGCCTACCATGTGGCCCAGCTTCTGGGCTACGATCGCGACCCCTCTCGCTTCGGACGGGTCCGGTTCCGCGAGGTCACCAGCAGAGCCGTGAAGGAGGCCGTCGCCTCCCCGAGCGAGATCGACTTCGACCGTGTCCACGCCCAGCAGGCGCGACGCCTTCTCGATCGTCTGGTCGGCTACCTGGTGAGCCGTCGCCTGCCCAAGGGAAAATCCGCCGGTCGGGTGCAGACGGTAGCTCTTCGGCTCATCTACGAGCGCGAAGACGAAATCAGGCGCTTCGTGGAGCAGGAGTACTGGTCGATAACGGCACACCTGCGCTTCAAGGGCGAGGCGTTCATCGCCCGGCTCCACCACGTCAACCGGAAGAAGGTGGAGCTCGCCGACGAGAAGGCGGCGAAGGAGGTCTTGGACGAGCTCGTCCTCGACTCCATGACGGTGACCGCGCTCCGCCAGAGACGGAAGCGCAAGAACGCACCTCCGCCGTTCACCACTTCAACTCTCCAGCAGCAGGCCGCCAAGCGCTTCCGCCTCCCGGTCAAGCGCACGATGAGGCTCGCCCAGGAGCTCTACGACGGTCTGCCGGTTGGCTCGCGCGGTCGAGTCGGTCTCATCACCTACATGCGCACCGACTCCACCCGGGTCTCGCTCGAGGCCGTGAGCGACGCCCGAGGCTGGGTGCGGTCCGAGATGGGCGACAGCTACGTCCCCTCCAAGCCTCGCCACTTCGGAAGCAACAGGAAGAGTCAGGCTCAGGACGCGCATGAAGCCATCCGTCCGACTCGCGTGGACATCCATCCGGACGAGGTGCGCCGCCATCTCGACGCCGCGCACGCAGGACTGTACGAGATGATCTGGAAGCGCTTCGTGGCGAGCCAGATGAGTCCGGCGGTCTACGACACCACCACCGCCGACTTCGATGTGAGGCGGCCGAAGAACCGCTACCTCTTCCGGTCCTCGGGATCGGTCCTCCGCTTCGACGGTTACACCCGACTCTACGTCGAGCGCACCGAGAGCGGCGACCACCGCACGCTGGGCGACGTGCAGCCCCTTCCACCGCTCGAAGAGAATAGCGTGGCCCAGCTTACCGACGTCGAGGCCAGGCAGCACTTCACTCAGCCGCCGCCGCGCTATTCCGAGGCCGGCCTAGTCAAGAAGATGGAGGAAGTCGGCATCGGACGCCCCTCCACCTACGCGCAAATCCTCTCCCGGATCGTGACGGTGGGCTACGTGACTCTCCAGCAGCGTCGCTTCACGATAACGGAAGACGGAGAGTTCGTGGGCAAGCTGCTGGTAAGGGTTCTTCCCGACACTTTCGACGTCGAGTTCACGAGTCGGATGGAGGACACTCTGGACCTGATCGAAGCCGGCCAGGAGGAGTGGCACGAGGTGCTGGAACGCTTCTACCCACCCTTCAAGCGCCAGCTCGACGACGGCATGAGGGTCGGTGAGCATCCGGATACCAAGGAGGTTATCACCCTGCATCTCGGACGGTTCGGTCCCTTTCTCACCATGGAAGATCAGGGAGCTCAGACCAAGAAGGCTTCGGTTCCGCAGGGCATCGACCCGTTCAGCCTCGACACGGAACAGTCGGTTCGAATATTCGAGCTGCCATTGCATTTGGGGACCGACGCCGCTTCCGGCGACAGCGTCGTCGCGGGAGCGGGGCGGGTGGGGCCGTACGTGAGGTGCGGCACCATATACGCCGACCTGCCCTCTTTCGAGGCCATCTGGGAGGTCACGCTGGACGAGGCGCTGGCGCTGCTCAACGCGGCGGACAGTCTCCTGGGCAGGGACCCGGAAACAGGGCGGACCGTCCGCAGGAAGGCGGGGCGCTACGGTCCCTACATCGAGGCTGCCGGCGAGAACGGAAAGCCGCAGAGGGCGAGCATTCCCGAGGGCGTCGATCCGGCCGATGTGGACCTCGATCTGGCGCTGCGCATGCTTAGGCTCCCCCGCGAGCTGGGGCCGCATCCGGTGTTGGGCGCAGCGGTGGAAGCCGGTCTTTGGCGAGGGCGTCCCAAGGTGCGGTGCGAGAGGAGCTACGCCGACCTGCCCGACGTGGACAGCGTCTGGACGGTGGGGCTGGGCGAGGCCGTGGCGTTGGTCGATGGCGCAAGAACAAAGCTCAGGAAAGGCAGGCAGGGGCCTCGCAAGCCGCTTCGCGAGCTGGGCGCCCATCCCGAGTCCGGTAAGCAGGTCAATATCCTGGACGGTCGCTACGGCCCGTACGTCACCGACGGCAGGATCAACGCCAGCGTGCCTAAAGGTCGGGAAGTCACGGACATCGACCTCGACGCCGCCGTAAGCCTGCTGGCGGCCAAGGCCAGCGCCCCGAAGCGAAAGGGAATACCGAAAGGCCGCCGGAAAAGGACCCGAGGCAGGACCTGACCGGACTGTCTGCGATGCCCGAATGCGACGGACCGGCCAAAGAAGGCCCGACGGCGGGATCGGCGGGAACGATTCCGCACGCCGGAGCGACCAGCTCGGACCCGCCGAGGGTCCATGCCGGTGGGTCGCCCGGAAAGCGTCCGCCGGTTGCCGTGGTGGGCGGAGGGCTGGCCGGTTGCGAAGCGGCGCTCCAACTGGCGGCGCGCGGCCATCGAGTCGAGCTCTTCGAGATGCGCCCGCTGGTCGGCACCGAGGCGCATCGGACCGATCTTCTCGGTGAGCTGGTCTGCACCAACTCCTTCAAGAGCGAAGATCCCGCCAACGCTCACGGTCAGCTCAAGTACGAGATGCGCGGCCTGGGTTCGGTCCTGCTCCGTTCCGCCGAGAGCGCCCGGGTCAGGGCCGGATCGGCCCTGGCCGTGGATCGACGTATCTTCGCCGAAGCAATGACCGCCGCGGTGGAAGGCGCGCCAGGCGTCGAGGTGATCCGCCGGGAGGTGACCTCCATTCCCGACGGACCTATGATCGTGGCCACCGGTCCGTTGACCTCGGGTCCCCTCGCGAGCTCGATCCGGGAGATGCTCGGCGATTCGGGGCTCGCGTTCTTCGACGCCATCGCCCCCATTGTCCACCGCGACGGACTCGACGATTCCGTCATCTTCGCCGCAGGTCGCTACGGCGAGGACGACGACTACCTGAACTGTCCCATGAACAGGGACGAGTACGAGAGCTTCGTCGACGAGCTCAGGGCAGGCGAAGCTCACGCCGGCCACGACTGGGACGAAGTGCCGTACTTCGAGGGCTGCCTGCCGGTCGAGGTCATGGCGGCGCGCGGCCGCGACACCCTTCGCTTCGGCCCGATGAAGCCGATAGGCCTGACCGATCCCCGGAACGACGAACGTCCCTGGGCGGTCGTCCAGTTGCGCCGAGAGGACCGTTGGGGTCAGATGTGGAACCTGGTCGGATTCCAGACTCGCCTCCGCATCGGCGAACAGCGACGCATTTTCGCAGCCATTCCCGGTCTGGCCGACGCCGAGTTCCTGCGCTGGGGGTCGATCCATCGCAACATATACGTCAACTCCCCCCGATCCCTGACCTCCTGGGGGTCCCCGCCCGACCGCCACCACCTCCTCTTCGCCGGACAGCTGACCGGGGTGGAGGGCTACACGGAGTCGGCCACGAGCGGAATGATGGCGGGGATCAACCTTTCCCGCATTCTCGCCGGCCGGGAGCCGACCTTTCCGCCGCCCACAACCATGATCGGCGGGCTCTGCCGCTATCTCCGCGAGGCGGACGAGACCAACTTCCAGCCGATGAACTCCAACTGGGGGCTAGTGGATCCGCTCGCCAAGCGGGTGCGCGGCAAGTCGGTCCGACGCAAGCTGCTCTCGGAGCGAGCGCAGCGGGACTTTCAGGTCTGGCTCGACGGCGTGAGCCTTCCGGCCGCATCGTGAGTCCGACCCGGAAATCGGCGGGGGCCTCCAGATCCACCGCAGCTCCTGCACCTCGCCGGGAGCGTCACCTCCGCGCCTTCCTGCGCCAGATAACAGAGGAACGCGGTCTTTCTCCGAATACCGTCAAGGCCTACCGAAGCGATCTCAGGCAAATGGAGAAATTCCTTACCGAGCACCTGGGAGAGGCGAGCTGGGGATGGTCGAACGCCGCCATCGATCGCCTGGCCGTCCGCGGCTTCATGGGCTGGCTCAGGCGCAGAGGGCTTTCGCGCCGCACGATCGCCCGCAAGGTGGCGGCCCTCAGGACGTTCTACCGATTCCTGGAAGCCGAGGGTGTCGTGACCGACAGCCCTGCGGCGCGGGTTCGGCCGCCCCGCCACACCCGCAAGCTCGCGGATCACCTGAACACCGGTGAAGCCCGGACTGTCTGCGAATTCGCCGAGGCCCGATCCGCCGACGGCTCCCTTTCGGCCCTGCGCGATCTGGTGATAATCGAGATGCTCTACGGCAGCGGCATCCGTCTGGCGGAGCTCCACGGCCTCGATCTGACCGGCATCCACCGGCGGGCGAAAAGCGCCGTCGTGCTCGGCAAGGGCGGTAAGGAACGGATCGTACCGGTAACCGACGCCGCCGCCGTCGCCATCGACCGCTACCTCCCGGCCCGGTTGGAGGCGGTCGTTCCGGGCGAGTCCGCTCTGCTCGTGAACCGCGCGGGCCGGCGCCTCTCGCGTCGCTCCATCCAGATCGCGGTGAAGCGTATCTTCGAATGTTCGGCGGGGGCCCGCGGCCTCTCCGCTCACGCGCTCCGCCACTCCTTCGCCACCCACCTGCTCGACGCCGGTGCAAGCCTTCTGGTAGTGAAGGAGCTCCTCGGCCACGTGTCGCTCTCGACCACCAAGGACTACACGCACATATCACGGACCAAGGTCAGGGCGGCCTACCTCGACGCTCACCCGCGAGCCCGGTGAGAGGGGTCCGTCCCCGCGGCCGGCGCGGCGCTTCGTCGCTTTCGGCGCTCGCGTGAGATTGTCCACGGACTGTCGGTCGCCGAACCTCGCTAGCTTTAACCATGATCGACATGGAGAAAATGTCCGACGGCACCACCCGGACACGGTCCACAACGGTGCTGGCGGTGAGGAATCGGAGCAGGGTGGCGATGGGCGGCGACGGACAGGTCACGATGGCCGATACCGTCGTCAAAGGCAGCGCGCGCAAAGTGCGCGAGCTCAGAGACGGCAAGGTGCTGGCCGGATTCGCGGGCGCGGTCGCTGACGCCTTCACCCTTTTCGAACGGCTCGAGGAGAAGCTCGAACGCCACCCCGCCAACCTCTCGCGAGCCGTTGTGGAACTGGCCCGGGACTGGCGCACCGACCGTTATCTGCGCCGGCTGGACGCCCTTATCGCCGTCGCCGACCGCGAACACCTCTTCCTGGTCAGCGGAACCGGAGACGTGATCGAACCCGACGACGACGTGCTGGCGATAGGCTCGGGCAGCGGCTTCGCTCTCGCTGCGGCGCGGGCGCTCAGGGCGCACTCGGACCTGACTCCCGCCGATATCGTGCGCTCGGCCTTGGAGATTACCGGAGATATCTGCATCTATACCAACAGGGACATAGTGGTCCTGGAGCTCGATGCCGCTCCGACGGCGAGCGCCGCGGAGGAATCGTGAGCGCGGAACGGCCGGAGCTCGTGCCCGACGGAGAGGCGGGGCTCGAGCCCGATGCCGAGACCGAGCCCTGGGTCGACGAGCTCACACCCCGCCAGATAGTCGAGGAGCTCGACAAGTACATCATCGGCCAGGCCGCCGCGAAGAAGGCGGTCGCTATCGTCATGCGCAATCGTTGGCGCAGACAGCGCGTAGCCGAGGAGATGCGTCAGGAGATCGCGCCGAACAACCTCATCCTCATAGGACCCACCGGCGTCGGGAAGACCGAGATTTCGCGCCGACTCGCCCGGCTGGCGGAGGCTCCTTTCGTCAAGGTCGAGGCATCCAAATTCACCGAGGTCGGGTACGTGGGGCGGGACGTCGAGTCGATGATCCGCGATCTCGTCGACATCGCCATATCGCTGGTACGCAGTGAACGCGAGGAGATGATGCAGGGGGTGGCCGAGAGCAACGTCACCGAGCAGCTTCTGAACCTCCTGCTGCCGGAGCCGTTGAGTCCGGCGCCGACGCGCCGGACGACGACTCCGCGGGTCTTCGTCACCAACCCGGTGGGCGATACGGAACCTCAGGGCGATACCGACGGACGCAGACAGCGGACGCGAGAGAAGATGCGGAAGCTCCTCGACGAAGGAAAGCTCGAGGATCGCGAGGTCGAACTGGAGATCTCCCAGGCGCCCAACATCCAGGGGATGATGATCCCGCTCGGCGGGAGCGACCCCTCGATGGATCACGGCATGAGCGACATGCTCCAGGACCTCCTGCCCAAGCGGACCAAACGTCGAAAGGTGACGGTGGCCGAGGCTCGACGCCTGCTGATGCAGGACGAGCTCGACAAGCTCGTCGACATGGACGAGGTCGTGAACGACGCGCTCTACCGAGTGGAGGATACCGGGATAGTCTTTCTCGACGAAATCGACAAGGTGGCGGGATCGCGCGACGAACGGGGCCCTGCAGTGAGCCGGGAAGGCGTGCAACGCGACCTCCTTCCCGTGGTCGAGGGCTGCGCGGTCACCACCAAGTACGGTCTGGTGCGCACCGACCACATTCTCTTCATCGCCGCTGGCGCCTTCCACCTCTCGAAGCCCTCGGATCTCATCCCCGAGCTCCAGGGACGCTTCCCGGTGCGGGTCGAGCTGCGATCGCTCTCCGAAGAGGATTTCGTTCGGATACTCACCGAGCCGGAGAACGCTCTGTCGAAGCAGTATGCCGCGCTCATCGAAGCGGACGGATCCGAGGTCACCTTCACCGACGGCGCCATCGAAGAGATCTCCCGGATCGCGACCAGGTTGAACGAGCGCCTGGAGAACATCGGCGCCCGCAGGCTTCACACGGTGATGACCACGCTGCTGGAAGATGTGCTCTTCGAGCTCCCCGAAGGACCGGAAGGAGGCATAGCCATCGATCGGGAGTTCGTACGCAGGCAGCTCGCGAGCATATCGGAAGACGAGGATCTCCGCCGCTACATCCTGTGACCGATCCGCCTACGTCGGCCGGGAGCTTCGCAGCCGCGCCGCGCCACCTCCTGGCCCTGACCGATCTCGGGACCGACGGCCTTCTCGCTTTGCTCGATCGGGCACAGCGCTTGAAAGCCGGCGCATGCGACGCCCGACTCCCCGGCAAGAGTCTGGCGATGATCTTCCGCAAGAGTTCGACCCGGACCCGGGTGTCGTTCGAGGTCGCGATGACGCAGCTCGGCGGTCACGCGCTCAACCTCTCCGACCGGGACACGCAGATCGGGCGAGGCGAACCGATTCCGGACACCGCGAAGGTCCTGTCGCGGTATGTGGACGCGATCTCCGTACGCACTTTCGAACAGGCCGAGGTGGGGAAGCTGGCCCGACACTCAGGCGTGCCCGTCATCAACGCGTTGACCGATCTCCTGCATCCCTGCCAGGTCGCCGCGGACCTGCAGACCATCGCCGAAGAGTTCGGACCGGAGCACCGGAACCGGACGGTGGCGTGGATCGGTGACGGCAACAACATGGCCAACTCCTGGCTGAACGCCGCTGCGCTCCTCGGCTTCAGGCTCCGCCTCGCCTGTCCGGACGGTTATCACCCGGACCCCGAGATCTTGGCCCGCGCGGAGTCGCTCGCGGACGTCGCCCTGACTCGGGACCCTCGTAAGGCCGTGAAAGGAGCGGACGTGGTCACCACCGACGTATGGGCGTCGATGGGCCAGGAAGAGGAGGCGCGAGAGCGCTCCCGGGCTTTCGCCGGCTACAAGGTCACCGAAGAGCTGATGGCCGGGGCACGGAACGAAGCCATCTTTCTCCACTGCCTCCCGGCACATCGAGGCGAGGAAGTGGACGCCCGCGTGATCGACGGACCCGCTTCCCGGGTATTCAG
>LXNJ01001682.1_pt1 | contig 12765 bp, 3 predicted proteins | sample 809081 | NCBI WGS metagenome assembly LXNJ01 (sample SAMN04870510, study PRJNA318959) | sponge metagenome | biome: sponge; feature: marine sponge reef; material: water | host: Petrosia ficiformis | place: Greece: Milos, Mediterranean Sea | collected 2013-05-29 | depth 5-7 m
ACCCACTGCGGCCTGGTGCACAGCGACCAGCGACGATGCGCAGGCCAGGTCGACCGGCATCGCCGGACCCATCAATCCCAACGAGAACGCCACCCGTCCCGCCGCCACGCTGCCCGCGGTGCCGAGATAGCCGCCTTCCTCGCCGCTGGCTTCGATGAGGTCGCGGTATTCGCTGGCGCCGACGCCCACGTAGACACCCGATCGGCTACCGGCCAGGTTGTCGGGATCGATGCCGGCGTCCTCGACGGCCTGCCAAGCGACTTCCAGGAGCAGTCGTTGACGAGGATCCATCATGCGCGCCTCGATGGGCAGGATGCGGAAGAACCGGGAATCGAACCGGTCCATGCCCTCGAGGAAGCCGCCCCATCCGTAGGTGTTCTCCACTGCGGGATCGCCGACCACCCCGGTCCATGGCCCGGAATCCGAGCGCCTTTCGCTCACCGCGTCCACACCCTCGTCGAGCAACCGCCAGAAGGCGTCGAGATCCGGTGCGCCCGGGAACCGGCAGGCCATGCCGACGACCGCGATGGCGTCCACTTCCTGTTCCCCCCGCACGACGCGTTGGGTGGCCGCGCGGGGCTCTGCAACCGTCGCCTCGCCGCCGTCGCCGCCCAGTTCCCGCACCAGGTGCCTGGCGAGGCTCGTGATGTCCGGGTAGTCGAACACCACCGTGTTGGGTGCCACGTAGACGCCCGCGAACGTGCGGTTGAGACGGTTGCGCAACTCCACCGCCATCAACGAGTCCATGCCGAGATCGACGAACCCCACGGTCGGCGAGGGTTCGGAAGGCATGCGCAGAACCGCCTTCAGTTCCTGCTGCAGGAACGACACGAGCAGGGCTTCGCGACCCGACGCGGGCGCGTTGCGCAGTTCGGATACCAGGTCGACCGACGTTGCCGACTCGTCGGCGCCGCTGTCGGTGGCGACGAGCATGTCCTCGAGGAACGGCGGATGGTGGTCGTGGCTCTCGGCGAACACGGGCCAGTCCACCGACGTCACCGTGGCGGCCGTCAAGTCCTCCCGTACCAGCCGGTCGAACGCCATGAGGCCCTTCTGCGGCGTCATCCATCCCGTTCCCGAGGCCTCGAGTTGCGCCGCGATGCGCTCGCGCTGCTCCTCCGCCTCGCCGAGACCCGACCAGGCACCCCAGGCGATGGACTGACCCGGTAGTCCAAGCGCGCGCCGGTGACCCGCGAGTTGATCGAGGAAGGCGTTGGCGGCGGCGTGGTTGGCCTGGCCGGCGTTGCCGAGCACCCCGGTCACGCTGGAGAACAGCACGAACAGGTCGAGGTCCCGGTCGATGGTCGCCCGGTGGAGGTGCCAGGCGCCGATCACCTTGGGTCCCAGCACCTGTTCGAACCGGTCCCAGGTCTGGTTTGACAGGGCGCCGTCGGACAGCACGCCGACGCTGTGGACGACGCCGGCGAGGGGAGGCAGGTCCGCGTCCATGCGCTGGAGCATCGCGTCGACGGCATCCGCATGGGTCACGTCCGCGAGTTCCACCTCCACCCGCACACCCCGCGCGCGCAGGTCGTCGATCACCTGCTCGGCGGCTGCGTCGGGATCGCGGCGGCCGTTCAGCACGATCACTCCCGCGCCGTGGTCCGCCAGCCACTCGGCCACCACGCAGCCGATGCCGCCCAGGCCGCCGGTGACCAGATAGGTTCTGTCCGCGCGCAACCCGTCATCGAGCGGCGGCGTGGTGAGGACGATCTTGCCGATATGGCGTGCCGACTGCATGAACGCCATCGCTGCACCCGTTTCCGACAGCGGCCAGCGGCAGTGGACCAGCGGCTTGATTTCGCCGGCGGCCATGCGTTCGACCAGGCGGCGGAGGATCGCGCCGGCGCGTTCGGGCTCGTCGCGTTTCAGGACGTCGAGTTCGATGATCGTGTAGCCGGCGTCCGGTCTTGCAGCCGCCATTTCGTCGGCGGTCCAGATGTCGCGTCTCGCCAGCTCCACGAAATGCCCGCCGTGGGCGAGGCAGGACAGGCTCGCCTCGATGAAGCCTTCGCCCGTCAGGCTGTTCACGATGACGTCGACGCCGGCGCCGTCGGTGGCCTCCAGGACCCCCGCGCCGAAGTCCGTGGTTCGGCTGTCGAATACGTGGGCGACGCCGATGGAACGCAGGAACGGGCGCTTGGGGGCGCTCGCCGTGGCGATCACCTCGGCGCCGGCCGCCCGCGCGAGTTCGATGGCCGCCAATCCCAGGCCGCCGGCACCGGCATGGATCAAGACCCGCTCGCCCGCCTTGAGATCCGCCGCCTCGAAGGCCTGCGCCGCGGACACGAAGACGCTCGGTACGGTGGCCAGCGCCGTCGCCGGCAGGTTGGGAGGCGCGGCTACGGCCAGGGATTCTCTGGTCACGGCTTGCGGTCCGAAGGTGCCGTCGCCCAGCGCGACGACGCGTTCGCCGATGGATAGGTTCGACACGTCTGCCCCGACTTCGACAACCCGGCCCACCAGTTCTTCGCCGAACAGACCTTCCTCGAAGAGCCCCATGCCCCGGAAGATGTCCCAGAAGTTGAGCCCGGCGGCTTCCACGGCGACCCGGATCTCGCCCGCCTCGAGCGGTTGGACGGGCTGCGGTGCGACGACGACCTTGTCGAGCGCGCCGCCGTCGTCGGCGTCGAGCAACCAGCCCGGCGCGTCCGGGAGGTCGAGGCGCGGTGGCCCGTTGGCCGAGCGCACGAACCGCGCCACCCGGCGAGTCCCGTTTCGATAGGCGATGTGCGTCTCGGCATCGGCCCAGAGCAACTCCTCGACCAACTCTTCGATGGGCGACGCCGCCTGCGGATCGAGGTCGATCAGCCGCGGTTGCCAATGGGGTGCCTCGCGGGCCACGACCTTGCCGAAGCCCCACAGCGTGGCGCCGACCAGTTCGCCGGCGCGTTCACACTCGAGTACCTGGGCACCCCGGGTCAAGAACCAGATTCCCCTCCCGGGCAACGCGTCGGCATCGGCGAGACCTTGCGCCAGCGCCAGTGCGGAAGCGCCGACGCGCCGGGTGTCCTCGGCCATCTGTTGCGTGGTCGAGTCGACGCCGCGACCGTCCAGCGCGGCGAGATGCACCACGCCGTCGAACGGCAGGTCTTCCGGCAGTCCTTCGAGCAACCCCTGCCACGACTCCCGGCGCATCGCGTCCACCGATGCCGAATACACGCCCGCCCGCGGACGCACCTCGTTGCTTTCGTTGGCGCCCGCGATCACCACCGTCTGGTTGCGGGCCGCGAGACTCGCCGCGAGTTCTTCCGCGACGCCGCCTTCGTCCGCCGTCAGGACCCACAGGCCGCCCCGCTCGACCACTTGCGCGGGACCCTGGGCGACGATCACGCCGCGGTCCGGTTCTCCCGCCGCCTGCTTGTCGACGCCGACGAACGCGACCGACTCGAAGCCCACGTCGGTGAGGGCCAGGCGCCACACCGGCGGCCCGGCCAGGGCGTGGTGCGGTCGATAGTCGTCGGCGAACCGCCACCAGCCGTCGAGCTGACCGAAAGTCAGGTCGAGCCAGCCTTGGCCGCGCAGATTCTCCAGCGCCACGAGATGGCCGGACGGCGCCAGCACGTCGCGGCAGTGGCCCAGGGTCTCGTTCAGGTACCGGGTCGCGTGCAGCACGTTGGAGGCGATGATCAGGTCGTAGCCGTGGGCGTCGAATCCCTGGGCCAGGGGGTCCTTCTCGATGTCCAAGACGCGATATTCGATGGCGGCTTCGGTGCCGCCGAAGCGGGCTTCCGCCTCGGCGAAGAAACCGGCGGAGATGTCCGTGTAGACGTAGTCGAAGCGACCTTCGGGAAGCTCCGGCAACACCGATGCGGTGGCCGACCCGGTGCCGGCGCCGATCTCCAGTACCTTGAGCCGCCGGTCTTCCGGCAACGCCGCCAACAGCGTCTGCACGGCATCGGCCAGCATGCGGTTGGCCGCACGTGCCACCGGGGCCTTGAGATACAGGTCGGCCGCACTCGGCTCGCCGCTGCTGAACAGCAGCGTGAGCGGGTCGGCCTCGCCGCGCAGGACCTCCGCCAAGGCACCGGCCGAGCGCCGGAACAGGCCGATCTCCGTCGCCCCGTGGGGATACGCGTCGGCCATCCGGTTCGCCAACGCCTCGGCGTCGTCGGGCAGTTTCGCGGGCAACGGCTCGTCGGACCCCACCAGGACCTGGAACCCATCGTCCGTTTCCTTGAGGACCCCCGACTTGTCGAGCATTTCCAGCAGCCGCCGGAACAGGCGTTGGTGTTCGTCGAGGACATCCAGTTGGCGACGCAGCTCCTCGGCGACCACTATCGCGCCAGGCTCGCGGCACCAGCCGAGTCCATCCAGGGTGCCGAGCGCGAAACGCCAGGAAAGCAGCTCGAGATCGGCGAGCAACTCGGTGCGTGTCTCGGCACCGACCCCTTCGGCATCGAGGTAGTCGGTGAACACGCCGGATTGCTCCGCCACGGCCGCAGGGCTCGGCAGGAAGTCCGCCGGCACGATCCCGGGAGTCAGCGAACCATCGCGCCAGACCACCTGGTAGAGCAGGTCGTCCAGGCCTTCGACGGCGGCGAGCAGTGCCGCCCGCGTCGCCCGCTTGACCGTGTAGCCGTCCAGGCCGCCAAGCTCCACCCCGTTCGCGTCGTAGATCCGCAGGTCGCCGGTAACGACCTCCGGCGCGGCGTCCGCGTCGCCTTCATCGGCGTCCTTCGGTGATTCCCTTAAGCGAACGTGGCAGACCACGTGTTCGGGAAGTGGACCGGTCAGCCACAGCCGCTCCCAGCCGAACGGCAGGTAGGGGACGTCGTCATCCGATCGGGCGTGGCCGCGCGCGGCGGAGAACACCTGGAAACAGCCGTCGAGGAGAATCGGGTGGACGGTCCCGTCCAAGGCGCCCACGCGTTCGGGCAAGGCGACTTCGCCGACGGCCTCCCCGGGTCCCGACCAGAACGCGTCGAGGGACTGGAACGACGGCCCGAGCTGGATTCCGGTCTCGGTCTTGGTCCGATAGAAGGCCGCCACGTCTCCAGGGGACAGGCGTCTGCGAATCCCGTCGAGAACCACGGTTCCCGTCGCCACTTGGCCGGTCGCGGCCTCGGAGACCTCGGCCTCGGCATGCAGCGTCCAGTCGTCCTCGCCGTCGCCCTTGCTGAAGATCTCGACGTGTTGCGTCGGCGCCCCCTTCGTCGAGGCCACGACGACCTGCACCTTGCGTCCGCCCGGCGTCGATTCTTCCTCCGACGAGTCCTTCGAAGCTGCCGGAAAAACCAGCGGATTGCGCATCTGCAGGTCTTCGACGACCGCCGACCCGGCACCCTCCGCAAAGCCGACGGCAGCGGCCATCGCACCGTACAGGGCGCCGGGCGCGAGGACGTGGTCGAACACGCGGTGGTCGTCCATCCACGCCGGGTCCGCGACGTAGAGTTCGGTCTCGAAATCGATCTCGCCGCGGGGTGACTCGTGGCGAACCCCGAGCAGCGGATGGCCGGCCTCGGTACGCCGCCGCTGCGGTGCTTCGATCCAGTGTCGGCGGCGCTGGAAGGCATAGCCCGGCAGCGACACTCGGCGCCGTTCCTCCCCGGCGAAGAGCCCCTCGAGTCGTACGGGAACACCGGCTTCGTAGGCGCCGCCGACGGCAGCCACGAACGAGCCGTCGACGTCGGCCATGGTCTCGTCGCGGGACGGCCGGCGAAGGCTCGACAACACGGCGGGGGCGGGCGACTCCGGCCAGCCCAGCGAAACCATGGGGCCGAGAACGCCGTGCGGCCCGAGTTCGACGACCACGTCGACATCGAGTCCGGCGAGGGTCTCGACGGCCTGGCTGAACGCGACCGGCGCTCTCGCCTGGCGTCGCCAGTAGCTGCCGTCGAGGCGCGTATCCGTGGACACCCGTTCGCCGGTCATGGTGCTCACCATCACCACGTCGGGTTCGGCGACCTCCACATCCTCGAAGTAGGCCTCGAGACCGTCCATCGCCGGATCGACCAGAGCGCTGTGGTACGCGGGGCTCGCCCTCAACAGCGTGGCACGGACATCCCGGGACTCGAGATGCTGGAGCAGCGCCTTGACGTCGGCTTCCGGACCGCTGATGGCCTGGTTGCTGCCGTTGTCCGCCGCCATGGCGAGGCCCGTGCCTTCACAAGCGGCGTTGTGTTCCGCCACCGCGGCGGCGACCACCGACTCTGGGGCCAACACCACGGCCATGGCGCCTTTCTCCGGCAGCCCCGCGATCAGGTCGCCGCGCCGGGCCGCGAATCCCAGGCCCTCTTCCAGGGTGAACACGCCTGCGGCCTGGGCGGCGGCGATCTCGCCCAGGCTGTGACCCACGACCACGTCCGGTCGCACGCCCAGGCTCGCCCACTGCGCGGTCAGGGCGCACTCCAGCGCGTAGATCGATGGCTGGGTCCAGGCCGGGTCGTCCAACGAGCCCGCGCCCGCCACGCCGAACATGACGTCCAGTAGCGAGGCACCGCGCCACTCGCCAAGCAACGCGTCGCAGCGGTCGAGGACGGCCCTCGCCACGGGTTCGGTCTCGTAGATGTTCCGCGCCATGCCGACCCACTGGCTCGCCTGGCCGGTGTAGGCGAACGCCACGATCGGACTTTCGCGGGCGGGCGAGGGGTCCGGCGCGTCGGCCTCGGCGACGATGGCGCCGAGTCCTTCGCGCAGCGTCTCGGTGTCGCCGAACACGACGCCGGCGCGGTGGCGGAAGTGACTGCGGCCTACGCTGGCGGTCCAGGCCAGATCGGAAAGCGGCGCTGCGGCGGCGGACGACTCGGTGGCCAAAACGGCCTCGCGTTCGTCCAGCCACTGCAGATGGCGACCGGACAGGTCGCGCAGTGCGACCTCCGACTTGCCGGACAGGGGCAGAAGGCGGATGCGACGCCTCGGTTCCTGCTGCTGGCAAGTTTCCGGCAGTGGGACCGGCCGGGACGCCCCCGCGGCGAAGTGAATCTCGCCCCGTTCCGCGGTCCCGGGTGTGCCGTAGGACTCGAGCACGACGTGGGCGTTTGTGCCTGAAAAACCGAACGAGTTCACGCCCGCCCGACACGGCCGGTCGACCATCGGCCACGCCGTCGCTTCCGCGGTGACCTTGAGGGGCAACCCCTGTTCCTCGATCATCGGGTTCGGTGCCTCGAAGTGCAGGTGCTTGGGAATGACGCCGCGCTTCAGCGCCAAGGTCGCCTTGATCAGCCCCGCGACCCCGGCGGCGGACTCCAGGTGGCCGATGTTGGTCTTGACCGAGCCGATGAGCAGCGGCTGACCCGTTGGCCGACCCCTGCCGTACACCGCTGCTGCCGCGCCGAGTTCGGTGGGATCGCCCACCCGCGTACCCGTGCCGTGGGCCTCGAGGTAGTCGACCTCGGAAGGCGCGAGCCCGGCGTTGGCCAACGCGGCTTCGATGGCGCGCTGCTGGGCCGGCCCTTCCGGCACCGTGAGTCCCGGCCCCATGCCGTCCTGGTTCACCGCCGAACCGCGGATCACCGCCCAGATCCGGTCGCCGTCCGCCTCGGCCTCGTCGAGTCGCTTCAACACCACGATGCCGCAGCCTTCGCCGCGCACGTAGCCGTCGGCCGCTGCGTCGAAGGTCTTGCACCGGCCGTTGGGCGAGAGCATCCCGGCCTTCGCGCGCAGGGCACTCAAGCGACCGAACAGGATGGCCTGGACGCCACCCACCAGGGCGAGGTCGGCATCTCCCCGATGCAGGCCGGCGACCGCCTGGTGCACGGCGACCAGCGAGGACGAACAGGCGGTGTCCACGACCATCGCCGGGCCTTCGAAGCCGAGCACGAAGGACACGCGGCCGATGGCGGGGCTCAGCGAGCTTCCCGTGACGGAGTAGAGGCCGGCGGCCGCCTCGGTACTCTCCCGCGCACCGAGAATCAGGTGCCGGTAGTCGTTGTTGCTCATGCCGGCGTACACGCCGGTGCGAGTGCCCTGGAGGCCTTCGGGATCGATGCCGGCGTCTTCCAGCGCCCGCCAACAGGTCTCCAGCATCATGCGCTGCTGGGGATCCAGCAACTGCGCTTCGAGGGGCGAGATGCGGAAGAACTCGGCGTCGAACTGGTCGATGTCGTCGACGAATGCGCCGTACCGGCAGGCATCCCACTCCACCGGTCCGTCCGGGAACAGCAACCGGCCCACACGGCCGACGCCCGATCCCGGCGAGCCTTCGGTGACCGCCGTTTCGCCGTCGTCCAGCAGCCGCCAGAAGGCGGCCAGGTCTTCCCCACCGGGGAACCGGCAGGCCATCCCCACGATGGCGATGGGTTGCCAGGGCTCACCGTCCGGAGTCGATTTGGAGCTCATGTCTCCTCCCGGTGTGAATCTTGTGCCGGCACCGGGTCATGGTCGGCGGCACTCAACAGGTAGCGGTACAGCTTGAGCGCGAGCGCGCTGTCGCTGCCCTCGAGCAACCGCAGGGCGGCGGGCGTCAGGTTGGCTGTCCGGCTGGCCTCGTCCGCGACGGTGGCCCGGGTCGAGACTTGCGACCCGTACAGACCGTGGGGTTCGATGACATCGCCGGTGCCGAGCTGGGCCAATCGGCTTCCGTCCGCATCGTAGACGGACGCACGACCCGCAACGATCAGGCCGATGCCTGCGTACGACTCGTCCACGGCGACGATGGAGTCGCCCGTTTGGTGTTCCCGGACGTCCGCCCATTCGCGAAGCTCTTCAAGCAGTTCCTCGAACAACACCTGGCGATCCAGGTGGCGTTCCATCGCGTCCCCGACGGTGTCCAGCAGATCGTCGTTCGAGGCGTCGGCGCCCGCAGCATGGTCCTCGAGAACGATGTCCTCGCATCGCTCGAGGCCGAGGTCGGCATCGGTCTCGAACAGCACCTCATCGAACACGGGCGGTGGAAGATTGCGCCGCAGCTCACCGCGGAGTTGCTCCGATGCCGCGCAAAGCACGACGCGTGTACCCGGGCCGCGGGCCGCGAGCACGAATCGGCACAGGGCGTTGACGGCGGAGAAATCGACCCCGGAGACCCCGTCGAAGTCCAACAGGACGCACCGGGGTGGAGGGTCCCCGCCGAGTGTTGCCTTGAGTCGGTCGGCCAGCCGGTAGCCGCTGCCGAAGAACACGTAGCCGGCCAGCCGATAGCCGTGCACCCGCTCGCCGTGCGCCTCGAGGATCGCCCGGTCGGGAATCGGGCGCATGCGGTTGCTGTGCCTATCGCGCGCCGTATAGCGGGACTCGACCAGGTCGACGCGGCTCAAGCGGACGACGAAGAGCACGATGGTGATCAACATGCCGAGGCCGACGCCCTCGAAGAAGCCGAACACGGTGATGGTCAGGAACATCAGGACAATGATGAGGTAGTCCGTACCGGGGACGCGTTTGCGGACCTTGATGAGCCAGTCGTCGACCATGACGATGCCGGTGAACAGAAGGACGCCTCCCATCAGGGGTACCGGCACGAGACCCAGCAGGGCGTCGCCCACCAACAACGTCGAGCCGATCACCAACGCGGCGACGATGCCGGTGAGGCGCAGGTCGACACCGAACATCAGGCTGCGCAAAGACGTCGGAACGACCATGCAGCCGGGAGGTCCACCACCCAGGCCCGCAAGCACGCCGCCGTATCCCACGGCACGGAATTCCCGGTCCCAGTCCAGTTCCCGATTGGCGGCAAGCTCCAGCCCACCCACGTACATCACGATGCACAACAGGGTGACCAGGATGAGCGTCAGCATGTTGGGAATCTGGTCGGCAATCGCGGTCCAACTGACGAGCGCCAGGTCGTCGGGTCCGAAGCTCGGCCACAGGTGGCCCTCGGAAAGGCCGGCGAAAAAGAGTCCGGCGGCCGCCGCCTCCGAGCGGGGAATGTCGAACAGCGCGAGGCAAAGATGGAACAGCGCGGCGGCGCCGATGAAGCCGATGGGCAGGAGCAGAAAGCTGCTCCAGCGCTTGGTCGCCAGGTACAGGGCGACGCCGTAGGCGACGCCGAAGCCCCAGTTCGACACCACGAACGGCTCCAACAGCGTTGCCAGCACCTCCCGCTCCGGTCTCACCCCCATGAGCGACAACGCCACCAGGCATACGACGCCTCCCGTGCCGGCGACGAAGCCGGACGACACCGGGTAGGGGATGAAGCGAATGAAGCTGGTCAGCCGGAAGTGTCCGATCAGCCAGGTGGCCACACCGGTCGCCAAGGCGCAAAGAGTGATGATCGCGACCATCGTCGCGAACAGGGCATCGCCGCTCGCCGCACTCCCGGAACTCCCGGAACTCCCGGAACTCCCGGCAAGAGCCCCGCCGATCACGGACAGCACGATCAGGGTCGGCACGGGTGGCGCGGACACCGCGCCCTTGAAGCCGCTGGAAAGGGCGATGACCAGGCAGCCCACGAACGTGCCGAACAGCACGAGCCCGACGCCGGCCGACGAATAGGGCGCGAGGGGACCCGAGAACACCAGCGTCGCCAGCGATATTTCCCCGACGACGACGCCCACGGCGGACACCACGCCCACCGTCACCGCGAGCAGTGTCCTTTTCGACAGAACCGCCGTGGCCAGCTTGCTGAACAGGTCGTTCTCCCCGCGATCGCCGGTCTTCCCGCCCGGTCGATGGACTATAACGCGCGGCGGCCCCAGCGACGCGTCATGCGCTCATGGATCGAGCGAACATCTCGTCCAGATTGCTGGCGGTGCGTGCCGCGATGTCGGCGATCGCGCGCGGCAATGCGTCGAAATCCGCCGTCCCCGCCAACTCGGAGATCGTTTCACGGTGTTCGGGGCTCATCGCAGCGGGATCGAACGGCCCGATCGCGACAGTCGCCCTGAGCTTCCGCGTTGAGACAAGAGTACGGCTCTGACTGTCTTGCTGATCCTAGCGTAACGCGTTACAGTGCCGGTATTGGCTATTGAGCAAAACCACATGGCCACGCCTGCTGGGGAGAGAATGCGAGATTGGCGCAATCGGCAGCGTCGTTCAGGTCGTCGAGAAATCCGCATGACCTTGCCGGACGCTCGTCTGCCAAGCGTGCGCGAGCGAGTGGCGCTGTCGGTAGCCGGTCTCGATGCGCAAGACGAAGTTGACGCACTGAGATGGATCGAGGCGGTCTCCGAATTCGATGACCATTCGACGCGGTGATGTCGTAACCGTTGCTGCACCCGGGGACTATGGGAAACCGAGGCCAGCCGTGGTGATTCAAAGCGACGCGTTTCCTGACACCCACGCATCCGTCGTCATTTGTCAGATGACCTCATCGCTCGCGCATGCGCCGGATTTCCGCGTCACCGTAGAACCATCCGAGGCGAATGGACTGCGCAAGGTCTCTCAAGTCATGGCGGACAGACCGACAACCGTCCGGCGTGAGAGGATTGGTATTCGCATCGGCCACCTTGAACGGCCAGACATGCTTCGGCTCAACCGGGCGGTTGGGTTCTGCATAGGCCTTGCCGACTGATGTGCCGCTGCGGCGCACTTCTGGCCAGGCGATACCGTCATATTCCTATTCCGCCGTTTAGTGCCACAGCCCCCGCCGTTCGAACACGCCTTTCAGCGCGGTCACGCGGTCGCTCATGATGCCGTCCACGCCGAGGTCGAGCAGGCGGTCCATCTCCGCGTCGTCGTCCACCGTCCAGACCTGCACGGGTAGGCCGCGTGCGTGGGCGGTGCGCAGGAACGCGGCATCGACGACCGGAATCGAAACGCCGCCGAAGAGCGGCTGACGGAGCGGCACCTGCGCGCAGTCGGCGTCCAGCTTGCCGGCCGGAATGCCCCAGGACTCCGCACGCAGCCGAACCACCTCGGCGGGACTGCAGGACGTACACCCCGGAGCGTCGGTTCGAACCCAGCGCAGACGGTGCGCCGAAAAAGAACCGATGCAGACGCGGTCCCGGGCATTCGTGCGGCGCAGAACCTCGATCAATGGCCCGACGACATCGTCGGCCTTCGGGTCGATGATGAGGCGGAGGTCCGGCCACGCGCCGAGCAGGTCGTCGAGGCGGACGACGGGCTCCTCGCCGGCGATGCGCACGTCGGCGAGTTGCGTCCAATCCCGAGCGATCAAGGGTCCCGTGTGGTCGGTCAGCCGGTCCAGCCCCTCGTCGTGGAAGACCATCACCACCCCGTCGCGGGTCGCGCGGACGTCGGTCTCGATGCAGCGGTAGCCGAGCTTCACCGCGTGCTCGAAGGCGACCATGGTGTTCTCGGGATGCTCGGCCGCACCACCCCGGTGGGCAATGGCAAGAGGGCCTTCGAGACCTAAGAATGAGCGACTGTGTGCAGCGGGGCGTTTCATCGTCGGATCATAGCGCGGGCCGCGTTTCTTGCCGCTGGGGGAGCAGGCGCCAGATTGATGCTGCGGTGATATCGAAACTCAAGAAAAGCGGGACTTCTTGAAGGCGATTGTCCATGTGCCCTTGCGTGGCTGTCGGCAAGGGCAAGGTCGGACGGTAGGGACATGGCGAGCGTCGTAATGACCGAGTTGACGTCGCACGAGACCGCTAGCGTTCTCGAGCAGCTTTCACCTCGACAGTTGAACAAAGTTTCTCAAGCGGCCAGTTTGCGTCCCTCCCACAGGCGTTCGATGTTGTGGTCGAAGCGCTGGACGAGGCGGCCGAGTTCCAGGGACGCCCGATCGCCGGCGACGTCGGCGAGCACCAGGCCGACATGCTCGCGGAACCCGTGGTTGGCGAACCCATCCGGCAGCAGCCGGAACACCAGCAGGGCGGCGAGCAGCGTCTGCACGCGCGGGTCGCCGAAGCGCAGCGCGCTGGCGCGGCGGTCGTCGACCACGGCGGGCCGGTGCAGATCCTCGAACGTCTCGAGCCCGAGTTGGCA
>LXNJ01001683.1_pt1 | contig 12764 bp, 7 predicted proteins | sample 809081 | NCBI WGS metagenome assembly LXNJ01 (sample SAMN04870510, study PRJNA318959) | sponge metagenome | biome: sponge; feature: marine sponge reef; material: water | host: Petrosia ficiformis | place: Greece: Milos, Mediterranean Sea | collected 2013-05-29 | depth 5-7 m
TCATGGCCACCGTGGTCGGCTCCGCGGAAGCGTCCTCCCGGGTCATTGCGGAATCCTCCAGAGAGGCGGTCGAGCGCGAGCCGGTGGAAGTCCCCACGGAGGGGATGTTCGGCACCTGGGTGGCCTTCACGGGCATGCTTCCCGACGGCCTGCCGCCCGGCGTCGACGCGTCGGAGCTGCAGTCCTCGATGATGATGCCGATGGGTGGGCAGATGATGGGGATGGGCGGTCAGCCGATGGGAATGAGCGGCCAGGTGATGGGCATGGGCGGCGAGACGAGTGCGGGAGGTCAGATGAACGCCGACGCCGCACAAATGCCCATGCCGCGGTTCATGGGCACCCGCTACCAGGTGGACTACACCGAGGCGGGCCAAGCCTTCGCCGACACCTTCGACCCGGCCTTCGACAGCTCCGACATCCAGTGCCAGGCGTCAGTGCTTCACGGCATGCAGCATCACGCGCTGGTGAACGAATTCGTGCCCGTGGGCGAGGACCGCCTGCGCTGGGTGTACGGATACATGGATATGGTGCGAACCATCCACTTGGACCAGTCGGAGCACCCGGATGACCTTGAGCCCTCCACCCTGGGCCATTCAATCGGCTACTGGGACGGCCCCACGCTGGTCGTCTACACCCGCGAGTTCGAGAACTTCGAGCTGTTTCGCGGCGTCATCAACAGCGATGCGCTGCAGGTCGTGGAGCGGGTCACCCACGTTCCGGAGACGGACCGGCTGATCGTCTCGTTCACGGCGCTGGACCCGAAGTTCTGGAGAGCCCCGCTGCAGGGCGAGATCAAGCTGGCACGGACTGACCAGGCCTTCACGCCGTACGGCTGTATCGAGCTGGCCGGCGAAAACAACCTGCGCCCGGACGAGCGGACGATCTTCGACTAGACCTCGCTACTCGTAGGGAACCATGGCGTCGAACCAGAGTTCACGGTCGATGCGCCAATCGCCGCTGTCGTTGAGCCTCCAGATCTGGACAAAGCCGCCGGATACAAGCGGGTCTCCGCCATTGCGGTCGACCACATCGTATTCGCCCTGGACCAGAACCATGTCGCTTCCCGCGACAGTCTGAGCCACGTTCAACAGGGTCAGGGGGTTGCCTTCCCCGAAATCCGATGCCCAGAACGAGCGAATGGATTCGCGGCCTGTCAGAACCTGTTCACCATATGCCAACAGCTCGGCGCCTTCCGTGTAGAGGGCAGCCAGAGCCTCACCGTCGTGGTCGTTATAGGCGGTCGTCCACAGGTCGGCAAGCACCTGGGCGTCGACGGGTGACTGGGCCGGCACACCGGACGAGGCCAGAAGAATGGCCATGCCCATACCAAGGCAACTGAACTGCTTCATCTTGTTTCCCCTTTTGGCGAAGTGTTTTCCGATGTCGAATGGACCTGTCAGCCGCCATGGAACATACCTGAGCGCGCTGGAGTTTGCCTGAAACGCGCTACCCGCCGCTACCAGGCCACCACGAAGCCATCGAAACTCAGCGGTCGCCCATCGTAGCTCGCATCCAGCCCCTCGATGACCGCTGCCATTCCGGCCGCACTGTCCTCGGGCGTGCTGGCCCGCGGCACGAGCGAAGGTCGGTTGGTCTGCAACATGTCGGTCACCACCGGTCCTGGCGCAACGAGTGCCACCACGATGCCGCGGTCGGACAGGTCCGCAGCGACCTTGCGCATGGCCATGTTCAGCGCCGTTTTGCTGATGCCGTAGTAGGCGCCCCCCGTTGACACGGCCTCGCGTGAGACGGACCCGGCGCCGCTGGTGATCGAGACGATCTTCTTCTGGCTGCTGGCTGCGACGTGATCCGCGAACGCCTCCGCCATCTTCATGGGCGCAAGCACGTTCACGGCCATGACATCGTGAAACGTCTGCGCATCCAGCGTACCCAGCGTCTGCTCCTCGGCGCCGCCGTAGATTCCGGCGTTGTTGATCAGCACGTCGATGGGCGTTCCGGCGTAGGCCGCGGCCAGCTCCCGGATGCGTTCATCTTCGGTCACGTCGAGTTGCTCGATGAGCAGGTGCTCGTATTCCTCGGCCAGTGCGTTGAGATCATCGGCTCGCGAGGGCGTTCGGGCGGTCGCCACGACGTTCCAGCCCTCTGCGACGTAGTGTTGTACGAAGGCCAATCCAATGCCCCGGTTGGAACCGGTAACCAGTACCGTCGGCCGATCCGGGTCGATGCTCGCACCGTGGGCACCCCCGGTTACAACGATCAGCAACGCGACAGCCGACAGTGACCGAGCAACCAGAACGCTTCGAAGAACGCAAACAAGTCTGTACATGGGAACCGTCCAGCAAAAGGTTGATGGTAACCCGGAGCGCCAGGGCCTGTTAACGCTTTCCGAGAAGATACTCTTTCAGAGTCGATACGCTTTCTGAGAAGGTACGCACCGCCCTGACTTGAGATTTCTTTACTTGCGTCGGGCCGCCGGCATGAAATAAAGTTTGGTTAGACCAATTTGGTAGGACCATAAATGCCGCAGATGCTTACCCGCGCAGAGGAAATCACTCGTGCCCTGAGGGACGACATCCTGCGCGGCCAATACCGCGCCGGTGAGCGCGTACCCTCTGAACGGGACCTGGCGGCGCGTTTCGCCACCAGCCGAGGCACCGTTCGCGTGGCGCTCAAGAAACTCGAACAGCTCGGTATCGCCTCCATTCAGCCGGGCGGCGTTCGCGTCGTTCCGGTGCAGGAATGCACCCTGGACGTGCTCGGACCGCTGCTGGAGTTGAACGAAATTCCCGATTCCGAACTCATCAAACATGTCCTGGACATCGGCGCCCTCCTCATCGGTTATGCGGCGGAGACCGCAGTGGAGCGGGGCGACTCTTCCGAGCTGGCGCGTGTGGAAGCGATTATCGATGAGATCCTCGCAGCCGGGCCCGAAGATCTCGCGATGATGCGCGTGCCGAGGCGGCTGGGCCGGGCGTTCGCCCACGCATCGGGGAACCTGGTTCTGTTGCTCATCATCAATGGCCTGCGCACCCAGATCCCTGACCCAAGACGGGTTCTTGGGGGGCCTCCCAGGCCGGACCCGAATTCCCTGAAGCGCATCGCCGCTCAACTCAAGACCGCCGTCAGCCAACGAGACGCAGCCTCGGCGGGCTCATCCATGCGGGAACTCTTGCGCCTGATGAGGGCCGCTGCAAGGGAAACGCTGCTCTCCCACCGTTCCAACGCAAAGGAAATACACGCATGAAAACGGGAACCCTGGTTGCGGTGACCGCCCTGGCAGTGGCGACGGCAATTACGGCAACGCTGCTGCTTACACGGCCGCAGCTCGACCCCAGCGAGCCCGAACCCGTCGCGCCGGCTGTCCGGGTCATGCACGTCAATCCCGGCAGCGAGCGTATGGTGGTTCACGCTCAGGGGACGGTTGCGCCCCGCACGGAGGCCGACCTCGTACCGGAAGTCTCGGGAAACGTCCTGTGGATTTCCTCGAACCTGGTCGCCGGAGGCTACTTCGAGGAAGGCGAACCGCTGCTGCGGATCGATGACCGGGACTATCGATACGCCCTGGAGCGGGCCACCGCGGCGGTAGACCGAGCCACGGCGGAAAATGAATTTGCCACGTTCGAGCTACAGCGTCTCCGGGAAATGGAAGCCCGCAACCTCATCAGCCCATCCGACGTGGAAACGGGCATGAGATCCGCACGGGTGACCGAAGCCGCACTCGTCGACGCCCGCGCGGCATTTAACCAGGCCGAACTCGATCTGTCCCGAACCGAGGTGCTCGCGCCGTTCACGGGCCTTGTACGCAGCGAGCAGGTCGACCCCGGCCAATTCGTCAGCCGCGGCGCCACCATTGCCCGGCTTTACGCGGTGGACTACGTGGAAGTACGCCTGCCTATCGCGGATCAACAACTTGCCTTCCTGGATATTCCGCCCATGCAACGGGGGGAACTGGACGAATCCAGCGCCCCGGACGTGTTGTTGTCGGCGGACTTCGCCGGACAGCACTACAAGTGGCGCGGCACAATCGTGCGCACTGAAGCAGAGATCGACACACGAAGCCGAATGGTCAACGCCGTCGCGCGCGTGCAGACCACCGATGATGCCTCGAATAATCCGGAGTACGTTCCACCGCCCGTGGGCCTGTTCGTTGAAGCGGAAATACAGGGCCGCTCCGCCGACAACGTGGTTGTGGTGCCCCGTTCGGTGATTCGCAGCGGCAACCAGGTGCTGATCGTGGACGAGGACGACCGGTTGCGCTTCCGGACGGTGAACATCGCCCGCATCTACGGTGACGACGCCTACATCGACGGCGGCCTCGAAAAGGGCGAACGGCTCTGCCTTTCGGTGCTGCAGGCGGTGATTGACGGCATGCGCGTTGAAGTCGTCGCGGATGAGGCGATTCCGACGCCGGGAGCTGCCGGATCATGACGCGCATCATTGGCTGGTTTGTCAGCAACCCCGTCGCGGCGAACCTGTTGATGATGATTCTCATCGTCGGCGGTCTTATGTCCATCTTCCAGCTCAGACAGGAAGAAATGCCGCCTATCCAACTGGACATGGTCAGTGTTTCGGTTCCCTACCTGGGCGCTGCGCCGGAAGAAGTCGAGAATGGTGTCAACCTGCGGATCGAAGAGGCCATGGAGGGAATCCAGGGCATCTACCGGATGACATCGATCGCCCGTGAGGGCAACGGCAGCGTGCTGCTGGAACTTGAGACCGACGCCAACCGGATCCAGACCGCCAACGAAATCAAGAGCCAGATCGATGCAATCTCCACGTTTCCCGTGGAGACCGAGCGTCCGGTCGTGTCGCTGCTGACGACCCTGAACGACGGGCTTGAAATCGTCATCAGCGGCGACGCGGACGAACGCACGTTGAAGGAACTGGGCCTGGAGATGCGCGAGGAAATCGCTGCGATTGAGGGCATCTCAAACGTGGAGTTGGCCTACGTGCGCCCCGACGAGGTTTCCATTGAAGTCTCCGAGCGAACCCTCAGGCGTATGGGACTCACCTTCGACCAGGTGGCCAACGCCGTGCGGCGAACATCTCTGGACATGCCCGGCGGATCCATCAAGTCGGGTGCCGGAGAGATTCTGCTCCGGACCCAGGGGCAAGCCTATACGGGCGACGACTTTCGCGAAATCGTTGTCCTTTCGAGGGAAGACGGCACGAGGGTGTACCTGGACGAAGTCGCCACCATCATCGACGGTTTCTCGGAGGGCGGAACCCAATCGCGGTTCGACGGCAACCCCGCGGCCATCGTCCGGGTCAACCAGGTCGGCGATGAAGACGTGGTCGAGATCAGCGAAAACGTCCGGGCCTATGTGGAAGAGGCCCACGGCCGCATGCCTGACGGAATTGATCTGACCATCTGGCGGGACGAGTCCGAAGCCCTGCAGGCGCGCATCGACATTCTTCTCGGGTCCGCCGCCACCGGTCTTGCGCTGGTGCTGCTGTTGCTGACGCTGCCGCTGCAGTTCCGGCTGGCCATGTGGGTGGCGGCAGGGATTCCCATCGCCATGCTGGGCAGTTTCGCGATGTTCAGCCCCCTGGGCATCACAATCAGCACGTTGTCGGTGTTCGCCTTCATCCTCGTGCTCGGTATCGTCGTGGACGATGCCATCGTCGTGGGCGAGCGCGTCTACGCCCACGAGCAGCAGGGCAAGGATCAGATCACCGCGGCGATTCACGGCACCTCGGAAGTGGCGGTGCCGGTCATTTTCGGCGTGCTCACAACCATGGCGGCCTTCACTCCGCTCATGTTTGGAACCGGGGATCTCGGGCAATTGCTTGCGATCATCGGTAACGTGGTCGTCATTTGTCTCTTCTTCAGCATCGTCGAGTCTCAACTCATCCTTCCGGCTCACCTCGCGCACCGCAAGCGGTCCTCCCCGACGGACAAGATCAACGCCTTTCATGCTGCGTGGCGACGGTTGCAGCAAAGCATCGGCAGCGGTATCGAGCGCTTTGCCCAGGACACGTTCGGACCGGCGCTGGATCGCGCCATCGAGTTTCGGTACACCGCGCTCGCGCTCGGCTTCAGCGTGATGCTGGTCGCGATGGGCCTCGTCCTGAGCGACCGGATCGAGGTTCAGTTCATGCCCCCGATCGAGGGCGACAGCATCGTCGCGCGGGTGGAAATGCCGGAGGGCGTGGACGTCGAACAAACCGCCAGGGCGGCTCGGCAGATCGAGGAAGCGGCCCTGCAACTGAAGGCCGAACTGGACGCCGCCAACCCGGACCGGCCCTCGCTGATCGAGCATATCTTCACCTCCGTCGGCCAGACCCTGGGCGGCCGATTCAGGGCCGCGCCCCAAAGCCATACCGCGGAACTGGTGATTTCGATCCTTCCACTGAGCGAACGGGGCAATGTGTCCGTCACCGACATGGCGGACCGCTGGCGCGAATTGACCGGCCCCGTCTACGACAGCGTCGCCCTGACGTTCGCGAGCGCGGGGGGCCTTACCGTCGGAGACGCCATCTCGATCCGCCTGCAGGGCCGGAATGTGGACGACCTGGCCAGTGCCGCGGCCCAGTTGCGTGCGGAACTTGCACGTTTCGATGGCGTTAACGACATTACCGATTCGTTTCGCTCGGGCAAGCAGGAAGCCAAGCTCTCGCTGCTTCCCGAGGGCCGGCAACTGGGATTGACGCTGAACGACCTGGCGCGCCAGGCGCGCCAGGCCTTTTACGGCGAGGAAGTGCAGCGCGTACAGCGGGGCGTGGAGGATATCCGGGTCATGGTCCGTTATCCGGAAGCCGAGCGGCGTTCCCTGGGCGACCTGGAGGACATGCGGATCCGCGCCGCAGACGGCACGGAGATTCCATTCGCCGCGGTGGCCGAGATCGAACTGGGGAGAGGCTACTCCGCCATCACCCGCGTCGACCGCCAGCGCGTGGTCACCGTGAGCGCCGACGTGGACCGCGACGTGGTGACCCCCGAAGCCGTTCTGCGAACGCTTGAGGCCGAGGTGCTGCCGGGAATCCTGTCCGGCTACCGCGGCATCGGCTATTTGCTGACAGGCGAGCAGGAACAGAGTTCCGAGTCCTTCGCAGGTTTGTACAATTTAATCCCCGTCGCGCTCCTGATGATTTATGCGTTGCTGGCGATCCCGCTACGCTCCTATCTCCAGCCGCTGGTGATCATGAGCATCGTTCCCTTCGGTGCGATAGGCGCCCTCATCGGTCACGTCGTCATGGGCGCGACGGCCATCTTCACGTCCATCATCGGACTGATCGCCATGGCGGGGGTCGTCATCAACTCAAGCCTTGTGCTGGTGGACTACATCAATCGGCAACGACGCATGGGCGTTGACCTGCGCGTGGCCGTGCATCGCGCCAGCATCGTGCGCTTGCGGCCCATCCTCATTACATCCTCCACCACCTTTGCCGGGCTGATGCCTCTGATGCTCAACAACAACCCCGCCGTGTCCTTTTTCGTGCCGATGGCCATCTCCCTCGCCTGGGGCGTTCTGTTCGCCACCGGGATCACCCTGTTCCTGGTGCCGTGCCTTTACATGATCGTTGAGGATCTTTTCCCGACGGAACCGGCGCTGGCGCGCCAGTACGCGTAAGCGATTCTCCAGCAGGAGTTTTTCTTCTGACCAGGGAAATCCTGGGCTGTACCCCACCTGGAGGCCGGTTCGCTTGCGCGGTTGCGCAGAAACCGTGTAGCGTTCGGACAAACAATAACGAGCGTACGCAAGTAACCGGCGGGTGACTATTCGCCGCCGAGGAAGAGCACATATGAAACGCAAGTCCCTTGTCGCGGTGGCTGTGCTGGGCGTTTCGCTGGCGATCACGCTTATCCTGCTGGCGACCAGCCGGCAGCTTGCCCCGAGCGAGCCTGAAGCCGTGGCGCCGACCGTCCGCGTGGTTGAAGTGGCGCCCGCAAGCGTACGCATGATCGTGCACGCCCAGGGAACGGTCGCCCCCCGCACCGAGGCGGATCTCGTGCCCGAGGTTTCCGGAAACGTCGTGTGGATTTCTCCGAACCTGGTGTCCGGCGGCTATTTCGAGGAAGGCGAACCGCTGCTGCGCATCGATGACCGGGACTACCGCAGCAACCTGGAAAGGGCGCGCGCGGCGGTGAACCGCACAACGGCGGAAGATGAATTTGCCCGGTTCGAACTGGCGCGTCTGGAGGAAATGGAAGCCCGCCGGCTTATCAGCCCTTCCGACGTGGAAACGGGGATGAGAGCCGCCCGTGTCGCGTCCGCCGCGCTGGACGATGCCCGGGCAGCGCTGGAACAGGCTGAACGCGATCTGTCCAGGACCGAGGTGATTGCACCCTTCACGGGATTGGTCCGCGCCGAGCAGGTCGACCCGGGGCAATTCGTGAGCCGCGGCGCGCCGGTCGCACGCCTGTACGCCGTGGACTACGTGGAGATTCGCCTGCCCATCGCGGACCGGCAGCTTGCCTACCTGGATCTCCCGCCCATGCAGCGCGGCGAACTGGATGAAGCCACCGCGCCCGACGTCGTGCTGTCCGCGGAATTCGCCGGAAAACAATACCAGTGGCACGGCAAACTCGCGCGCACCGAAGCGGAAATCGACTTGCGCAGCCGCATGGTACATGCCGTTGCACGGGTAAGCGCCGCCGACAACGCGGCCACGGACCCGGACTACGTGCCGCCTCCGGTGGGCCTGTTCGTCAACGCCGAAATCCAGGGCCGCTCCACCGAAAACATCGTGGTCCTGCCGCGATCCGCCATCCGCAACGGCAACCAGGTCCTGGTCGTGGACGACGACGACCGGCTCCGGTTCCGGACGGTCAGCATCGCCCGCATCTACGCCGACGACGCCTACATCGACGGCGGGCTCAACCGGGGCGAACGGGTCTGCGTCTCGGCGCTGCAGGCGGTCGTCGATGGCATGCGCGTGGAAGTCGTGTCCGACGACGGGAGCGGGATACCCGGAGCACCCGGGTCATGAAACGCATCATCGGCTGGTTCGTCGGCAATCCCGTCGCCGCGAACCTGTTAATGATGATCCTCGTCGTCGGCGGCCTAATCTCCGTTTTCCAGCTCCGCCAGGAGGATATGCCGGCCATCGACCTGGGCGTCATCGATGTGACCGTCGTGTACCTGGGCGCCGCACCGGAGGAAGTGGAAAACGGGGTCAGCCTGAGAATCGAGGAAGCGCTGGAGGGCATTCAGGGCGTCGGCCGGATCACTTCATTCTCCGGCGAAGGCCGCAGCCGCGTCGTCGTGGAAATAGAGGACAGCGCCGACAGGGTCCAGGTGTTGAACGAAGTGAAGAGCCAGGTGGACGCCATCATCACGTTTCCTGTGGAAACGGAACGGCCCATAGTCTCGCTGCTGACCCTGCTCAACGATGGCATGGAAATCGCCATCTACGGGAATGCCGACGAACGAACCCTGAAAGAACTGGCTCTGGAGATGCGCGAGGAGATCGCAGCGCTTGCAGGCATCTCCAGGGTCGAGGTGACCTACGTGCGGCCTGATGAAATCTCCATCGAGGTTTCCGAGGAAACCCTGCGGCGGCTGGGTTTGACGTTCGACCAAGTGGCCGATGCCGTGCGCCGCACGTCATTGGACATGCCGGGCGGGTCGATCAAGACCGGCGCCGGGGAAATCATGCTCAGGACCCAGGGGCAGGCCTATCGCGGCGAGGACTTCCGCGACATCGTCGTCCTGTCTCGCGAGGATGGCACCCGCGTGTTCCTGGACGAGGTCGCGAACATCGTCGATGGATTTCAGGAAGGCGACACCCTGGCCCGCTTCGACGGATTGCCCGCCGCGATGATCAAGATTTACCAGGTCGGCGATGAAGACATCGTTCAGATCGCCGAACAGGTGACGGCCTACGTGGAAGAGGCGCGTTCGCGCATGCCCGACGGGATCGAACTGACCATCTGGCGAGACGAATCGCAGGTGCTCAGGGACCGGATCGATATTCTCCTGGGAGCCGCCGCGAGCGGACTGGCCCTGGTGTTGATACTGCTGACCCTGCCGCTGCAATTTCGACTGGCCATGTGGGTAGCAGCCGGTATTCCCATCGCCATGCTGGGCACGATCGCCGTTTTCGGGGCCGTGGGTATCACCATCAGCACGCTCTCGGTTGTGGGGTTCATCCTGGTCCTGGGCATCGTGGTCGACGATGCAATCGTCGTGGGCGAGCGGGTGTTCTCCCACGAGCGCCTCGGCAAGGACAGGATGACCGCGGCCGTGGAGGGCACCGCGGAAGTGGCCGTACCGGTGATTTTCGGGGTCATCACCACCGTTGCGGCGTTCATGCCGCTCATCTTCACCCCGGGCGATCTCGGTCAACTCTTTTCGGTCATCGGTTACGTGGTCGTGATCTGCCTCGTATTCAGCGTCATCGAATCCCAGTTCATCCTTCCGGCGCACCTGGCCCATCGCAAGGTCACCGACCCGGACACCGCCGACAGTGGCATCGCCGGACGCTGGAGCCGAATTCAGAGCAGGATCTCCTTCGGCATGGAGCGGTTCGCCCATGACACCTTCGGGCGGGCATTGGAACGTGTGCTGGAGTGGCGCTACGTCACACTGACGGTCGGATTCGGAGCACTCCTGATCACTCTTGCCCTGATCGCCAGCGGTCGTGTCGAGATACAGTTCCTCCCGGCCACGGAAGGCGACAATCTCGTCGCCCAACTGGAAATGCCGGAAGGTATCGACGTTGCCGAAACGGCCCGTGCGGCGCGGCAGATCGAAGCGGCGGCGATTGCACTCAAGGCCGAACTGGACGCCGCCTATCCGAATCTCTCCTCGTCGCTCATCCGCCATGTCTTCTCCTCGGTCGGCCAACCCCTTGGCGGCCTGTTCAGAACCGCCCCGCAAAGCCACACGGCGGAACTGATGCTCGCCCTTCTGCCGCTGAGCGAACGCGGCAATATCTCCGTCACCGACATGGCCGAACGGTGGCGTGAATTGACCGGGCCGATTTACGACAGCGTGTCGCTGACCTTCGGAACGACCGGACTTGAGATCGGGGATGCCATCTCGATCCAGCTTCAGGGCAGGAACGTAAACGATCTGGCTCTCGCCGCGGCGGAATTGCGCGGCGAACTGGCGCGATTCGAAGGTGTCGTGGACATTTCCGATTCGTTTCGCACCGGAAAGCAGGAGGTAAAATTGTCGCTGCGTCCCGAGGGGCGACTCCTGGGCCTGACCCTGAATGATCTGGCGCGGCAGGCGCGGCAGGCTTTTTACGGCGAGGAGGTCCAGCGCGTTCAGCGAGGTACGGAGGACGTGCGGGTCATGGTCCGCTATCCCGAACGCGAGCGACGCTCACTGGGCGATCTCGAAGACATGCGGATTCGCGCTGCCGACGGCACGGAGATGCCTTTTTCGGCGGTGGCGGATTTCACCCTGGGCAGAGGCTACTCCGACATCACCCGGGTCGATCGCCAACGCGTGGTCACGGTGCGCGCGGACGTGGACAGGGACATCGTCTCCGCCGAGGCTGTGGTGAGTTCCATCATGGCCGACGCCCTGCCAAGCATCCTGTCGGGCTACCGCGGTATCAGCTTCTCCCTCACCGGCGAACAGGAAGCGCGGGACGAATCCTACTCGGGCCTGATGAACCTGATACCGATCGCGCTGCTGATGATCTACGCGCTGCTGGCAATTCCCCTGCGCTCCTACGCGCAGCCCCTTGTGATCATGAGCGTGATCCCGTTCGCCTCGGTGGGCGCCGTGATCGGGCACATGGTGATGGGGTGGTCCATCCTGACTGCTTCCATCCTCGGATTGATCGCTCTGGCGGGCGTCGTGGTGAACTCGAGCCTGGTCCTGGTGGACTACGCCAATCGACAGCGGCGAATGGGTGCCGATGCCTACACGGCCGCGTATCGATCCGCCGTCGTGCGGTTTCGCCCCATCGTCATCACATCGGCCACCACGTTCGCGGGACTCATGCCGCTGATGCTCAACACGAATCCCGCCACGGTGTTCGTCGTACCCATGGCCATCTCGCTGGCCTGGGGCGTGGTCTTCGCCACCGTCATCACGTTGTTCCTGGTGCCGTGCTGCTACCTGATTCTCGAGGACTTCTTGCCTTCGGGCGCTCTGGTCCAGAACCCCTATTGATAGTTTGTTCAGGACTCTTGATTCCGCCGCGGCAACGCCTGCGAGCCGGCGTACTTGCAATGCCTGCCAACGAGAATTGACGAGCAGTCTCAATTCAGGCCAACGACGGCCGTCCTGACCTGCTGCACACCGCCGAAGTCGGTCCAGGCAAACGTGAGTTGCCGGCCGTCATAGACCATTTGCGGGAAGTCCAGCGGGCCTGCCACGTCGATGAACGCAACCGTCACGGTTTCACCGGGCTCACCGCTGCGGGAGATCAGCCGTAGCGCCAGCGCGAGGCCGTCCCCTTCCCTTCGCAGCCAGCTTACGGCCGTTTCGCCATTGGCCAGCGCGGCCACGTCGACGTGGCCGAAACTGCCGGAGGTATCCACTTCGATGTTGTCGGCGAAAGTGTGCCCGCCGTCGCTTGAACGGACGAGGTTTACACGGGGCCGATTGTCCGCCGCGCTGAACCAGGCCACCGCGACGTCGTCACCGCGGGCAGCGATCGCCGGGCCATTGATGGGGCAGGCCTCGAGTATCCAGTTGTCGGGCGCCAGTTCCACCGGCGGCTGCCATCCTTCCGTCGTCAGGCGGCTCAGCACGATGTCGCGGACCTCGGAGGTGGTACGGTCCCGGTACGCCACGAGCGCGTCGCCGCCGCTGAACGCCACATCCGTCTGGCAGCAGTCGCAGGCCAGTTCGTCGACTTCCTCCGACGCCAGGCGCTCCCCGTCGATGCCGAAG
>LXNJ01001684.1_pt1 | contig 12763 bp, 15 predicted proteins | sample 809081 | NCBI WGS metagenome assembly LXNJ01 (sample SAMN04870510, study PRJNA318959) | sponge metagenome | biome: sponge; feature: marine sponge reef; material: water | host: Petrosia ficiformis | place: Greece: Milos, Mediterranean Sea | collected 2013-05-29 | depth 5-7 m
CCGAGGATAATCCCTCGATCAACTCTTGTAAGCCGGCTTTCGATATTTCTTGCTTTTTCATATCACTAAGTTAAGTGACACACTTTTCTGAACAGACTCAGAATAATCGGTTTATTCTTCTTTTGACAAAAAAGGAAGTGGTACCACCTCTACCCCATCGGGAAGATCAAGTACAAGGATGGCAAAGCTGTAGTCCATCCCTCTATAGAAGCAAAATTCCTCATCACTAATTTCGTTGGGATTCTCAGCCGTGCTCGCATCTCCTGGATACATTCTTTTGAACAGGGCATTCCTATTGATGTGATTTTTATAGTAAAGGGTGTCCTCTACTGCCCATATGCCTAATCCTGCTCGCTCGAGTTCTTCTTCTTCCATTCCAAGAAATACGGCAAGTTTGCTGTTGTATTCATTAATCATTTGCAATCGAATGGAAGAATAATCACACCCTCTTAGGTCAATTTCACCGATATCTACGGCACACCAGTCGTTATAATCATTGATCGGTCCTTTGGAACACGAACATAATGCCAAACAAAGAGTTAATACAAGACTAACACGGGATCCTAAAACTAAGTGTGTATTTGAAACCATATAAGAAGATGATAAATCATTTTCTCGCAAAGGGTGAGAAGTAAAGAAACACAAATGAAAAAGGATTACAAAACGGTTCTAATCGTAGACCGCGATGAAGTGGTACAAACAATGGGAAGTGCCATTCTTAAAAAATCAGGAGCTGAAGTTCATACCGCCTCAAATCTTCAAGAAGCACAAGAATTAGTCACCAACGAAGTATATCACTGCATGCTTGTTGATGTGAATTTTTCCGATATCACTCATGATTTTAATGAACAATACTGAAGAGGCCACCAAGATTATTGGACTGCTGGGGCGAAATCAACACAACATACACCGGAGACAAGAAATTTCTATGATGGCTGAATTCCTTGAAAAACCTTTGGATATAGAAAGGTTATCAGCGGCTGTTGGATTCTAAGGAAGTTCAGATAACCACTTAAGCAAGTCATCCTCATCTACAATAGACCAACTGTGAGGATGACGTTCATGGTCTTCAATATATCCCTTTCCTTGGGTCGTAATGAGCTCAACTTCCTTATTGCCAATCAAACTGAGCGCATTCACAAAGGCGGCAGCATCTATGGCGTTCATGTCATAATAATCCTGTCCCCTGTTTTCCATCCACCAATGAACGTCAGGTTCGGTATATGCCCTTAATGCTGTGCGCTTATTCAAATCCAGTTTGCTTGAATCGCGTGCTTCATAACAGAAAGACGAAAATTGGTAATAGTTCTCAATCGATTCAGTAGGAGTTCCATTCAAGTTGCGTTCTAAATAAGCACTAACCCATCTTGCCTCATTTACTCCCTTGGGATGAACGTCTCGCTCCTTAATGCCTTGTGTGCTTCTGTAAAAGCGTAACCAATCAAGAGGAGCATCACATATGGCTAATGCTCTACATTTCATTCCATATTCTGGATGTAATTCCAAAAACTGGCTCATCAAAACTGCTCTGTGGCCCTCCAAACTCATACCCGCGAAAAAAAGTCGATCGCCAGGTAAATCATATTCTTCCACTATTTCCTTTAATTGTAGCGCCAATTCCCTTTTGAGTTCATCTTCAAATAAAAACTCCAAGCGATAATTCGTTCCAATGTAAATCACAGCAAAATCATGCTTTTCACATTTGTCGTAAATCTCCTTCACCGAATCGGTATTTAGATGAAATCGAACAAATACACCTTGAACTTCACTGTTTGGTTTGTACAAACACCATCCACTTTCTATTTCAGGAAGACTCAATTCTTCTGTAAGCTGCTGTTCTCCTTCATTCTTCACCGTTTCAGTTATAAATACTTGGGCAATTGACGGGGCAATACAGACTAAGCTGAAAAAGGCTGTTAATAGGCAAGTTCGTGACATATCCATAGAATTGAAGTAATAAGATGGTCTAGGATCCAAATGATCGCACTTGGAAAAATACCAAATAGATGAAGGATTAATCCTAAAAATCCAAGGTAAACTGTTAAGCTTATCATAGGAACCACCAATAAGTTGGCCGGAAGGAATAAAAAAGGAAATCGGTGAAAAGTGAGAATGGATAAAGGAGAAGTCATGGCCTGTGCAGAAATGCTGACTGCAGCCAATGATTTGGTTTTTTCAATCACCCTAAGTCTTGAATTCCAAGCATTGTTCAACCAAGGATATATCCAAATAATACCTAGCACAGCCAAATAGCTAAGCTGGAAACCCAACTGGAAAAACAATCGTAGGTTTACCGCACTTAATACTATCATTGACAAAAGAAGAACATGAATTGAACTACGCCCTGGGGAAATGAAACTCGAAAGAGAAATAAGACTAAACATCAGACCTGCTCTCGTCACCGAAGGACTAGCTCCAGTGAGAATCACGACCATCCAAAGGAATGGAATGACCAGCAATTGATTGAATTTTCTCCATTTTCGTGGCAGTAAACCCAGAATGGAAATTATGCTTAGATACCAGATTCCTAAGTGCAATCCACTGACTGCCAGAACATGTACAACACCCAATTCAATGAATTCCTGTTTCACTGAATCCGGCACCTTCTCTCGTATTCCAAGAACTACTCCTAGAAGTATAGCGGTCTGGGTCGAATCCATTTCCCAGGATTCAATCATTTTTTTACAGCCTTCTCTCCACGCTAAAATCACATACTTCCAATGTTTGTTATCAGCACGAGAAGCGTTCCACATTTCAGACGGAACAAAAGTGGTGTAATAGATTTGCTTGTAACGTAAATAGGCCGGGTAATCGAAATCCATTCCCTCAATAGCTTTTGGAGGACTCAATGTTGAACGAAAATGCAAGGTGTCACCAGGGTGAATCTTTGATAAGCTATCTTTCTTAGAAAAATACAGATAGGCACCAATTGAACTGTTTTTTACTGCCTCATTTGGTAAAAGCTGCACCTGCAAACGGATTGAATTGCTGCGTTGACTTGGTTCTGACTCAACAATAGAGCTATACACTCGTTCACATGAATCGGCCAGAACACGGCTATTGTACACATCTTGTTCATGGACCAAGGACGATTTTCCTAAGGCCAAAAAGAAGAATATGAGTGCGATAAGTGAAAAGCTGATGGATCGGATGGGCAATAGGAATTGAATAGAAAACAAAAGCGCTGACACCCATAGGACCTCATTCCCAGGCAACATATTTCGTCCAAAGAAAAGGCCAAAGCACCAGCATGCGCTGATGGGCAATAGAAAACTAAATGCGGTATGTTTCATAACTCCTGACCGGGACGTCAGGGAGTTACAATCTTAATTTGCGTGTAATAATAGAACAAGATCTCACGATAACTAAAACCTTGTTCAGACATTTTCATGGCTCCTTCTTGACTTAATCCTACGCCATGGCCAAAACCCGTTCCAGTGAGTATAACGTGATCACCTTGATCTTTAACTGAAAAAAAAGAGGAAGGCAGTTTAAAGTGACTCCGTATATCCTTTAGCCTAAGGCTGCGATCGAATTTTGTTATTTCCGAAATACGAACATCTTGTTGAATCAACCAGAGTGATTTATCCTCTTCAGGATCAAGTGGCCCTAATTTGCTAATCAAATAATTGAGCCATTCCTCTTTGGTTAGGGCAACTTCCCAATCGTAATGTGGCATGCCAACCGAGAAACTATCTACCGTAGATCTTAGGTAAGGTACTTCTGAACTCCAGGCATCCTCAGAATTCATTGTTTGCCCTCCGCTATTACTGTGATAGGCTGAAATGATCAGTTCCTCATTTTCATCAACTAAAACTTCTCCCTTAGTAGCATAAATGGCACGCCAGATTAAATAGTTATTGGCACTGTATGCTATGGAATGAAAAGCCTGAGCATCAACTTCATCATTCAAATCGTAATTCTTCTCACGATGCTTCCCTAAATTCTTTAACGCATAGGTACGTGCAATCACAGCTTGTGCCTTTAAAAATTCGGGCAAGCGAACATGTCCCGCTTCGCTTTCTACGACTCCTCCAACGTAACGTTCAAGGTCCACTTCGTTGATGACAAAGAGTTCACCTTCTTGAATACGGAACTCAAGGGTTCCATCATATATCCGTTCGTCCTCATCTACACGAATACGAAAGCTACTGATGGGAGAATTTTTTTCTATTCGAACAATTCCTCGACTAAATTGCTCTTTACCCTGTGCTTTGATTTTAATTCGATCATCTTTTATCGATATCGTGACAAGTTTATCAGGATCTAAAGGGATTCTACCCTCATCCATCACCAGAGTATATCCGCCCGAATCGGGTAAAACCATGACGACATCGGTCTTTTGCTGAGAATACAATCGCACACGAAGCTCTTCAGCTTGAAGAAAGCTGACATATCCTATGGCTAATAAAAGAAGAATCCTTTTCATTGTTTATCCAAATCCTCGAGTATCAATGAAGCGGTTTTGGCACTTGCTCCTCCACTGCCTAGTATGTGCTGTAAATCACGGTAGCCTTCTAACATCTTATCCCTTCCTTTTCCGTCTAGAATCTCATCCAATGAGCTTTTTAAATTCTCAATTGTCATTTCTTGTTGAATCAATTCCCGTACCAAGGGTTTGTCCAAAATTAAGTTTACAAGAGAGATGTATTTAACCTTTATGAGTCGTCGGGCAATCTCAATGCTAATGAAGCCCCCTCGATAAGAAACCACCTGTGGCACATTGAACAAGGCCGTTTCTAATGTAGCTGTTCCAGAGGCAACAAGGGCAGCATAAGCCGATTTCAGCACATCATAAGTTTGATCAAAAACAAGTTCTATGGGAGCATCTTTAATCTGGTCTAAATACAATTGTTTTGGATGATGAGACATGGCCGTACAAACAAATCTATAATTGGGATAGTGCTTTGTCAATTCGGCCATTACTGGAAGTATTTTTTCAATTTCAAGCTTTCTTGAACCCGGTAATAAAGCAATGCATCGTTTGTCCGTTTTCTTGGTCTCCAATGCTCGATCCTCCGATTGAATGGCATCCAATAAGGGATGTCCGACATAGGTCACCTTTACACCATACTTTTCATAAAATTCTGTCTCAAACGGAAGTATGACATACACATGATTCACCAAGCGGCGAATATCAAAAACCCTCTTCTTCTTCCAGGCCCAGATTTGCGGCGAAATGTACTGGTATACTGGAATTCCTGGTTCTTTTGCTCGTTTAGCCATTCGCAAATTAAAACTCGGAAAATCAACCAGAATCAATGCGTCAGGCGAAAAGGCTTCCACATCTTTCTTGCAATGATCCAAATGACCTAATACGGTTCTAGCATTTATTAGCACCTCCCAGAACCCCATATAGCTGAGTTCTTTATAATGTTGTACTAAGGTGCCTCCAACGGCCTCCATACGCTCACCACCATAGTACCTAAAGTCGATGTTCGGATCTTCGGCTAGAAAAGCCTTCATCAAATTGGAAGCATGTAGGTCACCCGACGCTTCTCCAGCAATGATATAGATCTTCTTATTGGCCATTAAAAGGATCCTTCAAGGAAGAAATAGAAAAATATAAAGGCATAGATTACAGTGGCCATGAGCATCCCTTTACCGGTCAGATCCAATTCCTTCTTCACCATGAAATATCGGAATAGTATCACATTACCTGCAATTGATATAACCAATAGGGTGTCGTAATTGAAGGCTACCGTTGGTCTGACAGTGGTCAATGTGTACATCAATCCAAATAAGAGTGCCGGGAAGAAAATCCCTAGGCCCAAACCGTAAAAAACGTTATCGATATTAAGGAGCTTCTTCATTTATATTCCATCTGTTTAATGTCTTAAGAGCTGAGTAGGCCGTAACATCGTAGGAAACAGGGACCAAACTTATATAATTCATGGATAGGGCATATTCATCCGTATCCTCTCCTTTATCTCTGTTCACAAATCGACCCGTCAGCCAATAGTAGGTTCTTCCTCTCGGATCCTTGCGTTCATCAAACTCCTCTTCCCAATTTGCGTCGGCCTGACGGCAGATTTTTATACCATTGATTTGATGGCTTTCTTCAACTTTGGGGATATTCACATTCAAGCAAACACCCTTTGGAAGTCCATTTTCCAATACGGATGAAGCAATGCGTTCGATAAACTTAGCCGATGGTTTAAAGTTGGCCTCCCAACTATAATCCAATAGTGAAAACCCAATGGAGGGTATACCCTCCATACTTCCTTCTACGGCCGCCGACATCGTTCCGCTATAGATCACATTGATAGAACTATTGCTACCATGATTTATTCCAGACACGCATAGATCTGGTTTTCTGTCTAAAATGACATTTACTGCCAACTTGACACAGTCCACAGGAGTGCCAGAACAGCTGTATTCCTTTTGAGGGCCATCATCAATTTTAATTGGATCACAATGGAGGGTTGAGTTAATTGTGATCGCATGTCCCATTCCGGACTGAGGTCCTTCTGGGGCCACAACTACCACATTACCAAGCTTGTTCATTACGCCAATAAGAAACCGAAGCCCTGGAGCGGTGATGCCGTCATCGTTTGTAATTAGTATTAGTGGGCGATTATTATCCATTAATCTGCGTCATCTTAGGCTACAAAGCTACCTATTAACAAGGACTGTGCGGTACGAAATTTGCTAACTTTGGTTAAGCATTTTTAAACGCTTAATTATATACCAATGCGTTCGACAAATCCGACATTAAACGATAAAATATTTCAAGGTTTAGGGGTAGAAGATTCCGAAGACCGAATGACTGTACAAGGAACAGCTACCAAGACCATCATGATGCTATTAATGGCAATGACAACAGCAGTTTTTGCCTGGGGACAGGTGTTCAGCAATGGCTTCCAGAATGTGGGTGCTTTTGTGTGGGGCGGTATGATTGGTGGATTCATTCTCGCCATGATTACCATTTTCAAAAAGGAATGGGCCGGAGTTACAGCGCCTATGTATGCTTTGGTGGAAGGTTTATTCCTTGGGGGAATATCGGCCATGTATGCTAGTGTGTACGACGGAATTATTCTTCAGGCCGTTGGACTTACTTTTGGGGTATTTCTTACCATGCTTGTAGGTTACCGATCGGGTTTAATCAAAGTCACCGACCGATTTAGATCCATTGTTATAGCAGCTACAGGAGGAATTGCACTCCTTTACTTCTTCACAATTGTATTGAGTTTCTTTGGAATTAGCCTCCCGATGATGCATGATAGTTCATTGCTAGGAATTGGAATTAGCTTGGCAATTGTTGCCGTAGCAGCTTTAAATTTGGCGCTCGATTTTGATTTTATTGACAAAGCCAGTGAGGCTGGTGCGCCGAAATATATGGAGTGGTATGGAGCTTTTGGCCTAATGGTTACCCTCGTTTGGTTGTATCTAGAGATTCTGAGATTGCTTTCCCGTTTGAATAGCAGAAGTTAATGGATGTTCTCCTGTACATCATTGGAGGGCTACTTTTATTGGTTGGCTTGGTTGGAGCAATTGTTCCTATTCTTCCTGGACCTCCTTTGAGTTATGTGGCACTTTTACTCTTTCAGTTTACCGATCATTTTCAATGGTCTACTAGATTTCTAATCGTTTGGGGCATCATTGCCGCCTTAGTGACTGTTGTTGATTATGTCGTCCCAATTTGGGGAACCAAGAAATTCGGGGGTACTAAAATGGGGGTACGAGGAGCAACAGTAGGATTAATTGTAGGAATCTTCTTCTTCCCGCCCATAGGAATTCTTCTAGGCCCCTTCTTGGGTGCCATGATTGGGGAGTTAATTCAGAATAGTGAGGACTTCAACAAGGCCATTAAAAGTGCTTCGGGAAGCTTGCTCGGGTTTTTACTCGGGACTGGATTAAAACTAGCCGTAGCCCTTATGATAGGGTACTATGTAGTTGTGCAGATTTAAGCCCTAGTGCTTTTCAAACTTCACCGGAACCATTAATTCCGTCGCTACACCTTTTCCTTCAAACTGAGCAGGAATTACATTTGGGCAGCTTTTCATAAGACGCAAAGCCTCAGCTTCAAGGCTCGATGAATCGCCCTTATCAACAGCTACATAAGCAATTTGTGTATCGACAATTTCGCCATTCTTCTTCACTATAAAGCGTACCATAACCTTTCCAAATACTCCGGCTGCTAGAGCATCCTCGGGATACCGCATATTTTCTATCAGATGCTTTTCGAGGCCGGCAAACAAGCAACTTAAACGCATGGCGTTATCCGCGTCATCTTCGCAATCAAACCAGGTAGGAACAAGGTCTACATCCGAAATCGACATAGGTTTCTCCTGGCCATTGGCATAGAATAAGAATAGGAAGAGTACTCCCAGAAACAGAGAAAATTTATGTGCTTTTATCATCTATTCGGTTTTAAAAAATAAATCCAATTGGTCCTCTTCTGAATCCACTTTGGGTTTTGATTTTGCCTTGGCCTTTGGTTTCTGGGGCTTTCGCTTAAAGCTGATCTCAGGCATAAGTTCCTTCTGCACAAAGTATTCCGTTACTTCAATTGCTGAACCATTAAAGTATCCATCAACGAGTTTCGCCAAGGCATACTCCCGGTACTCGTCCTTACTCACTTTAGCAAAGTACTGATGCGACTTACTAAAAGACTGATGACCTACAAATCCTTTCTTTTGAAGGATTCTAGTGATGGTAGAAACGGTGTTGTAGGCTGGTCTCGGCTCTTGGTATTCTTCCAAAATATCTTTGACAAAGGAGGGTCCATTCTTCCAAAGCGCCATCATGATCTCCTCCTCTGCTCGGGTTAAATCTTTCAATTCATCCATATTTCAAATATAACTACTTATGTAGTTCATAAATAAGGCTTGTGCATTAACTTTTAAACAGCCTAAGCTTTCTTTATTGGATAAGGTCCACCATCTAGGAAATCGAGCAGACTAAGTATTCTCTGTAGTTGAATGCGGTCATTAGCCGCATCCAGTATCCATTTCGCTAAACGCTCCTTGTTCTTAGACTCCAGAGCTTCATATTTGGGCCTGTAAGAAGGTCCTGACCATTCGAGACTTTCAAGAATCTCTTCAGTGAGTACAATTGTCCGAAAGTCATCGTATAGCTCCATCTCCACAACATCACCAACAGATTTTTTTATTTGCTTACGGACGGAGGCATTAAGTGGAAGAAAAAGGTGTCCGTTCCCCATAGGCATCAGTTTGTACTTTTCAAAAATGTAGGAATCGATTCGCCCTTTGACTTGTCTCCACCCAAAAGGTGTATTCTTTGAATTCTTTAGTTCCGGAAGTGCAACATAGGTCCACCCTCCTTTTCCGGGGAATTTCTCCACCAAATACGAAACTTTAACAATTGCTTCACTTGTATCCAATGCTATTTCCAACGGATTAATCCACTCGCCCATGTAAAGCCGCTTCCAAAGGCGGCCAAACACACCAAATCACCATCTTTCACCCGGCCTTCTTCAATGGCTTCGCTCAGTGCAATTGGGATTGAAGCAGCAGTTGTGTTCCCATAGCGGTGAATGTTGTTGTAAACCTTATCATCGGTCAATCCCATTTTCTTCTGAATAAACTGACTAATCCTAAGATTTGCCTGATGAGGAACTAAGAGATCTATTTCTTCCTTTGGAATGTTGTTCGCGACCAAAGCTTCATGAATCACCTCTGAAAAGCGAGTTACGGCATGTTTGAAAACAAAGTTCCCGTTCATGTAAGGGAAATAGGATGCATCCTCTGGATCATTGGCTTCCATTATTTTATTGACCCAACGCCGTGTAGCTGGTCCAATCAGGCAAAGTTCTTCGGCATGTTTGCCTTCACTATGCAGATGCGTGGAAAGTATTCCTTCAGAATCGCTTCCCTCAAATGCTTGAATCACAGCGGCTCCTGCTCCATCTCCAAAAATCACACTCACCCCTCTCCCACGAGTCGATCGTTCCAAACCACCTGAATGATGCTCCGATCCAATGAGTAAGATGTTTTTATAGGTCCCTGCTCGAATGAACTGATCGGCAACTGACAGCCCATAAACAAAACCTGAACATTGATTTCGAATATCCAATGCTCCAATGGTTCCAAGCTCCATTTGCTCTTGCACTTGAACCCCAGGGCCAGGGAAATAATAGTCCGGACTTAGTGTTGCAAATATGATAAAGTCAATGTCCTTCTTTTGAATTCCGGCATTTGCGATGGCCATCTCGGCTGCCTTAACACCCATTGAAGCCGTTGTGAGGTCAGAGTCTTCTGGTATCCACCTTCGTTCACTAATTCCTGTCCGCTCTTTAATCCAGACGTCGTTGGTATCCATCCATTGAGAAAGGTCATCGTTCGTGACAACATTATCAGGAACAAAATGCCCCATTCCGGCTATTCTTGATCGTATCATACAGGAAGCTTTTTTCTAAAGTAAGGATTTTTGACTGGAGTCAAATGTCATTGGAAAGTCAAATTGTCAGCGTAATCCAACTGGCACAGTACTTGACAAAAAGCAGTAAAAATTGAATACACCATGGCGCAAAAAGGAACCATCAATGTTCAATCGGATAATATCTTTCCGATTATTAAGAAGTTTTTATACAGCGATCACGAAATCTTTCTTCGTGAATTGATTTCCAATGCGGTTGACGCAACCACCAAGCTTAAGACCCTAAGTAGATTGGGCGAGTTTACTGGCAAGCTGGGGGATCTTAAAATCGAAATTGAAATAGCAGATGATAAGCTGATCATCCGAGATCGCGGACTTGGAATGACAGAGGCTGAGGTTGAGAAGTACATCAATGAGGTAGCATTTTCGGGTGCACGTGATTTCATGAGCCAGTACGAAGGAAAAATGGATGGACAGGGAATGATAGGAAACTTCGGCCTTGGGTTTTATTCTTCTTTCATGGTTGCAGACAAGGTTGAAATTCACACCAAGAGCTTTAAGGATGAACCCGGCGTTCACTGGTCTTGTGAAGGGAATCCTGAATACCATATCAAGCGAAGCAAGAAGAAGAGTCGAGGAACAGAGATCATATTGCATATTGCGGAGGACAGTAAGGAGTTTTTGGAAGAAAGCCGTATTTCAGGAATATTGGATATGTATGCCAAGTTTCTACCAATAGAAATAAAGTTCGGTACCAAGACCATAAAGGAAAAGACCGGTGAAGGGGATGATCAGACGGAAGTAGAAAAGGAAGTTGACAATATTGTCAATAATCCAAATCCCATTTGGACCAAAAGTCCAAGTGATCTAGCTGACGAAGATTACAAAGCCTTTTACAAGGAGCTATACCCAATGAGCTTTGATGAGCCTTTGTTCCATATTCATCTAAATGTAGACTATCCTTTCAATTTAACAGGGGTGCTATACTTCCCTAAGATTAAGGAGAAGGTTGAAGTTCAACAGGATAAGATCCAATTGTATAGCAATCAAGTATTTGTGACCGATAATGTTGAAGGGATTGTACCGGACTTTCTCACCCTCTTGCATGGTGTGATAGATTCACCCGATATTCCTTTGAATGTATCTCGAAGTTATTTGCAAAGCGACGGTAATGTAAAGAAGATTTCGTCGCATATATCGAAGAAAGTATCCGACAAATTGGATGAACTATTCCGTAAGGAAAGAGAACGTTTTGAAGGTTTATGGGAAGAAATTAAGGTCATCGTTGAATATGGTATGTTGAGCGATGAAAAATTCTTTGAACGAGCGGAGAAATTTGCTCTCTTCCCTACGACCAAAGGAGAACATCTCACCTACACAGAGTTAGAGGAGCGCATTAAGGATACACAAACCGACAAAGATGGGACTAAGGTCTTTCTCTATACCAATAATGTAGAGCAGCACTATGGTTCCATTAAAGATGCTGAGAGAAAGGGATATGAGGTTTTACTACTGGATAGCCCTATTGTAGGACATCTACTCCAACGATTGGAAATGAAGCATGAGAAGATTTCGTTCAAGCGAGTGGATAGCGACAGCATCGAGAAACTCATCAGTAAGGAAGAAGAAATTCCAGCAAGACTGACTCAAGAGGAGCAGGACAATTTGAAACCTGAAATAGAGAAGGTTTTGAATGACTCCAATTATTCGGTTCAATTTGAATCTTTAGATCCCACATCTGCTCCATTCTCCATAACTCAACCGGAATTCATGCGAAGAATGAAGGAAATGAGTAAAACTGGAGGAAATATGTTTGGAGGATTTATGGGTTCTGATATGTTCACCTTGAATGTAAATGCGAATCATGATTTGGTTGAACGTATTTCGAAGGAGAAAGATGAAAATACCAAAGCTGAATGGATCAAACAGGCGGTAGGTTTGGCCAAACTAGGTCAAGGTCTACTTAAGGGCGAAGAACTAGATAGCTTCATTCGACGAAGTACAGAACGGATTTAAACATCTCTAAACCATATAAATAAAGGGGCCTTTAGCAGGCCCCTTTTTTATTTAACATTCATCACAATACTCTTTATCTCCAGGAATTCGTCCATTCCGTATTTGCTTCCTTCTTTACCTATTCCACTCTCTTTAACTCCGCCAAACGGAGCGACTGAAGAAGATATGGCTGCTTCGTTTACTCCGATCATTCCATATTCCAACTGTTCAGCAACACGCCACACCCGGCCAATATCTCGTGCAAAGAAGTAAGCCGCCAAACCATAATTGATATTGTTCGCCAATTCGACTACCTCTTCCTCTGTTTCCACACCCGTCCAAAACGTTTTTTGACGCACTAAACACCTGTTGAAAGTCAGGAGTTTAGCTCTTTCACTACCCCAATTTACGAAATGTACCCTCCTTT
>LXNJ01001685.1_pt1 | contig 12758 bp, 11 predicted proteins | sample 809081 | NCBI WGS metagenome assembly LXNJ01 (sample SAMN04870510, study PRJNA318959) | sponge metagenome | biome: sponge; feature: marine sponge reef; material: water | host: Petrosia ficiformis | place: Greece: Milos, Mediterranean Sea | collected 2013-05-29 | depth 5-7 m
ACGGTCCAAATGATCCAGCCCGTGATCTTGAAAAGTGCGTCGGTAATCGTCGCCACGCCGCGGCGCACGGTTCCGTCTTTCTCCGTAACGAGGAGAAGGGCGAGTCCAATGACAAGCGAGTTAACCACGATGGCGAGAATGTTGGTTTGCACAAGCGCCGAAATCGGATTGATGAGCGTACTCTTTACGACACCGGCTAATAAACCAGCAACGCCGGCAGATGAATCACCAAGTAGGTTTAGTTCGGTACCGGACGTTGGTAGCGAGGTCACCGCTTCCGTGTAAGTCCAAGGGTGAACGAGAAATACGCTGATTAATCCAAGCGTGATCGCGATGCTGGTTGTCGATAGGTAGTACAGAATCGTGGTACCGCCGATGCGACCGACTTCCGCGGTATCACCGAGACGCAAGATCCCGGAGATGAGTGAGAAGAAAATTAGGGGTGCAACGATTGCGCGAAGTGCAGATAGAAAAATTGATTTCAGGAGCTCGGCGGTCTCGTTCAACCACGTGATGTCACCGAACGCCATGGCAAGCAGCCAACCCAGAATAGCGGCAGCAACAACTGCAGGGAACAGTAGGCGATTGTCCATGGTCTCTCCTAGGGGTAGTTGCCGGTCACTGGAAGACGTAAGTCAGCGAGACAGTGACGCACAATCATAAAGTTTGCCTTAAGATGAGACATAAAACTGAATATGTGTATAGTTAATTCAGAAATATGACGACGTGCCGATGAACAACTGCCGAAGCGCAAGACGCCCTCGCGGCGTGGTCCTCGCGTTGGTGGTGTGCACATTGCTTTGCATATCGTGCGCGCCACGTGATAACCGGGTTATCACGGGTTCTACTATGGGCACATATTTCCGCGTCGAAACGGGGTGTCACGAAGCGCTTGACGAGGCAAGTATTGTCGCGGAGCTCGATCGATTAACACTGATTTTCTCAACGTATCGAGACGACTCAGAGATATCGAAGGTCAATGCTCACGATACTAGTGAATGGTTGTCAGTTACTCCGGATTTCCTCACCGTGACGATTCACGCGCGTCGCATTTTTGTCGCAAGTCAAGGTGCGTTTGATCCAACGGTCGGGTCGCTCGTAGATCGATGGGGGTTCGGTAATGCGAATCCAGACAGTCTGCCGACATCAGCGGAAGTCGACGATATGCGCTTGAGATTAGGCTTTAACCATCTTGAGATTCGCGAAATTACACCCGCGATTAGAAAAAACCTACCCAGCACCCGTCTTGATTTTTCGGGGATTGCTAAAGGTTTTGCGGTGGATCGATTAGCTGAACTTACCGCCGAACTTGCATGCGAGAATTTCCTCGTTGACATCGGTGGCGAAGTACGAGTTGAAGGTGAGAATGCGTCGGGACAACCTTGGCGTGTTGGAATCGAGAACCCGCTCGAACCAGGACAGATCCTTGGCTACATTGAACGAAATACGGGCGCCGTCGCGACGTCTGGTAGTTACCTGAATACACGGACAGTTAAAGGTGAGCAATTGAGCCACTTGATCGATCCTCGTCGCGGCCGACCAGTCAAGCATGAGTTGCTGCTAGCGTCCGTTTATGCCGAAGATGCGATGACAGCAGACGCATGGGCGACCGCTCTTGCGGTCAGCGGTCTCGAAACTGGGATGGAGCTTGTCAGTCGTTGGCGTCTGTCTGCGCTGCTGGTTGAACAGAAATCGGGCGGTGATTTGAGTTTGCATCGGTTTGGCGCCTTCGAGACCGCATTTGAGTCGCTGTAAGCAGCACTGCGACCCGCAATTGAGATGAAACGCGCACTGTTCCACCCACTTTCGCTGCTTCTCAGCTGGCGTTACTTACTTACAAAGGACGCGGCGTTATTGTTTGTGACCAAAACGTCGATGCTCGGTCTCATCATTTCGATCACCACGCTGCTAGTCGTTCAGGGCATCGTAGCGGGTTTTCAGCGCGACCTTGATCGTAACGTACTGGGGCTCGTCCCGCACATTACGCTTTCGAAACCATCTGGTATGGACGCCGGATTAGCGGCACGTGTGACAGCGGAGGTTCCGTCGGTGGCTGCGAGCATGATGGTTGCACAGTCAAGCGGATTGGTTAGTACTGGAGACGCAGTGTTGCGCGCGCAGTTCATTGGCGTTGAACCTGAAAGCGTAAAGAACTTCGTGACCCGTAGCGCACTCGACCACGATACACCGTGGGATGAACTTGCGCCAGGACGCTTTGCAATCTTGTTGGGCAGTGGGGTGGCACGCGAACTCGAAGTGACGACTGGTGATGTGGTGTTAGTGACGCTTGCGACGGAAGGCATATCGCCGTTCGGCTACATGCCTCGACAAAAGAGATTCAAGGTCGCGGGATTGTCAGAGACTCAAACTAGCTTGGATTCGATGGTCGCATACATTAATCTGGAAGATGCACGACGGGTTCTACAGATGCCTATGGCAGCCAATGCGGCGTTTTTCAGGCTACAGGATCCACTCGACGTACGGAGCACGTTTTTCTCGATTTATGTCGCCGCGAACGAACCGGATTTGCTCGCCACGACTTGGCAAGACTTATTTGGTGCGTTGTTTAACTTTCTGCAAAGATTCAAAAACCTTCTCTTCCTCCTTCTCTCGATGCTCGTCGCCGTGGCTGCATTCAATCTTGTGTCAAACATGGTGATGTTGGTTCATAGCCGTCGTGCAGACGTTGCGGTGTTAAGGACCTTAGGCGGGAATACAACGATGGTGCTGATTTCTTTCGTCGCGACGGCGTGGGCAATTGCATTCGTGAGTCTCATAGCGTGCATCCTGCTCGCGTGGTTAATTGGGTTAGTGTTGCCGACGTTGCACGAGTTACTCACGCAGCTAATCGGCGTCTCGCTACGCGACGGTTTTGCCTTGCATCAGTTAAGTGTGGTTCTACAGTTTCCCGATGTGATTCGCGTCGTCGCTTTGACAGTGCTGATGGTCACGGTCGGTTCACTGTATCCCGCTTGGCGCGCGACGCGACTCGCTCCGTCGGAGATTTTGCGCGATGAGTGACGTATTAGTTGCGAAAAGCGTCTCAAAAACGTTTGACGATGGTCGACAGAGCTTACCGGTGCTGCAAGGTATAGACCTTACGGTTGGTGCAGGTGAAAGAGTCTGCATCTTCGGACGTTCCGGTTCCGGTAAGAGCACACTGTTACACATCTTGGCTGGTCTTCTCGATGGGGACGCCGGTGAAGTTTGGATCGATGGCGTGAATCTGACCGAGAGCGCTACCGGAGAGCGCGCCGCGCTTCGGAACCGCGCCCTCGGCTTTGTGTACCAGTTTCATCACTTATTACCTGAGTTCACGGCATTAGAAAATGTCGCCATGCCGTTGCTAATTCGCGGTGATTCAACGACGAGCGCAAAAGCCAAAGCTGAAGATCTTTTGACGAGAATCGAACTAGGTGAACGGATGGATCACCTTCCTAAACAGCTATCGGGAGGCGAACGTCTTCGCGTGGCAGTTGCTCGTGCAGTTGTCGGCGATCCGAAAGTCGTCCTTGCTGATGAGCCGACCGGCAGTCTTGATGCTGAGAGTGCAACTCGTGTCATGTCACTCATCGAATCGATGAGTGAGAGCCTAGGTACAGCGTTCGTGATTGTGTCGCATGATGAAGGAAGCGGCGTATACGCGCACCGGACGATGCGATTGACTGACGGACACCTTGAACGCGATGGTTGATTCGTTCACCTTAAGGGTTGGTATTCGATACCTGTTCGTCGGTGCGTCGGGTTTTTCAAGACTAGTGAACGCAATCTCGATCGTAGGACTCGCACTCGGGATCATGCTGATGATCGTGGTTGCGAGCGTTTTCAACGGACTAACGGACGAACGTCGTGAGCGTTTGTTGCGTGTCGTTCCACATGCGTTTCTTGCCGCTGAGGGTTTCGACGAGGTAGCGATTGAGCGAGTTCGGATGCGCGACGATGTCACCCGCATTGAGCGTGAGTTTCACGGCATGGCATTCATCCGCGGAGGAGATGGCGCAACGATCACCGTTGATCTGATTGGCATTGACTTAAGGAAAGGTGGACAGGACGATCTCCGGTTTGTCGATGGTGCTCTTCGCGCGGATGGACCTAAGAATCAGGTTGCGTTGTCGCGCGATCTTGCGCTACGCCTCGGTTTGTCCACTAATCAACAAATCGATTTGACGTTTGTCGCGCCGACGCCGAACGGATTGAAGTCTCACACCGCCACTTATGTCGTCGCAGGACTATTCCAATTCGTCACGGAAATCGATGCGGTTTCGGCGTTTGTTGACCTAACTTCGATCGTGGACACGCCACTGGAACAAACCGGCAAATTAGGGTGGAACGCATCGATTACGGACCCGTTTAGTGTGGATGAGGTCTTTGCCGGCGCGCCGGGTGTTGTGACATGGATCGACGAACATGGCGAAGCGTTTCGTGCTTATCAGTTAGAACGCAGCGCGATGTTCATACTGATGACATTGGTGTTAATGCTCGCGTCCTTCAACATCATTGCGGGTCAAGCCATGCTTATCAACGTCAAGCGATCGGACATTGCGATACTTGCGACGATGGGTGCTTCGCGACGCCAATTACTCGGTGCGTTCGCGATTCAAGGAGGCATGATTACGATCGTAGGTATTACGCTTGGACTGGCATCGGGCTTGGTGATCGCACAAAACATCAATGTGATCTTCGACACGTTCGATGAATGGCTAGGAGTCAGCATTCTTGAGCAATCCGCGTTCGATCAGCTGCCTTCGCGGATAGCTGCTTTGGATGTCATTGGCGCGGTTGTGATTGCAGTTATTCTGGGCGGTTTCGCGCTCGTGAGACCTCTGCGTCTTGCGCTGATAGAAAGCCCCGTTTACGTTCTGAATCGCGCGATTTAGTCGACTACCAATCGCCTGCTTGCGCGTAGCCGGAGTTGCCGCGATCGCTTCGCGATGATATGGCGTCGCCATAGATACTTCGTAATCGAATAACCAATGTAGCCGCTAACGACAGCACACACGAGGCACCCTAGCAGTAGGGGAATCAACGCGCTTTCCTTACTCCAGATGCCGTTCAGCGTGAACGGCACACTCTCCCAGAATGGCAATACAAACGACATGCTTCGGTCTCCCAGCCAAAACGCAAAGTAATACATGGGTACGATCGTGAACGGATTCGCGAACCATGTTGCTGCAACGGCTGTTGGGATGTTGGCTCGTGTTAGAGCTGCCCATAGCGCTGCGACAACCATTTGTGATCCCGGAATCGGACTCCAGGCACTGGCGAGACCGATAAAAATCCCGCGTGCGACACCGTGGCGGTGCACGTGCCAATGACGAGGATGGTTTAGCCGATGCGCAAACGGTTTGATTGACCAGTGCCGAACGACACGATGTCGTCTTGGTAACTTACTTCGTAAATATCTGAGCATTTAAGGAGCGACGTCCTCGAAGCGGCATCTCTCACAGTATTGCGTTAAGGACATCCGCACTAATCTGGTGACTACTTCCTGAATTTAACATGCGAGTTTTTCGAATTGATTAACTCTGCTATGGGTTACTGTGATGTATCGCTCTTGCTCAGAATTACCCGCCATTGGAGTTGCTTTCCAACACAACCTAGGGTTAATGCGAGACATTAGCACCTATATTCGTTAAAACGCATTGGGATTGCAGAGACAATAGACGAAAGCCGACGTTGTAGATCATGGAAATACTCAAACTAAAAACAGGATATTGGAAGTTCGGGCTCTTGGTCGGCTTGCTCCTTCTCTCGGTTCTCGTAGGAAGGTTTGTGAACCCCGTATGGAACGTCGAGGCAATTGAATTAGATGTGCAGCGGGATGAGAACAACCAACTGTTCTACATGTTCCGAGAAGCGCCTCGGTACGTTTCGTTCACACCCGCAGAAAGAGCGAAACTGAGTCCCGACCAAGTCGACGTCATGACTGAAGATCCAGGCATTGAGGAAGAGTTTGTCGTGCGTACGGATGAGAGTGGCTCACCATCCTATTGGCAGCACGTCTTGTCGCGTCATTGGGGATTCTGGTCGTTATTACCCGCGTTAGTTGCCGTCTTGCTCTGCTGGGTCACGCGAGAGCCTATCACAGCGCTCCTTGGCGGAATCGTGTCGGGCGCGTTCATCCTAACGGAGTACGACATTTTTAGTGGGGTCGTGATTGAGCACTTAGGCACGACAGCCGCAGCAAGCGTGTTGGTGCTGTACTTATGGTTGCTTGGCGGATTGATGGGCGTTTGGTCTCGGACGGGAGCAGCACAAGCATTTGCGCAATACATCACCGATCGGTTTGTACGTGGACCAAGAAGCGCAAAGTTGGTCGCATGGGGATTAGGCGTGATTTTCTTCCAGGGTGGAACCGTCAGTACCGTGCTAGTCGGAACGACGGTAAAACCTATCGCTGACAAAGAGCGGATCAGTCACGAAGAACTCGCTTACATCGTCGATTCGACTGCATCACCGATCGCATCTCAACTCGCTTTCAACGCTTGGCCGGGCTACGTTCAAGCGTTCATTTTTGTTGCCGGCGTCTCATTCCTAGCGACCGAAGCTGATCGAATTACATTCTTCTTTTCTAGCGTACCGTTTTGTTTCTATGCGATATTCGCAGTTCTCGGTACGTTTTTAGTGAGTGTTGAAAAACCTCTGTACCTCAACAAGGAATTGAAACAAGCCATCACGCGTGCTCGCACAACGAACGAATTGGATTCGCCGGCGGCGCAGGTCCTCGCTTCAAAGGAACTGCAACACAGTGACGTACCTGAAAACTACAAGCCAAACTTGCTTGAATTCGTACTGCCACTTGCGATTTTGATCGGCGTTGCGATCGGGACATTCATCGCGTTCGGTTCGCCTGAGGTCCATTGGGCATTTGGTGCGGCTTTGCTGTTCGCGTCTGTTGTGGCGCTTGCCAAAGGAATGACACTGCGCGAACTTATCCAAGGATATGAGACCGGCTTCAAAGGTGTAGTACTCGGTTCCGTCATTTTGTTGCTTGCACTAACCATCGGTGCTGTAAGTCAGATCACCGGTGGCGGCGCGTATTTAGTGGATCTTCTCGGCGATGCGCTGCCATATTTCCTACTTCCCGTGATCTTACAGATCATGACCATGACGATAGCCTTTTCCACGGGTTCGAGCTGGGGAACTTATGCGGTCGCGTTTCCGTTGGCTATGCCACTCGCTTGGGCGATCGCGGAGGGATCTGATCTATCACATCCGTATCTCTACATGACGTTGTGTTTCGCCGCCGTGATGGACGGCAGTGTGTACGGCGATCAGTGCTCGCCAATATCTGACACAACTGTGCTTAGTTCGGTGTGTACAGGTTGTGACTTAATGGATCACGTGCGGACACAGATTCCTCAAGCGACGATTGCAGCCGTCTTGGCTGGCGCACTTTGGACAATCATTGCTGTGTTCACGGCTTAGTTGATGGATCAGATTCAATTTCATTTCGTGACCGGTGGACGGAGCTGCTCAGCGAGGCAGGTCGCGAATCTGGTCGAGTAAGGACAATTGATCTTCTAGGGATTTGAAGGAGCGGATATGGACGTGTCGGTATACGCAGGCACCGTAGGTTGGGGTGTGTGGCGTAGCGACGATCTAGGCGAGTCATGGCGCTTTGCGTTCGAAGGGCTTTCTGTCGAGATGCGTACGTGGGCGCTCTCGTGTCACCCGAAAGAACCAGGCGTGGTCTGGGCTGGTACGGATATTGGCTTGTTGCGGCAGGACGAAGATGGCAAGGGTCGACATATACCGTCGCCAGGTGATGGTAAACAGATCTGGTCGGTCACGCAAAGCACCGCCGATCCGAACCAACTCTTCATTGGTACCAATCCGGGTGCGATCTATCGATCAGACGACGCGGGTTCAACATGGGAACAGCTGCCGATTCAGCTCGTTGATGAATGCCCCATCGGCAAACCGCGAATTACCCGCATTCGCTTCGATCCGATAGACGACACGACGATTTGGGCGAGTGCGGAGATTGACGCTGTGCATCGTTCCCGCGACTACGGAAAGACATGGGAACGTTCGGAGGAGGGATTTCGCTTCCCAGATATCCATGACATTGCGATCGCGGAAGTCGACGGGAAGCGCAAGTTGCTCACAGCGACCGCGCTAGGACTATATGAGTCCTTCGATGATGCCGAGTCGTGGGAATGGCATAAACTCGATTCACCATGGCAGTACACACGTGGAATCAAGCCAAAGGCTGACTACGATGGTACCGTATTCCTCTGCAATGGTGATGGTCCTCCCGGGTCGACCGGTCGGCTTTTGAGAAGTCGAGACTGGGGTGTGACATGGGAAGACTGTGATCTACCAGTGACGCCCAATTCCACGCCATGGATGGTTGCTGATAACGCGGCGGACTCGAACCTTCTGTTTTGTTGTACGAATTTGGGTCAAATCTATCGGTCGCAGGACGGCGGCGAAGAGTGGGACAAACTGCGTCGCGAGTTAGGCGAAATCCGCGCGATGCTCTGGCAGCCCTGTTGAGCTTACGCGATGATTTCTCGTTGAGCCCATAAAATCCGTCAGCGTCTCGAAACTCATACCGATACGCGTAGGAAAGGTAGATAAACGATGACTGAGCAACCGCGAACCCTAACGATTGAAGACAAGAAATCACTCTATCGTGACGGTTTTATTGTGGTAAAGAAGGCGGTGTCGGACGAGCTCGTCAATAAAGCGACCGCAGCTCTAAAGATCCCCAAGCGTGGTCGCTATCTCGGCGCCGAGACGGTGATGACGGATCTGGTCAACAAATCCGACATAACGCCGATCCTGCACGAGGTGATGGGATATTTCGATCCGCCAAGCACGTGCCAGACTGGCATCTCTTGGCCTTCTCGCCCGTCGGGTAGATTCACGAACATGGGCTATCGAGATGTGGACATACCCTATTACGGTGCGGGTGTTCACATGGACGGCAATATCACGATTGCCGCGCCTCAGGAGGTTCAGGAAGGTACGCCTGAGGAGATATACCTTCGCCATTTCGCGGCTGGTCCCAAGGGTGATCTAGGCCGATCGCCCGAAGTGATGGGACACAACATGGTACCGCTGTTCGAAGACCCGGACATGACCCTAGGTTTAGGAAGTTTTACGGCGTTCGTCTTCGTGTGCCTAAATGACCAAACGGAGGAAGGACGCGGTCAAACGTGCTTACTCCGTGGTGCCCACCACGAAATCGAAAAGTTCTTCCGTTGGCAGTATGAGACGAATGGACATCTCGGACCGGAAGGACCAGGTTGGCCACGCTTAAACCATGACTGTCCGAATCGCTGCGGTATGAACTATCTGCCGCCGTCCATATTCGAGCAGTTCACTGACGAGTCGTCTGAAACCACGCCTGACGGTCGACGATGGCCACGGCCAACTCAGATTTTGATGGATAAAGGCGATGCATGCATCGCGATGTACCACATCCCTCATTCAGGCACGCGAAACGAACTTGGGTCGGAAACACGCAAGAACATCATCTTTCGAATCAGGAATAAGAAGCGTCAACCAAATGTGGTGGTGAACGGCGTGACGGACCATCCAGATAGAGGCCAGCGCGGTGAATGGTTGGATTTCGAGGAAGGCAACGACCCGTGGGAAAGATCCAAACAAGCGATGTGCAACATGTGGGATGAATGGGAAGGTATGTCTGAAGTCGTCGCAGAGATGCATCACAATGAACGCGGTACCGCTGCGGATTAACTGCGCCGGTCGAAACTAGCCAAATTAAATTTGGATAAGGATTGGGCGGTTCTCGCGCAGAATCTCCTCGAGGCTAATCGCGATGCGAGAGCTAGTGTTGGACTTTCCAATGAAACCGATCTTTCGCCTTTACAAATCGCGGCGCTCTATGACGCAAATATCGCTCATGAAATGTTGGCGGCGGGACATGAGTGTGATCTACACAGCGCATGCGCACTTGGCTTGGCTAATCAGATTGCGCGGCTAGCTAAGACCACGGATCTTTCAGATGAACCGGACGGTTTACCGCCTCTTGGATGGGCGTTACTCCGCTCTCAAATAGACGCTACCAACACGCTCCTTGCTTGTGGCGACGACCCGAATCGGGTCTTGTCCCGCATCGGTTTCTTTGTTTGGGAAATCGAAGCACTAGGCGAAGGTGAGTGGCGCCCGATTCACTTAGCCGTCACTCACGGTTACTCAGAGCATGCGCGCGAGCTGACGCGTTCGTTGGTAAGAGGAGGTGCCGATCTCGATGCGCCTTGTATGCTCGGTGAACGACCTTTGCACCTGGCAAGTACTTATGGGTGGCTCGAGGTCATGGAGGAACTGTTGGATTTAGGGGCGCATGTCGACTCGCGCACGCTACCTTGTAGTGCTAAAGTTCATACGCTAGCGTCGCCGAAAGGTGAATTGGCGGACCAAGACTTGACCCCATTGATGGTGACAGCTCGCGAAGGTGTGTTAAATGGAGCAAAGTTGCTCATTCGCCGAGGTGCGGATGTGAACGCAAGGACGGCGCGCAGACAAACAGCGCTTCACATGGCGGCAAACGCGTGGTGGCGAGAGGAAGTCAAGCTAGTCGAGATGCTGCTTGACGCAGGTGCCAATCCAAACGTCGAAGACGAAAGCGGAAGAACCCCACTAGATTGGGCTAATTTGAAGAATTACAACCAAATAGCCACGAAACTTCGGCAGTGAGTCAGATGATTAGTCAGAACAGATGCTCCCTTCTCACTTGATCGGAATGAAAGGATGTTAGACGCAAACCCCTCAGCAAGCTATATCAAATCGGCAAATGACGCTGAACTCGCGGAACTCTTCCAATATCTCTACGATCTTCAAGGCTATCTCGTCGTAGAGGACGTGTTGAGCGAAGAGCAAGTTGAGACGCTCAATCGAATTCTTGATGAGACGTTACCCGACTTCCCATCGGAGCGAGGCGAGCGAACACAGGAGAAAAGCCTCGGTGTGTATGACAACTATCGTTTTGGAATGGCTGGTGGGTCGTACAAGTCCAACCCGGGATTTCTAGCATATGGTCAACCTTTCGTGGATCTGCTCGATCACCCATTGACGATGCAGATCATGCGCATCCAGTTAGGTGAAGCGTTTCGCTTGGATCGTATTTTTGGCATGCGTATGCAAAAGGGGATGCCGAGCGGAAGACTGCATTCGGATTACGGTGCTTCCGAACCCTTTACGCGTGCTGAACGAGGAAAGTACTACCCGCAACCAGGTCACCAAGCATTACACGGTTTTGCAGTTGCTGCGTTTAACCTGTCCGACAGCGGTCCGGAGACCGGTGGGCTCTGTTGCATTCCTGGAAGCCACAACAGTCACTTTAAACTCCCAGACTGCATTCGTAACGGCACATTTGAAGGAGTTGTGATTTGTCCTGAGGCGCCAGCCGGAAGCGTGACGTTCTTCACGGAAGCTACCACACACGGGACAATGGCTTGGAATGCGGTCCACGAACGACGGTCATTGCTATACAAATACTGCGCTTCACAATTGACTTGGTCCCGCACACGCGTGACCGCGCCAGAGAATCTCACGCTAACTCATCGTCAGCAGCGCTTGCTTGAAGAACCTGCAGGTGCGCAATGGTTCTTTGAATCGCTCTTCAAAGACGAACCTTCAGAAACTTAAGACTAACGAGAGTTTTTTCACTCAAAGGAGTTTTTAGATGCTAACGAGACGACAAGCCGTAATCGGTGCAAGTTTGACCCCGATCTTGCCGTTGTTCGGTCAGGTTGCCGACGCGACCAAGGAAGCGTTGACGAATTCGCGCCTGATCTACATGACTCCTATTAAATCTGATGGCGCGGAGAGCACCTGCAAGGGTGAGGTGTGGTTCATGTACGACGGCGACTCTCAGATCTTTGTCGTTACGCAGTATGAAGCGTGGCGCGCTAATGCCATCCGCCAAGGATTGACTTCTGCGCGAATCTGGGTTGGTGAGTTCGGAATTTGGACGCGGGCAGGCGATTCCTACCGGTCTGCGCCAGAGCTTATGCTCGAAGGTTCAATCGAGGATGATGTCGAGGCGCAAGATGCCGCACTCGCGAAGATGGGCACTAAATACTCAGATGAGTGGGGTGTTTGGGGACCGCGATTTCGTGAGGGGTTACGCGACGATAGTCGCGTGATGCTGCGCTACACGATTTCGTAGTTTTCGAGCGTCGAACTCGAACCTTCTAGGTTAGAAGCGCCACTAAGTCTTGATGGTCGCGTCGCGCGGCCCACGCCGCAGGTCGAGCCCACTCCGGCATCTCGGCAGGCTCGTGTACGGTACGGTCTGGAAACTGCTCAAGTAGGTACTCAGCGTACTCTCGCGCACCGAACATCGCGGCCCATCCTAGTGGCGTGGTGCGGTATTCCTCATCGATCAGACTCGGATCGGCGCCGTACTTCACCATCAATTTCGCGCCGTCTACATAGTTTTTTTGTGCCATGAGATGAAGAGGACGCATGGACTGCCAATTTGGCAGGTTGGGATCCATGTCGTGCTGAAGGAGCACTTCGCATAGATTTAAGTCATGCCATAGATAGGTTTGACATCCGGTCAGCACAGGCGGCACCCGCATTCCTGCATTGAGCATCATGTGAACCAAGGTCTCGTAGCTGTTGCTGACTGCGTGGGGAAAACCTTCTTCGGCCATCGCACGTAGGAATGGTTCTGACGCGTGTTGCAGAACTGCCGCAACCACATCGACGTTGTTTTCGTGGAAATACTGGGTAAACCCAACTTTACCGCCGTGTCGATACATTAACTCACGCATTTC
>LXNJ01001686.1_pt1 | contig 12757 bp, 10 predicted proteins | sample 809081 | NCBI WGS metagenome assembly LXNJ01 (sample SAMN04870510, study PRJNA318959) | sponge metagenome | biome: sponge; feature: marine sponge reef; material: water | host: Petrosia ficiformis | place: Greece: Milos, Mediterranean Sea | collected 2013-05-29 | depth 5-7 m
CAGGCCGGGCGCGATACAGTTCACCAGGATGTTCTTGTCGCCGAATTCCCGCGACGCCGAACGGGTGAAGGCGATGACCGCGCCCTTCGAGCAGACATAGTGAGCGATGCCGGGTCCGCCGTAGAAAAAGGTGCCCGAACTGATATTGATAATCTTGCCCCGTCCGTTCTTGAGCATGCTGGGAACGACGGCCTTGGTGGCCTGGAACGTGCCCCGCATGTTCACCGTCATCACCCGGTCCCATTCCTCGTTCGTGAGCTGCATGATCGGGGTCAGGCGCAGCTCCGTGAAAAGCCCCGCGTTGTTGACCAGGATATCGATCGGCCCGAACGCCGATTCGGCAGCCTCCACGAGTTCCGAAAGCGACGCGTCGTCGGTTACGTCGGCGATCCTGCCGACGGCCTCGCCGCCGGCGCTCTTTATCTCGTCGACCACACGGGACGGATCGGCGATATCCGAAACCACTACCCGAGCGCCCTCCTCCGCGAGGGCCTTGGCATAGGTCTCGCCGATGCCCTGGGCAGCACCGGTGACCACCGCGACCTTCCCGTCCAATCTGCTCATTCCAGCCTCTCCCTTGTTGTTCCGACCGTCGTGTCACCCCAGGAGCTCTGGGACAGGCGCGAAGCCCGAAACCGATTGTCACGAACCCAACATCGTATCGGGCAGGTATATTGCGATCCCCGGAAACGCGACCAGCAACGCGATCATCACCGCTATCGCGAACCAGAACGGCCAGATCCCGCGGAATATCGTGCGCATCGGCGCCTCCGGCGCGATCGACTTCATGACGAAGACGTTGATGCCGACAGGCGGCGAGATCATGCCCATTTCCAGGACGATCACAACGATGAGTCATCCGGTTTCCGGCGCTGCACGGCCTTCGTCCAGCGTTAACCAGGCGGTGCCGAATGGCTCGGCAATTTCCTCGCCGTCCGACGGTCGATCCCGAACCGCCGTCCCGCCCCAGCATGGTTCAGGTCATCTCCGACAACCGCCGGTCGAACCGATCGCCCGGAACGGCAAGATGAGGAAACTCTATTCGTTCGTGGACATCAGATTCGCGACGTCGAGGTTCTCGCCGATCCGGTGGAACGGACGGCCCGAATCGCTGACCGCTATTACGACTACGATCTCGTCGCCGCGCGGGGCGTCCGTGATCGAGACCTGCATGGCGTCGAAATGGCTGAACGTCCACATTTCGTCCTTGTGATGCAGCGGGCAGTCGATCACCGTGCCCGGTCCGCCGATTTTCTTGGTCGATGGCATGATCGACTTCGCCGGCCCGACGATCTCGCGCACCGGCTTGCCCATCCTGGGGTGCATCACCGCCGCCGCGTGCTCGCGCTCCCCTTTCACACCGACGATCGCCGCCTTGCCATAGCTCGCGACCGACGCCCCGTCGATACCGAGCGCGTCGATCGCCCGCTGCACCAGGAGAGCGCCGAGTTCGGCGCCGGCCTGCTGCAGCTCTTCCAGTTCCTCGTCGTAGACCCCGGCATAGGGGTTCGCGATCACTGCGATCGCCGCGGCCTGGCGGGTCGCCGGCTCCACCGGCCGGTCGAGCTCGCGCCGGGTCTCCTCGACGACGGTGACGATCTTGCGGATTTTCATCCCGTTTTCTCCCGATCGTGGCAGGCATGACTGGTTCGGGGCACTATGCCACCGCCGATCCCCGTTGCAACGCCCGCGTTCGGCCTGCAAGCCTGCCGCCATGTCGCAAAATCGGGGTATTCCGGTTTGGCCGGCAATGCCGCAAACCGGTTGAGCGTTCTTGCGCCGAGAGCCCCCGCAACGCCGATGGAGTCCCGACAGATGAATCCCGAAACACTGAATTTCCGCAGCGTCGATGTGCGCGCCGTGGTTCTCAAGCTGAATCGCCCCGTCGTCGCCAGAATCGCGACCATTACGGAATGGCCGCTTATCCTGATCGATCTCAAGACCGAGGAAGGGATCGTCGGGCGCAGCTATCTGGAGCCCTACATCGTCAAGTCGATGAACTATCTTGTGCCGGCCTTGCGCGACATCGGGGTGATGCTCAAGGGCCAGACGCTGGCGCCGGCCGAAATCTACGAGACCGCGCGAAAGTCGCTGCATTTCGTCGGCTACGAAGGCTTGGCGATGATCGCCGTTTCCGGCATCGACATGGCGGCCTGGGACGCCCTGGCCAAGGCCGCCGGCATGCCATTGTGTACCTTGCTCGGCGGTTCGCCCGGTCCGGTGCGCGCCTACAACAGCAACGGGCTCTGGCTCAAATCTCCGTCCGAAGTTGCCGCCGAAGCGGTCGAGATCCGCGACGAAGGACAGTTCGAGGGCGTGAAACTGCGTCTCGGCCGGGAACATCCCCGGGACGACCTCGCCACGATCGATGCGGTCCGCCGGACGGTTGGCGAAGACATGCATCTGATGATTGATTTCAACCAGGGCCTCGATATGGCGGAGGCCCTGCGCCGGTGCCACATGCTCGACGATCTGGGCCTCGCCTGGTTGGAAGAGCCGGTCGTCTACGATAATTTCGACGGCTACGCCCAACTCGCCCGGGAGCTCAAGACGCCCCTGCAGATCGGCGAGAATTTCTACGGACCGCGCGATCTGCACAAGGCGTTGCGCGCCCGGGCCTGCGACTATGTGATGCCGGATTTCATGCGCATTGGCGGCGTCACCGGATGGATGCGCGCGGCGGCCATCGCCGGCGCGGCCGGTATTCCGATGTCGACGCATCTCTATCCCGAGGTCGGCGCCCATATGATGCGGGTGACTGAAACCGCCCATTGGCTGGAATGGCAGGACTGGGCCGAACCGATCCTGCAGAAGCCCTACAAGATCAGAGACAGCCACTTGCACGTACCGGATGTGCCCGGGGTGGGCCTGGACTGGAACGAAGATGTCGTCGCCGGAAACCTGTACGAAGCCTGACCGCGCGAAGACCTGCGCCGTTCCCGCCCGCCGGCCCGCGCAAGTCCCCCGCTGCCCGGCCCATTTCAGCCGGGACAGCCGTCCCTCGGCGTTGCCCGGAACGGGCTCCGCGGCGTATCGAAGGGCGGACGGCGAGACCGTTACGAGATAGCAGGCGCATCCTTGGCCTCATCCGCTCCTTCCGCCGTAACGGACGGCGGCGTTACTCATCGCCGGGTGCTCCGGCTCGCCGTGCCGATCATCCTGGCGAATGTCGGCCAGCCCTTGCTCGGCGCGGTCGATACCGCGGTGATGGGGCATTTGCCGTCGCCGGCCTATATCGGCGGCGTCGCCGTCGGCGCGCTGATCTTCAGTTTCCTGTACTGGGCCTTCGGCTTCCTGCGCATGGCGACCACCGGCTTCGTCGCGCAGGCGCGCGGCGCCGGCGACCACCAGGAAATCCGCGATGTCGCGCTGCGCACGGCCCTGCTGGCGGCGGCGCTCGGCCTCGCCATCGTCGCGTTGCAGACACCGGCGCAGTGGTTCGCCTTCTGGGCCGTGGAAGCGCCGCCGCGGGTCGAGGGCCTGGCCGGCGCCTATTTCGACATCCGGGTCTGGGGCGCTCCGGCGGCGCTGCTGGTCTATGTCTGCATCGGCTGGCTGATCGGCATGGAGCGGACCGGCACGGTCCTGGCGCTGACGCTCTACATGAACGGCCTGAACATCGCCCTCGACCTGCTTTTCGTGCCGGTGTTCGGCTGGGGCATCGAGGGCGTCGCGCTGGCGACCCTGATCGCGGAGGTCTCGACAGCGGCAATCGGCCTGGCCGTCATCGCGCGGCTGCATCGGCCGCTCGGCGGGCACTGGCGCCTGCGCCGGCTGTTCGCGGACCGCAGCCGGACGGCCGGCCTGCTGCGCGCCAACGCCGACATCTTCCTGCGCACCCTGTGCCTGATCTTCGGCTTCGCCTGGTTCACCGCCCAGGGCGCGAAGCTGGGCGAGACGGTGCTGGCGGCCAACGCCGTGCTGTTCCACTTCTTCCTGCTGATCGGCCACGGCCTGGACGGCTTCGCCTTCGCCGCCGAGGCGCTGGTCGGCGGCGCCATCGGCAGCCGCAACCGGGGGCAGTACGGCACGGCGATCCGCCTGACCACCCTGTGGGCCGGGATCGTGGCGGCCGGCTTCGCCCTGGCCTACCTTGCCGCCGGCGGGATCATCATCGATACGCTGACCGATATCGCGGAGGTGCGCGAGACGGCGCGGGTCTACCTGCCCTGGGCCATCGCGATCCCGCTTGCCGGCGTGTGGAGTTTCCAACTCGACGGTATCTTCATCGGCGCGACCCGGACCCGGGAAATGCGCAACGGCATGGCGCTGGCGCTCGCCGTCTATCTGGCCGCCGGCCACGCGCTGCTCGATCTCTGGGGCAACGATGGGCTGTGGCTGTCGCTCTATCTCTTCCTGATCGCCCGGGCGGCGTTCCTGCTCCTCTGGCTGCCGCGCGTCGCCGCGTCCTTCGGGAGAGGCGGAAATCCATCTTGAAATTGCCTTGATTGCGCGCATCTATAGCGGCGGCACGGCGAACGGGTGCGCTTCCTGCACCCGGCGCGGGACAGCATGGGTTCCGTCCGCCGCCGCCCGGCCGGTTTGTTCAAGCCGTTCAGCCGGGATTTTTTGCACCTATCGCTGCACCTGCCAGGCGTTGGACCTGATGATCGAAGTTCAGTCGCTTACCAAGCATTTCGGCCCGATCCGGGCGGTCGACGGCGTATCCTTTTCGGTCGAAAGGGGTGAGGTGCTCGGCTTTCTCGGCCCGAACGGCGCCGGCAAGTCGACGACCATGAAAATGATCACCGGCTTCATCACCCCGACGGCCGGCACCGCCGCCGTGTGCGGCCACGACATCCGCACCGAGCCGATCGCCGCCAAGTCCCGCATCGGCTATCTGCCGGAAGGCGCGCCGCTCTACGCCGACATGACGGCGCGGAGCTTCCTGAACTTCATTGGGGCGAGCCGCGGCCTGGGCGGCGTCGAACGCACCGGGGCGGTCGACCGGGTCGTCGAGATCGCGCAGCTCGACACGGTTCTCGACCAGCCGATCGAGACCCTGTCCAAGGGTTTCACCCGGCGGGTCGGCCTGGCCCAGGCGCTGCTGCACGATCCGGACGTGCTGATCCTCGACGAGCCGACCGACGGCCTGGACCCCAACCAGAAGCACCATGTGCGCCAGGTCATCAACGACATGGCGCCGGACAAGGCCATCGTCATCTCGACCCACATTCTCGAAGAAGTCCACGCGGTGTGCAGCCGGGCGATGATCATCGCCCAGGGACGGCTTCTGGCCGACAGCACGCCCGCCGAACTCGAGGCACGGGCGCAGCACCACAATACCGTCACCCTGCGCACCCTCGCCATGCCGCCGGCCGGGGAGCGCACGGCGCTCGGGCAGCTGGACGGTGTGCTCACCGTCGAGGAAGGCGGTTCGGCCGGCGAGCCGGTATTCCGGGTCATTCCGCAGGAGGGCGCGAATGTGCTGCCGGCGGTGACCGCGTTCGTCGCCGAAAAGGGCTGGAAGATCGACGAACTGCGCCTGGAGCAGGGCCGGCTGGACGACGTGTTCCGCGAACTGACCGCTCAGGGCGCTGCCGGCATCGCGGCGGGGGCGCCGCAATGAGCGCCGCCCGCACCGTCGCAGTCGTCTTCCGCCGCGAGTTCGCCGGCTATTTCGCCAGCCCGGTCGCCTATGTGTTTCTGATCGTCTTCCTGGCGCTGACCGGGGCGCTGACCTTCTTCTTCGGCAATTTCTTCCTGCGCAACCAGGCGGATCTGGACAGCTTCTTCGTCTTCCACCCCTGGGTCTACATCTTCCTGATGCCGGCGATCGCCATGCGGCTGTGGGCCGAGGAGCGCAAGACCGGGACGGTCGAACTGCTGTTCACCCTGCCGATCGCGACCTGGCACGCCGTCGCCGGCAAATTTCTGGCGGCCTGGCTGTTCGCCGGCATCGCGCTGGCGCTGACCTTCCCGATCTGGCTCACCGTGGCCAGCCTGGGCGCGCCCGACCACGGGCCGATCGTCGCCGGCTATCTCGGCAGCTTCCTGATGGCCGGCGGCTATCTCGCCATCGGCTCCTGCCTGTCGGCGACGACCAAGAACCAGGTCATCGCCTTCGTGCTGGCGGCGATCGTCTGCTTCGTCTTTTCGATGGCGGGCGCAGAGGTCGTGCTCGGCCTGATCCGGGATCTACTGCCCCAGGATTTCGTCAACCTGGTCGCATCCTTCAGCTTCTTGAACCATTTCGCCGAGATGCGCAAAGGCGTGATCGACCTGCGCAACCTGCTCTACTTCCTCTCGGTCATCGGCGTGTTCCTGTTCGCGACCGTGCTGGTCCTCGACCTCAAGAAGGCGGAGTAGGCCGATGGCGTTCCTCAACGACCGGCGCAGCCTCACGATCGCCACCCTGATCGTCGCCTTCGTCTTCCTGTTCGCCTTCAATGCCTTTGTCGGCAACGCTTTTGTCGGAATCGCAGGGCGCAATCTCTCGGTCGACCTGACCGAGGACGCGGAGTTCACCCTGTCCGACGGAACCGTGCGGGTGTTGAAATCCCTCGAAGAGCCGATCGTCCTGCGCCTGTTCCTCTCGCCCGCGCTGGTCGACCGGGTGCCCAGCTACGGACCGGCGGCGGAGCGGGTGCGCAACCTGCTGGAGCGCTACGCCTCCCTTGCGGACGGCAAGATCCGGCTGGAGACCTACCGGCCCGAGCCCTACTCGGTCGACGAGGACAAGGCCGAGGCCTACGGCATGGAAGGCGTGCCGATCGATACCAGCGGAACGCTGGTCTATTTCGGCCTCGCCGGGACCAACACGGTGGACGCGGAAGAAAAGATCGCCTTCTTCCATCCGTCGCGCCAGCGCTTCATCGAATACGACATCACCCGGCTGGTCTACAGCCTGGGCGTGAAAAAGAAGGTCGTCGGCCTGATCGCCGGCCTGCCGATCGACGGCACCTTCAGCATGCAGGGCGGCATGCAGCAGCCCTGGCCGATAATGGACGAGATCAAGAAGCCCTTCGAGGTCGAGACGATCGACGAAAGCAAGGACAGCATCCCGGACAATATCGACGTGTTGATGATCGTCCATCCGCGCAGCCTTTCGGACAAGGCGCTCTACGCCATCGACCAGTTCGTCCTGAAGGGCGGCAAGGCGCTGATTGCGCTCGATCCGGTGCCCGAGACCGCGCCGCGGCGCCGCACCTTCATGGGCGCCGGCCCGGTCCCGCCCGGTTCGGACCTGCCCAGGCTGCTCAAGGCCTGGGGCGTCGACTACGACAAGAACGCCGTCGCGACCGACGCCAACCGATTCATCCGGATTCCCCATAGCTACCAGGGCCAGACGGTCAGCGTGCCCCACATCGGCTATCTGGAACTGCGGGAGGAAGATCGCAGCGCTGCCGACCCGGTCACCGCCCGGATCAAGACCCTGATCTTCGGCATTCCCGGCCGCTTCGCGAAGGCCAAGGGCGGCACCACCGCCGTCACGCCGCTGGTGACGACGACCGACATCGCCGCGGTCGGGAAGTCGGCGGACTACCGGCAGCAGCCGGACCTGCTCAGCCTCTACCGGAACTATGTTCCCGGCGACCGGAAACTGTGGCTCGCGGTGCGCGTAACCGGCAACGCGAACAGCGCGTTCCCGAAAGGACCGCCGATCGACGAGAAAGCCGGGGACAAGGACAAGAAGGACGACGGGAACGAAGCGAAGCAAGCGAAGAAACCTGTTCATATCGCAAGATCGCAAAAACCGCTGAATCTCATTCTGATCGCCGACGCCGACTTCATGGAAATCGGTTTCTGGGCCCGGAGAGCCAATGCCGGCGAGGGCGCGGTGTATGTGCCGTTCGCCAACAACGCCGACTTCGTCGTCAACGCGCTGGACGACCTGGCCCGTCCCGAACCCCTGATCGGCCTGCGCGGGCGCGGCGCGCCGGTCCGGCCGTTCACGGTGGTCGACGATCTGCGCAAGGCGTCCGAAAACAAGCTGCGCGCCAAACAGCTCGAGCTGTCGCAACAACTCGAAGACCTCAGGAAGAAAATCGCCGATACCCGAACCAGGGCCGGGGACGGCAAGACCGTCCTCACCGCGGAGCAGGAGGAAACGCTGCGCGGCTATCTGGCGAAATTCATCACTGTCCGGCAGGAGCAGCGCGCCGTGCTGGCCGACCTGCGCAAGGATGTCGAGGCGCTGGAGGCGCGCACGAAATTCTACAATATCGCGCTGATCCCGCTGGTGGTCGGGGTGCTGGCCATCATGGTCGCAGTCTGGCGCGCGCGCCGGCGCCGCCGGCGCTACGAAACCGCCTGAGTGCGCCTTCGCTTCGGAATCGCCCTGCAATGATAATGCCGTCATGAACAAAACCGGACTCCTGATCCTGACCGCCGTGACCGCCGCCCTGATTGCCGGTGCTGCGGCGCTGCGGCCGGCGGAGACCACCACCGCGCCCGCAGCGGGCGCCCGTTTCTTCCCGGGTTTGGACGCGACGGCGGTCAACGCGGTAGACCGTTTGCGCATCACCGCCGAGGGCAAGAGCTTCACCCTCGAGCGCAAGGACGGCACATGGATCGTCCGGGAGAAGGGCGGCTATCCGGCGACGTTCGCCAGAGTCAAGGAGGCGCTGGTCTCGCTGTCGCAACTCAAGCGGTTCGAACGCAAGACCAGCGACCCGTCGCGCTACGACAAGCTCGATCTCGAGGACCCCGCGAAGAAGGGTGCGTCGTCCAAGCGGCTCACCGCCTTCGTCGGCGACAAGGCCGTGGCCGACGTGATCGTGGGCAGGAGCAATGCCAAGGAAATCCTGTTCGGCCGCTCGCTGGTCTATATCCGCCTGCCGGGAGACAGGCAGAGCTGGCTCGCCGCGGGCGATCCGAAGCTGGCCGCCGAGATCGGCGACTGGCTGGACCGCAAGGTTCTCGATGTCAAGACCGGGCGGATCCGGGAAGTGGTACAGACCGCCGCCGCCGCGAGCGAGGATGCGGCCGAATCCTCCCGGGTGCCCGACCGGATTATCGTGGGCAAGGCGAAGGCCGGCGACGAAGAGTTCAAGTTGCGCAACCTGCCGGAAGGCCGCGAGATCAAGGGTGAGCGTTTCCTGCGCTACATCGGCGAGAGTCTCGACAACCTGACGCTGGAAGATGTCAGGCCGGTCGGCGAGGTCGATTTCGCCGGCAAGGCGGCGGGCGGCGCGGAGTTCCGGACCTTCGACGGCCTGGTCGTCACGGCAAGGCTCGCCCGGACCGGCAAGCCGGACGAAGACGACAAATACTGGATGACCTTCGGGGCTGCCATCGACGAAGCGGCGCTGCTGAAGGAAAAGCCGAAGGCGGGCTCCGACCTCAAACCGGCCGCCGAAATCCGCAAGGAAGCCAAGGCAATCAATGCGCGGACGGCGGGCTGGGCCTACAAGGTCTCGTCCACGGTCACGCGTTTCCTGCGCTACACCATGGCCGACATCCTGAAACCGCTGCCGAAGGAGAAAGCCGGGGAGGATGCCGGAGCGAAACCGGCCGACGGCGGCGCGACCGGTGACTCCCCGCCGGCGGACAAGAAGGAAGAGTAGCCCGCCAACCGCGAGGATACGAAACGCAGTCGCGATATGCCGCCAACCGGCACGACCGCCCCGAAAGCGCGAACGGGCAGGGGGTCGGTTGCATTTTTCCGCAAGTCGCCCTTGACGGGCGCCGGTCTTCGGTTCGAGCGCGACCGGTCCGCCGGTCGTACAATCGATCTCGAAGCGGCCGGACGCGAACGAACTGTCTCTCGCCACCTCAAAACCGGCGGGCTATGATCCGGCCATACGATAGCATTGGCGAGTTGCCGCGCGGCTGACAGGGCCGCAGCGGTTCGGGAGGAACGACATGGCCGGCGAATTCATCGACATTCCCGCCGCGGACGGCGGCACGTTCCAGGGCTATCTGGCCTTGCCGGAAGACGGCAAGGGGCCGGGGCTGATGGTCCTGCAGGAAATCTTCGGCGTGAACGAATCGATCCGCGCGACCTGCGATTATTTCGCCGAAGAAGGCTATGTCGTGCTGGCGCCGGACATGTTCCACCGGCTCGAAAAGCGGGTCGATCTCGGCTATTCCGACGGCGAGCGCACTAGGGCGTTCGACTATTTCGGCCGGTTCGATTTCGCCAGGGCGGTCGAGGACATGACCGCCACCGTCGACCGTCTCAAAGGCATGGACGCCGTGAAAGGCCAGGGCAAGGGCGGCGCCACCCAGGTCGCGGCGTTGGGCTACTGCCTGGGCGGCGCGCTGGCCTACCAGGCGGCGGCCCATTGCGGCGTCGCCGCGGCGGCGAGCTACTACGGCGTGCGCATCGAGCAGCAACTTGACCTCAAGCACAGAATCGACTGCCCGACGGTGCTGCATTTCGGCGGCGAGGACGAGCATGTCCCGATGGAAGCGGTCGAGCAGATCCGCGAGGCCTTTGCCGGCAAGGACCATGTGCTGATCAACGTCTACGAGGGCGCGCCGCACGGCTTCGCCAACCGCTTCCGCGACAGCTACGACAAGGCGGCGGCCGGCATGGCGCATTCCCGCACCATCGCGCTTTTGCGCGGCACGATGGGGCCGAGCTACGACCTCGAGCATCTGTGGGACATGCACTGCTACTACGAGTTCGCGACCCGCGACGTCGACGCCACGATGGCGACGATGGTGGCGCAGCCCTACGTCAACCACATCCCGACCATGACCGGCGGCGTCGGCTATACCGAGTTGCACCGCTTCTACAAGAACCATTTCGTCAACGCGAACCCGGACGATACGGCGCTGATCCCGGTTTCGCGCACCGTCGGCGCCGACAGGGTGGTCGACGAAATGATCTTCGAATTCACTCACGACCGGGAGATTGACTGGATGTTGCCCGGCGTGGCGCCGACCGGCAAGCGGGTGCGCATCCCGCTGGTCGCCATCATCAACTTCCGCGGCCCGAAGCTGTACCACGAGCACATCTACTGGGATCAGGCCTCGGTCCTGGTCCAGATCGGACTGCTGGACGCGGCGAACCTGCCGACGGCCGGCATGGCGACGGCGGAAAAGATGCTCGACGAGACGCAGCCGTCCAACACGATCATGAAACGCTGGGCCGAAAGCGCCCCGGCAGAAGCCGCCGAATAGGGCGGCCCACTAACGACAACACATTTTCCGAGGGAGGAAACCATGACCCAACTTGACCGCAGGCAATTCCTGCATACCGCGGGCGCCGCCGGCGCCGCGACCGGCCTCGCCTCGCTGCTGTTCAACCATGCGGCGGCGGCGGCGATCGGCGATACGCTCACTATCGCCTATCACGTGCCGCTGCCGGCCTGGGACCCGACGACCGGCCTGTCCTCGGTCAACCCGCAGCTCATGTCGATCTACAAATGCGTGTTCGACCAGTATGTCGATCAGAACGCCGACCTGAGCTTCCGGCCCGGCCTGCTGACCAAGTGGGGCTGGACCGACGACAAGACGAAGATCCGCATGGAGGTGCGCCAGGGCGCCAAATGGTCGGACGGCACGCCGGTCACGGCGCAGGACATCGTCTGGAACCTGCAGCGCGTCGCCAACCCGAAGACCGGCAACCCGGTCGGCTTCATCTGGGCGTCGGTTGCCAACCTGAAGGCGGAGGGCAACGTCGTCACCGGCGACGTCAAGCAGTATACGCCGGACCTGTTCAAGTGGATGGCGTTCCTGACCGCCTATGTCCTGCCGCCGCATCACTACAAGAAAGTCGGCAAGGCGGGCTTCGAGAAGCAGCCGATGGGCTCCGGCCCCTACACGGTGGACGAATTCCAGCGCGGCTCCTTCGTGCGCCTGAAGGCGAACCCCAACTACTGGGGCGATCAGCCGGCCTTCAAGACCGTCGTGTTCAAGTTCGTGACCGATCCGGCGGCCCGCATCGCCGAGATCGAGAGCGGCCGCTCGGACCTCACCCTCAACATCCCGTTCGAGGAATACGACCGGCTTCGGGCGAAGGACGGCCTCGAAGGCGTCGCGACGCCGGTGTCCGACATTGCGATGATCTTCTTCAACGATGTCGAACCGATGACCGACATCAACGTGCGCAAGGCGGCGGTGATGGCGGTTAACAAGAAGGCCATCGTCGACCGGCTGCTGCGCGGCTACGGCGTGCCCATCGAGACCCTGCTGGCGCCGCCCTATACCGGCTTCGATCCGAACGTGAAGACGCCCTACGACCCGAAGGGCGCGGCGGCGCTGCTCGCCGAGTCCGGCTATTCGAAGGACAAGCCGGTCACGTTCAAGATCCAGACGACCCGCGGATATATCGCCAAGGACTACGACGTCATCCAGGCCATCGTCGGCATGTGGCGCAAGGTCGGCATCCGGGCCGAGATCGAGGTCTACGAGGTCGCCAAGCATTTCGAATTGCGCGCCCAGGACAAGCTCGCCCCGGCGGCCTTCTACAACTGGGGCAACTCGATCGGCGATCCCACGACCTCGACCGGCCACGCCATGTTCGGCCCGTCGCCGCACTCGACCTGGGACACCAAGGACCTCGACGGCATGATCGGCCCGCTCTGGGGCGAGAAGGACGAGGCCAAGCGGATCGCCGGCTGGCAGAAGGTCAACCGCTATATCGCCGAGAAGGCCTATGTCTTCCCGCTCTATCAGCAGGTCCAGCCGGTCGTGTTCAAGACGGGCCTGAAGTTCAAGGGCCACTTCGCCAATTTCGTCCTGCCCCAGGCCATGTCGAAGGGGTAGAGGCGCGGGGTTTCGCCAATTTCGCAGTGGGACAGTTCCACGCGCTGTTCCTATCCCTCCCCCTCTTCAGAGGGGGAGGTCAGGTGGGGGTGGCGCG
>LXNJ01001687.1_pt1 | contig 12754 bp, 9 predicted proteins | sample 809081 | NCBI WGS metagenome assembly LXNJ01 (sample SAMN04870510, study PRJNA318959) | sponge metagenome | biome: sponge; feature: marine sponge reef; material: water | host: Petrosia ficiformis | place: Greece: Milos, Mediterranean Sea | collected 2013-05-29 | depth 5-7 m
GCCATCGCCAACGCGGTGGAAGCCGCGGTGGGCGTGCGCATCCTGGACTTGCCCATTACCGCGGAGAAGGTGTTCAACGCCTTGCGGGAGGGGTAACCCTTCCGGCCTGGCCCCGCCCCGCCTGGATTCCCGCTTTCGCGGGAATGACGGAGGGGGCGCGGGAATGACGGAGGGGGCACGGGAACGATGATCTGAAGGGTTCGTCGTGGCTACGTCCTACGACTTGGGCCAGGACCTGATCTGTGACTCGGGGCGCAGCTTGCTGTTGTCGTAGGTTTCCCAGTGGACGAAGTCGTCGACCTTGCGGCGCGGCTTGGGCTTGGGCCAGGCGCGCGGGCGCCCCACGGGCATCACCCAGAGCAGGCGTAGCGATCGCGGCACCTTGAACAGGGCGCGCAACTCCGGCTCCACCTCCTTGCGCACCGAGACCCACACCGTGCCGAAGCCCATGCTCGCCGCCGCCAGCATCATGTGTTCCACCGCGTTGGCCACGTTGGCCTGAAACAGCTTCTCCCGGTCCGCGGGCTGCCGCGTGGTGAGGTAGACCCGCTTGGTGCGGGCGTCGCCGCAGACGAGGACGAGCGCGCTCACGTCGCCTACGTAGTCTTTCTTGAGACCCTTGTAGTGCACCGGGTCTTCGAGCTTGCGCTGCTTCCACTCGTCGGAATAGATCTGCCGGACCCGCCTCATCTTCGCCCGATCGCGCGTCACGACGAATTCCCAGGGCTGGCTGTTGGCGCCGGAAGGCGCGAGCCGCGCCGCCTCGAACATGAGCTGAAGCTGCCCGTCGGCTACCTGCCCGCTTCTGTACACGCGCACGCTGCGCCGCGCCGCCATCACCTCCAACAATTCCCCTGTGTCCATGCGTACCCCCTTGCGGTCCCTGTCCTATCCCATGCCCGCCGCCACCTGCAAGATGGCATCCTTCGCCACCCTGTGGTAGTTCTCCCGCAGGACCATGGTCAAGACCGTCGGAATCGTCGCCAAGTACGGGGAGGAGAAGGCCGAGCAGATCATGAGGACCACCATTCCGTGGCTCGAGGGCCGCGGCATGGAGGTGCTGGTGGAAGCCGAGTTCGGCACCACCGGGGGCCGGGTGGCGCTCAAGGCGGAAATGGCGGCGCGGGCCGATCTCGTCGTCGTGCTGGGGGGAGACGGCACGTTGCTGAGCATCGCCCGCTTGGTGGAGCGGCCCGAGGTGCCCATCGTCGGCGTGAACCTGGGCGGGCTCGGCTTCATCACCGAGATCGCGCTCGACGAACTGGAGCAGGTCCTCGACAGCACCATTTCCGGAAACTACACCATCGAGAAACGCATGACCCTGAACGTGAGCATCTCGGGCAAGGCCGGCTCCCGGCACCTGAGGATACTCAACGACGCGGTCATCACCAAGGGCGCCCGTTCGAAGATCATCGACCTGGAGACCTACGTCGGCAGCGACTATCTGTGCACCTACAGGGCTGACGGCCTGATCATTTCCACGCCCACCGGCTCCACCGCCTACTCGCTCGCGGCCGGCGGCCCGATTCTCCATCCCGCCATGGGGGCCATCATCCTTTGCCCCATCTGCCCTCATACCCTTACCACCAACCGGCCCATCGTCATCGCCAGCGACGCCAGGATCCGGTCCACGCTGACGTCCGCCGGGGACACGGTGGTGCTGATCCCGGACGGCCAGGAGGGCATCCTCCTGCACAACGGCGACCGCGTGGAGGTGCGTCGCCACAAGTCACCGGTCTCACTGGTAAGGATACCCACCCGATCCTACTTCGACGTGCTCCGCAACAAGCTCAAGTGGGGCGAGCGGTAGGACGCCGATGCTGCAGCAACTCCGGATCAGCAACGTCGCCGTCATCGATAGCGCCGAGCTGGAGCTGGGGCCGGGACTGAACGTCCTCACGGGAGAGACCGGCGCCGGGAAGACCATCGTCCTGTCCGCCCTGGGGCTCATCCTCGGAGCCCGCGGCTCGTCCGACCTCATCCGCGAAGGAGAGGACGAGGCCGTCGTGGAGGCCCTGTTCTCGGACCTGCCCGCGGTTACGCACGACGCCCTGGCGGCGGCCGGTTGCAACGCCGACGACGAGCTGGTGTTGAAGCGGGTGGTCACCCGCGGCGGCCGTAACCGGATCTACCTCAACGGTAGCCTGAGCCCCCTGTCCGTTCTGTCCAGGGTGGGCCCCGGCCTCATCCACATCTACGGGCAGCATGAGCAGCACACCCTGCTCCGCACCGAGAGCCACCTGGGGCTGCTGGACGCGCACGGCGATCTTGAAGAGAAGGCCGCGGCCATGAAGCAGCGGTTCGGTGAGTTCGCGGCGGCGTGGAAACGGATGTGCGACCTCAGGGAGAAGCTGACGGACAAGGCCCGTGAGGAAGCCCTTCTGCGCGCGCAGCTCGAGGAGATCGACGATGCCAGGCTCGATCCCGAAGAGGAAGAGAAGCTGCTGCACCGGCGCGAGATCTTCTCCCATTCCGAGAAGCTCTACCAGACCTGCAAGGAAGGCGAATCGATCCTCTACGAAAGCGACAACGCCGTCGCCGGCGAGTTGGGCCGGTACATCCCGCGCCTTCGGGACATGGCGGCCATCGACCCGGCCCTGACCGAAGCCGTGACGCTGCTGGAAGGGTCGGCCGCGCAACTGGACGAAGCCATCGCCCTGATCCGCCAATACTCGGACCGGTTGGAGTTCGACCCGGGGGATTTGGAACACATCGAGGACCGCCTGGCCGAGATCCACCGGCTGAAGCGGAAATACCGGATGCCGGTGGATGAAATCCTGGCCCTGGCGGAGACGGCGAGGCAGGAGCTGGCGGTACTCGCCACCGGCGAGGAAGAGCTTGCCGTCCTCACGGAACGATGCGAGGCCGCGCGGGACGCGGCGTGGAAGATGGCGGAGGAACTGTCCCGGGCGCGGAAACGCGCCGCCAAGACCCTGAAGAGCCGGATGGAGCGGGAGGTCCGCGATATAGGCCTCTCCGACACGACTTTCGAGGTGCGTTTCCACGGAGGCGACCCGGCCCGGGACGACCCTCCATTCGTCATAGGAGGCGTCCGGATCGGCCAGGAAGGCATCGACGACCCCGAGTTCTACTTCTCTCCGAACCCCGGAGAACCCGTGAGGCCCCTGGCCCGGATCGCCTCCGGCGGCGAGCTGTCGCGGCTCATGCTGGCGATCAAATCGCTGGTTCTGACCCGGAGCGGGATTCCCACCCTGCTGTTCGACGAGGTGGACGCCGGCATCGGCGGCAGGGTGGCGGAAATGGTGGGCAAGAAGCTGGCCGGGGTGGCCGAGGCCCATCAAGTGCTGTGCGTCACGCACCTGGCGCCCATCGCCGCCCTGGCGGACTCCCACCACGTGGTGGAGAAACGGGTGCGGGGCGGGCGGACCTTCACCACCGTACGCCAACTCGATGAGACGGAGCGTGTCCGGGAACTGGCGCGCATGCTCGGAGGCGCCGAGATCACCGCGCAGGCGGAACGCCACGCGGCCGAGATGCTCAGGACCCATGGCGCCGGCAGGTAGCCTTCCGCGCTTGCCTCCCGGCGCGTCGATCCGGTATGCTGAAAGTGCAACAGGCGGTGGCTTTCGCCCGATTCCGCCACCGCTTCGATTCGTGAGCGTGGGGCCGTAGCTCAGCTGGGAGAGCGCTTGAATGGCATTCAAGAGGTCGCCGGTTCGATCCCGGTCGGCTCCACCACGAGTCGGAATCATCCGGAGGCCGTGTGTCCCAAGTTCCAGCAGCGGATGGAGGAGTCTTCGCGGACTACGACCTGGACCCCGCCTACTACGACGAGATGTTCGGTCCGGACGGGGACCCGAGGGAGGCATCCAGCCGCCTCAACGCGGCCCTGGCCGATCTCGCGTCCGATGATCTGACCAAGCTCCAGGAAGGCGTCTACCGCCATTTCCTGCACGAAGGCATCACCTTCACCGTCCTCGACGCCGACAAGGCCACCGAGCAGATCATTCCCATCGACTGCGTACCCCGCCTGCTGACGGCGGCCGAGTGGGATCACATCGAGCGCGGCCTCAAGCAACGGCTGGCGGCGCTCAACCTGTTCCTCAAGGACGTCTACCACGACGGGCGGTGCCTGCGGGACGGGATCGTGCCCATCGACCTGGTGCTGGGCTGCCCCCAGTACCGCATGGAAATGCGGGGGCTGAAGGTCCCGCACGACGTCTACGTGGCCGTGTGCGGCACCGACATCGTGCGCACCCACGACGGTTTCGCCGTCCTCGAGGACAATCTGCGGGTCCCCTCCGGCGTGTCCTACATGCTCGCCTGCCGCAACGCCATCAAGGATGCGTTCCCGAGGTTGTACCGGGCGCATCGGGTACGCGAGGTGGCGGACTATGCCGAACGCCTCTACGCCACGCTCGCGTCTCTGCGCCCCTCGTTGCAGGACCCGAACGTGGCGATCCTGACCCCCGGCATGCACAACTCCGCGTACTACGAGCACGCCTTTCTCGCCGGCGAAATGGGCATCGACCTGGTGGAAGGACAGGACCTGGTCCTGCGCGACGGCGCGTTGCATGCGCGCACCACGGCGGGGCTCCGCCGGGTCGACGTGCTGTACCGGCGCATCGACGATGACTTTCTCGATCCGGTGCAGTTCCGAAGCGAATCGATCCTGGGGACGGCGGGGCTCTTCCACGCCTACCGTTCGGGCAACGTCGTGCTCGCCAACGCGCCGGGCACCGGCGTGGCCGACGACAAGAGCCTCTACTCTTACGTGCCCCGCATCATCCGTTATTTTCTCGATGAAGAGCCGATCCTGGCCAACATCGAAACCCATCTCTGCCGCGAGCCGGAGGGGTTGGCCTACACCCTGGAGCACCTCGACGAGTTGGTGGTCAAGGAGGTCGGCGGCGCGGGCGGCTACGGGATGCTGGTGGGACCCCACGCTTCCGCGGACGAGCGGGCCCGCTACGCCGAACGGCTGCGCGCCGATCCCGCCAACTTCATCTCGCAGCCGGTGCTGGCCCTGTCCCGCGCGCCCTGCTTCATCGGCGGCGCCATCGAGCCGCGCCACGTCGACCTTCGGCCATTCGTGCTGCAGGGACGCGACGAGCAGCACGTGGTGCCGGGCGGGCTGTGCCGGGTAGCGCTCCGGCGCGGCAGCCTGGTGGTCAACTCCAGCCAGGGCGGCGGCTGCAAGGATCTGTGGATACTTGAGGACTGAGGAATCATGCTGGCACGGGTAGCCGCCGAGTTCTACTGGCTGGGACGTCACGTCGAACGCATCGAGCACACGGCGCGCCTTCTCCGATTCCAGCTCACCCGTCTCGCCGACTGCCCGGTGGACGATCTGAACGTCGGCTGGCAAGCGGTGTACCGGATCCTCGGACAGGCGCCGGTGGGTGCAACCGCGAGCGGCGAAGAGGCGGAAGCCATCGTCATCCCGGACGCCTACACGCTGGCCGGCGAGTTGGTGGAAGAGCGGTCCAATCCGGACTCGCTGCTTTCATGCTGGGAGCTGGGGCGGGAGAACGGGCAGCGCGTACGCGCGCAGTTGCCGTTGCCGGTGTGGACGTGTCTCAACCAGGGTTATCTCTGGATACGGGAGAGCGACTTCAGCGCGGCCTGGTCCAAGGCGCCCGACGCCCTGGTGAACGACGCCATCGACCGGCTGCGGCTGTTGGCCGGGGTGGTGCAAGACGTCATGCCGCGGGACGACACGTGGCGTTTTCTCGAGTTGGGCCGGTTCACCGAACGGGTCCAGCATCAGGCAGCTCTACTCGCTTCCTGGGCGGAGCTGAATTCCGAGGAACGGGCCAGCGGCCTCTCGTGGGCCGAGCTTCTGCGGGTGTGCGGCGCATACGAAATCTATTGCCGCCGCCACTCCACCGACGTGGAGAAAAAGGAAGCCGTCCGTTTGCTCACCCAGGACCCGGAGATCCCTCGCTCGCTGCGCTTCTCGGTCCAGCGCATCGAGGAGTTGCTGGCGGGTATCGACCCGGTGGGCGCCCGCTACCCCCTGGCGCCGCCGCACCGGATGGCGCTTCGCCTCACCGCGACGGTCGAGGTGGAACCCGCGGGCCTTTCGGCGGAGTCCGCCGCCGGTGACTATTTCCGCTCGGTGGAAGATGACGCCCGGACCCTCCACCACCTGACCATGGCCGCCTACGTGACCCATACGCCGGCCGAGGGGCTTGCCACTTGATCGTCACCTACGCCATCGAGCACCGCATGCGTTTCCAGTACGCCGCGCCCGCCAGGGACTCCGTGATGACGCTGTACGTGTGTCCCGTCCGCGACCGCACCCAGCTTGTCCGGGAGTTCTCCATTTCCACCGATCCGGACGGTTCGCTGTTCGATTTCACCGACCCCTTCGGAAACACCGGGCACTTCCTCGACCGGGCCCGTGACCACGAACAGTTCACGGCCACCGCCCGCTCAACGGTGGAGGTGGGCCCGTTGGCGCCCACGCCCGAGCGGCTGGACGCCGGCGCGACCGAGGCGCTCCGGCGCGCGGCTGCGACCGTCGAACTCTGGCCGATGGCCCATCCCAGCCGTTTCGTCGATGGGACGCCGGCGCTGGCACAATTCATGGAGACCCACGGCATCGTCCCGGGAGGCGACCCTCTGGTGGACGCCCGGGCTCTCTGTGCCACGCTTCACCAGGTGTTCGAGTACGTCCCGGGAGAAACCCAGGTGGATTCCCCCATCGACCGGATACTGAAGACCGGACGGGGCGTATGCCAGGACTACGCTCACGTCATGGCCGCCATTCTGCGCGGCTGGGGGCTGCCGTGCCGGTACGTGTCCGGTTACCTCGGTCCTCCCGAGGCGGGGGTCGCGAGGTGCGAGAGCCACGCCTGGGTGGAATGCTGGTTCCCGGGACTCGGCTGGGTCAGCTTCGACCCCACCAACGACACCGAAGGCGACGAGCGTCACATACGGGTAGCGGTCGGGCGCGACTATGCCGACGTCCCGCCGACCCGCGGCGTCTTCCGCGGGGCCCCCGGCTCGAACCTGGAGACCGAGGTCGTCATCGAGAGAATCGCGGACTAGGTCTTCATCAACCTGCGCCGCTGACCCTCCCAACCGGGGAACACCAAACCGTCGTGGGAACGGGGGATGCCCAGATGTTTGCCCGCCACCTCGGCGAACACGGAACGGAAATCGGTGGTGACGGGCAGGTCGCGGCCGTCTTCAAGCGCATCCTTCACCAGCCGCTCCGGCACCGTGCCGTGCACCCGGCCGCCGTCCACCTCGTTGCCGAGGACGAACAGGCAGGACCCGCGGCCATGGTCGGTGCCCAGCGAACCGTTCTGTTCCACGGTGCGCCCGAACTCGGTCATGGTAAGAACGGTCACGTCGTCCTGGTACGGCCCGAGGTCGGTCCAGAAAGCCGCCAACGCCCCTGACAGTTCGGCGGCCCGGTCCGCGAAGGAACCGGCGGCGGTGCCCTGCCTCACGTGCGTATCCCAACCGCCGGCGTCGGTGAAGGCCACCTCGAGCCCCACCTCCGCCTTGATGAGCATGGCCACCTGTCTCAGGCGCCGGGCCAGCGCCGAATCGGGGTACACGGCTCCGTCTCCGGGACGGTAGCCGCTCCAGTCGGTCTTCCTCAACACCTCGACGGCCTCGAAGCTTTCCTTGCCGACCCGGCGGGCGAGACGTTTCGCGCTTCCGGCGTACATGGACGCAAAGCCCGCCCGAAACCTCTCCGAAGCTTCCGGGCCGTCCGGCACCCGGATGCCGAAGGACTGCAGGTCATCCACGGCGATGGCGGGGCGGTCGCCGTAGAACGACCGTGGCAACTTGTCGGTGAGCGCCACCATCCGGGCCGAAGACGCCCGCGGCCCGAGCAGCCCGGCGGCCCGATTGAGCCATCCCGACGGCGTGCTCTTCACGCCCGGCGTGCCCATCTCCATGTAGTCCTGCGCGTCGAAATGCGAGCGCGTCTTGTGGACCGACCCCACCCCGTGCACCACCGCCAGACGCCCTTCCCTGTACAGCGGCAACAGCGGCGCGAACGCGGGATGCATGGCGAAACGTCCGTCGAGGTCCGTTTGCCCCGGCCTCAAGCCCATGAACAGGTTGGGACGCGCGGCGGCCAGCGCCGGGTCGTGGACCGGCGTCACCGCCATCAGCCCGTCCATGGCGCCCCGCTGAAACAGCGCGACCAGCACTTTCCGGCGTCCGTGAGGCAACGGCTCGGCGGCGGCGACGCGGCGCAGGAACGGCGGCGTGCCCCCCAGGGAAAGCGACAGCAGCGCCAGCCCGCTGCCCTTGATCAAGGCTCTTCGGGTCCATCCCATGACGGTGCCTTCCGCTACCGGTACTGAAACTCGGGCGAGGCCAACAACATGCCGGCCACCTTCATGTCCTTGCGCTCGGCATCCCGGGGGATCGTTTTCCGGACCTCCGACGCGATCTCGCGGGTATCCCGCGCGGGCAGCAGCAGCGCGCCGTAGACCGCCAGCGCCTTGTCCGTCGTCATCACGTCACGGCGCCGCCGTTTGGGCAAACGCTTGAGGGAAATCCCCCTGATGCGGCCGCCGGCGAGATGAACGCCGAAGTTGATGCGCGCGATCAGGGCACCCGAGTTCATCCACGACGCGGCATAGTCGGGATGGCCCGTGGGGGGCGTGTAGCCGTAAAGGGGCTGACCCATGCGCTCCAGCCACTGCATGACCGGCCGCGAGCGCCTCACGTCGGCGTCCAGCGCGCGCAGGGAGCTCGCTACCAGCTCGAACGGCGATTTGATCTTGCCGCGCGTCCGGGCCTCGGCCCAGAAGGCGCGCGATTGCGCCAGGGTCGCCATCACCGCGGCGAGGTCGCCGCCGGTCCGGGCGAAGGTTCCGGCCAGGCGCGCCACCAGCGCCTCCGGCGGATGGTCGCTCACGAACCGGCGCGCCAGCTTGGTCGCGATGAAGCGCGCGGTGGACGGATGCTCCGCGAGCAGGTCCAGGACCCGCTCGCCTTCCTCCGCGCCGCCGCCCGACGGGAACGTCACGCCCAACACCTCCTTGGCTCCGGTGTCATGCCAGCGTTTCCGGAACAGGAACTCCCCCTGCTGGACGAGATTCCGGTTTCCCCTCGCGATGCGCTGCTCTATTTTCGTTCGCCGCTCGCCGTAGGGCATGACACCCCATCCGGTCAGCACACGCGCCACCTCCGTGACGTCCCGTTGCGTGTAGCCGCCGTCCACGCCCAGCGTGTGCAGCTCCATCAGTTCCCGGGCGTAGTTCTCGTTCAAACCGAACTTGCGCGGCCGCTCGGCAGGAGCGGCGGCCATCATCCCTCCCGCCATGCCTGTCCCGCCTCCGGCGGCGCCCCGGACCGGCCGGTTCCGGCCCGGCGGCGCCATGCGCGACCGCACGTTGTCCAGGTAATACAGCATCGCCGGATGCTTCGCCGTCGCCCCCAGCATCGTGCGGAACTTCCCCAATACGTGAGGGCGGATGGCGTCGCGTTCATAGGTCAGCACGCGGCTGCGCGCGCCGCGATTGCGCGTGGTGACGTTGAAGTGGTTGAACCAGAAGCTCGTCAGCACCTCCGCGAGCTGGTCCTCGCCGTAGACGGCCCGCACCAGCTTCTGCCCGCGGAGCTCCCGGTTGAAGAGGCGGTGGTAAGGTTGCAGGCCGTGCTCCTCGCGGTACTGCGCCATCTTCCTCCTCATCTCCGCGCGCGACGTGCCCGCCGGATCCAGCACCCCTTCACTCTGCATCCGCCGGCGGAGCCGCCCGTTGGACACGTAGACCTCGTGTATCTCCGCCTGCGTCATGGACAGGGCGGGGAACACCTTCAGCCGTTCGTCGAGCCCGGGGTCCGGCAGCCCGCCCGTCAACTGCCGCGCCAACCACTTCGCCGGTCCCAGCCCGGCCACCCGCTCCACCTCTCCCGGCCGCGGGCCGAAGGCGAAACGCTCCAGGAGATGCGCGGCGGCTTGTTGGCGGCTCAACCCCTCTTCCCGATAAGGCAGATTCAACTCGACGGCATGGGCCGAGCCCCCGGCCAGAACGGCGAACAACGACACGGCGAGCCCGAGACGCCACGTCATGACCATAGCGGGCCTCCAACGGCCTCGCGGCCACCTTGGCAACCCCGGGCGTTTCGAACGTAAATGACGAAAGTGACGGCAGGAAACCTATCCAATCCGTGATCCTCGTTACCATTTGCGACATGTGCTATGCGATAGAAAGCAGATTTTGGTATCTGACTGCAAGACGCCCGGAGCAACCGGCTGAAGGAGAACCATTATGACGCTTGAGGACGTTCAGAAACTGATTTCGGACAACAACGTACGGCGTGTCGACTTGCTGGTCACCGACCTTATCGGGCGTTGGCAACACTTTTCCATACCTCCTTCCGCAGTGAAGGAAAGCCTCGTGGAACGCGGTCAGGGCTTCGACGGCTCCAGCCTGCGCGGCTTCCAGTCCATCGACCAGTCCGACATGCTGCTGGTTCCGGATCTGGACACCGCCCGGATCGATCCGGTGGAGTCGGAACCCTCCCTCAAGCTCATCTGCGACGTGGTGGACCCGGTGAACGGTGACCGCTACACCCGCGACCCACGCTACGTCGCCACCAAGGCGGAAGCTCACCTCAACGCCTCCGGCATCGCCGACAAGGCGTACTTCGGTCCGGAGCTCGAGTTCTTCGTATTCGAGAACGTGCGCTTCGGCATGAAGCTCAACTCGTCGTTCCACATCGTCGACTCCGACGAGGCCGACTGGAACTCGGCCCGGGAGGAGGACGACCGCAACCTGGGCTACAAGATACCGCCCAAGCAAGGCTATTCGCCCATTCCTCCGTTCGACCAGCTCTCCGACCTGCGCTGGGAGATGGCGGAGAAGATGGAGCAGGTGGGCCTCGAGTTCGAGGTCCATCACCACGAGGTGGCGACGGGCGGTCAGGGCGAGATCGCGACCCGCTTCCAGACCCTGCGCCGGAAGGCCGACGAGACCCAATGGTACAAGCACATCGTGCGCAACGTGGCCAGGGCCCACGGCAAGACGGCGACCTTCATGCCCAAGCCCCTGTTCGGCGACAACGGCAGCGGCATGCACGTGCATCAGTCGCTGTGGCTCGGCGATACGCCGCTCTTCTACGAGGCCGGAAGCTACGCCGAGCTGTCGGAGGTGGCGCGCCACTACATCGGCGGACTGCTCAAGCACAGCCCGTCCTTGCTGGCTTTTTGCGCCCCCACGACCAACTCCTACAAACGCCTGGTCCCGGGCTTCGAAGCGCCGGTCTACCTGGCCTACTCGGCGCGCAACCGCTCGGCCGCGGTCCGCATCCCCACCTACGAGACCTCGGCTGCCAGCAAACGCATCGAGTTTCGTCCTCCGGACCCTTCCGCCAACACATACCTGGCCTTCTCCGCCATGTTGATGGCGGGCCTTGACGGCATACGCAACCGCATAGATCCGGGGGATCCCACCGACACGGACATCTACGAGCTTTCCGCCGAAGAAGCCGCCAGGATTCCTTCCGTTCCCACGTCCATGGAGGAAGCGGTAGCCGCCCTCGGCGCGGACCACCAGTACCTGCTGGAGGGGGGAGTCTTCACGCAGGACGTCATCGACCACTACATCGCGTTCAAGGAGCAGGAATCGAAGGATGTCTTCATGCATCCCGTCCCGGCGGAGTTTTTCCACTACTACCACATCTAACAGCATGGCCGGCGGGACAGGATCAGCGAAACCCTGGACCGGCCTTTTGGAGGTTTGCAGGGGAATTCGATGAAAACGGAGGTACCGTAGACATGAGAAGATACGGTATTCCCACGAACGTATTCGGCCTCGGCGGGCACTTCGGCCGCCTGGCCGCGGCGGGGGCGCTCGTTGCGGCGTTGGGGTTCTTCTGGTTGGCGACGGCGGCGGACGCCGCCCTGGACAAGGAGGCGCAGTTCGTGTTGAACACGTTCTCCTTCCTCATCTGGGGCGCCCTGGTGATGTGGATGTGCGCGGGCTTCACCATGCTCGAGTCGGGTTCGGTGCGGACGAAGAACGTCTCCATGATCTGCCTCAAGAACATGGGCCTCTACGCCATCGCCGGGATCATGTACTTCTTCATCGGCTACAACCTGATGTACGTGGACGTGGGCAGCTTCATCGGCACCTTCACTCCCCTCTACGGACCTACGGCCGAAGAAGTCGCCCTCTTGGCGGCTACGGATCAGACCAGGGCGGCGGCCACCGAGGCGGTGATCAAGTCCGACTACGCGACGATGTCGGGCTGGTTCTTCCAGATGGTGTTCGTGGCCACCACCGCCTCCATCGTTTCCGGCACCCTGGCCGAGCGCGTGAAGCTCTGGACCTTCTTCGTGTTCATCATCCTTCTGACGGGCATCCTCTATCCCATCGTCGGCGCCTGGACCTGGGGCGGCGGATGGTTGGCCGCCATGGGCTTCAAGGACTTCGCGGGCTCCACCATCGTCCATTCCACCGGGGGCTGGGCGGCTCTGGCGGGGGCCATCGTGGTGGGGGCACGGCGCGGCAAGTTCCGCACCGACGGCAGCGTCAAGGCCACGCCTCCTTCCAACATCCCCATCGTCACCCTGGGTGTCTTCATTCTGTGGTTCGGGTGGTTCGGGTTCAACGGTGGATCGCAACTGGCCCTGGGCGGCGCCGCCGATGCGGTGGCCATCAGCCACATTCTGGTCAACACCAACCTGGCCGGGGCCGCGGGTTTTCTGGTCGCCCTCTTGATCGAGCGTCCCCTGCTCGGGCGCATCGACCTGATGGCGGGCCTCAACGGCGCCCTGGCGGGCTTGGTGTCCATTACGGCGGGAGCC
>LXNJ01001688.1_pt1 | contig 12731 bp, 7 predicted proteins | sample 809081 | NCBI WGS metagenome assembly LXNJ01 (sample SAMN04870510, study PRJNA318959) | sponge metagenome | biome: sponge; feature: marine sponge reef; material: water | host: Petrosia ficiformis | place: Greece: Milos, Mediterranean Sea | collected 2013-05-29 | depth 5-7 m
ATACCACATTGTGATTAGATTGAAAAGTATATTTTAAATCAAAACTTTCGCCGTGGACATCCCCTACCTAAAGGCAGGGGGTTTGACGGGGAGTGCTAACAACCCTCGGACATTCTCCTTGTCTTGGAACAACCATCTGACACTTCTATCGGGAAAGTGTTCAACCGGAATGTCAAAAAAATTGAGTATCTCTGTTTCTTTTTTCATATACCCTTAAGGGTCAATTGATGTTGTTCTGACTATTATTGAATATTCACTATCTCAATCTTAGTGGCAGTGAATACTTTTTGCGACCTCTTGTGCAAGTTTCTCAGAGGTCTCATGGCGTCCAATTGATTGCACCACATAGATACGGTTGGTATGATAACAATGCCAAATAAAAAACGTAAGTCTTACCCGTTTTCGGAGTTTATCAAGTACTAGTAAGGGTGAAAATGGCATACTATCGTAAAGTCGTGTCTGCTGTCCGACAAACGTGATGCGTTCGTCTCCGTGCTCTTCATGTGGTGTCACTTCAAACCCATAACCACGAATCGCTTTAGCGTAGCGCGCCCGAAACCAAGTCTCTAAAGGATTCGGTTCTGAACTAAATTCGTTTAATAACACCTCCGCAGGACCGTAGCGTTCAATACTAAGTTTACGACTTTTACCTCTTGTAAATGCAAACAATAGATATCCGCTGAGAAGTTTCTGGCTTTCTAACTTATAGTTTTTCGGAACAGCAAGCCTCAGTCCATACGCACTCCAGACGGTGTTTTTCGGGTCTCCTTGGTCCGAAATAGATTGAAAGATGCGTAGTACCGTAGGACGCCAGTTTTCTTTGAGCCGTCCCATGACTTGGACAATGGTGATCCGTTTAGTATCGGGACTATGGATGATCAATCCATTTGCGCGGATACCTCCCTTCCAACTAAAACCAAGGACAGTGTGACCTTTTAAGAAATCCTCGTCTTTAATAAGGTCAACGTTCCTACGAAATGAGACATTACCACCGCGTTTGTAGTTTTTACGGACTAACTTGAAGTATTCGTCAAGTGTTTTGTGTAGGTCAGGTTTCTTTTTCCGTGTCTTTGCCCATTTGAGTTCTAACCGAGGCATCTCAGCGTCATCTAACCGAAGGTAACCGTTCTTCTCATCGCCGCTGATACCACTGATTTCCCAAGTTGTCGGTATCTCTAACTGAATGCCTGCCCAACCAAAAAGAGTCCAGTCCATACCGATTTTCCACCACGAGAGAATTTTGGCTAAAACGGCTTAACAATGACCGCTTTAGAGACAAGGGCAATGGCAACGGTACCCATCCCGATCAGTCCCACACCACAAGCAAAGCCTGCTGCCAGTACCGGATTGAACATAAACCACCGCTTCAAACCGAACCGCTTAATCATATAGAATCTACCGATGATGGCCCCGAGTAACCGCGCAACCATACTGCCCGGATCAGCACCAATTCCACCAATAATACCGTAAAACCACATTGACGGATATTTTAACACCCAAAGCAGTCCATAGATCGCGAGACTGGAGGTAAATCCTGCCGCAACATAATCACCTCGAATGGCTTGTATTATCTCACTATTCCCATCGCGCAGTGATGTTTTCATGAGACATTCGTTTGTTGCGTTAATCGGCCACATCATCTGAACAAATGGATATTGTGCGCTCGGTATTGGTGCTATTTGCCAGATAAAGTGCTGTACCACAATTCCACTAACAATCAGGATAGGCATAATCAGAAGCGTGGCAGCAAGGTTTGATGTAAAAGTTGTTCCGGTAAGTTCAAGCACGCGCCATCCTTGTGTGCCTGCTCCGTAATCTTCGTCAGGTAGCGGGGCAAACCAGATATCAATCTCCTCGTACCGGCTGAGAATAAAAGTGATCTCATGCAAATAAGGTATTTCAAATAGATCACGGCCGAGCACGCCGAACGTCCTTGCGGTGATATATGAATTAATTGGCGTATATAAGAACGCGAATCCAAGTAGGAAACTCAGTGGGAAATTCGGTACCATCCAATGGATGAGCCAGACAAATCCACCCATACCGATCAACCATAGTGTTCCCATAAGCCATAATGGAAAATCACCACGGTTCGGTGGTGTGGCAAGTGACCCACGTTCTCCCGCCTTTTTCTGGGTACTGCGAAGTTTGAAAAGCATTGGGACAGAGGCAGCCATGCCAACAAGACCGAGGCTAAACGTTTTACCTATGCCGTAACTCCTCCAGAAATCGAGATCGTTGAAGAGCCCAGTCGCGCGCACATCAAGTCCAGGTTCCCATTGATGTAATATCTCGTTTCTGTAGAGAATTTGTGGATTGACAACAAATTGCGAAAGCATCGCGGTAACAAACTCCGACATCACCACTGGAAACGGCAAGACGAATCCGAAGAGCATCTGTCCGAAGTCGGTTCGAAGCGCAAAGACCCCTGTCGGCGCGAATCCTTCAATACTTTGCGTAAAATCTATCCACGGTATCTTCAAAATTTGTATCGGTTGGCTCATCATCACGCCAGTGAGAGCAGGAACGCCGATGTAGATGAATCCCCATATTAAGCCTGCCATAGACCCGATAGAAAAGACTTGCCATCGCCATGTTTCTTGTTTACCAGTTGTTTCAGCTAACGCAGTTGCACCTTGTGCTGTAATCGGTGCCATCGGATAGGGAAGCCGTTCAAGGTCAGCAGTAAGTCTAAAGAGAATATACTGACCACTGACAACCCGCAGAGTCCCAAGAAACTTCCCCGCGAGGTAGATACCTATAGGCAACAACCAGTCAGGATGTAGCAGACTTCGGCTCGCAATGGCTAAGGAATCACCTGCTGGCACAACCCATGCGGGTATTTTGTCGGCAATTTCATAAGAAATGGCTTGCGGTGTGTTTATAAAATATGCATACCAAATAAAACTCCGATATTGCATACCGCTGCCGACTGCTGCACCAGTGAGGCTTAGCAGCATATAGAGTTCTTGACGACGTGCCGTGGTGAAGGAACGTCTGGCTAATTCGGTGAACAAGATAACTGCTACCCAAGGGGCAGCCGCTGCACCTGATTGACCAGATACATAACTCAGATAGATGGAGCCGGGCATCATGAGCAAACCGACAAAAAGTGCACCGAAGAACACTTTGCCCGTCAATCCAGATTCAAAGGTTCGGATGCCGCCTTCTATGTCGTAGCGTTGTGCCCACGTTTGCCATTCATCTGCTTGTGAGATTCTCTCTCGCGCCAATTAAATATTCTCCTTTTTTTCCAAACGCTCTTGTAGGAGGGGTTTCTAACCCCGATTTCTAACGTGCTGCTTTATACTCCAAGAGTCTTCAATTATCATCTTTCGGTGTATTCTTATTCTTTTCTTCGCTGAGTTCTTCCCAAAAATGAGCGAGGAAGATGCCGATAGTTAATATAAGTGCTGCCAACATTTGCCACTGCCAACGCCCTCCCAAAAACAGAACGCTAATAAACCATAGAACAGTCCCAATGATAATAATAACGCTTGCTAATTTTTCCATATACATTTTCCTTGTTCAGTCAGATTCTGATTTATCTAATCCGCCGGTGCCACGACGGGATCCAATTGCCCGGTACCCTCTGGCGTATCAGTGCTTTCGGTTCTACCCCGTTCATGGAATTCTGAGCGGATATCAACGCTGAAGGTTCGCCATATCAGCAACTGTTTTCGCAACAAATTGAGGAAACGACGATTGACACGTTTCCATGACGCTATCTCACCACTTTCGCGGTGCACATCTAATGTGATTTTGAAAAGGTCTTCTTCTTCTCCACCGACAGGCGAAGTGATAAATTGGATAGATTGACTTACACCTAAATCGTAAGGCGCTAACCAGACCATCATCCCAATCTCATAAGAATCCTCTTCAGCAGAACTGAAAGTAACGTTGTCTGTATAGAAATCGCTGGCAGACTCATCGGCATGTGCATCAAAATAATCGCGCATAAAGACGTTCAAGCCAAGTGCTTCTTCCGCTAAAACGGTAAACGGTAGATTGAAATGCCATATATCGCCTTCAGGTTCAGGCAACTTCCATTTTCGTTCAATATCTGGCACTGCCATGCGGGATGCTTTTATAGCAGGGTAAAGCGTACTGAGCAGCACCACAATCATCACAATAACTGTCGCCACGACTGTAGACATTGAAGAATAGTTTAGCGTTAAGCCCGCGAGCCAACCGAAATGCACCAATGTTGTTGCGATCACCTGTCCCATTAGATACCCTAAAACAGCGCCAACAATCGCATATACACACGCTTCGGCAAGGAAGAGGAAAGCGATATGGATAGGCGCGAGTCCAACAGAACTGTAAATGCTTATTTCGCGGACGCGCTCATAAACTGCACCGAGCATGGTATTTAGAACAATCAACGCAGCAATCAGAATTGGCACAAATAGGTTGCCCATGCCGCTAAAACTGGTCATACCAATACTGCTATAAAGATAGGTATCTTTGTCGCGTCCAACAAAAAAGTCAAGCGCAATGCGGTTCATCAGCGGTGCCATGATAAGATCAAGTTTATCAATTGCACCTAATAGTTTCGGATCGTTCTCTTGAGGTTCCATGTTGACTGCAACGCTTCTAAGTGTTCCGCCTTGGTTCATGACAACTTCATAAGGCAAAACTGCAATGCTATCTGGGGTGAGATGGAGATATTTTTGAAGTTCCCCCTCAAGCGTTTCATCGCCTGTGCCACCTCTACTCTGTTGCTGCTGCATCAATTGGTAATCTACAGGTGTCATTTCTTCGCCATCGTTATCAGTCAAATCCTTGAATCCTATCCCCAAAACACCGACAACGGTAAAATCAGCACCATAAACAGAGATTGTCGCTTTCCCCATATCACTTTCGGTTAGTTTCAAAAGATCTGCCATCCCTTTCGGAAGAACGATTGCGTAGGGCCACTCGGTTGGCCAATTGTCAGCATCATCACGATTAAACCATTTTCCATATTGGAGATAGCGATCAATACCAGTGACTGCGGGTTCCGACTCACTCATGCCAACAAGCATGTTTGCGGCGAAGCTCAACGGTTCACCTGTGAGCGGGCGTGTCGGTGGTGCAGTGTCTTGTGTGTTCGGGCTTCGCGTCAGTTGTACAAAAGATTGATCCCCTGTTCCAGAGGACTGGTACCATGCGCGTGGCGCGACAACATTTTGAACAGCGAGAATTGGTTTTTCGTCAACATTTTTGATAAACCCACTTTCCTGCAATCCTGCAATTGCTGCAGGTATATCCAGTGGCGTTTGCCCTTGCTTTGCAAGAATTAGATTTTTCTGTTCCAGAAGTCGTTCTAAATCATCAACAGTAATTTGCGTCTTCTGCATATCGTTTAGAATTGAGTTCAGGACAGGTTCTTCAAGAGGGCGCCAATACTGATCGCGAATGAGTAAGCCTGTATAACGCGGTGTAACTTGTGGCAAACTGGTTCGGTTAGGACGCATAAACGTCCGCACCGATGTAAACGAGATGACAGTAAACGTGAGGATAACCAATGTGGCGCACGTAAGAATAGTTCGTCCTTTGCGTTTCCGCATATTGGAGATACCGAGGCTAAATGCTGCAGCACTTGCGCTCAACCTACCGACATCGGCTTTATACACCTTATTGCCCTGCTGGCGAATTTTCTCAAGCTGCTCCTCGAATTTCCTAACGATAATGCTAATGACAAGCACAGTCAACGCAAGAACAATGAAGGCAATTAAGATAATTATGGGCGTTGTTGTTATCTGGAACGCAGGATGCACCTGACTTAAGAAGTAAAAGACAAGGAGGAAAATGCCAAAAGTGGCTAAAATCTGTTTGTGAATGTTTGGGAAACCGAATATAAGCCGTTCCATAAAGTAGGCAAACGGCATCAAGAGCGCAAGGTAGAACATAATGCCGTTAACGACATCGTTCCCAGTTCTTTTTACATCCGGATAGGCGCGTGATTCGTATCCCCATGCAGCACGTGCCAACTTCAGCGCCTGCTGGTAGTCGTTTTGGAAAAGTGCAGTTTCTGCTCGCGAGAGATATTCATTGGCAAATTGATGCAACTTATCAAGCCGATCACTGGATATACCGAACCGTTTGTAAAGGCGAGACCGATTCTCATCAAGCCACCACATATCGCGTACAACAACATAAGGCGTGAGGCGGATACTGCCGTTTTCACGGACTACAAACCCTTCGCCAGTGTAAAGCGTTGGATTTTTCATACCGCTTTTGGTCGCTTTAATAAGAAGTAGACGTTTACCGATTTGTCCGTACGCCATCCCAATTTTTATACGGCTTTGCGGTTCGCTATAGACAAGCGCGATCGGTTCAGCTGCAGAAACACCTTCCTGCTGCCACGGTTTAGACACGCCGAATTTTTCGGGTGGGCTATCGGATAACGCATCATACACCTCTAATTCGCGTAAGGTACGGAGATAGCGCTGGTCAACTAAATCATAGATAGTTGTGGATACACACGGGAAAGTGACAACCCGACATCCCCGTCGCCGTGTGTTGATCGGCACTTTATTCGGTAGCAGTTTAGCACCGTAATTCCCTAAATCGGGAGCGTAGACAATATCCCCAGAATCGGAGTCAAGGATATATGCCTCTACTTCTTGCGCACCACCAAGTCTGCGAGTCGCTCTGCCTTCCATTGCCAACCCAGCGACTTCAAAATTACCTTTATTATCGCCCATGGCGAATAAGTCACCGCGTACCCCCATCATAGTTTTGTGTTTTCGGCGAAGCGTTACAATCGGATATGGTACAGGTTTATTTGGCAACGCAGATTCACGGGCATCGAATTCAACTACATCACCGAAAAGGTTACAATAAAAGTTTCCAACGCGTGCTGCAGTGGGCATCTGTGGATCGCGTAGCGCTTGTATCAGTAGAGATGCCAATGTTTTTGCTTGTTGATGTAGATTGCCATCTTCACGGAGATCAACGCGATCAATCGTATCAAGCGGTGTATCGGTAAGGACGCGCGCGTCTTCAATCGTTGCAAAGGCGATGCCTGTTTTACCAACAAGTGTTGCAACCTCACTATCAAAGGCAATTTTCCCTGGAATATATGTTTTCCACGTTTTTCCACCACTCGCGGAAATTGCATTGACAAAGTTACTACCGCCGCCCAATCCTACAATTGAGATTAATGTTTTAATGTCCTCTATCTCATCTTCAGTAAATGTGTCGGGGTCTTCGTGCCGGAGTCTTAGCATAGCGTCTAACTGTTCACGCATGCGGATACTGTTTTTTCGGTTTTTCTTTGCGCTGCGCACATCGTTTCGGATAAACCGTTCTACCTCTTTGCGGATATAGTCCATATCCTTAAGCATATCTTCAGACGGTTCACCTCGGTTTCGCCACTGCTCAAACTGCATCTTCATGAGTCGGCTAACACCGCCTAAACCTGTGAGTTTACCATAGTGTGCGCTAAGCAGAGTCTCAAGCGTTTTCCCTTCAAGGTCTGCCTTATCAGAAATCTGACTTGCCACTGACCACTGTCGCGCCATAACCGCTTGACGAATCTGATCGTCTGTTGCTCGCCATAATTTCCTCACGCGGACACCGAAATCAGCATCAGCTGCATAAGCAGCGAGTTTATTGCCAATACTCGCGAACTCTCGCCGTAACACAAATTCCGGTTGTTGGTCATAAAACCATCCTTTGTTAAATACACCGAACTGATTCGATTGAGAGGAAAGGTCAATGCTACAGAAAAGAGAGGTATAGTATCGGTTGAATAGGTCTTGTAGTGCAACTGCGGCTTCAATCTGAGCGAGTTTGCGATTATATTCTATCTCGCTTATGCGTGACATCTTCTCAACTCTGCTCTGAATGTTTCGGAATCGCGCATTCCTTAGCGTGAGCATATTATCGCGAAGAAGCACCTTCGTTTGTGCATCTATATCCCTTGTTAGCGATGGGAGCTGCTTGATTAGATTTTCAAGAGCGATCACATCTGAAGCTGCGTTCTGTTTGACTGCTTGTAGGATTTCGGCTTCAACCAGATAGGCGGCAATATGTTTGCGTGCCTCTTTTGCTTGTGCAACCTCCTCACCTGAAAGATAACTTTTCAGAATTAGCAACTCCTCATCAAGAAACTCACGTGTGAGGGTTTCATGGGAATCAAGGAGATACTGGATACGCGTCCGTTCTAAACGGGCATTCCGCAGTGCAATTTCAAAAATGCCTTGCTTATCGCGTGCCAAATCCTCAATTAGAATATTTTCAGATGAACCATCTCCAGCTTCACCTACCACAGATGCTGAAGTTGCTTCGGTCAAACGTTGCTGGAGTTGATCATCAATTCTATTAATCCGTTCTTGTGATGCTTCAGTTAGATATTGCGTTAATACTTCAGGTGGAAGATCGTGCTCACGATCACTGCTCAATTTCGTAATAGCTTCTTTAATTTGATTTTCAATGGTAGCGGTGTCCTTGAGATTTTCCTTTATTTTTTCCAGAAGTACTCGCTCTCGTGGTATGGCGTCTTCCTTAGATTCAGTTGTGTTTGCAAGGGTCTTTCGTGCATCTCTCGCTTTTCTGAGAGTCGGCAAATCTAAGTGGCGGTCAAGTATTTTGTCAGGTGTCCACATCAAAGCAAATTTACGCTGATCACTCATCTCCCAATTGGCAAGGGTCTTGTTCAATTGTTCAATTTCGGATAATAATTCTGGTGGTAGATCGTCAGGTGTTGGCACTTCATAATCGGTTCCATCCTTCATCGGTAACAGGTATGATGCGTTTGGATGCGTGTCGTATCGGTCATCTATCTCGCCTGATTCAAGTTCGCGCATCAGCCTATCCACTGCCCATGTGTCTAATCGTGCAATAGGCAATGCGATAGTTTCAATGAGTTCTCGTTGAGCATCCTTACTCGTTTTCAAGGCGGATGTCCGAATCTGTCCCAGTCGGTTAACAATCTCGCGAAGGAAGTGTGTCGTTTGCAATGCTTCTTTTTCAAACCGAACGAGATTCGCTTCGAGTCTTGATTTTTCTTCCTCTGTGAATCCCTGTTTTTCGCGTTTTCGGTTGCGATCCACCTGTTTTTTCTGGCGTTCTGAGAAATCTCGTTGCGCTCTGTGTAACCAATCAATTTGAGAACGGGTTGTAGAGAGTCCTGTCAACGTTGTGGAGAGCGATTCAAGGTCTTCTTTTATCCCGTGCACGCCGTGGTAGAAATCCGCGTCCAAGTCAACCAAAATACTCCGATCAATGGAAAGTAATAGTTTGCGTCCTAATTCTTCAAACTCGATAATATCATTTGACAAACCCCTTCTTAACCCTTGCAAAGTAGGGGTTCCAGGGGAATCAGTTGCTGACCCGACAATATCTTGTCCAATACCTTCCATAAATGCGCGCATGCCAGCTAAACCTTGGAAATGCGCGTCAACAGCAACAAATAGTACTGAACGACCAGGGCGGTATTGCGGTTGTCCGAACAGACGTGCAAGCTCCATTAGGACAGCAATCCCACAAGTTGGGTCAGCACCAGGGGCAATTGCCGGTACGACTGACATAGAATCGTAATATGCGGTAACGACGACTAGTTCATCGCGTAGGACAGGATCGCCACCTTCTAAAAAGCCACGAATGTTTTGACCGACGCGTCGTTCCCATTTCATTTTACCGCGCAAGCGAACATTGACCTCTTCACCTGTGGCAAGAAAATCTTTTAATTGAACAGCATCTGTATTAGAAATCCAAAATCGGGGAATGTTGGCTGGTACAGTGAGGAATTTGTTTTCTGCTTCGCCTCGGATTGTTGTTTCTGGTTCTATAAAAATAACAGCGGAGGCACCAAGCATGGCAGCGTTGATCCATCGGGTACCCGAATTAAACTCGGCAAGAACGATCGCGCCTTTGGGGATAAAGATATCGGATTCGCTTGCAGCGATGAATTCGCCTGTCTCGTCAATCCGGCCGTCTTTGTTATTATCAACACCATCTGTGGCATCGCCGGGAATTTCGTCTGTCCAACCATCAGCATCGTTGTCAATGCCATCTGTCGCCCAGCCAAGAATTTCTGATAACAGCGGAATTTCGCCATATTCATCCACAGTACCATCTTCATTGTTATCAATGCCATCGGAAGCTTTCTGCAGATGTCCATTGAGAACATCATCGGTTATACTCGCTTTCGTAACGCGATAACGTCTCGCTAGTGAAGCCAGTGTATCACCTTCTTGGAGCCTGTACCAAAAGCCGCCGACTTTACTTCCGTTGAAATCTGCAAGTTGGGCATCGTCTCCGTAAAATAAGGGCCCGGTAAGACCGCCAGTTGGTATGAAAACCGTGTTCCCCTCCACAACAGGTGTAGGTAAATATTGGTTGTGTGGGTTTTCTGCAATAGTTGTTAGCGGGACAGCGTAGTTTTCTGCGATTTTTTCGAGGGTTTCTCCTGCTTCAACAGTATGTTTGACACCATCGGCAAGAAGGGATGTTCGGACAAGGTTCGGCCACAACGGTTTGAGTGGGAACGTGTGTTGCACCGTACCATCAGCAGAAAGGATGTCAATAGCACTATTACCATAATCAATAGGAACTGTGACAGTAAATTCACGACTTTCAACATTCTTCAATCCCATTTCAACGAAACGGTCAAAAATATATTTACTTCCATTTGCTGCTTGCGGATAACCTGTAACGCGGCTTTCAAGACTTGATAAGCGTGCAAGGTCTTTTCTAATGTTACGGATAGAAAGTTGATCTCGTATTTGGATTGCAGCTTCCGACAACCCTAACGTTTTTTTGCCTTCTGCTGCATAACCGAACGAAACACAGCATAGAAAGACAAGTAAATTTATTACGATATAATATTTAATTCTCATGTAATTTCCCCGATTCCTATGTTTCGCTTCTTGTTAGTGTACCAAATTTAGAATTTATTGTCAACATAAATAATGTATAAGGGTGTGTAAAGTTTTTGTAGAAATCCGCACAACTCCTATTGTAGGGGGCGGGTCCCGGGGAATGCCTTAAGGCATTCCCCGGGACCCCGCCCTACAGTGGAAACGCCGCGTAATCATTGCAAATTGAATCTATGTAACCAAATATTTACACACCCAATGTATAACATCACCCTCAATTTGGAGTAAAGAGAAAACGTATTTACTACGTGATACTTCTCGGTATAATTTAAGTTTGGAACAGAATTCTGTATAAAATTCTTTTTTATTCAAAATAAGACAAAAAAGTTTGCATTTAATTAAATTTTATGTTAAACTATATTTCACATTCTTATTGGATTTCGTTTCTTGTAAAGAAATTTTGTATCGGAATCTCCTAAAATTATGCTTTTTTATTTTTTTTAACAATGAAAGGAATTACTCATGAGTGAAGAAGTTATCTCACGAATAAAACAACGTCGACGTGAACTTAAAATGACGCAAACTGAATTGGCAAAGGCAGCGAATTTGACGCCTGCAGCTATTTCTCAATTTGAGTCAGGAACTCGAAAACCCTCTTTTAATACGCTTTCCAGTTTGTCTGATGCCTTGAAGGTGACAACAGATTACCTGCTTGGTAAGAAGGACCGTGGTTATGAAGACTTATTGGCGGATCCGAGGGTTAATGTAATGTTCAGGGGAATGATGGAATTCGCGGAGAAAGATAAAGAAACGCTCTATGAATTCTATAAATTTCTCAAGACACAAGCGGAAACAGAAACACCGAATGAAGGTTCCGCTGATGCTGAATAATCGGCTGCAATATGCGAAGGACAGTCCCGCTGCGGCGGCATGGGGCATCCTTCGCGACTTTAAAATACAAGATTTTCCGATAGACCCAAGACAAATCGCGACAAAACTCGGCATTGTGATCTGGGAACGTGAACTTCCCGACACTTGTGACGGTTGCCTGATGCGAGTCGAGAATGCGTGGGGTATTCTTGTCAATGCGCGTATCCGATCAGAGTCTCGCCGAAATTTCACTATTGCGCATGAAATCGGTCATTACATGTTAGAGCGCGATACTGTTGATTCTTGTTCAATGGATGAACGATTGAATTTCATGATTGCAGAACAGGGTGAAGACACAGCACAGGCGAAGAAACAAGCATATCTAAAGAGTGAACAGCGAGCAAATCAATTTGCTGCTGAATTGCTAATGCCTACCCCTATCTTTTCGGCAGATTCATCTGCCCATTCACAAGTAGGATTACCAGCGATTGCTGCGCTTGCTGCACAGTACGGCACGTCTTTAACAAGCACAGGGATTCATTATACAAGGTTATCCAGATTTGTTTGTGCGATTGTGTTTTCTGAGGCAGGTGTCATTCGGTACTTCGCTTATTCTGATGGGTTTCGCGAGAACAAGGATTGCTATCTGGTTAGCGGACAACCGCTTCATCCGAAGGCATTAGCGTCCCAGTTTACTAACGGGACAAGCGTTGGTGAGTTAACGGGTGAAGTGCCGTTAAATTACTGGTGCAAACCGAAAGAATCTCGAACGAATGGAAGCAAGTCGGAGAGTGTAAGCTACAAGATTTTTGAACATTCACGGCGAATTCCACGTACGAAACAGGTGATAACTTTTCTCCATCTTCTCTGCTGATTATCTGAGATATTTGTTCATAAATAACCTAAGTTGCTCGGACAAGATTTCAAGTTAGCAAACACTGCTTTTTACTAAAAAAACAAGGCTTTTTCGCTGATTCTTATGTTTTTTGTTCTAAATCGGGGTTAGAAACCCCTCCTACAAGAGCATTTGCGAAATAGGTGGCAACTTGG
>LXNJ01001690.1_pt1 | contig 12722 bp, 14 predicted proteins | sample 809081 | NCBI WGS metagenome assembly LXNJ01 (sample SAMN04870510, study PRJNA318959) | sponge metagenome | biome: sponge; feature: marine sponge reef; material: water | host: Petrosia ficiformis | place: Greece: Milos, Mediterranean Sea | collected 2013-05-29 | depth 5-7 m
TTCGCCGTTTAGTGCTTTTCCGAATTCTCATACCCTATTAAGTATAAATTTCCATAACGCTTAAGGGCTTTTTGCAAGTCCAAAACTACTTATTGCGTTAAAGATTTCTTGATAGGATGGGAAAGTGAACCGTGATGCCAAATCAACACTAAAATCTATAGATTGCTTTTAATTCGGGTCACAGTGTGTCCTCCCCATCTGTCAACCACGCTAAATCAAACTTTGCAAACGACAATGTTTCATAAGCACTTTTGTCACCGCGCTCATAGAGACAACATATATTCATGTCTGAATCGATACAGAGATCGGAGTAAGCAGCGGGGCCTTCGTGTAGGACTTTGCCATCGTTCCAACTGCGACACTCATCGTAACTGATACGCACCGTCAACTTCTCGCGCCCTGTGCTTGCTGGATTAGAGAACAATACCCGGTTTTTGTCGTGAGAATTGGCATCTGTATAACGGACCAAGCTGGCTTGGCAAATAGGTTCAATCAAATCATCGTCGTAACCGAATTCGGTGAACGTGTCGCCACCGTCAGAACTCCAAGCGTAAGCACGCCGTTTCGGTGCTACATAGTTTCGGCAGTTGAAATATAGATCGCCGTTTACAGTCTCTACGATAACGGATTCATTTGTACCGGGTTGTGCTTCACCCGCGATATGCCACGTTTCACCGTGGTCATCACTAACAATTAAATGTGAATAACCCATCTCAGCATAATTCCGGCTTTGCCCAAGCACATGATCACACGGAATAACTAATCTGCCACTTGCCAATTGAATGCCGTGACAGGGGCCTGTTGCATACCACGTCCACGTGTCTAATTTTGTATCAGCAGTGATCTCTTTGGGTTCTACCCAAGTTTCGCCATCGTCGGTGCTTGAGGTTACCCAAACAGTACGCGGCGCCTCTCCTGCGATAATTCTGCCTTCACCGCCATCAGCGAAATTTTTGCAGAAAAGTAGCCAGATGGTGCCTGTATCACGGTCAACTACTGGCGCAGGATTACCATCTGTATCTGCCCCGGTAGAGACAACGACTTGCATCGGTTGCCATGTTTCTCCGTTGTCAAAACTCCGTTTCAGCACAATATCTATGTCACCGGAATCACCACCACTTTTTCGCCTACCTTCGCAGAACGCCAATAGTGTTCCGTTATTTGATGCAGCGAGTGCCGGAATACGAAATGTATTATATCCTTCTTTCCCCGCTATAAAAAGCGGACTTTCTGTTTTATACATTTATAGTCCTCAGTTCAGTTGTATGAAAATAAGCCCCGAGTAGTTCAACCAACAAAAGTGAATAGGGTGGACTATAGTCCACCCTGTCAGTTATCTTACGGTTTTCAGTTGTCCCCAAGTTATCGTCAATTTCCCAAGGGGTTGAACCGGTGCGGGATCATCAAGTACTAATTCACCCGCCTCCTTCTGATGGTCAGATATCCGAAGCCCATCAACAACACAATTCGTTGGAAAATTAGGAGAGGGTGGAGAAGCATTGTTAATTTCAAAGGTTTCTGCGAAAACAACAGGGCCTTTAGTAGAAGCATCTTCCGCTTCCAGTTTGCCATCCAGATAGAGTTTCAAACCACCCGGTCCCCACGTTCCTGCCATGTGGTGATGTTCTCCTTTTTTCCAGTTAAGTGCGCCACTGTCCGCGTTGAACCAACTCCCCGCGCTTTTGATACGCATGCGAGCTTTTCCACCATTGTCAAATTGCAGGAAAACCGCATCAGTTCCACGCTTATAAGTCATGAACAGAAAAAGTTCACCTGTAACCGTTGAAGCATCAAACCCCATTGTTACCCATAACTCAACTGTTCCTTCATCAAGGTTAACAAACCTATCTTCTACCGGAAAGTGGATGACATCCCCCTGTTCTTCACTGACAAAACCGTTGCCAAATTTGCCGGGGACAAAATTGCCTCCATTAACAGTACCTCCCTCTTTTTCAACCTCTTCTTTACTTTCAAGGGCTGAAAAGAAAGTCTCTTTTGCCATTGCGACAGAAAAACAGAGCAATGTAATTACTATAACACATAATGTTTTCATGGAATTTCTCCTTTGTTTTAAATTAAGATGTGCATAATCGTTTGGCAGAGCAACACAGACAGTGACGCACTTTTTGCGCCTTCATTTAGAGTCGTGTAACTCATTGCGTCTCTTATGTCAGTTTTCAGTGTAAACCTACTGTAGGTTGGGTAGAACAACGTGAAACTCAATAACATACTGACAAAGTTAGGTTTCACTTATGCTTTTCCCAACCTACGAACCTACTACTTTTAAGCATGTATTATATCAGTTTGCAGAATTTTATGGTAGTTTCTCTGGCAAAATGTGAAAAACAAGAGATTTGAACGCGCTTATTTCGGTTTTGCACATATCGCATATACATACGGTGACGTTAACTGCTGATTTGGAACGCGGATTGCCGCCAGAAAATTGCCGACTACAATATCTGTAAGATTGACAAACTTGCATAATACTTCGTGTCCCCATTTGCCAATAACTGCGCGCCACGGTGAATAATCAACAACACTTAACTTTAAAGGGCCGCCTGTGTATCCAAATTCTGTAACTTGAAATCCGACATTGCGCAACAACTCTGCGAGTGTTATAGGTGGAATCTCTCTGTGTGTGGCAAGAAGTTTTGGACTCGCGATGCGAGCTATGGGTGTATACATACCACGTAGGTTTGGGGTTATTGTTAACATTGTTCCTCCCGGTTTAAGAAGGCTATACATCTCTTCCAAAACCGCTTGTGGGGAGGTGAAATGTTCAATCAGCCCCATTGAATAGACAAAATCAAAATCGGCTATATGTGTTTTGGCATAAGTAAAAAAATCTTCACATAGAATCGTGCCTTTTACGCCTGCAAGGGCGAGGTTGCGTTGTGCAAGCTGACATCCCAGTTCCGAAAAGTCAATTCCGTAACACTCACTATCATATTTTTTTGCGAGATATGGCAACCACAAGGAATCAGCACATCCCAATTCAATTAGCGTTGGCTGTGTGAAACTGGACAGTGACCGATGGAACAACCTTGCGAGGTGGCGGTTCGCCACATAAGCCCATCGTAGGTGGCGAATTTTATGTTGCTGTCCGTCCCAAAGCGTTGTCCAATAGGATTCGTCAGTTAACGGAGAAGCATTTGAACCCATTTTAACTTTCCTCTAATAAAACAGCATTATGCTCTAAAATGGGACATAAATCACAAAGTTGATCGGCACAGAAGTTCTTGTAAAGCCGCATCATGCCCTGCTGAATTTTAGCCGTAGGTTTTATCAGACGCATCGGTTGCGCTTCTGTAAAAACTTGTTTCCCAACCTGACGAATAATACTGTTTTCCTGCAATTTAGTATAATCACTGTAAAGTCTCAGAATAGCGTCCTGTAATTTCTTGCTTTCTGATTCAACTGCCCAAATATACGCTACAGGAAGGATTTTGTTGACCATGATGTCTAACGCTCTTGATTCTCCGATCAGTTTAGCTTTTTGAGTTCCGCCTTTTCCAAAATTGGAATGTGTTTCCCAATAACCGATAGGTTCCAGCATTAAAAGTTCAAGTAGTTCCTTTCGGATAGTACCCAACAGTTTTGGTGTGTCCACGATTGCTGCTCTTTCACATGTAGGCAGGAAGCACATCATCAAACTTCCTCGGCAATGATAAATCAACTGACTCATTGCAGCAATACGTCGGGTTGGATAGTTAAAAGGACGGATTTTACCAAACTGCCAATGTGATGCATTCATGTGGTCTGAACGCTTAGCATGTTCCGAAGTTTTCCATAGTGTCTCTAATGCTACAATTAACGGATCATCTGTTTCCTTTTCAGACAGTGGTTTCTCTGATTGTGATGGCAATAGACCAGCAACACCAAAAAGGATGGCTTGAATTTCATGCTCGGACTTCTGATCAAAATCGGAAAAAGGCACGCGTTGTGCCAGTTCACGCAAGGGTTTGCTGTTTTGCGAGTATCCTAACGCTTCCATAATGCCTTCATAGAGGATTTGCTCAAAATTGAGACGTGTTCTTAATAGTCGCACAGCATCAGCTTTTTCTAAAAAACGTTCAGTCCCTAACGCCTCAAATGTACTTTTGAGGTTATCTATGTTTAAGCGGTTTCCTGTTACTCGACAGAAATTAGATGCATCTGTTTCTGTTTGTGCCGTTTCATCAAATAGGTCTCCGATGGGCGCATCAATCCATTTGAGGAGTTCCAATGTCGGAATTCGTTTGCCGTTCTGCAGTCGTGTGCGGAGGTTAAAGTCATCATTAAAGAAAACCACATGGAGAACAACACGGTTATATCTTGAGTTCAGATGATGTTTATGCGCGTACCATTCCGAAGATTTGACATGAATTTCGACATCACCGACGTGCAGTTTACCATTAATTTCAATCTCCGCGTGCATAAAATCAGGACCTTCTTCACGGTTCCAGACACCAGGTTTCAGCACACGAATTTCTCTACTGTCAATTGACATCAGATTGGCATTGAAAAAACGTTGCCCATTCCATAATTTCTGCACGAAATCTTCATCAATCTTATCAAAATCCGGTTCGTAAACCTGATCTACTTCCCTGAATTCCTTAGACAATAATTTATTTTTTGAGTGGTCATATTCATCAATTTGAGAACGTTCGGTCATATATTTCTACTCTCCAAAGTTCTATTTTATGCCTGCTTTTGCTTGCTGGATCTCTTGTATAAGACTTTGCGTTGCTGCGAGCGGGTCTCGCTGTGCACACACAGCAGAAATGACAGCGATTCCGTGTGCGCCTGCTTTTATGACCTCCGCCGCAGTTTGCCACGTAATTCCGCCTATAGCAATTACAGGACATTGCGCGACTTCGGACATTCTACGTAAACGTTTCAACCCCTTAGGTGTTTCTGCGTCCGATTTTGAGGGTGTCTGATAAATGGGGCCAAACCCAATATAGTCTGCGCCTTCTGAAATAGCCTCAAGTATCTTTTCTTCGGTTCGTGCTGATGCACCTATAATGGTTTCTGTGGAGAGGATACTTCTCCCGATGGCAACAGGCATATCATCTTGCCCAAAATGTGTTCCCGCTGCGCCAACAGCCAGCGCAATATCTGCTCTATCGTTTACAATTAACGGCACTCCATGTCGCGTGCATATTGCCTGCATTTGCTCTGCAATTGCGATTAATTCACGTGTCGTTCCGTTCTTGTGTCGGAATTGGACGGTATCTGCACCGCCCTGAATTGCAAGTTCAGCCAGTTGCGGATGTGTAAAACGAGATTGAAGTGTTGTATCCGTAATGACATGGAGAACTCCGATGTTTTTCATGTTGGCATTCTATTGAAAATGTGGTAAGTTAATTGGAACGTCAAATCTTAAGCAACTATGTAAGTAAAATTCAATATGTCCATTATTAGTATATCACATAAGGAGATAGTTTGTGAGTAATTTATTATTTGAATCTGGAGATAAGGTGCTTTTTATTGGAGATAGTATCACGGATTGTGGCAGGAGAGGTGATCACGCGCCTTTAGGTCATGGGTATGTCCGCAAAATAACCGAACTGATTACTGCCAAGTACCCTGAACGCGATATCGCTTACGTCAACAAAGGGATTGGTGGGGATATTGTTGAAGGTTTAGAAAACCGTTGGGATACCGATGTTATTGCTGAAAAACCGGATTGGCTCTCAGTTAAAATTGGTATCAACAATGCAAGTCGGCAGCTTGGAGAAGGTATTTCAAATGAAGACTATCTGCCAAAGTGGGAAGCCTGCTATAGGCGAATTCTCACGCGTGTGAAAAATGAGTTGGATGCGCCGCTTTTCTTGTTTGAAATTTTCTATATTGAAGAAGATGTTGAAAATCCGCGCCCATTAGCGGTAGATGCTTACAACGCAAGTATCCATAAACTTGCTGATGAGTTTGATGCGCGGTTAATTTTGACGAATGATGCGTTTGATAATGCAGTTGCCGCGAGACCCGGTGCGTTATGGACAACACAAGATGGCGTCCATCCGAATGCGGAAGGACATACCTTGATGGCATTGGAATTCTTGAAACAGGCAGGCTGGTAGTTCTACGAGGTTATACGAACATTGGTCGGTGTCAAATGCCATACGCGCATTCGGCGTTGATTTAGTGATTGTAGCAGCCTACCCTAAAGTATCATTCTGATTCAAGATGTTTTTTAACATTTTCTTTTCCAAATGCCCAAACTTCGTCACCAAGTTCCATCAAGCGGGAAGCGAAAAGCGAGTTATCAATTTCGTCTTTGAAGAAATCGCTTAAATACGGATTAAGAAAATGAAGTAGAAGCGAAATAATAAGTATGCTTGAAGCAATGCCTATCGCTAAACCGAGCAGACTGTTCAACCATCCTAAAATTCCTTTCTCAAAAATTCGATGGATTCGTTCAAATACTGCGTCGGTTACGATAGATGTAATAATTATCAGGACAATTATACTGATCCATTTTGTGACTTCTTCATTCGAAACAATTTTTTGGATGGGCAAAGCGAGGTACTGCCACAATTGACTCGCAACGATGAGTCCGGCACCGATGGCAAAAATCCCCCATACGCTACGAGTAAAACCTGCCTTGTAGCAACTAAATCCGGCTATTCCAACGATGATAAGGATGACAATATCTAATTTGGTCATAGTGAGGGAAGCATCAAGTAAGCATGTCATCTATTATGAATGCTTTATGCAAGTTTCAAACGAGGAACAAAGGACTCGGGGCGACTTTTTTATTTGGTTAATCGGGTAATAAACTCTTTTTATAAGTTTGCTGCATCGCTGTTTCAATCGGAGTCCTGTTTCCTAAAAGACAGAGAAGTTGGCGCATAGAAGAGAATCCATTCTCATCAATTAACGTAGCGACAATCGCTGCAGATTGGAGATAGGCAATTTTCCGTTCTGAGGCGGAGAGTTCAGTAAATGGCTGGTTGAGTTCCGACAATGTTGGTAAAGTGCCGTTTTTGTCTGCCTGCTGCAGCGCAAGTTTCTCAAAGGATAGTAACGGACGTGCAATCGTTTGTGCAAGTCCCTCGTTAAGCCAAAGTGGACAATTCCCATGTGTTAGCAGATCAACCAACAGATGTGTCCACTCATGCCGAATAAGCGCATATAGAACACCAAGTTCTGGTTCTCCGTCAGCACAATAATTCAGATGGATATGTCCATCGTAGCACCCGCTGGCCCATTTTGGAACGTGCGTCTTCATCAAGCCATCGTGCGTATTTACGATTGAGATGGATATCTGGTGGGATGGATAGCAATTGAGTTGGATACCGACTTTGTTATACGTTTTTTCAACGAGTTGATAGATATACCAGACTGTTTTTGGCGCAACAGCGGGTTGAACAGTCAGTTTGAAAAACTGGTGTTCTATAGTATTCTGGGGATGTGGCGATTTTTTTGATTCGAGTGTTGGTGTAAAATCTGAGGGGAGATCATCCACTAATTTGCTCTCGCTAATTAGGGTTTGGTAGTACTCTTTTTCCTCATTGATGCGCGCTTTGCGCCTGAGAACTGTTGGTGAATCAGGACACAACTGGAGAGCAATGTCTAAATACGTCAATGCCTGTTCCCATTTTCCAACCATTTCGTAGGCTTTAGCAAGGTCAGCATAAATGTGGTAACGGCTCTGGTCATATCTTAAACCCGATAAATAGTGTTGAATTGATTCAACGTAACGGGTTTGTTGATAACAAGTTGCCGCCTGCTGAAAATAGGATAAGGCGAGAGAAGACTTATCACGCACGGATTTCAGTTTTCTCGGTTAGTTGAGAACGAAGGGAGTAGACGCACAAGTATCTAAATAAAATGAAACCGCGTTTTAAATGTGGTGATTACTCCCTGTTCTCCTAATAACTTAAGACTTCTCAATATCAACGACCTGGAAAGTAATATCTCCACATTTAAACTCCGCACCTTCCTGAATAGGAGCAGAATCTTTAACGCGAATTCCTTCAACATACGTGGGTGTTGAACTTCCCATATCTGTGATAGAGACTTCATCATCTTGCATCTCAAAAGAGAGATTCAGATGAGCCAGTGTTCGGGAATCAGTTTCTTTTGCATCTTCAGAATTCTGCCAGCGTTCCAATTCTTCTTCAGTCGGAGGCGTTTGCGACACTGGGAAAACATCGGTATCTACGTTCCCCATTGCTTGTGGACTATAAGCGGCCTGTGGACTGAGCGTAACAGGCACTTCTTGAGTAGTCTCCTGCGATTCTCCTCTGATCGCTTTCATAAGTTTTTCAGCGACCCGTTCCTTAGAGCCTGGGCGAGGTGTAACGCTTTCTGTTTCCTGAAAACGATAATGTGCGAAATCTATCAGGTCTTTTGCTTTATGAAAATGGCCTGATTCCTGAATATTTTTTAGAAGACCCTTCTGTTTGCGGCTAAGTTTTTCGTTTTTCAGCCAACACGTATAAGCTTCTAAAATTTCTGCTTCTTTAACATCGGTATCTGTATACCGAGCGGACTTTGGAGTTTTTCTAAAAAACTGCATTAGTAATCCTCCATGTTAGTAAATATAAATTAAATTATTGAATCCAACGAATACCTTTATTAATCAGAATTTGTCTTAACTCTTGTGTACAACGGAAAATCCAGATTTTAACAGTGCCATCTTTCCGATTAAGAATACGGGAAATTTCGGCGACACTACACCCTTCAAGGTGTCTTAATATCCACGCGATGCGGTGGTTCGGTTTTGTGACCTGCTCAAGAGCACTTTCCAATATTTCTTGTGCCTCTTGCGCTATTATATGTTTGTCAGGTCCAGGTCGTCTATCCTCGTATTCATTTAGCGGCAGATCATCCTGCTCTTCAAGGGTGAGGAGGGACTCACGTATCCGATCTCTTCTTCGAATCGCATCAATAATAGTATTACGGGCAACTATATTCAACCATGCTTGGAAACTACCCTTTTCGGGGTCCCATTTATCTTTGTCGAGTTTCTGCCAGACTTTAGTAAAAACATCTAAACTAACTTCTTCAGTATCCTGATGGTCCCCGAGCATTCTATAAGCCTTGCTATAGACCCAATTATAGTGCTTCTCAAATAACTGACTAAATGCAGCCTCGTCACCTTGTTTAGCTTGCGTAGCTAAATAAATGTCTTCAGTAGCCGATAGGTCATTTTTCGCTTGGCGCGCCATTAGATAAGCCCTCCTCTGTCCTCCTTTAGCCAAAGGATTAATCAAACCTATTTCGTTTTATTAAGTATAAGAACGAAACTTTTTCTTGTTACGTTTCAGAAAATTATAAAATCTTCCTATAGTAAAAATAAAAAGGAAATTGGCACATAAGAGGATATTTATGGAATAATGAAATGTAAGAAATATGGAATGTTTTAAAGTATAGTGTTTTTAAACTATATCATATAACGAAAATTGAATCAATAAATTTAATGAGTAAGGGTGTGTAAAGTTTTTGGCACGAATATTTCTCAACTCTTGTAGAAGGGCTTTGTCCGCCCGATTTATCAGAGTTCAAACCCTTCCTACAAGAAAGATGACATGGTTAATGCCCAAAAACAAAACTTACACATCCAAATCTTCCCAAACACTTGACTTCTAAATATAAAACGATATATTATAAATCACATGAGTTCGTTATAACAATTTATGGAAACTGGTGCGGTTATGAGAATAGGATTCAAGCATTAAGAACTGCATATCTCGGACACTGAACTCACTTATAAATAGATTAGGAATTAATATGCAAACCCAACGAATTTGTCTTTGGTCGGGACCACGAAACATCTCAACAGCATTAATGTATGCTTTCGGACAACGAAGCGATACCGAAATCATTGATGAGCCATTATATGCACACTATCTTCATGTCACAGGGGCAACGCACCCTGGCCGAGAGGACGTTATGACATCCATGCAAACTGATGGTGCTGCTGTCATTCGTGATGTTATTCTTGGACCTTGTACAAAGTCAGTCCTCTTTATGAAACAGATGGCACATCATCTCGTCGACATTAATGCATCTTTCATGCGGAAAACGGTAAATATATTGCTAATCCGTGATCCAAAGGAAATGCTTCTGTCTTTAACGAAAGTTATCGGAATTCCGACACTGAAAGATACTGGTTTAAAGATGCAAGCCGAATTGTTGTCAGAATTAAGAGAGATGGGACAATCGCCCCCCATTTTGGATGCGCGGGAATTGTTGCTTGCACCGAGAGATGTACTGTCAATATTGTGTGATCGGTTAGGTCTTCCGTTTGAGGAATCCATGTTGTCATGGCCGCGTGGTGGACATCCTTCGGATGGTATTTGGGCACCGCATTGGTATCATAATGTGCATCAGAGTGCAGGTTTTGTGTCATATCAACCGAAACGTGAGCCGTTTCCTGAAGCGTTGGAAGGTGTTTTATCAGAGTGTTTACCGTATTATGATATGCTACGTGCCGATGCAATTTGTAGCGATTCGTGAAGGCGTCTACATTAAAGCATTAAGTTTCATAACGCTGGGTTTGCTGGATAAACGATTCCAGACTATACCCTCGTTCAGGTGAACAAGCAATTCCGAAACTTGCTACCCCTAATATAGCATCTGCGAAAACTATCGTCCAATTAGGCGTTGTTGAAACTGAAAGTCCCAAGAAATCAAGAAAAGTAAAAAGAAAGTTGTCACAACCGCAATCCGTTACAGGCAGTTCTTTCCACAACACATTTGCCAACGCAACCGAAAAAATCAAAAAAAGGAGCGAGGCAAGTATACCTGCACCACGCGAAAAATAGCCGATGCTTAACGCAATTCCCAGCGCTACCTCTGCCGAAACCAACAGATAACTTATTGATTTTACCAGTGCTGTCGGTAACACCTGATAACCAGCTACGGTTGTCACAAAAGCACTGAAATTAGTAAGTTTAGCGATACCCGCAAAAAAGAGAATTGATCCAAGGATTATTCTGATAGCTGTTACCAACAGTGATAAAGTCGTCATTCTGTTACTAATGGATATCCCAATGCTTGCCAACCTCTCAATCCACGCGAAAAAAACTTTACATTTTGATAACCGTGCGCTAAAAGAATATTCATCAACTGGTAAGCGTTCGGACATTCAACGCTTCCGCAATACGTAATCAAGAGCATTTTTTTGTCTGTTGGCAAAATAGATAAGTTTTGTTTTGCTCGGTTGATGGGAACATTTACGGCATCTGGGATATGTCCTCGTCTGAAGCTGGCTGCAGAACGAGCATCCACGAAAACTGCCCCTTTTTGTTGCCATATCTGATAGACAAGCGGAAAATCAACTTGCAGGGTAGAATCGCTACGTGTTTGAAAGTTGGAAGAGAAAAGTCCAAAACCATCTGCACCCCAGAGTGTTAAGGCACCGAATGCGATCCAAATACTAACAATCAGCATTTCCTTAATAATCTGCTGTAATGTTTTTCGTTCAGACACATTTGATATGTCACGTTCGGTTTGTTTGGGATAGCTAAACATTATCTTCTCTTAAGTTGTGCCCAAGTTGATGTTACTTTTACTTCTGGAGAAACGTTTAATCCTGAAATTGTGAATGAATCAATCCAACCTTTTCCAACCCATTCGTTTGCGATAGTAATACCTTCTACAACAAATCCAAGGATATCAATTCTATTGAAGTTTGCGTCTCGGAATTTTGCGCGAAATTCGCCATCAGCGAACAGTAGAAAATTACCTGAGTTAAAATGTAACCTCATCTCTGTCAAGCTCTCGGTGTCCCACCGCACACGAGGTTCCCGAGACAATCGAATCTGAAACGGATGACTACTACCTTTGCCATCAAAACGTCGAGCTCTAATCTCATCAAGAAAAAACACATAAAAAAACGGGTCTTCTTCGGAGGTATCAGGGAAACGCCGCCCTACACAGAAACCAAATCGGAGCTTGTCAACACCAAAATCCTTAATCGTAACTGTAAAATCTCGATAAGGAGCGGGAAATGCAATAAGTTGGTAGAGATCGTATTGAACTTCCCAATCTCGATTAACTTCAACGCGTAAAAAACCTTCTTCTACCTTCCATACATTATCGTTACCCACGGTGTGCCACGCGTCCGAATTCTCGGAATCAAAATCGTCGTGCCAGATCTCCGCGGATGTAGAAATGATGCCACCGACAGAGAAAAATATGATTATCAAAATTATGGAAATGGTTCGCATCGTTTTTCTGTTTGGCATGAAGTATAGAAGACTCCGTTTTTTCGGACTATATGCGGTAAAACTAACGTGAGTTTGATAAATCCCGTAGGGAATCAACACCGAATGCGCCTACGGCATTCGGTGGGGTAGAACGGAATGGACAATAAAAACAGACCGTAAAGAGAGGTTGTTGAGCTATTTGAGGACGATATTTCCGAAAAAATAAGTGAAACCCAACTCTTTAGGACTCTCAAAACGGTTGAATTGTTGGGTTTCGCTTCGCTCTACCCCATAAGTGTCAACTTAAGAAAAAATGCTGTATTTTCTCTTGTGGGAGGGCTTTGTCCGCCCGATATAATATAGCATCAGAAATCGGGGTTGAAAACCCTCCCACAAGAGAAAATCTGGTAATTATGTGCTTAAGTTTACACCCGCCAAATGCCAAAAAGCGCATTTGGCATTGATTTGGCAGCATGCCGGACGGGGAATGCCAAAGGGCATTCGGACCCGGTGAATGACTAAAGACGAATGCGCTTGGTAGAATACGCTTTTGGTATTCTACATGATTCGCCATGA
>LXNJ01001691.1_pt1 | contig 12721 bp, 11 predicted proteins | sample 809081 | NCBI WGS metagenome assembly LXNJ01 (sample SAMN04870510, study PRJNA318959) | sponge metagenome | biome: sponge; feature: marine sponge reef; material: water | host: Petrosia ficiformis | place: Greece: Milos, Mediterranean Sea | collected 2013-05-29 | depth 5-7 m
TTCGAGCGGGCGGCTCCGGCGCATTATCCGCGGCTTCGAGAAACGCTCTGATCCGGCCGCTTATTTCATCTCTGACGCTTCGAAAGACGGACATGCGTTCTTCCTCGGGCCCGGTTGTTTCCGCCGGATCGTCGATTTCCCAGTGGAGACGTTCGGTGGCGGCGGGGTAGACGGGGCAGTTGTCATTTGCCCGGTTGCACACGGTAATGACGACGTCCATTCGGGGGGCCGCGAAGGTTTCGGGCCCCTTCGACCGCTGCCTGGAGATATCGATGCCGACCTCGGCCATTGCCTTCACTGCAAGCGGATTCAGTGGGACGGGACGGGTGCCCGCACTCAGAGATTCGAAACGTTCTCCCGCGAGATGCCGGAGGAAGCCTTCCGCCATCTGGCTCCTGCAGGAGTTTCCGGTGCAGAGAAACAAGACCCGTTTTCTGTGGTCGCCTGGCGGTTTCATCCACGGGTTCCCGACGAATTAACGTCAACCGAAAGGGTAATCGACGATGGCGGCAGGCACCGGATAACGTCGCAGGCCTGAAAATCCAGTACCAGGTTCAGCCGCGCGTCGCCGGGCGGAAGAGGATCGATTTCCAGGGTCGCGGGCATCGTGACTTCGCCTTCGTAAACCGCCAGGGGCCGATCGGCGAAGGGAAAACGGAGGATCTTTCCGGTCGGATAGGAAATCTCGACGCCTTCGATCGGATGTCCGGAGGAAATGCCGAGCGTCGTCGGCATCGGAAAATCCAGCGAAGCGGGGTTGGCATTGATATGCCAGCCCTTCTTTACTTTCAGCGTCACGAGGAGCGAAAGCCGCCCCCCGTAAACCGGTGGCGCGGCGCGCACCGGCGACCATCACCGCCAGGAGCGTACCGCGGAGCGGAGCATCTGTTCTGTGCAGGATCATGGGAACGGGAATGGAAGATATGGCGCATCCCGATGTTCACGGTCTCACCGGTGAACGCGGGGCAGCGCGCTGGATCGGGTACCGGGGTCGTCAGCAGCGCTGGAACTCAGCGTGAAAACGCGAGCCTGATTTTGTCCACGGCCTCTGCAATGTCGTCCAGGTCGTCCCGGGTGCCGAGTAGCATGGACTGATAGAACCAAACACTGTGCCTGCACACGAATTCAACATGCGGACAGGGAAGCCTGCGTACTCGATCGGGATATTCCTGCGTGACGCTTTTCAGGGCGCCCTCGTCCGTAAGCGGTCGCTGGTAGCCGGGGGTGCAGTCGATCCCCTCGGCAGTCAGGGCCGTGATGAATTCGTCTCTGCTTCGACCGCCGAATTGCTCCGGGTCGTAGCGTGTCATGTAGAGATGATACCCGTGCCGTGTGACCCAGGGACGCGCCGCCGGCGGGGTCAAGCCGCCGATCCTTCGCAGTTCCCGGGTCAGATAGGCCGCGTTGCGGCTTCGAACCTCGGTCTGAACTTGAAGGCTCTTGAGTCTGACCAGAAGGATGCACGCGAGGTATTCGGAGGTCCTGTAGTTCCATCCGTGCCGCGGGTATTCCCACCGTTCGCCGCCAGGGCGCCGACCGACATCCTTGAAAGCGCACGCCCGTTCGTATATCTGCGGACGGTCGGTGACAAGACAGCCCCCTTCTCCGGCCGTCAGGTTTTTGCTCGACTGAAAGCTGTAGGCGCCAACATCACCGAGCGGCCCGACCCTTCGCCCGTTGTGTTCGGCGCCATGGGCTTGAGCGGCATCTTCAATGACCACCAGGCCGTGTCTGTGGGCGATGGCGTTCAGGGCGTCCATATCCGCGGGGTGCCCCCCGATATGCACAGGAAGAATGCCTACCGTCCGATCGGTTATGGCCGCCTGGACCGCGTTCGGGTCGAGTGTAAAGCTCACCGGGTCGATATCCACCAATGCCAGCCTGCATCGCACGGAAAGGGCGGCGCTGGCCGTAGCGATAAATGTATAGTTCGGGATGATGATTTCTCCGCCTTCCCGGAGACCGTCGAGATCGAGCGCACCTGCTATGGATGCGGAAATCGCGTCGGTGCCGTGCGGCATCATCAGGCCGTAGCCTGCGCCGCAATAGGCCGCGAATGCGTGACCGAACCGGTCGCTCCTGGTTGCCGGAAGACCCTCTGTTTTTTCAAGGTATACTTCCCGAAGGGCCGGCTCGATTTCGCGTTTCCACTCGGCCTCGGTGGTTGCGGGCCAGGAAGGCCACGGATTCTTGAGTCGATCGCGGACGGGGGTGCCCCCGTTTACCGCCAGCCGGTCTGCGGAAATCACATCTGGCATCGGTTCTCCCGTGAAATGACCGGGACCTTTCCGTCATCTCCGGCCCAGGTATCGGAACGTACACCGCTCCTCGGCATGAAGCCGGAACGACGTGGGTGTTTGTGGAAAAAATACTCGAAGCCGGAGACCGGCGGCTGCTGTAGACAGGAATCAACCGGTCACAAGCTCGCATGCAGCAGCACGGACCCGTCTCTCGCCGTCCACCGCGAGCCCCGCATACCTGGGTTCCATGCCCCCTTCGCGGTGGGCACGGGGGGTACTCAGGTAACCGACGTCGGCGGTCGGCCCCGACAGGACAATCGTGAGCGCACCCCGCGCGGCCGACCTGATCGCGGACGCGGTCTCGACGAAGATTTCACCCGGCAGATGGACAATATTGAACCCACAAGCTGAGACACGTGTTATAGTATAGTCCAGAAATCGTCTTCCCGTTACATAATGCCGACTGCCGTAAGCCTGAAATCGCTGAAGTCCGTCCGACCGTTTCGGCGTTGCCTTGAGTTCGGACTCGACGGCATTGGGATCCTCGTGCGCAAACGTGGGCACCTGAACGGTCTTCTGTGTGACACGCAGATCAACGGAACCGTTCATGCCAGCCTGTTCCAGAGCGTAGAGTGCCGCACCCCCGACACTGTTGCCCACGCGCTCGCAGGTACGACCGGCGCGGCTCACGGGTACCACGTTTCCGATACTGCCGGGAAGAAACAACGCATTGACACCCGCCGATTCCACCACCTTGCGGGCGACGCCCGGATAGTCGGCGGAGACATGCCCGTATTTGTCGGTGCTGCATAGCGCGTGGCAGCCGAATACGATTGCACAGTGGGTCGGATTACCCTCCGTATCGTCAATTCGCATGACGTATACGTTGTCGTCCACGTCGGCATAGGTGAGTTCGGGGCGCGGGTACGGGAACTTGAAGTTGCTCATGACCAGTTTACCGTCACGGTCGTACGAGCGCCGGTTATACAGAATATTGGGAGCGGGTCCGGCGCCCGCGCCCAGGCGGGAGGGCGCCATCGCATCGGCCGCCTCACGGATGGCGGCTGCCATATTGTCCGCGAAATAGTCCTCCCTGCCGTAATATTTGAGTGTCTCGCAGGGAATGCTTACATAGGATTGAAACAGGATGGGCGTGGTGCCTACGTGGGACGCACAGGGCAGGATGTGATCGGGATTCAGCCAGTCGATGTCCTTTACCCGTTCCCTCACGCGGACCATAAGATCTTCTTCGATGCTGAAACAGTCTCCAGCGAGGAAGCTGACGTTGGTGTCCCCGTTCCGAAGGATCAGCGCGCGGAATGAGATCGGATCGTATACACGAAAAGAGCCGTCTGACGGTTCATCGGGTGTGAAGTCCTGTATGCCAAAACCGGCTTCCAGCACGTTCAGCCCTCCCGTGTTGCGATTCATGATGAGAACCTGGCTCATTGATAGCGCAATTTGCCGGTGGCGTCAAGGGATTTCGCGGAGCGTACGCCCTGCTGGACCGTGGATCTTGACGTATCCGACGGTATGGGTTACATTATCGGTTTGTCCGCGCCGGTGCGACCGCTTCGCAACCGGTTTCGCGGTACGTATCAGCTGCAATCCGGCGCAAGCGAGCGCTTCTGCACTGGCGGCACATGACGAACGAGGGAGACCTGATGGAGGCCCTGTTATCGGCACTTGAACGGGAACTGTCCGGCGAGGTACGGTTCGATAAGGCCTCGCGGTTACTGTACAGTACCGATGCGAGCATGTACCAGATTGAACCGATCGGGGTCGTTCTGCCCAGGCACCGGCAGGACGTCCTGCGGGTCATGCGGCTTGCACGGGAATTCGGTGTACCCGTATTGCCGCGCGGCGGAGGGACGGCACTTGCAGGACAGAGCGTGGGCCCTGCCGTGATTATGGATCTGTCCAAGTTTATGAACAATATCCTCGAATTGAATGAAGAGGAGGGCTGGGTGCGGGTGCAGCCCGGCGTGGTCCTGGACGAATTGAACGCGTACCTGAAGCCATATGGTCTGCAATTCGCCCCGGACGTGGCCACGAGCAGCCGTGCAACCATCGGGGGGATGATCGGCAACAATTCGGCGGGGGCCCATTCGGTCATCTACGGGAAAACCATCGACCACGTGCTCGAACTCGAGGTGGCTCTCGCAGACGGTACGGAAACCCTGTTAAGGGAATTGTCCGAGGAGGAAGTCGTCGAGAAAGCCGCGCTGGCGGATCTGGAAGGCAGGACGTACCGGGAAGTCATGCGGCTCGCCCGGATCCACCGATCCGAAATCGATCGGCGGTACCCGAAGATCCTGCGTCGCGTGGGCGGTTACAACCTCGATGAATTCACGAAGCAGAAACCGTTCAATATGTCACGTATGATCGTGGGATCCGAGGGTACCCTCGCCACCGTGCTGGAAGCCAGGCTGCGCGTGATTCCGCTTCCGGGGGCCAGAGTGTTGGGCGTCGTGCAATTCGAGGATCTGATCGAATCCATGGCGGCCGTTTCGCCCATCCTCGAGACCGGACCGGCGGCCGTGGAACTGGTGGATCGCATGATTCTGGAGCAAACCCGCGGATCGATCGCTTTGTCAAGGCAACGCGGATGGGTTGAGGGAGATCCCAGGGCGGTGCTTGTGGTGGAGTATTTCGGAGATTCGCTCGACGTTTTGATGCCGCGGCTTGACTCGCTTGAAGACGCAATGTCGAAACATGGTCTCGGCTACGGTTTTCGACGGGCCGTGTCGGCAAAGGAACAGGCCGATGTCTGGAGTGTGCGCAAGTCAGGCCTGGGGTTGCTGATGGGCGTCAAAGGGGATACGAAACCCTTGGCATTCGTAGAGGATTCCGCAGTGTCTCCGGAAAAGCTGCCGGATTATATCGGCGACTTCGAGCGTATCGTACATGAGCACGATACGACGGCCGGCTACTACGCGCATGCCAGCGTGGGCCTGCTCCACATCCGTCCGATGGTGAATCTGAAAACCGCGGCGGGCGTGGCCAGAATGCGGTCGATCGCCGAGGCCGTGCGGGATCTGGTGCTGAAATACGGTGGAGCGATGAGCGGCGAGCACGGGGATGGCCTGGCCCGAAGCTGCTGGAATGAGCAGGTATTCGGTTCGACGCTGTACAATGCGTTTCGGGAAATCAAACGCGCGTTCGACCCGCAGGGGTTGATGAATCCGGGAAAGATCGTGGACGCGCCAATGATGACGGAAAACCTGCGATTCGGTCCGGCGTACACGGCACAGGAGCCGCGCACCCACTTCGACTTCTCGGCCGACGGTGGATTCAATCGGGCGGTGGAGATGTGCAACGGCGTTGGTGCGTGCAGAAAGAAGCTCCATGGGACGATGTGTCCTTCGTATATGGCTACGCTCGACGAGGCCCATTCAACCCGCGGAAGGGCAAATGCGCTCCGGGCCGCCATATCCGGCGGACTTGAGGGCGGGCTGGCCGACGAGCGGGTCTACGAGATCCTGGACCTGTGCCTCGAGTGTAAAGCGTGCAAGTCGGAATGCCCGTCAAACGTGGACATGGCCAAAATCAAATATGAATTTCTCGCGCACTACTACGGCAAGCATGGAAGACCGCTCAGGGAGTGGTTATTCGGCAATATTGAGACCCTGAACCGTGCCGGATGCGCACTGGCGCCCCTCTCGAACTGGTTTTCCGGTACCGGACTTGCGAGGATGGGAATGCGGTTTCTTGGCATTGCGCCGAAAAGGGCCTTGCCCCCATTCGCCCGGCAGACGTTCACGGACTGGTTTGCCGGGCGCGCGAAGCGGCCGCGTGAGCGCAAGGTGGTGCTTTTCAATGACACGTATCTTACGTTCAATGAACCCGATATCGGCATTTCGGCCACGCACTTTCTCGAGGCCGCGGGATATGAGGTTATCCTGCCAACGAAACGGTGCTGCGGCCGGCCCCTCCTGTCCAGCGGCATGATCGAGCAGGTTAAGGAGAATCTGGCGTTCAACACGCGGCATCTGCATGCGTACGTTTCGCAGGGGTACGATATCGTGGGCTTCGAACCCAGTTGTGTTTCAATGTTGACGGACGACTATCCGGAGCTTAACACGGACACGCGTGTCCGGGAGGTTTCCGAACGGTGCTATACATTGGAGTCCTATCTGAGCATGCTGGCTGAACGCGGCGAGTTGCAGGTGACCTTTTCGAACCTGAAGAAGGAGATACTCGTCCACGGACACTGCCATCAGAAGGCGCTCTGGGGCATCGTACCCTCTCTGGATGTGTTGAACTTACCCCCAGGATACTCTGCATCAGCCATCGATTCGGCCTGCTGCGGGATGGCCGGCGCATTCGGATATCAGACGGAACACTATGACATTTCCCTGAAAATGGGCGAAGACCGGCTCCTGAAGGTCGTCCGGCAGGCGGGGACGGATACGGAAATCGCTGCCGCAGGTCTGTCGTGCAGACAACAGATTTTCCATGCCACGGGACGGACCGCGCGTCACCCGATTCAGATTCTGTGGGAAGCGGTCGCGCCCGAAGAGGAGGTATGAATTCCCGGCGGCGAATCCATGTCCGGGTAACGGGCATTGTTCAGGGCGTGGGTTTTCGTTTTTTCGTATGTCGGGTTGCGCAGAACCTGGGCCTGGTCGGGTACGTGCGCAACTGCGTCGACGAGAGCGTGGTGCTTGAGGCAGAAGGCGAACCCAACGGCATTTCGGCCCTCGTCGAAGCGGTCCGCACGGGACCTCCGGGCGCCGATGTGCGGAATACAGCGACACATCCGAGGCCTGTTCACGGTTCAGAAGATGAATTCGAGATACGTTGGTAGAAAGCGGGGCGCCTGGTGAATCTCTTGAAATATATCCGTGAAGTGCCGGATTTTCCGAAACCGGGGATCCTCTTCAAGGATATCACAACCTTGTTGAAGGACCCCGCGGCGCTCGATGCCGCCATTCGACAACTTGCCGACCCGTACAGGAATGCCGGCGTGTCGCTTGTAGCAGGGATCGAGTCCAGGGGTTTCATTCTGGGCGCCGCGGTCGCCCGGGATCTGGGTGCGGGATTCGTACCGATCAGAAAATCCGGAAAGTTGCCCTCAAAGACGGCTACGGCGAGCTATGTTCTGGAGTACGGCACGGACAACATTGAAATCCATACCGACGCTGTCGCGCACGGGCAGCGGGTGCTTCTCCTGGACGATCTGCTGGCGACGGGTGGTACCATGGAGGCCGCCGTCCGTCTGGTCAAGGGTCTTGGCGGTCAGATTCACGGTATTTCCTTTCTGATCGAATTGACGGCACTCAACGGGCGCTCCAGGCTGAAGGGAGAAGCCGTGACGGCGCTGATCTCCTATTAAACGCGCGTACAATTCCGGTCTATGATGCCCCTGTAGCTCAGTGGATAGAGTAGCGGATTCCTAATCCGTTGGTCGCAGGTTCGAGTCCTGCCAGGGGCATTTGAATTCAGTCGATTACGACGTGCCGGGAACAGCGGTGGTGGGTTGTCTGTTCGTTGCGGACGAATTGAGAAGGATCTTCGCCTGCCGGAAAGCGAAGCCTGTCGAACCGTTTCCCTGAGACTCACGGATGTGCGAAACGGCCCGGCGGCCAACGCCGGGGAAACGCCGACACAAACGCATATAGGATAGAAATCAAGTGCGCATTACGTCTGTAAGCGCAATCCAGCCGACATCCGCCGGAAGTCCGGACGACTGGCGGACCTGGATGGGTCAGATCGCAGTCAGCGTGAAGACGGAAGACGGGCTGACGGGCTACGGCGTTGGGGGCGGAGGTGCGGCTGGCATTCACGTCATAGAAACCGAACTGCGCCGGCTGCTTCTCGGATGCGACGCCACGCGGGTCGAATCCCTCTGGGACGAAATGTATCGGACCACGCGTCCCTACGGTCGCAAGGGTATTGCGGTAATGGCGATCAGTGGCGTGGACCTGGCGTTGTGGGATCTGAGGGGAAAACGTGAAGGAAGACCGATAGCCGGGGTACTTGCAGGCAATAACGGGTCGCCACCGGAAGCGGTTCGGTGTTATATGACGGGGTTCTCGGCCGAAGAGGTGATCCGCTCCGGCGCAAAGGGGTTCCACGCACTCAAGTTTCACGCGGGGCTGAAGCCGAACCGCGATATCGCGGACGTGGCCGTTCCCATCAGACGCGTGAGGGACGCCCTCGGGCCCGATGTTCGCTTGATGGCTGACGCGGCGATGAACCTTGACGTCGACACGGCACTGCGTCTGATCGATGCATTGCAGGGCAGTAATCTGGATTGGCTCGAGGAACCCTTGCCGCCGGAGGATCTGGAGGGATACCGGAAATTGCGGGACCAGAGCCCGATTCCCATCGCCGGCGGGGAACATGAATCCACGGCGGATGCTTTCGACGTTCTGATGAGAGATCGCCTGCACGCGATCGTACAGCCGGACGCAACCTGGTGCGGCGGACTTACGGAGTTGCTGAAGATCTACAGAATGGGTGAGAACTACGGTGTTAGGGTCTGCCCGCATCGTGGCAGTGAAATCTGGGCGCTGCACGCGATCGCGTCCATAGATCCCGATCCACTGGCTGAGTCGCGCAGGCCGTGGATCGACTGGGTGAACGGGCAACCTGAAATCGCTGATGGATGTGTCACGCTCGGAGGTGTACCCGGCTTCGGGGTGAGGCTGCCGTCCCGGCCGGGCCGTGGCGGGCAAAAGGGTTGACATCAGACCTGGAATGACATACTATTTGTTCGGACGGCAGCCGTTCCTTGACAGTCCGTTGATAAAGTCGCAACGCAGTACTTCGGCCACAAGGGCCGGACGCCTGTCTGCGTGCACCGCACAGGCAGGTAGCCCGGATGGGCTCTTTCAACGGGCTGGCAGCACCGGAGGATCCTGCCTGACGGCATTCAGCCGTGTATAGTACCTCCTCGCCCCGCAGTCAGAACGTCGCGTGATGGTCTCCCCCGGATGCTCTGAGAGATCGGGAGGAGTAGGATGTCCCAAAGACCTGACGGAAATCTGGAAGACGATCGGATATTGGCAAGTCTTGTGGATCCGGTCGATGCCGAAGCGTTTTCAAATCTGATGGAACACGCCCACCAGAGGGGCATGAGCGCCGCGGATTTTATTCGCGAAGTGCCCGAGAGAACGTCGAGAAAGACGATTCGGCGGCTCTGTCTGAAGGACAGGAAGCAGACGTTGCGTGCAAGATTGTCCTCGATCGCCAGGAACCTGTGGGGTCGCCCGGCCGAGGATCCGGAGAAGACATATATTCAGTCGCTCTATTCACCCCGCGACCGGCCGCAGACGCCGGGGCGAAACGGACAGAAACCCAAACGATGATGCAAGAAAACCGACAGGCGCTGCAGGTGCACATTCACGAGTTGGAAGAACTGGTCGAGGCGATGCTTGTACACGCGCGATCCGGAAACGAGGAGGCCAGAGAACGTCTGGTTCACGTGCATCGTGAGGTGATGAACAAACGGCATCGCCTCAAAGGGCTGTACGGGCAGGATGGCTGAAGGTTGGTTAACGTCAAGCGGAATATGGCGTGCAGACTCCAGGAAGTTTCCGGGAGTTGTGCCGCGTGTTTCGCCTTTTTTTAATCCATGCACTTAATGAAATGAGAATTCTCGCGGTAGACTACGGCCGGCGCCGCGTGGGGTTGGCGGTTTCGGACGAACTGGGATTTGCGGCGAGTGGACTGCCAACCGTACGGGCGGATTCACGAAGTTCCGCCATCGATTCCGTGGCGCAGGTGGCCTCGAATGTCGGGGCGGCTGCCCTTATCGTGGGTCTGCCGCTCAATATGGATGGCAGCAGAGGGCCCATGGCGGAAGCGGCCGCATCGTTCGCCGATGCGTTGAGTTGCGCGACGGGGTTGCCGGTTCGTCTCTGGGACGAGCGGCTGACCACGGTTGCCGCGCGGCGCACGATGCGGGAGACCGGTCTCAGGGACCGGGATAAAGAGGGAACTCTGGATCGATTGGCGGCGGTCTTACTCCTGAACAGCTACTTGCAGGCGCAGGAATCGGCGGAACCCTGATGCGGACCTGGGACGACAGCGGCCTGGCGTCGAACGATTCGGATGGCGCCGGATCCCGGAAACCTTTTATGTTCGGGTCGGCGATTGTTCGTTCAATTCTGGCGCTTTTCGGAATTGGCGTTGCCGGCCTGTTGCTGGCAGTTCTTGCCCTGAACCGGCCCACGGGATCAGGCGCCAGGGATGTCGTCATTCATAAAGGGATGACGGCAATACAGATCGGAGAGTTGCTGCAACGGGAAGGCGTAATCAGAAGTCCTCGGCTTCTGGTCCTGTTTTCGTTGTTCGAAGGGACCAGCGGACGCCTCAAGGCCGGAATACACCGGTTCCCCGAAAACCTCAGCACCTGGGAGGTTCTCAAGAAACTTGCCGTTTCCAAGGATGAGTTCAGGAGTGTGACCCTCCCGGAGGGCATGACCCTCGCCCGGACTCTCTTACTCGTGGCGACAGAACTGAACCTGGACCATCAGAAGATGCGGCAGCTTGCAACCGATCCGGGTTATTGCCGCCGGTTGGGTGTCGTCGCGGAAAATCTGGAAGGTTACCTGTTTCCCGAAACCTATGAAATTCCGCTGCTCATGGATGAAGATCGGGTCATCCGGATGCTGGTTGGGCATTTCTTCACGGTTTTTGAAAGCAGGATGGAGGAACGCGCGCGTCAGATAGGCATGTCGGTTCGTGAAGTCGTTACGCTCGCCTCGATTATCGAAGGTGAAGCGCTTTTGGACAGGGAGCGCGCGACAATCTCCGCGGTGTATCACAACCGGCTCAGACTGGGGATGTTTCTTCAGGCCGATCCGACGATTCAGTACGTCATCGAGGACGGACCCCGCAGGCTGTTTTACAAGGACTACATGATTGACTCCCCCTACAATACCTATCGCCATCGCGGGCTGCCGCCTGGACCCGTGTTGAATCCGGGGGCCACGTCGCTGAGGGCGGCGCTGTACCCGGCAGACGTCGACTATCTCTATTTCGTGGCGAGGGGAGACGGATCCCACGTGTTCAGCAGAACCGCACGGGAACATGAGGAAGCGAAGCGAAAAACACGGTTGGCCAGAAGACGAAGCTGGCGGAGGTCGGGAACGCGTTGAAATCGGAAACCGGGGTCATGCAGGCAATACTGAACAGTCTGAACGAACGGCAGCAGGAGGCCGTTTGCGTTGTAGACCGGCCGGTTCTGGTGCTTGCGGGCGCCGGATCCGGCAAAACGCGCGTGCTGACCCACCGGCTTGCGTACCTGATTGAGGTTTGCGGCGTACATCCGGGCGCGATTCTGGCCATGACGTTCACAAACAAGGCTGCGGGAGAGATGAATGCCCGCGTGGAGAAGCTGCTGAACCGCGATACCAGAGGCATGTGGCTGGGGACGTTCCACTCATTGTGTGCGCGCATTTTGAGGAGGGAGTCGGTGGCCGCCGGCCTGGACTCCGATTTCTCCATTTACGACGCCGCCGACCAGCTTGCACTGTTGCGGCAGGTCATTCGAGATCAGGAAATCTCCGAACGGCAGTTTCCTCCGCGGCAGGTTCGCTCCCGGATCAGTTCCGAAAAGAGCAGGATGGTCGATCCGGTTACTTTCGCCAATCGTGCCGGCTCCTTTTACGAGCAGCAGGTCGCCAGGATCTACCGGCAATACCAATCCGCGCTGCAACAGAACAACGCTGTGGATTTCGACGACCTGCTGATGTTGACAGTGCGGGTCTTCAGCGAGGATCCGGAAGTCCTGGCGCGGTACCGGAACCGGTTCGAGCACTGCCTGATCGACGAGTACCAGGATACCAACCGGCCGCAGTACCTCTTCGCGCGTCTGCTGGCCGAAGAACACGGCCGCATCTTCGTGGTTGGCGACGACGACCAGAGCATCTACGCCTGGCGCGGCGCCGATCTGGGAAATATCCTGAATTTCGAAAGGGATTTTCCGGATGCCTGCGTCATCCGTCTCGAACAGAACTATCGGTCGTCACAGGTGATTCTCGATGCGGGAAACGCGGTGATTCGCAACAATCTCGGGCGGAAGGGGAAGGAACTCTGGACGAATCGGGATCGCGGAGAACCGATTCAGTTGTTCCGATGCTCGGATGAAGTGGACGAGGCCCAGCGGATCGCTCTTGAATTGAAGCGTCTGAGAACGCAATACAGCTACGGTCAGATCGCCGTATTGTACCGTACGAACGCTCAGTCCCGCGCGCTGGAAGACGGGCTGCGATACCGGGCGATTCCATATGTGATCGTGGGAGGCGTTCGATTCTACGAGCGCCAGGAAGTCAAGGATGTGCTCGCGTACCTGAGGCTGATTGTGAATCCCAGCGATTCGATCAGCCTCTACCGGATTGTCAATACCCCACGCCGCGGAATCGGCCAGACCTCGCTTGAAAGATTGGATTCCTTCGCAACGGGCGAGGGCATCGCACCCTATGAGGCTTTGTCTCGAGCCGACAGCGTTGACGGTCTTACCGCTCGCG
>LXNJ01001692.1_pt1 | contig 12719 bp, 12 predicted proteins | sample 809081 | NCBI WGS metagenome assembly LXNJ01 (sample SAMN04870510, study PRJNA318959) | sponge metagenome | biome: sponge; feature: marine sponge reef; material: water | host: Petrosia ficiformis | place: Greece: Milos, Mediterranean Sea | collected 2013-05-29 | depth 5-7 m
ACTTTTTCTTCCACCTGAGCAACCAAAGGGAGACTAAGGATGCTACATAGGATGGCAAATAATTGGAGCTTTTTCATTTCTTGGGTTTTGATGTTGTAAGCATACGTTATTTTAAGCTAGTCAGTTATTGTATGTTTTGTTCTTTGATTGCTTACTACATTCTAATACGTTGGATGCATTGCATGGGTTACTGTGTTAAGTCGAATTAATATTCTCTTAACCCGCACTTTCCATCACAAATCTAATTCCATAGTTCTATTTCTAGAGGTAATAATTAGTTTCGACTATTTGGTTTCTTGCAATAGATGCAAATGTTGGTCAACTTTGATTGGAAAGCTAAAAATGTACCTTCGGAATCCAAAACCTTTACATGTACGAAAAAGGAAATCCCAAATTGATCACGGCATGGGCGATGTACGACTGGGCGAATTCAGTTTATAGTCTAGTCATTTCAACCGCCGTATTTCCAATTTACTATGTTAGTGTGACGAGTAGTGAGTCCAATATGATTTCTTTTTTGGGGTCGCAATGGGAGAACACCGTTATTTACTCTTACTGTCTTTCGTTCAGCTTTTTGATTGTTGCTATCCTTTCACCCATACTTTCTGGAATTGCGGATCATACAGGGAGTAAGAAGGGATTTCTAAGAGGGTTTTGCTATTTAGGAGCTATTAGTTGTGGAATGCTCTTTTTCTTCTCTTCACCTGAGAATGTAACTGTTGGTTTAGTCTTTAGCATTCTTGCAAGCATTGGATTCTGGGGAAGTATCGTTTTTTACAATTCATTCCTGCCCGAAATTGCTTATCCGGAACAACAAGATAAGGCCAGTGCCAAGGGATTTTCTTTGGGGTATCTGGGATCATCAATTCTTTTGATATTGTGCCTGCTATTGGTCACCTTTTATGAGAACCTTGGATTGCCCGGACCCGGTATGGCCACGCGCATATCCTTTGTAATGGTTGCTAGTTGGTGGATCTTTTTTGCAGAACGAAGTTTAGCTAAACTGCCTTCCAACGTATTTAATAAAGTGCCACATGAGCGATACATATTTAAAGGATGGAAAGAGCTGGTAGAGGTGTTTAATCAGATTTGGGAAGAGTTTTCCTTAAAGCGTTTCATCATAGGTTTTTTTCTACTCTCTATTGGAGTTCAAACAACCGTATTGGTGGCTAGTCTATTTGGAGAAAAGGAGCTGCATATGGAAAGCACCCAACTCATCCTAACCATACTTATCATACAATTTGTAGGGATTTTAGGGGCTTGGCTCTTCTCAAGATTATCAGAAAAGTGGGGGAACATCCCTGCGCTCAGTCTCAGTCTCGTGGGATGGGCCACCATTTGTTTTTTGGCTTTCAGTTTACATTCTGATTCAAAAGCCATTGAATTGAAATTCTATCTGATTGCTGCCCTTGTTGGAATGGTGTTGGGCGGAACCCAATCTCTAAGCAGAAGCACCTATAGTAAATTGCTGCCTGAGACGGAGGATCATGCTTCGTTTTTTAGCTTTTATGATGTCTCTGAAAAAATAGCCATCGTGTTTGGTACATTTTTGTTCGGTTATTTAGAGAGTGTTACCGGAAGTATGAATCGTAGTATTCTCTTTTTGGCCATCTTCTTTATGGCCAGCATAATTGTACTCATTGGATTACGCAAAACGAAATCCCTTCAACCAATTGCGAAATCCAAAGAATAACGATTATTCGACCAATATGCATTGGTCCATGCGAACTTCTTCAAACAAGCTATCCCAGGAGACCAAGCGACCTTTTACAGTAACCTCTTTGCCTTGACCTAATTCAATGACTCGTTCAGCTTGACTGGGGTCAAAGGCGCAAACCACATGATCATCCAGGATGAGATATTCTGCAGTGACATCTGTAATGGTTCCTTTAATCTCTATGGTCTTGTCAAGATATTTGGCATTCGCCGATTGCTCGTCTTGAACAAATTCTTGATAGAACGTGCCGGCATCTGGAGTCAAGGCTTTTTCATTGTCAATGTCCCGATGCGGCTTATGAAACACGTAAAAATAAACACTAATGGCGGCAATTATTCCAACAACAGCCACAAGAACAATCCAAACACCTCTTTTCATTCGTAATAATTATATTGCATTCGATAGATCAAGATATGAAATACAGAAAGCTTATCCTTCAACTATTTGCCTTTACACTTATTTTCTGTGTTGGAATTAGTAGTTGTACACACGAACCAATTATTGAAGCTCCTAATGGAGGTCAACAAATCAATTCATCCAACTGCGATCCAGATACCGTTTATTTCCAGAATGACATTCTCCCAATCTTAATTAGCAGTTGCGCTTACTCTGGCTGTCATGATGCCGCCAGTAGTAAAGATGGTGTTGTTTTGGATAACTACTCCGACGTATTTACGACAGGAGAGGTAAAGCCCGGAGATCCGGATGATAGCGAGCTCTATGAAGTCATTGTAGAGAGCAATCCAAATAAAATAATGCCACCGCCCCCTAATAGCCCATTGACTGCAGATCAAATTAGTCTTATTGAAACCTGGATTCTTCAAGGGGCCATTAATAATAGCTGTTCCGATTGCGACACACTTTCTGTCACCTATAATTCTCATGTGGCTCAAATAATGAATTCAAATTGTACAGTTTGTCACGGGGATGTCAACCCAGACGCTAACCTTTCTCTCACCAGTTTTTCTTCAGTTCAGTCGGCGGTTAATACTCGTGGATTATTTGATCGAATTTCAAGACAAGCTGGGGAAATTGGGGTTATGCCAACGGGAGGCCCCATGAATGACTGCAACATTGCAACAATTGAAATATGGATAAGAGAAGGAATGCCCGAGTAAGCTTTGCAGGATTAATGGCCATAACTTCTTTGGTCTTTCTATGCCAATCCTGTTACTATGATGTAGAAGAGGATTTATATCCTGGCTCTCCATGCGATACGGTTGGCATGAGTTATAGTACAGATATTCAGCCAATCATGGATGCAAATTGCAGCGCGTGTCATTCAGGAACCAACCCTGATGCTGGGTTGGATTTGACAACATACCAAGGGGTAAAGGGATCTGTAGATAATGGTACGCTTTTAGATCGTATCAATCGGCCTTCGGGTGACCCTGGATTGATGCCTCCGGCGGGAAAGTTGAATGATTGCACAATTTTAAAAGTTCAAGCTTGGGTTGATAATGGAGCCCCTAATAATTAATACTATGAAGAAGTTACTCAGTCTTTGCCTAATCGTCTTAATTGGAAGTAGTGTCTATAGTCAGACTCGTTATATGACGCGTACGGGAAATGTGAAGTTTTTTAGTGAAACGCCGGCAGAAAACATCGATGCTGTGAACAACCAGGTTTCGAGTATCCTTGAAAAAGAAAGTGGTCGTTTGGTGTTTCAAATTCCTTTGAAAGGATTCGCATTTGAAAAGGCCCTCATGCAAGAGCATTTTAATGAAAATTATGTTGAATCAGATAAGTATCCCAAGGCAACATTTGATGGACTTATAGAAAACCTGACTGAAATTGATTTAACCAAAGCCGGAACATATGATGTGAATGTTAGTGGAACCCTGACAATGCACGGCGTATCAAAGGAAGTTTCTGAAAAAGGCAGTTTAACCGTTAATGAAGATGGATCTATAGAAGCTGATTCTAAGTTTATGCTTCGTCCTGAGGATTATGCGATTGAGATTCCTGGTATGGTGCGAGATAAGATAGCAAAGGAAGTAGAAGTGACTGTTGATTTACTATTGAAAAAAGCATCATAAACCCCATTGATGAAACCCAATCAAAACCTATTTCTAGCCGCATTTTTCCTACTTGTATCATGCTTGCCACTCATAGCACAAGATGATTTGTTTGATACACTTGAAGAGGAAGAGGTAACTGAATATGCCACGGCCACCTTTAAGGCAACACGCATCATTAATCTTCAAAGCGTTGAAGCACCTGCTCCTGGGGTACTCCAATTTGTTATTCAGCATAGATTTGGAAAAATCAGCGATGGAGCCTATGAATTTTTTGGTTTGGACAATGCGACCATCCGATTGGGATTGGATTATGGAGTTAATGAGTGGTTGAGCTTTGGAATTGCTCGTAGTTCATTTGAAAAAACCTATGAAGGAAATGTGAAGTTCAAAATACTACGTCAAAGTACTGGAAAAGTAAATATGCCCATTAGTTTGGCTTGGTTTAGTGGGATGTTCATCAACGGGTTGAAATGGTCGGAGCCCGATCGTGAGAATTACTTCACGAGTCGTATGAGCTATGCGCATCAGATCCTCGTGGCTCGGAAATTCAGTAATGACTTCTCACTTCAATTTGTGCCTTCTTTGGTGCATTACAATTTAGTAGATGTTAAAGAGCGAGATCATGATTTGGTCAGCTTCAGTATGGGTGGTCGATATAAATTGAATAATAGGCTTTCTATTAATGCAGAATATTGCTACCAATTGCCTCGATCTATTCCAGATGATTATGTGAATTCATTTTCCTTGGGTGTTGATATTGAAACAGGCGGTCATGTATTTCAACTTCATGTAACCAACTCTCAAGGAATGTTCGAACCGGCTTTCCTAACTCAGACATCAGGACAGTGGTCGCAAGGCGATATTTATTTCGGTTTCAATATCAGCCGGGTGTTTACTGTTGTCGATAAAAGGGAGAAAGAGATCGATTGGTAATCAGCCTTTATTAGGTACTTTTGTGGTCCAAATAAAAGGCAATGGAGAAACACTTTGACCTAGCTATTATTGGTGGTGGGATTATAGGCACCGCTACTTGGTATAAAATTCAAAAAAGACATCCCGAACTCCATATTGTTCTGCTTGAAAAAGAGAACATTCTTGCCGACCATCAGACTGGACATAATTCCGGGGTAATCCACTCCGGCTTATATTACACTCCCGGTTCGTTGAAGGCCAAGAATTGCATGCGCGGTCGTGAAGAGATTGTGGCATTTTCGAAGGAACATGGTATTGATCATGATGTTTGCGGGAAAGTCGTCGTTGCTACAGACGAAAGTGAATTTCCATTCATGGAGAAAATCTTTCAGAATGGAGTGGAGAATGGTTTGACCGGGATCGAATACATCAATTCGGATCAAATTAAAGAGATTGAACCTCATGTTAGAGGAATTAAAGGAATATGGGTGCCTCAGACAGGTATTATCGACTTTAGAGGAGCTACGGCTAAGATGGCCGAAGTAGCTCATCAGATTCAACCATCTTCTGAATTAATGCTGAATACCGAAGTTCAAGCTGTTGAAACCGGTGAGCCAAATATCCTTCAAACGAGCAAAGGAAGACTTAGTGCTACAAATTTAATCTTCTGTGCCGGCCTTCAAGCCGATCGGATGGCCAGAAAAGATGGAGTCGAATTGAAGGAACGTGTGGTTGGATTTCGTGGCGACTATTTCGAGTTGGAAGATCATGCCAAGCACAAGGTTAGAAATCTGATTTATCCTGTTCCTAATCCAGCTTTTCCATTTCTAGGAGTCCATTTTACTCGGATGACCAATGGCGACATTGAATGTGGACCGAGTGCGGTGTTTACATTCAAAAGGGAGGGTTACGGCAAAACAGATTTTAGCCTTCAAGATACCATTGAAGCTCTCGGCTATTCTGGTACTTGGAAGCTGTTTTTTAAGAATATGAAATTCGGAATTGATGAGCAGCGTAGAGCGTTCTCCAAAAAGTTATTCTTAAAAGGACTTCAGAGACTCATTCCAGACCTGGAATTATCGGATCTAAGACCTAGAAGAAGTGGGGTTCGTGCTCTTCTGCTTAATGAAGATGGCGATACGCGCGACGATTTTAGAATTGAGTACAAGCAGCATAGCATTCACGTGCTAAATGCTCCTTCGCCTGCCGCAACGGCAAGCCTTTCCATCGGTGATTACGTGGCTGATATGGCTGATAAACAGTTTGGCTACAAATAAACAGCTAAGGTCTTTAGCGCAAAATGATCTGAACCCTGTCAGGTCCTACGGAAACGGTGCTTACAGGGATTTCGAGTTTCTCTTCCAAGTAATGCACATAGTCCTTTAAGGTTTGCGGCAGTTCTTCCCATGTAGTCGCCCCAGTCAAATCTTCTGACCATCCTGGCAGCTCTTCATAGATGACCTCAACCTCATTCTCTTCAATGGAATAAGGCATAAAATTCAGTTTTTCGCCCTTGTAAACATAATGAGTGGCCACCTTGATGGTGTCAAAACCACTTAGTACATCGGCCTTCATCATGGAAAGCTCAGTTACTCCATTTATCGTGCAGGCGTATTTAAGCGCAGGAAGGTCAATCCATCCACAACGTCTAGGTCTTCCAGTAGTGGCACCGAATTCATGACCAAGCTTTCGGAGTTTCTCACCAGTTTCACCCAGCAATTCAGTAGGGAATGGACCGCTACCCACTCGTGTACAATAGGCTTTAAATATTCCAACCACTCGGCCAATATTTCCAGGTGCGAGTCCTAAACCCGTACAGGCACCAGCGGTTGTTGTATTCGATGAGGTCACGAAAGGATAGGTACCGAAGTCAATATCCAGTAAAGTTCCCTGGGCTCCTTCAGCCAATATTGTTTTTCCTTCTTTTAAGGCAGAATTGATATAGTGCACACTGTCAATGAATGATAACTCACGTAAGAAATCAATGGCTTCAAACCATTCTTTTTCTAGTGGTTCAAGCTCATAATCAAAGTCGTAATGACTCAGCATTTCTTCGTGCTTGTTCACCAAAGTGCGGTACCGATCTTGGAAATCTATTTGTTCTAAAGCTCCAACACGCAATCCATTTCTACCCGTCTTGTCCATATAGGTTGGTCCAATTCCCTTAAGGGTGGAACCAATTTTCTTTTTCCCTTTGGCAGCTTCAGAGGCGGCGTCCAGCAAACGGTGGGTTGGAAGAATGAGATGTGCTTTTCTTGAAACAAAAAGTTTCTTGCTCAATTCTAAATTGAACGGAATAAGAGCTTCAATTTCTTTGCGGAGAATAACGGGATCAATCACAACTCCGTTTCCAATCACATTGAGTACTCCTTCGTGGAATATTCCGGAAGGAATGGTGTGAAGGACATGCTTAATTCCATCAAATTCCAATGTGTGGCCCGCATTAGGGCCTCCTTGAAATCTAGCGATGATGTCGTACTTTTTAGTGAGAACATCAACAATTTTTCCTTTTCCCTCGTCTCCCCATTGAAGACCAAGTAAGACATCTGCTTTCATATAGTTGGCTTTACGCGCGTGTACTATTCGCCATTTTCCTCTGGCAAATTTTTAAGGGCATAAAAGTACAAAGAGTGACTCAATATCTTGACCTTAAATATGTCTTCTATTGTAGCTTTTATATGTTGGATTCTAGGATCACAGAATTCGATCACTTCCCCGGTATCGGTGCAAATGATATGATCGTGTTGTTTATCAAAAAATGAAGGCTCATACTGAGCTTGGCTGTTGCCAAATTGATGCTTTCGAACCAGGTCGCATTCCAGGAGTAGCTCAATGGTATTATAAAGTGTTGCTCTTGAAACCCGATAATTCTTCTCCTTCATTTTTACATGGAGCGATTCTATATCAAAATGCTCGGCTTGATTATAGATTTCCTTTAGGATAGTTAGTCGTTCAGGAGTCTTTCTCTGTTTGTTTTTTTCGAGATGATCTGTAAAGACCGCCTTGACTTTATCAAAATGCATGTTCTCCGTTTTCATCTCTAATTGGTTCTTTTAACTCCTTTAACACCTTCCACTTTCTTAATACGCTCAATCAAGTGTTGAAGGTGGTTTTTATCTCGTACCACCACGACTATCAAACCATCAAAGATATCATCAGAACTATTAATATTAATAGCTTTAATATTGATCTTCATACTGGCAGAAATGATACGAGTAATATCATTTGCCATACCCGATCGGTCGATGCCTTCGATTCGTATTGAAGTCGCGAAATCTCGACCTTCTGCAGTCACCCATTTTGCTTTTAAAATCCGGTATGCATAATTGGATTGAAGTCGGATGGCATTTGGACAATCAACCTTGTGAACTTTGATTCCTTCATTAATAGTTAGAAAACCAAACACATTATCTCCTGGGATGGGGCCACAACATTTCGAAAGTTTATAGTCCAGTTTTTCTTCTCCATCACCAAAAACCAGAATGCGCCCACTTCCATCTTTGGTTGGGCTCACTTCACCTTTTACCGAAGTTCTACGGTTAAAACGATTCCTGAAGTAGCTATAAATTCCACCACTACGTTCACTGGCGTAGGCCTTAATCCGTTTGTTATCTAAACTTCCAACACCTACTTCATAGAAAAGGTCTTGGCTTGTTTTCAGTTCAAAGAATCGGACCATTTCATTAATGGTCTTATCCGTAAAGGGAATTTTGATGTGTTTAAGCTTTCGCTCAAGGATTTCTTTCCCTTCACTTGCGATCTTTTTGCGTTCATCTTTGAGTGAGCTCTTAATCTTACTCCGAGCCTTGGCCGTAATCACAAAATTCAACCAATCTTCTTTTGGTCGCTGTTTTTGTGAAGTCAAGATTTCAACTTGATCTCCTGAATTCAGAATATAACTCAAGGGAACGAGACGGCCATTTACTTTAGCTCCCAAACAACGGGCGCCAACTTCGGAATGGATTTCAAAGGCAAAATCCAAGGCCGATGCATTGGAGGGTAGTGTTTTCAAATCGCCTTTAGGTGTAAAAACGAAGATCTCATCGCTAAAAAGATTGAGCTTGATGTCGTCAATGAAATCAACCGCATTTGCATCCGGATTTTCAAGCAATTCTCTAATCTGAGAAATCCACTCTTCCAATCGACTTTCCTTTCCGGGCTCTTCCGTTTTATATTTCCAATGTGCCGCATAACCAACCTCAGCAATCTCGTCCATGCGATTGGTTCGAATTTGAACCTCCACCCAATGACCGCCAGGGCCCATTACAGTAGTGTGCAGGGATTCGTAACCATTTGCTCTTGGTGTACTAATCCAATCTCTTAACCGATCTGGATTTGGACGATAATAATCCGTAATGATGGAGTAGACTTTCCAGCAATCGGCTTTTTCGTTTTCTGTTTTGCTATCTATGATAATACGGATGGCAAATTTGTCGTAGATCTCATCAAAACTAACACCTTGGCGTATGAGCTTTTTACGGATGGAATAGATGGACTTGGGACGCCCTTTTACCGTAAAATTAAAACCTTCGCTTTTAAGGACTTTTTTAACAGGGGTTGTAAAATGCTGAATGTATTTGTAACGTTCGTTTTCCGTTTCCTTCAGCTTTTGAACGATATCTGAATACACTTCCGGTTCGGTATATTTCAATCCCAAATCCTCAAGCTCAGTTTTAATGGCATACAGCCCCAATCGGTGGGCAAGCGGCGAATAGATATAAAGCGTTTCAGACGCAATTTTACGCTGCTTATGCTCGGGCATGGATTCCAGCGTACGCATATTGTGGGTTCTATCTGCAAGCTTGATCAGTATCACACGCACATCATCAGAAAGGGTCAAGAGCATTTTCCTGAAGTTCTCCGCTTGAAGGGAAACGTTTTGATCAAATACACCAGAGATTTTAGTTAGGCCATCAATAATGAGGGCTACCTTCTCGCCGAACATACGTTCAATATCTTCGAGGGTGTAATCGCTGTCTTCCACTACATCATGTAGGAGTGCACATACGATGCTCGTGCTACCTAAACCAATTTCTTTGGCTACAATTTGGGCAACAGCAATAGGATGATAGATGTAGGGTTCTCCTGATTTACGACGCACGTCTTTATGCGCATCCATTGCAAAGTTGAATGCTCTGCGAATTTCTTTTTTCTCTGCAGAACTAAGGGATTCTTTCGACGACCTTAGGAGGGCTCGATACTTATTTAAAATCTCTTTTTTCTCCTTTTCCTGGTCGATTTGCATAGAGGACTAAAATAGAAAATACTACCTAAGGCAGCTTATTTTGCAGGCAAAACCTTTGAGCTAGCTTCGCCAAATCCGATGCGATAATTCTCGTTTTCGCAATAGGCCTTCATGCTTACCGTATCTCCATCATTTATGAAGATACGCTCACTGCCATCATTGAGTTTAATTGGGTTTTTTCCTGCCCAGCTCAATTCCAACATACTTCCATAACTATCTGGAGTTGGTCCACTAATGGTCCCAGATGCCATCATGTCGCCGGCGTTGATGTTGCATCCGTTCACGCTGTGATGCGCCAGTTGCTGTGACATATTCCAGTAAAGGTGTTTGTAATTGGAACGGCAAATCTGTGTAGCTTCTTTTTTTTCAGGCTGCAGGTGAACTTCCAGCTCTATGTCAAAGGATTTCTTACCCTCATATTTTAAATAAGGAAGTACCTCAGGATCCTGAACGGGACCTTGAACTCTGAAGGGGTCCAATGCATCCATGGTTACAATCCAAGGTGAAATCGTTGATGCAAAATTCTTGGCTAAAAAAGGTCCAAGAGGGACATACTCCCACTTTTGAATATCTCTAGCACTCCAGTCATTGAAAACGACCATACCAAAAATATAGTCCTCCGCATCATTGGTTTCGATGGATTCACCAATGGCTGGACCCTGCCCGGTGATGAATGCCATTTCCAACTCGAAATCCAGTCGCTTGGTGGGGCCAAATACGGGCACATCATGATTTGGAGGAAGAGTTTGTCCTTTAGGTCGAACAATAGGTTCGCCACTCACCATAATGGATGAAGCGCGTCCGTGGTATCCAACAGGGATATGAAGCCAATTTGGTAGAAGGGCATTGTTCGGATCGCGGAACATGGTTCCAACGTTGGTTGCATGCTCTCTGCTAGAATAGAAGTCTGTATAGTCGCCTACTTGAACAGGCATAATCATTTCAACTTCATGAATAGGGAAAAACACTTCCTTATGTGAGGATTCATTTTCCTTAAGGCTATTGTCCGATCCAGATAAAAGCTGAGAAAGCCTATTTCTGAGCGAGCGATGTGATTTCCTTCCGAGAAGTATAAGGTCATTCAGGCCTTCAGAAAGAAACACATCTGTGGATATCCCCAATTCTTTAAAATACCCAAGCTGACAGAGTGCAGAAAGATCGATAACCTGATCTCCAATTCGACTAACGGCTGTTGTGGAACCATCACTCTTTTTAGCCATCCCGAAAGGAATGTTTTGAATTGGAAAATCAGAATTTTCTGGCACCTCTAGCCAAGTGGTCAAGCTCGGATTATTTGCTTCAATCATGAATGAATGATTTAATTTTTGAAGAGTGCAAAGGTAGTGATTATTGGTTCGATTTTCTTTGATCTATCGGATTTGATGTAGGTGATTTGGGACTGCTCAATTCGTTTATATTTGTTTTCAAATAAAATGAGAATGGCCAAAGTATTTGATCTTATAGAAAAGGAAAGAATCAGGCAAACAATAGGTTTGGAGCTTATTGCCTCGGAGAACTATGTTAGTGATGAAGTGATGGCTGCGGCGGGTTCAGTGCTTACGAATAAATATGCCGAAGGCTTTCCTGGCAGAAGATATTACGGAGGGTGCGAAGTTGTTGATGAGGTAGAGAATTTAGCCATTGATCGAGTAAAGGAATTGTTCGGTGCAGAGTGGGCCAATGTTCAACCTCATTCGGGATCGCAGGCAAATGCGGCCGTTTATTTAGCCTGTCTAAAGCCAGGAGATAAAATATTGGGATTTGATTTATCCCATGGAGGTCATTTGACCCATGGAAGTCCCGTTAATTTTTCGGGTAAGCTGTACAACACATCTTTTTACGGTGTGGAGAAGGAGAGTGGTCGGATTGATTTTGAGGCCATAAAAGAGACGGCCAGAAAAGAAAAGCCCAAGCTAATTATTGCAGGGGCGTCTGCTTATTCTAGGGATTGGGATTATAAGAGCATGCGTGAAGCGGCCGATGAAGTTGGTGCGATATTAATGGCGGATATCAGCCATCCAGCTGGTTTAATTGCAACGGGGCTGCTTAACGATCCAATGGAGTACTGCCATATAGTTACCACAACGACACATAAGACACTTAGAGGTCCTAGAGGAGGACTAATCATGATCGGAAAGAACTTTGACAATCCTTGGGGATTCGCTACTAAAAAAGGAACCATCAGAAAAATGAGTTCACTTTTGGATAGTGCTGTTTTTCCCGGGAATCAAGGAGGGCCACTAGAACATATTATTGCGGCCAAGGCTGTGGCTTTTGGAGAAGCATTAGGCGATTCTTACAAAGCTTATATGGAGCGGGTAAAAGCCAATGCGTCGGCAATGGCAACCGAATTTGTAGCAAGAGGTTACCACGTAATATCTGATGGTACAGACAATCATTGCTTCTTGATGGATTTAAGAAATAAGGGGGTAACAGGAAAAGATGTGGAGAATGCCTTAGTAAAGAGTCACATTACGGTGAATAAGAATATGGTTCCTTTTGATGATCGGTCACCATTTGTGACCTCTGGGATTCGTGTTGGCTCAGCGGCGATCACGACTCGAGGAATGCAGGAGTCGGACATGAAGTGGGTTGTGGATATGATTGATCGTTCCATTCAATATAATGAAGACGATTCGGCCCTTTCAAATGTTGCGAAAGAAGTTGAGGAAAAAATGTCAAGCTTCCCATTATTTAAAGCTTAGAGCTATGCTTATAGTATAAAAAGAAGCCGTCTCAATACTGGGGCTGTTTTTTTTGTATTTAAGTATCTGATTGCTTGCTGTTTAGTTTGTTTATGATTATCTTTAAGTACTGATATTCA
>LXNJ01001693.1_pt1 | contig 12712 bp, 8 predicted proteins | sample 809081 | NCBI WGS metagenome assembly LXNJ01 (sample SAMN04870510, study PRJNA318959) | sponge metagenome | biome: sponge; feature: marine sponge reef; material: water | host: Petrosia ficiformis | place: Greece: Milos, Mediterranean Sea | collected 2013-05-29 | depth 5-7 m
AGATGGGTCAGTGCGATGCGGCCGCGTCGCGGGATCCGGTTGGCGCACAGCCGGTCGAGCATCGCCCGCGCATCGGGGCCGGTGACGTCGTACTTGGCGAATCCGGAGAGATCGAGGATGCCGACCCGCTCACGCACGGCCAGGCATTCTTCGCGCACAAGCTCGAAGACGTTGCTGTGGCGAAAGCTGTACTGCTCCTCGCGGCCGTCCGTCGAGAACCACTTGGGCCGTTCCCAGCCGAAGGCCTCGGTGTACACGCAGCCCTGCGCCTTGAGCTTGTCGTACAAGGGGCTGGTCCGGCACCGACGCGCCGCGGGCAGTTCCTCCCCGGGAAAGGGCGTGGCGTAGGTTCTGGCGTAGTCCTGGCGACCCCGGGCACCCGTGTAGCCGGCGTCGGCGAACACGCCGAAGCGCCGCGGGTCGAAGCCGGTCATGTTGATCTCGGAGTCGCCGTGGAGCATCCATTGCGCCAGGTACTTGCCGCTGCCGGCGCCCTGGGCGATGCCGAAGGACGAACCGCAGCAGAGCCAGAAGTTCTTGAGCCCGGCCACGGGGCCGAGTAGGGGCATGCCGTCGGGGCTGTGGGAGATGGCCCCGTTGACGATGCGCCGGATGCCGGCGGGTTCGAAGATCGGCATGCGCGCCATCGCGCGGCCGAGCCATGGCATCAGGCGCTCGAGATCGTCGGAAAACAGTTCGCTGTCGGAATCCCACGGCGGCAGTCCGCTCGGCGGCCAGGCTTCGGCGAGCTCTCCGCCCTCGTAGATGCCGATCAGCCCCGACTTCTGCTCCTGGCGCAGATAGGCCGAGGCGTAGGGGTCGCGGGTGACCGGGAGTTCTTCGCTTCTCTCCTCGAGTTCCGGCACCGGTCCGGAAACCATGTAGTGGTGCTGGATGTTGCAGATGGGAAGGTCCGCCCCGACCATCTGCGCCACCTGGCGGGCGTAGCAGCCGGCCGCGTTGACCACGGTCTCGGCAACGACGCGGCCCTGTTCCGTGACCAGTTCCCATTCGCCGCTCGGCAGCGCGTTGATGCCCGTCACTCTGTTGTGGCGCACGATCCTGGCGCCCAGGTCGCGCGCACCCCTGGCCATCGCGTTGCAGAGCCCGGACGGGTCGGCGTGCCCGTCGTTGCGGGTCCAGGCGCCAGCCAGCACGCCTTCGGTGGAGACGAACGGATTGAGCTTGGCGATCTTCTCGGCGTCGACGATCTCCATGTGGTAGCCGACGTTGGCGGCGATTCCCCGCAGGTAGCGGAACCAGTCCAGATCGCTCTCGGTGAGGGCGAAGCGCACGCTGCCGCAGCCGTGCCAACCGACCGCTTGACCGGTCAATTGTTCAAGCTCTTGGTACAGCGAGACGCTGTATTCGTGGATCTTGGCGAGGTTGTAGTTGCCGACCAGGTTCGGGCATTGACCGGCGGCGTGCCAGGTGGAGCCCGACGTCAGCTCGCCTTTTTCGATCAAGAGGACGTCGTCGCACCCCTCGGCCGCCAGGTGGTACAGCAGGCCAACGCCCATGATGCCGCCGCCGACAATGACGATGCGAGCCTGGTTGTCCATAGCGGTAATCCTTGTCGGGGATGGCCACGGGCGATTCTCACGGCAATCGGGGTGACTGGCAACAAGCGAAATGTGGCTACGAGGACTGTCCGAAGTGCCGCGATCCGGGCGGCCGGTCAAGGTCGCGTTTGGCCATATGGCATGTCGCAAAACCGCTCGCCACTAATGGCCGCCTACCTCTATACTCCCGCGCGGTTCGACCGGTTTTCCGGCCCGACTACCGAGCTTTCGCACCAGGAATCTGGTGATTGGAGGCAGTTGCATGAGTGACGGCAAAGGTGTGGCCGGAGAGCAAGACGACGATCTCGTCCTCTCCGAACTCGACGATCAGGAACTGGTCGAGCAGATGCATGACGATCTGTACGACGGCCTGAAGGACGAGATCGTCGAGGGCACGGAGATTCTGCTCGAGAGGGGCTGGCCTGCCGACAAGGTCCTGAACGACGCCCTGGTCGGCGGCATGCAGATCGTCGGCATCGACTTCCGCGACGGCATCCTGTTCGTGCCCGAGGTGCTGCTGGCCGCCAACGCCATGAAGGGGGGCATGGCCGTGCTGCGGCCGTTGCTCGCGGAGACGGGCGCCAAGCCGGTTGGCAAGATGGTGATCGGCACCGTCAAGGGCGACATCCACGACATCGGCAAGAACCTTGTCGGCATGATGATGGAAGGCGCCGGGTTCGAAGTCGTCGACATCGGCGTCAACAACAGCGTCGAGGAGTTCATGGCGGCGCTCAACGAGCACAAGCCGGACATTCTCGGCATGTCGGCCCTGCTGACCACCACCATGCCGTACATGAAGGTGGTCATCGACGAGCTGGTGGCCCAATCGATCCGCGACGACTACATCGTGCTGGTCGGCGGCGCGCCACTGAACGAGGAATTCGGTGAAGCCGTGGGCGCGGACGCCTACTGCCGGGATGCCGCCACCGCGGTGGAGACCGCGGCGGACCTGATGCGCAAGAGGCACAACTACCCATGAGCCGGGCAGCGATTTGGCAGCCCGCGCCGCCGCGGAGCGAGTCCGTGCTGGTGATCGCTTGCGGCGCGCTTGGCCGGGAGCTGCACGCGCTTCGGCGGGCCAACGGCTGGGACCACCTGCGCATCCGTTGCCTGGATCCGGCCCTGCACCTTCGTCCGGCCCAAATCGCGCCCCGGCTACGCGCCGAACTCGAGCGCGTGCGGGGGGAGTACGACCGCATCTTCATCGGCTACGCCGACTGCGGCAGCTACGGCGGGATCGACCGCGTGCTCGCCGACTTTCCCGGCGTGGAGCGCCTGCCGGGGCTGCATTGCTACGATGTCTTCGCTGGCGCCGAGCGCATCGAACGTCTGGCCGAGGGCGAGCCGGGCACGTTCTACCTGACCGACTTCCTGGTGCGGTTCTTCGATCGCCTCGTCGTGCAGGCGCTCGACCTCGACGGGCACCCGGAATTGCTGGATGCCTTTTTCGGCAACTACCGGCGCCTGATCTACCTGTCGCAGACCCGCGACCCCGAGCTTCTGGCCAAGGCCAGGGCGGCCGCAACGCGGCTCGGCCTGGCGTTCGCCCACGTTCATACCGGCTACGGCGCCTTGGACGCCCGCGTCGGCCTGATCGCCGCGGCCTGACGCGTGGACGCCCTCTTGGTTCGGTGGCGCGACATTCCGTCGCAGATCATCGTCAAGCAGGGCAGAAGGCGCGCCAAGGTGTTGTTGAGCCCGCGCTTCCAGAGTGCCATCGACCGTGCCGCCATGCGGGCGAAGAAGCACGTCGCCGATGCCTACATCAGCGAATGGGAGCGCGAGGCGATCCCACTGCCGCCGGCCGAAGGGGCGACGGAGCTGCAGGCACTCGCCGACCGGCTGGCGGAGGGGATCGAGGCGGGGTATTCGGACACACGCTTGCTGGCACTCATCCGCAATCACGGCTTGCAGGAGGGTTGAGGCCCATGCGACTCGACGACAATCCCGCCCGCCATCGCTACTCGGCGCCCAAGCCGTGACGGACACGGTTGTCGCGTCCGCCGGCCGGGAGGTGGTGATCGGTTTCGAGCGGCCCTTCGTGGTCATCGGCGAGCGCATCAACCCCACCGGACGCAAGATCCTGGCCGCGGAGATGAAGGCGGGCGACTACCATCGCGTGGTCGACGACGCCCTCGCGCAGGTTGCCGCGGGGGCCCACATGCTCGACGTCAACGCCGGCATCCCGCTGGCGGACGAACCGGCCATCCTCGCCGAAGCCGTCAAGTTGGTGCAGTCGGTGACCGACGTGCCGCTGTCCATCGACTCCTCCATCGTCGCCGCGCTGGAATCGGGCCTCTCGGTCTACCGCGGCAAGGCGCTCGTCAACTCGGTCACCGGCGAAGAGGACCGGCTGGAGTCGGTACTGCCCCTCGTTGCCCGGCACGGCGCTGCGGTGGTGGCCATTTCCAACGACGAGACCGGGATCTCCGAGGATCCGGACGTGCGCTTCGCGGTGGCCCGGAAGATCGTCGAACGGGCGCAGGACCACGGCATTCCCGTCAGCGATGTGGTGGTCGATCCGTTGGTGATGCCGATCGGCGCGATCAACTCCGCGGGTCAGCAGGTCATGCGCCTGGTTCGTCGCTTGCGCGCCGAGTTGAAGGTCAACACCACGTGCGGGGCGTCCAACGTGAGTTTCGGGCTGCCCAACCGCAACGGGATCAACGGCGCCTTTCTCACCATGGCGATCGGCGCCGGCTTGACGTCCGCCATCACCAACCCGCTGCACGACACGGTGATGCAAGCGGTCGCCGGCGCCGACGTCATGATGGGCAACGATCCCGATTGCGTGCGCTGGATCGGCAAGTTCCGCGAAGCCGGCGCGTCCGCGGCAAGCCGGCGGGACCGCCCGCGGCGTCGCCGCCGCGGTTGAACGGTAAGGCCCCGGGGCCTGCCATGGAACGTCAAGCCGAACGCCGGGCCCGCGTGGTCTTCACCCCGTCCGGTCGCCGGGGTGAGTTTCCGCACGGCACGCCGGTGCTGGACGCGGCGTGGGAACTCGGCGTTGACATCGCCTCCATCTGCGGTGGCCGGGGGCTCTGCGGGCGTTGCCGGGTCGTTTGCAGCGCTGGCAACTTCCCCAAGCACGGCATTGTTTCCGCGCCGGAGCACCTGTCGCCCGCCGGTGCCGTCGAGGACCGCTTCGGGGAGCGAAACCGTACCCTCGCCGCCAGCCACCGGCTGAGCTGTCAAGCCACTATTCAAGGCGATCTCTTGATCGACGTGCCGCCGGAGAGCCAGGTGCACCGCCAGGTGGTGCGCAAGGATGCCGACTCGCGGCCGATCCGCCTCGATCCGGTGGTTCGCCTCTACCTGGTGGACGTGGCGCCTGCGGGGCTCGGGTCGGGTAGCGACCTGACGCGTCTGCTCGACGCCCTGCAGTCGCAGTGGGACCTGCGCCCCGTGTTCCCGGCGAAACTGCTGCCGGGTCTCCAAGGCGTGTTGCGCGCCGGCGATTGGTCGGTGACGGTCGCGGTGCATCAGGATGCGGAGGTCCTCGCTGTCTGGCCAGGTTTCAAGGAGTTCGTCTACGGCGTGGCGATCGACGTCGGGTCGACCACCATCGCCGCCCATCTGTGCGACCTCGGCAGCGGCGACGTGCTCTGTTCGAACGGCATGATGAATCCTCAGATCCGCTTCGGCGAGGACCTGATGAGCCGGGTCTCCTACGTCATGATGCACCCGGAGGGAAGCGCCGAGATGACCCGGGCGGTGCGCCGCGCGGTCAACGAACTCGTCGCCGGTACTGCGGCGGACGCGGGCGTCGACCTTGAGGACATCGTGAGCCTCACGTTCGTGTGCAATCCGATCATGCACCACCTGCTGCTCGGCATCAGCCCGGTGGAACTTGGCGGTGCGCCCTTTGCGCTGGCGGCGGAGGAGTCCGTCCACTTGCCGGCCCGGGACTTGGACGTTGAGGTCAATCCGGGTGCCGTCGCCTACGCGCTGCCCTGCATCGCGGGTCATGTCGGTGCCGACACCGCCGGCGTGGTGCTGTGCGAGCAGCCCCATGCCAGCGATGCGGTAAGCCTCCTGGTGGACATCGGCACCAACGCCGAAATCGTGCTCGGCAACGACGCGCGGCTGCTGGCCTGCTCCAGTCCGACTGGACCGGCCTTTGAGGGCGCGCAGGTGAGCGCCGGTCAGCGTGCGGCACCCGGTGCCATCGAACGGGTGCGGATCGACCCGGACACCCTGGATACGCGGATACGCGTGATCGGCTCGGATCTCTGGTCCGACGAGGCGGGATTCGGCGACGCGCTGCCAGCGCAGGGCGTCACCGGCATTTGCGGCTCCGGCATCATCGAGGCCGTGGTCGAGATGTGGCTGGCGGGCATCCTCACCAGCGACGGGGTCATCGACGGGGCGCTCGCCACCCGCACGCCGCGCCTGGTTCGCGAAGGCCGCACCTACTCCTTCGCCATCCATGGCGATCAGGTGACCGTCACCCAGACCGACGTGCGTCAGATTCAACTCGCCAAGGCGGCGCTGTATGCCGGCATCCGGTTGTTGATGGACCGGCTCGAAGTGACCGCGGTGGACCGGATACGACTGGCGGGGGCGTTCGGCAGCCACATCGACGTGCGTTACGCCATGGCCCTCGGCATGATTCCGGACTGCCCGCTCGATGCCGTCTCCGCGGTCGGCAACGCGGCCGGCCACGGTGGACGAATCGCGCTCCTGAACCAGGCCTCCCGACGCGAGATCGAGACGGTGGTCAAGAGCGTGGAGAAAGTGGAGACGGCCATCGAGCCGAAGTTCCAGGCGTACTTCGTCGATGCCATGGCGATCCCGCACGGTGCAGACGCATTGGCCCGTTTGGCCGACCTTTTCCCCGACCGGGCCATGAGCCCCGCAGCGGTCGTCTCAGGCCGGCCAAAGCGGTCGCAGGGCAGACGCTCGAGGCGGACGATGTCGCCCCCACGACCACCGGATTCAAGCTAAGCTGGGCAAGCTACGCGCTAGCGGGGCTCCGCCCCAGCAAGATGCGCGGACGGCCAGCGGGTAAGAGAAGTGCAACTTGACCGTAAGGCTAAACCGCGGTCACGCAAACTAGGGAGGAACTGCCATGGCTCGACGATCAGGCGGTAGACGAGCGCGCAAGGCCGAGCGCGCCGCGCCCTTGGCGGAAGCGGTCAAGCCCGTTCGGCCGGGTCAGACCGGCGGCCGATTCCAGCCCCTGTCCGCCGACGGCGTTCTTGCCATCGCGGACAACGCCTTCAGGATCTTGGACCAGGTCGGTTTTGCCGATGCCACGCCCCATTGCATCGAGACCTGTACGGCGGCCGGCGCCGTGCTCGGCGACGACGGGCGCCTGCGCATGCCGCGAAGCCTGGTCGAACGAACGTTGCAGCAAGCCCGCCGGAACCTGGTGCTGCACGGGCAGGACCCCCGTTGGGACCTGGATTTGAGTGGCACGCGGGTGCACTTCTCCACCGCTGGAGCCGCGGTCATGGTCGCCGACTCGGAGAACGGGCTCTACCGGGACTCACAGGCGCAGGACCTGTACGACATGGCGCGGATCGTCGACACCTGCGAGCACATTCATATGTTCCAACGCACCTGCGTGCCCCGGGACATCGCCGACAACTACGCGTTGGACATCAATACGCTGTACTGCTCGGTGATGGGGACAGCCAAGCACGTCGGTTCGAGTTGGACGGTGTACCAGCACCTCGAGAAGAGCTTCGAGATGCTGCACATGATCGCCGGCGGCGAGGCCGAGTGGCGGGCGCGCCCCTTCGTGAGCCAGTCCAACTGCTTCGTGGTGCCGCCGCTCAAGTTCGCGACCGATGCCCTCGAGTGCCTGCGGGTGGCGGTGCAGGGCGGCATGCCCGTCTTGCTGTTGTCCGCAGCCCAGGCCGGCGCGACGGCGCCGGCCTACCTGGCCGGGACGGTCTCCCAAGCCTGGGCGGAGTGCCTGGGCGGGCTGGTCTACGTGAACGCGATCGAGCCCGGCGCGCCGGCGATTCTCGGCGCCTGGCCCTTCGTCTCGGACCTGCGTACCGGGGCTATGAGCGGCGGCTCGCCGGAGCAGGGCCTGCTATCCGCTGCCTGCGCCCAGGTCGGCAACCACTTCGACCTGCCTTTCGGCACCGCGTGCGGCATGAGCGACGCCAAGTTCCCCGACTTTCAGGCGGGTGCCGAACGCGCGGCGACGGTGCTCTCGGCGGCCCTGTCCGGGGCGAACATCGTCTATGAATCCGCCGGCATGTACGCGAGCCTCTTGAGCGCGTGCCCGGAAAGCCTGTTACTGGACAACGACGTCTTAGGCACGGTCGGGCGCGCTGTCCGCGGCATCGAAGTCAACGCCGATACGCTGAGCTTCGCTGAGGTCGAACGAATCTGCACCAGCGGGGAAGGTCATTACCTGGGCTCCGGCAATACGTTGCAGGTGATGCAAAGCGAGTACATCTACCCGGACTACAGCGACCGCACCAGTCCGACGGTCTGGGAGGAACTCGGCAAACCCGTTCTGCTGGACCTCGCCATCGAGAAGACACGGGAACTTCTCGCAGGGCATGTGCCGCGTCATGTCCCCGATGAAGTCGACGCAAGACTGCGGGCCGAGTTCCCGATCTTCCTCTCCCGGGATGCGATGGGGCGGTGAACTTGCGATCGGTAGCTCGATTGGCTAGCAAGCTGCGGATGCAGGCCGGGAGGCCCGCGCAGCGCACGCTTAGACGTGCTTGGTCGTAGCTCTGTCGGGGGATTTCGACTACTCTAACGGGTTCATGTCCCACTTCCCCCAACGCGCCGCCCGCGGCGTTCTGATCACCGTTTTGTCTGTATCCGGTGGGGCTGCCGGCGCCTCCGGCGCGGTGGTCTTCGGCAGCTGGATCACGCCCCACTACGCCGACGCGGCTTGTGAAAGGGTCAGTGCCGGCCTCGGGATCGCGTGCTCGGTCGTCGCCGTGACCATCGATGGCGGCCGCTACCATCGGGCCGTTTCGGCGCAGATGGCGGAGTCGGCGGCGCGCGCGCTCGGCGCCCGTGCTCGCGCGAGTGGGTTCTCGGCTTGGTACTTGGCGTCGCAACCGGCCCGGGCGATGGAGCCCGAGCCCCGTGGAGGTGTCGTGCAACCGGTGCCCGCGGCCGAGCCCGAGCCGCCGCGAACCGCCGCCGCGGCGCAGTCGCCGGCCGTCGCCCCATCGATTGCGGAGGACCCGGGCGATTGGCGCTTGCGTCTTCGGGGCGGTGGCGACGAGGGCGGTGCGATCGATGTGCCCTACGTCGCCGATGCGGTGATCCACCTCGACGGTCAGGTCGAAGAGCCGGCATGGCGCGGTGTTGCCGGCTTCGACAACATGCGCGTGACGGATCCGGACACGCTCGCCGATGCGACCTATGCCACCGTCACTCGCTTCTTCTACACCGACCGCGGCCTCTATGTCGCCGCGGCCATGGAACAGCCGCCGGATACCTTGGTTTCCCGTCTCTCCGCCCGCGACCAGTACATCAACCGCGACCAGTTCGGCGTCGCCTTGGACTCGAGCGGCAACGGCCTCTACGGGTACTGGTTCTCCGTCAACCTCGGCGGGTCCGTGCAGGACGGCAAGGTGCTGCCCGAATACACGCTCACCGAACAGTGGGACGGGCCGTGGGAGGCGGCGACGGCACAGACGGCAACGGGCTGGAGCGCGGAGATGTTCCTGCCCTGGTCGATGATGGCCATGCCGCCGGGGAACGGCGAGAGAACGATGGGCGTTTGGGTGAAGCGCCAGGTTGCCCACCTGGACGAGACCTGGAGTTGGCCCGCGCTCCCGCGCACGGGCGGGCGGTTCATCTCGGCGCTGCAGCCGGTCAACGTGCCGGGCGTCGAACCCAAGCAACAGTACGGCGTGTTCCCCTACGTCTCGGGGACCGTCGACAACATGGCCGACGACGAACGCGGACGCGCCGGCGTGGACTTCTCGTACCGCCCGTCGCCCAACCTCCAGCTCACAGCGACGCTGAATCCGGACTTCGGTGCCGTCGAGTCGGACGACGTGGTGGTGAATCTGACGGCGTTCGAGACGTTCTTCCCCGAGAAACGCCAGTTCTTCCTCGAGGGCAACGAGGTCTTCTTCACCTCGCCGCGTGCGGACGTCAACCGCTACCGCGGCCCGCAGGGCACCGGCGCCCGGGCGACGCCGCGTACATTCACGCCGGAACCGACCACGCTCATCAACACCCGGCGCATCGGCGGTGCTGCCCGACAACTGGTCAACGACGTGCCGGACGACATCGAGATCGCGGACGTCGAGAAGAGCAAGCCGACCGATCTGCTCGGTGCGGCCAAGCTGGTCGGCCAGGCGGGGGGGCTGCGCTTCGGCGTGCTCGGTGCCATGGAGGACGACGTCGTGCTGCGCGGTACCGACGCTGCCGGCGACGATATCGAATGGACGGGTGAAGGCCGCGATTTCGGCGTTGTACGCCTGCTCTACGAGCAGGCCGGCGCGGGCTGGCGCCGGTCGCTCGGCTACATGGGCACGTTGGTGGACCTGCCGGGCGAGCGGGACCCGGCCGTGGTACACGGCATCGATGCGCACGCCTTGGCCGCGGGAGGTGCGTTCCAGTGGGACGGCCAGTACGTGTACAGCGATGCGCCGCCCAACGATACCGATCCGGGGGCCGTCACGGGCCAGGGCATCTACAACGACTTCAGCTTCTTCCAGCGCCGCGGGCTGATTCACCAGGGCGCGCTCGACTACATCGACCGCAACCTGTCGATGTCGGCGCTGGGTTTCATGGGACGCAACGACGTCGTCGTCGGTCGCTACGGCCTCGTTCGCTTTCAGAACCTCGAACGGTTTCGGCAACTGCGCAACTCGTTCTTCTTGAACTTCCAGGCCAGTACCGAGGGCTTTGCCAACCGGGTCGGCATCTTCTCGAGCCACACGCTGATGCTCAACAACAGCTCCGAGGTGAAGGCGTACGTCAACTACTTCCCGTCGCGCTGGGACGACCTGTCGAGCCGGGGCAACGGCATGTTCAAGGTCAAGGGCCGGCTGTTCACGCAGATCGGTTTCGGTACCGACACCGCCAAGCCGTTCTCGTGGAGCGGCACCATCACCCGCGACGAGGAGGAGCTTGGCGGCGAGTCTTTCGGCTCCGACTTCGGCATCACCTACAAGCCGACCGACCGGCTGTCGCTCGACTTCGACCTCCGCTACATGCAGCGCGATGGTTGGCTGCTGCACACCGGTGATCGCAACTTCGCGACCTTCTCCGCAACCGACCTGCAGCCGGTCGTGAAGGCCGATTTCTTCTTCAACGCCCGACACCAGATGCGCGTAACCCTTCAGTGGGCCGGCATCGATGCACAGGACCTGACCTACCTGCGCGTCCCCATGAGCGAAGGGTGGCTCACGCCGCGCGACGAGGAGCCCGAAGACGGCGACGAGGACTTCACCATCTCGCGCCTGACCGGACAGTTCCGCTACCGCTGGGAAATCGGCCCGCTGTCGGACCTGTTCGTCGTCTACACGCGGGGATCCAACCTGGTACGGGGTTCGGGCTACGAGTACGAAGAGCTGTTCCTCGATGCGCTGCGCGAGCCCATCGTCGACTACTTCATCGTCAAGCTCCGCTACCGGTTCGGGTCCTAACCCAGGTGCCGCTCGGAATCGCGATGCGGCGCCTGCTGACGATCCCGATGCTCTGGCTCGCCGCGGGGTGCTACACCGGTGAAGGCTCCGGCGAGGTCGCGCTGAAGACTTACGACGTCGCGGCGTTCTCCGGCATTGCGCTCAGCAGCGACGGCACGGTGACCGTGCTGCCGGGCGACTTCGCCGTGACAGCCTCGGCCGAGGACAATGTCCTGCCGACGCTAAAGGTCCAGACGCGGGACGACACGCTCGTCGTCTGGCGAGACGTCGACTGGATCGACGGCATTCGACCGACCTTGCCGATCCGCTTCACCGTGACGGTCCCGCAACTCGCGAACGTGGCGGTGTCCGGCAGCGGTCGCGTCGTGATCCGCGGTGTGGGTTCGCCGGTGGTCGAGTACTCGGTGTCGGGGGCCGGTGGACTGGACCTGGTCGACGTTCCGGCGAGGCGCGTCCGTATCGAGGTCGACGGCTCCGGAACCGTGTCGGCGTCAGGATTCCGGGCCGAGGATTTCGCTGTCGAGCTGCGTGGCGCCGCCCAGGCCGTGGTCGCCGGCACTGCGGATGCGGCGACGGTGAACGTCTCGGGATCCGTGCTCTACCGGGGCGCGCATCTGCGGGCGCGGCGGGTGGTCGCCGAAGTCGATGGCGCGGCGCAGGCCTTCGTGTGGGCGGAGGAAACCCTTCAAGCCCGCGTCGGCGGCGTCGCTCGTCTTGGGGTTAGGGGGGCTCCCGCGGTTGAGGAGACCATTCAGCGCGATGGGCGGCTGTTCGCGGTCGCCGCGCCGGTGTCTCCGCCGGCGGATGACTGACGGGCATGCAACGGGCGGACTTCCGCTTCGAACTGCCGGGTGAGTTGATCGCCCAGCGCCCGACCGCGAAACGCGCCGGTAGCCGTCTGCTCGAACTCGCCGGCGACGAGGTACGCCATCGCCGCTTCGAGGCGGTCGTGGACCTGCTCGATCCCGGAGACCTCCTCGTGGTCAACGACACGCGCGTCATCAAGGCCCGTCTGATTGCCCGCAAGGACTCCGGCGGCCAGGCGGAGATCGTGGTGGAACGCCTCCACGGGGAATGCCAGGCGCTTTGCCAGGTGCGTTCAAGCAAGCCGCTCAAGCCGGGGCGGCGGGTATTCGTCGGCGACAGCGCCATCACCGTGATCCGGCGCGAGGGCGAGTTCTACCGGCTCGACTTCGGCACGCCCGTAGCCCCGTATCTCGAGCGCTTCGGCCGGGTCCCGTTGCCGCCCTACATCGACCGCGACGCGGACCCGGCGGACGAGGACCGCTACCAGACGGTCTACGCCAACGTGCCGGGCGCCGTCGCGGCGCCCACCGCGGGGCTGCACTTTGACGAGATGATCCTGGCCGATCTGCAGGCCAAGGGCGTCGGCTTGGCCCGCCTCACCCTGCATGTCGGGGCCGGCACGTTCCAGCCGGTGCGCACGGAGGATTTGAGCCGCCACCGCATGCACGCGGAGCGCTACGTCGTCCCGCCGGCGACGCGCCGTGCGCTCGACGCCTGCCAGGGGCGCGTGGTGGCGGTCGGCACCACCGT
>LXNJ01001694.1_pt1 | contig 12707 bp, 9 predicted proteins | sample 809081 | NCBI WGS metagenome assembly LXNJ01 (sample SAMN04870510, study PRJNA318959) | sponge metagenome | biome: sponge; feature: marine sponge reef; material: water | host: Petrosia ficiformis | place: Greece: Milos, Mediterranean Sea | collected 2013-05-29 | depth 5-7 m
GAACTGCTGCCGGCTGTAGCCCACGATCCTGCAAGCCTTGGAGACGTTACCGAGTTCCTGGGCAAGTTGTAGCAAAGACAGCTTGCGGCGCGCTATCTTTTCTGCTTGGACGGTGGTCATTCTGGTTCTCCTGTTCAGTGGTTAGTGGGTTGTTTGAATCACTTCTCAACTAACCCCGGCGAGGCCGGTCTGGCCACCGTCTCTTCTTTGGGCCTACTGTCAGGTGATTACCGTACTACAACATTCCTCGCGACCCCTCCCGCAGCTCGGGCGCGGATCCCAACCGGCGGGCGTCCGATTGCCAGGCCATGCCCTGCAGCGCGCGAATGACCGCACGCTGCACAGGCGAAAGGCCGATGGCGGCCGAGGTAGGGCGCCCGAATCGACCAGGTTTCGCCGAAGCTGAGGTCCACCTGGAAGCGGGTGGAGCCGCGCATTGCCGAGGTTGGCGAGGAACGTGCCGCCATCAGGCAGGGGGATTTGGGGCGCAGAACTCGTCCTCCTCGGCCCGCACTCGCTCCATGTCCACCGGCCCGGGATCTTCCGCGTTCTACGCGGCTCGATCCAGAATCGGTGCGACCCGGGATTCACCACGGGCTCATAGGGCAGAAGTGAGTTCGCGGAGCTCCGGTGACACGGCGATGTAGTGTATCGGCTTGACGGGGTCGCCAAGAGTGGAAACCGCAAAGCGGTATTCGCACTGGCTCGTGAAGCACATCTCCTGAGGCTTAGTGAACCACGCACGTGGGCCGGCGAGTGGGTCCAACCAGTCTTCCTGCGAGGCGATGCAGCCCGAGCTGTTCTCGTAGTGAACTGGACCATGGTAGACGCGCACGACGGTGTCGATCTGGCCTGAGCTTGGCCATAGGTTCGTGTTGTAGCTGCTGCGCGAGTAGACATTCTCGTCGTGCTCGCCGAGCCTGATGTCGGTCGGCTTGTTGAGGTTCAGCGCGAAGTCAATGCCGAGCCACATGGCAAAGGCGTTGGGATCGCGAATCCTGGCTGCCGCCGTGTAGCCGTACTTGTCAGTGAAGTGGTCTTTTAATCGGCGCAGCTCGCGGTCCAGTTGGTAGTGAGACGCGCAGTAGACCCACGGTTCGCGTGACGAAACGAACGACACCCTCGAGGCTGTCACCATCCCGGTCGGAACAACCGTATTGGCCCAGCGGATGCTGTCCTTAGTGAGGGTGCCGTCGCGAACGTCGCGGATACCGGGCCTCAAGCCTTCCTGCCCGCGGTAGTAGGCGGGCGTTGCCAGCTGGAGCCTCTCCGTCCGAAACACCGCATAGGCGGGCTCCGAGAACGCCACCAGGTCTCCGACGGCCGGCGCACCCTGCGGTCGATAGTCGAGACGGTGAACGAGAAGCATGTGAAAAGCCTTGGCTTCCCGGTCGTGGACGCTAACCATATCCGTGATGCGGGGTGGTGGGACAGCCTCTCGGCATCGCGATGCGGACGTGCTCAAGACGTACACCGTAAAAGGTTTGGCGGCCAAAACCGGATCTCCAGATGGGTAGGGGCTGCTCGCCCCGCGCGAACCTAACCGGCCGCGCTTCCCTCGATCACCCTGCTGATAATGTTGTCGGCCGAAACCCCCTCGGCCTCCGCCTCAAACCCCGGCACAACTCTGTGACGCAGCACATCGGGCGCGACGGCCCTTACGTCGTCGAGGTTGGGTGACGGGCGGCCGTCCAGAGCGGCACGGGCCTTGGCAGCCAACACCATGTGCTGTGAGGCCCTCGGACCCGCGCCCCATGCCACCATGTTCCTCACGAAATCCGGCGCCCTCCTGGCCCCCGGGCGGGTGGACCGCGCCAGCCCAACTGCGTACTCCACCACCGAGGGGGCAACGGGAATCGCCCGAACCAGCGCCTGGTAATTCGCCAGTTCCGCGCCGGTTACCGCGGGATGCACCTCCGGCGGCTCGCTGCCTGTGGTCAGCATGGCCACCGCCGCTTCGTCGTCGGCATCGGGGTACCCGATCCGAAGTTCAAACATGAACCGGTCGAGCTGCGCCTCGGGAAGCGGGTACGTGCCTTCTTGTTCGATCGGATTCTGCGTCGCCAGAACAAAGAAGGGCTGCGGAAGGGCGAAGGTCTCGGGGCCGACGGTTACCTCGGTCTCCTGCATCGCCTGCAGCAGCGCCGCCTGGGTCTTGGGAGGAGTCCGGTTCACCTCGTCGGCCAGAATGATGTTGGCGAAAACGGGGCCCTTCAAGAACTGAAAACTGCGGCGCCCGGTCTGCGGATCCTCCCGCAGCACCTCGGTCCCGGTGATGTCGGACGGCATGAGATCCGGCGTGAACTGAATACGACTGAACTCCAGATCGAGTGCTTTGGCAAGCGTCGACACGAGCAGCGTCTTGGCCAACCCGGGCACTCCGACCAGCAGGGCGTGGCCGTTGGCGAGCAGGGTGACGAGCAACTTGTGAAGGGTGCCGCGATGGCCAATGATCTGCTTGCCCACCTCGGCTTCCACCCGGTCCTGCACGCCGGCAAGTCGGGCCAGCACCTCGGCGGGCGAATCGAGGGTCGCTGTGTTTTCCGTGATCAAGGTTTGCCTGTCGGGCTGGGCCGATTCGACCGGTTGGTGGTTGCGGCGCCGTCCGTAGCGGACCCACCGCACTTGGAACGCGGGCTCCGGGTGGCGGCAATCTACAGCTCGGGCCGGCCGAGGCGTGCAGCGCCGGGCGGATCTGGGAGAGGGTTTTGGTGGACAACAATTCGTCCGGTTACTACGTTGAAAATGTGCCCGACTGAATTGCAATCCGCCCCTGGTTGCCATCTGCCTCCAAGGCGGGCGACGGGCCGGCCATGCGCGAGTCAGGTAGCCGCGGTTCGCAGATAGATTTCAACCGGCTGCACGGTGTTGCGGTAGCAAAAGGCGGGCCGCGATAGCAGGGCGGTCAGCCGCAAGAAACCATTCGCGCAGGGGGCAATCACATGGGCGGCGCAGAAATGTCTTTCGTGCTCAAGTCGTTTTCCTACCTGATCTGGGGCGCCCTGGTGATGTGGATGTGCGCGGGCTTCTGCATGCTTGAGTCGGGTTCGGTACGCACGAAGAACGCCTCGGTCATTTGTCTCAAGAACTTTGGGCTGTATGCCATTGCCGGCATTGGGTACTTCACGCTCGGCTACAACCTGATGTATGTGGATGTCTCGGGTCTCATCGGTTCGTTTCAGTTCTTCGTCGGTCCCTCTGAAGCCGAAGTAGCCTTGATGGGGTGCGTGGACGCGGCGTGTGTTGAGGCCGCCGCGCCCGCGGTTGTCGAAAGTGGTCAATCGGAAATGTCCAACTGGTTCTTCCAGATGGTTTTCGTTGCCACCACCGCCTCAATCGTGTCGGGCGCACTGGCCGAGAGGGTCCGGCTGTGGCCGTTCTTCATTTTCACCGCGCTCCTGGTCACTCTTATCTACCCCATCGTCGGCGCTTGGACTTGGGGCGAGGGTGGTTGGTTGATGAAGCGTGGTTTCTCGGACATCGCCGGTTCCACGATAGTCCACTCAACGGGCGGATGGGCGGCCCTGGCCGGGGCTCTGGTTGTGGGTGCACGGACCGGCAAGTTCGGCAAGGACGGAACGGTCCGCGCCACTCCGCCGTCCAACATTCCAATTGTTACGCTGGGCGTGTTCATCCTCTGGCTTGGGTGGTTCGGGTTCAACGGCGGTTCCGTGCTAGCGCGCGGCGATGCCGCCTCGGCCGTGACCATGAGCACGGTCATCGTCAACACGAACCTGGCTGCGGCGGCCGGGGTCATCGCGTCGTTCTTCGTCTCCAAGCCGGTGCTGGGACGCCGGGACCTGTTCGCCACGCTTAACGGCGGCATCGCCGGGCTGGTGGCCATTACGGCCGGCCCCACGATGACCGAGCCCGTTTGGGCGATTGTGATCGGCGGAATCGGTTCGGTGGTCTGCACGCTGGGGATCCGGTTGCTGGACGAATTGAAGATCGACGACGTAGTGGGCGCGATTCCCGCTCACCTGTTTGGCGGAATCTGGGGCACGCTGGCCGCCGCCATCGCGACGGGCGCCAACCTGATGGTGCAGTTGATCGGAGTGGTCTCCGTCGGCGCGTTCGTGTTCATTGTCTCCTGGGTCATATGGACGGTGCTGGACAAGATGATCGGCGTACGGATCAGCATGCAGGCCGAGGATATCGGTCAGGACGCGGTTGAACTTGGGATCGACGCTTACCCCGAGTTCGTTCTAATGGCCGACCCGAATCTGACGGAGGACGACTAGCTATAGCTAGCCCAGGGCTGCGGCGATGATCGCTTTCTGCCTGCGCACGTGCCGCCCGGAGTAACCCTCGGCGGGGCTCGCCCGACCGTACCGGCCGATGTAGAGCGGGTCGCGGCCTGACGCCTCGCGAATCAGCGGCCTGGCGAAGGTCCAGGCACCCATGTTTCGCGGTTCTTCCTGTACCCAGCACACCTCAACCGACTCCGAGAACGGCTCCAGGGCCGCTTTCAGAGCCTGCTCGGGGAACGGGTACAGCATCTCGATACGGATGATCGCGATGTCGCCGGGCACCTCGGGGGCGCCAATCAGATCGTAGTAGATCTTGCCGGTACACAGAATCACGCGCCTGGTTCGCCGCCCCGCCGCCCCAACCCCGCTGATCACGGGTTGGAACGACCCCTCCGAAAGCTCGCTCAGGCCCGAGCGCGCCAGCGGGTTCCGAAGGAGGCTCTTGGGTGTCATTATCACCAACGGCCGCCGGGTGGGACGCAGGGCCTGCCAGCGCAGCAGGTGGAAGTACTGTGCCGGCGTGGTGCAGTTGGCCACCCGGATGTTTTGCTCAGCGGCCAACTGCAGGAACCGCTCGACCCGGCCGCTGGAGTGCTCGGGGCCCGCGCCCTCGTGCCCGTGGGGAAGCAGCAGCGTGAGCCGGGATTCCTGCCCCCACTTCTCGCGCCCCGAGACCACGAACTGGTCGATCATCGCCTGTCCCGCGTTGACGAAATCGCCGTACTGCGCCTCCCACGCGACCAGCGTATCCTGAGCCACGGTGGAATAGCCGTACTCAAACCCCAGCGCCGCAACCTCGGAGAGCGGGCTGTTCGATATCTCAAAGCGGGCACCCTTGCCCGCGATGTCGGCCAGCGGAACGTGGCGCTTTCCGCTCTCCGCTTCGTGGAGGACGGCGTGCCGGTGGCTGAACGTGCCCCGTTCGGTGTCCTCTCCGGTAAGGCGGACCGACACTCCCTGGTCGAGCAGTCCGGCCAGAGCGAGTGCCTCGGCGTGGGCCCAGTCGATTCCCGACTCCATTGATTCTTCGCGCCGTTTCAGCTGGCGGGCCAGTTTCCCGAACAACCTGAACCCCTCCGGCGTCTCGTGCAGCGCCGTGTTCAGCGACCGGAGCTTCTCTGCACCGATCGAGGTGTCTATCGGGGCTTCGGCAGGCGCCGTGAGCCACTCCAGATTGGGGCCGGGCGGGTCTTCGGAATGCGGTTCAGCATCGATCACCGATTGGCGCGCCTCCGCCAGCTCGGCAGCGGCGGCCTCTGCCATGGCGGCGGCTTCCTGGTCGGGCACGATGCCCTGTTCCGACAGCTGCCTGGCGTACAGTTTCCGAACGCTCGGGTGCTTCGCGATCCGCTGGTACATCCGGGGCTGGGTGTAGCCCGGTTCGTCGCCCTCGTTGTGTCCGTACTTCCGGTATCCCACCAGGTCGATGACTATGTCTTCGCCGAAACTGAACCGGTAGTCGACGGCAAGTTTCGCCACCGCCAGGCAGGCATCGGGATTGTCGGCGTTCACGTGGATGACGGGCATGCGAAATCCCAGCGCCAGGTCGCTGGCATAGCGGGTGGAACGCCCGTCGCCCGGAAGCGTGGTGAAGCCGAGCTGGTTATTGGCGATGATGTGGATAGTGCCGCCCGTCTCGTAGCTGGAGAGCCGGCACAGATTCAGCGTCTCGGCCACGACACCCTGCCCGGCGAACGACGCATCGCCGTGGATGAGCAGAGGAAGGACCGCAGTGTCGGGGGTCGTCCCGTCTCCCCCGGTCAGCCTGTCGCGCACCGCCCGCGCCATCCCGGTGACCACCGGATTCACGTGCTCCAGGTGGCTTGGGTTGGGAGCCAGACTCACCGTCATCGAGACCCCGTCTTCCTCCACCAGCGACTTTCCGCCGACGTGGTACTTGACGTCGCCGGAACCGTGTTCGGGCAGCGCGGTCTGGAGGCCCCGGCTGATCTGCTCCTCGAATTCGGCGAAGATCCCGGAGTAGGGGAGGCCGATCACATGCGCCAGAACGTTCAGGCGTCCCCTGTGCGCCATGCCGAGAATGGCCTGTCGCCCGCCCTTGGCCGCCGAGTCGGCTATGATCGCCCGAATCATGGGAACGAGCGCGCAGAGCCCCTCTAACGAAAACCGTGTTTTCCCAATGTAGGCGCGGTGCAGACTGCGCTCCAGCTCCTCGACCCGGGTCAGCCATTCCAGGGTGCGCCGCGATTGTTCGCGGGAAAGAGGCTTCAGGTGCTCGCCCGCCTCGATGTAGTCGACCAGCCAGTAGCGCTGTGCCGGGATTTCCATCTGGTCCAGCTCGTACCCGATATCGCCGGTATAGATGGTCTCAAGGCGTGTCAGCGCCTGCAGCGCCGTATCGCCGAACCGGCTCATCTCGATCGCGGCGGCCGGGACGCGGGCCAGCTCGTTCCTGGTGATGCCGTGGAAATCGGCGGTGAGCATTGGATGGCCCGGCGGCTTCGAGCCGAGCGGATCTACCGTCGCGGCCAAGTGACCGTATTCCCGGAGCGCCTCGACCATGGCACCCGCAATGGCCGCACGCCTGAGATCCGCCTGATCGGGCACGTGGTCGGCACCCTCGCGGACGGTCTCGGACGTTCCCGCGGAAATGTCGGGCGTTTTTTCGGGTGCCGCCGCGAGTGTGCCGCCGGCCGGGTCATCGGGGGCCTCGGGCCAGCTCTCTCCCCAACCGGCTGCGGCCAGGCGGTTCCAGTCCAGCAGCGAAGGAGGTTCGACGCCCGAATCGCGCAGCTGGCGCTCCAGAAGGTCTTCCGCGTAACCCGCGTTATAGCCGTCCACGCCCGCCTCGCCGCTGCCGCCGTTTTCACCCGCCACGTTCAGCCTCCGCTCGACTCTCCGCCGGACTCAGACAAACTCTGGAAGAGAGTGGCAAGGAATCGGTCGGTACTGATGAATCCGTCCCCCCACCCGTCCCACTCCTCGGATACGCCCGCCGTCTGTATCTGCTCGAGCGACTGTCCCTCGCCCATCTTGCCGCGCACCATCTCCAGGTTCTCCCTCAACATGCGCAGGTAAACCCGGAGGTCGTCCAGGTTAGACAGAGGACCGTGGCCAGGAATGATCTGAATATCCGCTGGGACCGTTTGGATTACTTGGTCAATTCCCCTGACGAGTCCCTCGGCGGAACCCCCGCTGGCCAAGTCGATGAACGGAAACCTGCCGGCAAAGAAGTTGTCGCCCATGTGGATGACGTTCGACCCCGTGAAGTGCACCACCACATCGCCGTCGGTGTGCCCGTGCGGAATGTGGATGGCCCTGATTTCTTCCCCGTTGAAGTGGATCGACACCGCATCGTCGAAGGTGACCACGGGGAGGGCGTCTGGCGGAGCCCCGGGGATAACGCCGTTGGCGCCCTGCCGGGGCTCCGCCAGACGCCGCCGCACGTTGGTGTGCGCGATGATCGCCGATTCGGGGCCAAACTCTTCATTCCCCCCCGTGTGGTCGCCGTGCCAGTGGGTGTTGATCAGGAACCGCGGGTTCGCGGCTTCTTCCGACTGCCCCACTTCCATAAGCGCCGCCCTGATCTTGTCCGCCAGGGGGGCGAACTGATCATCCACCATGACCGTGCCGTCCGGACCCGACGAGACGCCTATGTTGCCGCCCCGGCCGGAAATGAGCGCCCAGACGTTCCCCGACATGTGAATCACCTCAAACTCAACGTCTGAAAAGTCCTGCGCCGATACAGGGGCGGGATGTGCGCCCCAGGCGGCGGCCGCCGACGCGCCCAACATGGCGGCAAGCCTGCGCCCCTTGGTCATGGCGGTATCAGATTTGTCGATGCGCACTCCCAGCCTCCGGTTCTCGGCCAGCTCCTGTTGACCGCGCCGGGCTTGGCCCGGTCAATACATCCTCACTTCAGTCCAAACACCTTCGGGCTCTTCCCGCCAGGCCCTTCCCCCGGCGACCACCATCGCGATGCGCCGCGCGTTACGGATGTCGGCAAGCGGGTTGCCGTCCAGCACGACAAAATCCGCCCGCTTGCCGACCTCGAGCGTGCCCCGTTCGTGGAGTTCGCCGATCGCAGCAGCACCGATCCGGGTCGCCATCCCGATTATTTCGACGGGGGGAATGCCGATTTCCTGCAGCAGTTCCAGTTCCAGGTGGAACGCGGCACCGAAATCGCCCGCCGCCGGGGAGTCCGATCCGACCGCCATGCGGACGCTGGAATCTACCAGCCTTGCCGCCAGCGAAACGGCGTTGGCCCAAGCCTCCGGGTCCTCCCTGACTTCCGGCCCCGCGGAAACAAGAAGCGGCACCACCAGAGCGTCGCGGCTGAGCAACGCCCCCAGCGCCAGATCTGCCGCTTCGCCGTGCGGATCGAGCCCCCGCAGCCACTCGGCAAGCGGGCCGCCCGCGACAATTTCCGCGGCGACCATGTCAGGATCTCCGGACAGAAGTCCCGTTACCACGTCGGTGCCGGCCCGTACCGACAAGAGCCATCCGGTTCCGCCGCGCCGGTCTGTCCAAAGCGGCAGCTCGGCCCGCCTGGCCGACCGCGCCACTGACACCAATAGTTCGGCAGGCAGGCCGGGGCCGATAGTGATGAATCCGGCACCCTCTTGCCGCTGGCGCTCGATCTGGGCGGCAAATTGCTCTGAGTCGGGGGAATCGTCACCCGCTGCCGCCGCCCGCCCGCCCAGCACGGGGCCTCCCGCAAAGCGCCGCGCCACCAGGCCGCGGCCCGGCGACTCCCGGCCGTTCTGCCGCCAAATCGCATCGGTCACGGTCCCGTCGCGCACTGCCAGGATCCCGTGTTCGGCCAGAGCGCGGAGGTCGGCCTCGGTGCGCGCACCCGCGTGGACATCCACAAATCCCGGGACCACGAACGCGCCCCCCAGGTCGATCACTTCATCCTCGGGAATGACGTCATCCGACAGATCGCTGCCGATCTCCCGAATTCGCCCGGCGGCCACCAGAATGTTGACTCCCGAGCGACTGTCCGGAGACCTGCCGTCAACCAGCGTGGCGTTCAGGAACACGGTACCGGCTGCGCGCGAGGGGAGTTGAATGCCCTGCGCGGCAACCTTCGCGGCACCCGCGGTCGCCAAACCCGCACCGAGCGCCAGCGCCGCCGCGGCAGACCACACCCGGCAAGCGCTCAGAGGTCGTCCCGGGGCGGGGAAGAAGGGACCGCGGCGGGCAAGAGGCCCCTGGAGTCTCGAACCAACAGCTCGCGCTTCGGGTACGGAATCTCGATTTCGGCATCGGCGAAGGCGGTCAACACCTTCTCGGTTATCTCGTCGCCCACCCGCCGGCGCTCCCTGGCCTGCGAAATCCAGATCCGCAATTCGAGCCGCACCTCGCTGGGTCCGAATCCCCGCACGATTACCACCGGGTCCGGGTCCGCCTTCACGCCCGCTACCTCCAGCGCAATGCCGCGCAGGATTTGCTTCGCCCTCTCGATATCGGCTTCGTAGGAAACCGTGTACGGGATCCGCAGCCGAATGGCCGAGCCCGCCATTGTATAGTTGACGATGTCGCGGCGCATGATCTCGTTATTCGGCACCACCACCACCAAGTTGTCGGGATTGCGGATCTTGGTGGCGCGCAGACCTACCTCGATCACATCGCCCCAGGTGCCGGTTTCCGTCGGGGCCGTCCAGAGTTCGATCCGGTCGCCGACCTGAAACGGCCGGTCGATGATCAACAGAACTCCGGCAATCAGATTCGAAAGCGTGTCGCGGGCGGCCAGGGAAAACGCCAGGCCCACCACACCGGCGCCGGCCATCAACGGGGCGATGGTCACACCCACCTGATGGAGGGCGATTAACACGCCGGCCCCGATCACCACGAAACGGACCACCCGGTTGACGAGCGGCAGCGCGGTTTGCCCGAGCTGGGCACCCGTGCGGGCCATGATCTGGCCCTCCAGCGCGGCCAGCGCGTCGCTCACGAACCGGGCCAGGGGGAAGAACGCCCAGGCCACGCCCACCGCGAGGGACCACGTCGCCGCCTGGTCGGCTCCCCACAGGCCGAGAATCCTCCAGACAGCCCAAGTCATTGCCCCGACGTTGGCCAGGCTGTGCAGAAGTTTGACCCCGTGATCGTCGAGCGTGGTGGCCGTTCGTTTGGCCAGAACCCGGTCGACGATCTTGAGAACCTGTCTCGCCAGCCACCGGACCAGCAGGGCCGCTGCCATAACCAGCAGCGTCGGCAACCAGCGGGTTTCGGCATATGCCACCACCTGCATCCACCACTGCTCAATCAGCGACCAGTCGACGCCCAGGATCTCCAAATTCGCAACTCCTCCGCAGTTGACCCAGGGTGCAGGGACCGTGGTTTGCCGCCGGGCACAGTATTTTTTGACACCGGTTTGATAGCCGAAGGTAATAGTATGCATGTTGGCCCGTTCCGGTACCCTGTCGCCCGGAAGCAGGCGAACCGGCGTTGACTCACCGTGAACGCCGCACAACAAGAGCCCCCCCCGCCCAGCACAAGACAACCGCCAAGTCCCGCGAGCAAGACAACAATGCCAAAGACCCGCCCGTTCCGCCTGTCCCGTTCCCCCGAGTTGTCCTCGGCCGTGTTCGCCGTCGCCGCCGGGGCTGCCGTCATCGTTGCAGCCTGCGGCGATGCATCCGAAGAGAACCGAAGTGCCGAACAGGCCGCGTCCCTGGCTGCCGGAGACCAACCGGCCTCGATCGGCCGCGGTTGGACCGACTGGAACCTGGAGGAGGGCACGCCGGGTTGGGTCGCCGCTCACGCCAGCGCCCGGTCGATTGACGCCGATCCCGCTCTCCGCCAGGCCGTGGATGCCGCGCCCGTTGTGACGGTTTACAAGAACCCAACCTGCGGTTGCTGCCAGCTTTGGATCCGGCACATGGAACTGGCGGGGTTCGAGGTCGAGGCCGTCGACCGGTCGCTCTCCCTTGTCGAGCGAGGCCAGTACGGTCTGACCCGGCAGACCGCCTCTTGCCATACTGCCCTGATCGGAGAGCACGCCTTCGAGGGGCACATCCCACCGACTGTGATTGCGCAGTTCCTGGCCGATCCACCCGACGCCGCCGGGCTCGCCGTGCCGGGAATGCCAGCCGGGTCACCGGGGATGGAGTCGCCCGACGGGTCCGTTCGCCCGTACGACGTGCTCCTGCTGGACGGGAAGGGCGGCTTCGGGGCGTTCACGACGATCAGGTAGCCGGCAGGCGTGTCTCACTGGGGGTTGCTAGGGATCGGGCGCGGCTTCGATGTGTTCGCGGAACGTGGCGAGGTCGATATTCGCGCCTGACAGAAGCAGGCCCGCCTGCTTGCCGGCCAGGCGGTCGCGCAGAGGCCCGCACAGGGCGGCGAAGGGGGCGGCCGACGCCGGTTCTGTGACGAGTTTGGCGTCTTCGAACAGGAATCGCATCGCGCGGCGCATTTCATCGTCTTCCACGAGCACGATCTCGTCGACGAACCTCCGCGCCAGCGAGAACCCGATCGGTTCGGCGTAGGGCGCGCCGAGGCTGTCGGCGATGGTCCGCACGGCCTCGATGGCCGTCGGCCGCCCCGCCTCCAGGCTGCGCCGCATCGAGTCTGCTCCAACGGGCTCAACTCCGTAGATGGTTACCCACGGGCACATCTGCTTGAGGACGGCCGCCGTCCCCGCCAGCAACCCCCCGCCCCCCACCGGGATGACCAACGCATCGAGCCACGGCATCTGCTCGGCGATCTCGAGGCCCACGGTCGAAGCTCCGAGAATGGTCCCAACGCCCTCGTACGGATGCAGGTAAAGCCGCCCTTCGTCGGCCTCAATCTGCCGAACGATTCGGAACGCCTCCGCCGCGTCCGGGGCGAACACGATCTCGGCACCCAGTGCCCGGCACCGGCGAACGCGAAGAGGGTTGGCCGAAGCGAGCATGACCACCTTTGCCGAGACCTCGGCCTCCCGGGCCGCGCAGGCCGCCGCCACCGCGTGATTCCCGGCACTGACCGCGGTTACACCGGCTGCCAGCGACCCCGGGCTCGCCGACAGGGTGTTGTTGAGCGCCCCCCGCACCTTGTAGGAGCCCGTGCGCTGGAACAGTTCCAACTTCAGCCACACTTCCGCTGCCGCGGGCACGCTCCCCGCAAAGCTGCTCGGACGCCAACGCCTGACCGGGGTCCGCTCGATCCAACGGTCTATCCGGGCCCGGGTTGCGCGGCTGGATGTTTCGTCCGGGGCCCAGTTCTCTGTTGCTGGCTCCGGCTGCGATCTCGTTGGGAGTGTCAAACGTCGGCCTCCTCTGGATGTGTGGCGTGCATGACCGGTTTCCCGGTGACGCGCTTTCTGGGGATGAAGGACACCTCCACGGCCGGGTCAACTGAACCCCGTCCCGGCGACTTCTGGCGGGTGCGGGTTCTTGCGCACCGGGGGCCAGAAGGGCAGCTTCCCGGCGCGGGATCGGAAATCGGATCATGGCACTCCCCTAATATGTTAGCGCCGCGCCCTGGCGCGGTCCGCACCGGCGGAGGCGG
>LXNJ01001695.1_pt1 | contig 12700 bp, 11 predicted proteins | sample 809081 | NCBI WGS metagenome assembly LXNJ01 (sample SAMN04870510, study PRJNA318959) | sponge metagenome | biome: sponge; feature: marine sponge reef; material: water | host: Petrosia ficiformis | place: Greece: Milos, Mediterranean Sea | collected 2013-05-29 | depth 5-7 m
CGGGGCAACGCCGTATAGGTGGAGCCGGTATCCACCTCCAGCTCTATTTCCTGAAAATCCCGCCCCAGGGGGTCTCCTACCTCTATCGTTGCTGTTACTGTTCCCACATTGACTATCCTCTGCTTACATTTTCAGCCTGACCCCACAATTTCGCAATTCTCCGCAACCGTGACTGGCCTGGCCGGTTCATATCCCCTACGTCGCAATAACCGGAATATCCAAATCCCGCACCAGGTTGGCGAACTGCGCTACGTCGTCGTCGATGACCGACTGCAGGGCCGTTAGTTGAACATCAATCTCGCCGGACAGGTACTCAAAGACCTGGTAGGCCTGCTGCGGGGGCGCGAAGTCGGCGGTGGCCACCACGGCGGTCAATTCCGCCAGCTTGCGGTTCAGCCGCGTGGGCATGTCCAGCCGGTCGCGGGCGCCCCGGTAGGCCGACTGGATCAGCTGCTCTTCAATCCCCGCCAGCTTCTCCTTCACCGCCTCCGCTGCGTCGGCCACCGTTTCCTCCGACGGGTGGCCCTGGGCTCGGTTCACCCACTGGTCCACCTGCTGGCGCACCCGGCGCAACTGGTTGATGCCGTCGTGGGTCTCCGAAACCTTGTCCCGGATCTCCACCAGGAACCGGAACTGGGCGTCCAGGTCTTCCTGGGTGGCCGACACCCGGGGGTCTTTGACAATGCGGAAGGACTGCGTCTGCGAGTCGTCTGCCACCTGCAGCGTTACCTGGTAGGCGCCCGGCGGGGCCAGGGGGCCTACCAGGGCGTCCTCGGTGGTCTTGTCTTCGGGCACCTTGGTCGCGGCGGGGTAGCGCAGGTTCCAGACAAAGCGGTTCATGCCCGATTCGGCTGGCGCGCGGGGTTCGGGATTATCGTCCCCGGCCTCCGGGGCGTTGCTGGAGAAGGTGCGGATGGGCTGCCCGTCGCCGTCCAGGATAGTAATGGTTACCTCGTCCGGCGCGTCCTTCAGGTAGTAATTGATTATGACGCCGTCGGGCGGGTTTTCGCCGGCGTCCCACACCTTGCGCACCACCTCGCCGTGCTTGCCCAGAGACTCGCTGTAGGTGACGTCGGCGCCCAGGCCGGCGCGGTAGCTCTTGCCGGTGGCGGGCTTGCGGTCCCGGAAGGGGGAGCGGACGCGGTATGTGTCCCGGGGCTGCAGCAACTGGAACGACCGGCCTGTTGCCGACGGCTCAAGCTGCCGAAGCTGGGTCAGGTCGTCAAGAATCCAGAAGGCCCGCCCGTGGGTGGCGGCGACCAGGTTGTCCTCCTTGACCTGAAGGTCGTAAACCGGCACCACCGGCAAGTTCGCGCGCAGCGTCTGCCAGGAATCGCCCTGGTCGAAGGACACGTACGCCCCGGTTTCGGTGCCGCAGTAAAGCAGGCCCGGGCGGACCGGGTCTTCACGGATTACCCGGGTGTAGTCGTCATCCGGCAGGCCGCCGGTTATGGACGTCCAGGTTCGGCCGTAGTCGGTGGTTCGGTAGAGCAGGGGACGGGTGTCGTCCAGCTTGTAACGGGTGGCCGCGATGTAGGCGGTGGCCGGATCGTGGGGCGAAACTTCAATCATGCAGATAAGGGACCACTCCGGCAGGTCGGGGGGTGTAACCGGCGCCCAATCGGCCCCGCCGTTGCGGGACAGGTGGACCAGGCCGTCGTCGGAGCCGGCCCAGAAGACGCCCTGCTCGTGGGGCGATTCCAAGAAGGCGAAGATGGTGGCATAGATTTCTGCGCCGGACGTGTCCTTGGTTATGGGGCCGCCCGACGGTTCCAGGGTGGACGGGTCGTGGCGGGTCAGGTCGGGGCTGATGGCCTCCCAGCTGCTGCCCAGGTCGGTAGAGCGGAAGACCAGGTTGCCGGCCACGTACAGGGTCTGCGGATCGTGGGGCGAGAACATGATGGGGTAGGTCCACTGGAACCGGTACTTCATGTCCTTCGCGCCCCAGCCGGAGTAGAGTTCCGGCCAGACCGTGATTATCCGCACCTGCCCGGTGGCGTGGTCGTAGTGCAGCATGTTTCCGCCGCCGCCGGCCGAACTGCCGATGGCCCCGGAAATTACGGTATCCGGGTCGTCGGGGTGCAGGGCGATGTGCCCGCTTTCCGAGTTGCCCACCACGTAGCAGTCGCCCCAGGGTATGGCCCCCTTGTGGGTGCGGGACGGGACGCTGATGGCGGTGTTGTCCTGCTGGGTGCCGTAGACCCGGTGGGGAAAGCGGTTGTCGGTGGTCAGGTGGTAGAACTGGCCGGTAAGCTGGTTGTAGATGGTGGACCAGCTTTCCCCGCCATTGAAGCTGACGCAGGCGCCGCCGTCGTTGCCCTCGATCATGCGCAGGGGATTATTGGGGTCAATCCACAGGTCGTGGTCGTCGCCGTGGGGCGTGGTAACGCGGTTGAAATTGCGTCCCCCGTCCACAGACTTCCAGCACTGGTAGTTGAGAATCCACACTGTGTCGGCGTCCTGGGGGTCGGCGAAGACGTGCTGGTAGTACCAGGGACGGCCCTGCAGGTCGCGGTTGTCGCTGACCACTTCCCAGGTATCGCCCCCGTTGTCGGAGCGGTAAAGGCCGCAGTCCTCGGCCTCGATGGTGGCCCACACCCTTCCCGGCTTGGCGGGCGACACGGCCACGCCGATGCGCCCCTTCAGTCCGCCGGGCAGGCCTGGATTGTCGGTAATCTCGGTCCAGGTGTCGCCGCCGTCCGCCGACTTGAAGATGCCGCTTTCGGGGCCGCCGCTGATCAGGCTCCAAGGAGTGCGGCGAGTCTGCCAGATGGCGGCGTAAAGGATGCGGGGGTTGTTGGGGTCCAGGGACAGGTCCGCCGCCCCGGCGTTCTCGCTGCGGAACAGGACCCGCTCCCAGTTCTTGCCGCCGTCCCTGGAGCGGAAGATACCGCGCTCGTCATTGGGACCGTAGGCGTGGCCCAGGGCTGCCACGTACGCCAGGTCCGGGTCGGCGGGGTGGACCCGCACCCGGGAGATGTGGCGGGTGTCCGACAGGCCCATGTTGGCCCAGGTCTGGCCGCCGTCGGTGGACTTGTACACCCCGTCGCCGTAGGTAACGTCGCCGCGGATGCAGGACTCACCCATGCCGGCGTAGATGACGTTGGGGTCGGACGGCGCGACTGCGATGGCCCCCACCGACGCGGTGTTGAAGTAGCCGTCGGAAACGTTGTCCCAGTAGGTGCCGCCGTCGGTGGTTTTCCAGACGCCGCCGGCGCAGGCCCCGAAGTAGAAGACCATGGGATTCACCGGGTCGCCGGCCACGGCCACCACCCGGCCGCCCCGGGGCGGGCCAATGCAACGCCACCGCACCGCGCCCAGCAGTTCCGGTGGCATGGAAGGGGAGATTTGGGGCGCTTGCTGCGATTCAGTCGTGGTCATGGCTGCACCTTCCCTTTTAGAAACCATCTCAAAGTCCCGGTAGGGTTTCGTTTCAGGTGGTATGGACAATCGGAACGATAGGGGCAGACCTATGTGTCTGCCCTGGTCTCACAAGTAAAACCACCTAAATCGGAACGCTACTCAAAGTCCCTTCCCCCTTGACGGGGGAAGGTTAGGATGGGGGTGAAAATCAGCCGCTCTAGCTGTCTCATTTTGCCCAATGCTCTGCTGTGAACAATTTTGAGATAGTTTGTTATAGGTCTTCCTTCGCCCGGCAGACGGCGACTCTGTTTATTCACCAGGCAGTTCAACACCATTGTAATTATGGGTGGGGGCTTAACCATGGCAATCGCATTGTGTTTAAATTGTCATTCTGAACGGAGTGAAGAATCTAAACTCCATCCCACAGGCCGACTGGGGGACCCGTAACCTGGCTGACATGCAGGACTTTGGGCCCTTCGTCAAGCTCAGAGCGACTTGTCCTACGCCTGGCGGATGTTTGCCACCTGTAGTCTGAATCTAGAACGCGATTGCCCTGGGGGTTTAACCGTCATTCCGGCGAAAGCCGGAATCCAGGGCCCTTCTTGTACTTTCCAGTTGACCTTTCGCAGCCTTTCTGGAGTCCGGCTCAAGGCCGGAATGACGATACCGGTTTAACCGCCAACATTCCAAACCCGTTGGGCCACAATCTCCCCGGCCTTCACTGCCGGGGCGTTGATTGGGGCATCCTCCGTGGCGGGGCCGGCAGTTCCTGCAGGCTGGACAGGTCCAGGTGCGGCAACTCCACCTGCACGAAGCCGTGTACCCCGTTGGCCAGTTCGGTGTACCGTTCAAACCAGGCCGCCAGCCGCCGCCGCCACGCCTCCAGCCCGCCGCTGGCGTGCAGTTCGAAGACCGCCTCCCGCCCGTCCAGGCCCGACGACACCTGGTCCCAGGCCAGTTGCAGCAGGGCCGCCCGCTGCATTGCGGTGTAGCCGCCCCCGCCAAAGGCGTCCTCCAGTTCGGCGGCCATGGCCGGGTCGGCAAAGTCGGTGTCGGCCGGGGCGTTGACCAGCGACGAACCGGGGAGTGCCCGCAGGATTTCTCCCATGCGCTGGCGCACCCGCAGCGTGTTGATGCCGGCCGATGCCAGGTGAAGCTGATTGGGCAGCGCGTGGCCGCCGGCCGTGGTCTCCGGTTCCAGTTCCGACGCCGTCATGCAGGTACGGGTGGTCTGAACGTTGACGGTTAATTCCACAATCTGCTCGGCGGTCTGGGGATTATCCTTCAGCCCCATCACCTCGGCCAGCGCCAGTGCGATGGACAGGGTCAGTTCCGCCTTGGCCAGCCAGCCGTAGCTGTGGTGCCACAGCAGCCAGGAAACCAGCGCGTGGCGGGTGTTGCGGTTGATTGGCTCCGCGGTAAAGACGCGGGAGCGGGGGACGAATACATTCTCCAGCCAGACCATGGAGTCCAGTTCGTCAAATCGGCTGCTCAGGGGCGACAGGAAGGGGTTGGCATGCCTGGCGGCGATGCGGCGCGCCACCACCCGCAGGCCCGGGGCGTTCACCGGCACGATGAACCACAGGTACCGACCGCTGCCCGGCGGCAGTTCTGTCCTGCTGGTGATGAGCAGGTCCTCGGCGAAGGGTGTGCTGGTGTGCATTTGCACCTTGCCGGATATGACGACCCCCTCGTCCGTTTCGCTGACCAGCTTCATGGCCGCCCGGTCATTCTCATCCTCCCGCAGCCGTGTCCCGATGAGCGGGCCGCCGCCGGCAAAGGTGAGAAACCGCCCGCTCTCGGCCAGTTGGTCCCGATAGGACTCAGCCGCCGCAATCTCCTCGGCAGAAAAGTCCAGCCGCTTCAGGACGTTTACCATGCCCAGGGCAATCAGCGCGCCGTAGCCCGGGGTGTGGGTCATATTGCCGCCGGTCAGGTAATGGACCGCGCTGATAGCCTTGCCCAGGCGGCGCAAATCATCGGACGACTTCGGCGGGGTCAACGCCAGCGGATGCCTATGGCCCCGACTATCAGGTGGGGTCAGCAGCGTATCCTGCCAGGCCGGTTCGAAGTGGCGGTCGTACCAGGCCACGTACTCGTTAGCCATGGCCGCCGTGGCCGGGTGGGTGGTAACGTCGTCCACCGCGCCTTCGCCCACGACCCACACGTTGCGCCCGTCGCGCAGACTTTCCTTGTAATCAGCCCCTGTCCTCATGCTTCACTGCCCCCAGGATGGTCGGATGGTCGGATGGTCTGGCCATTGTACCTTGACGGCAGAAGGTGGACTGCCAGCAGTTGCCTGGCTACAGCCCAACCACCCGCACCCGGTTGTTGTGGGTGTCGGCAATGTACAGGTTGCCGTCGGCGCCGATGCCGCAACCGTGGGCGCGGGACAAGCCGGCATCCACGGCAGGGCCGCCGTCACCGTCGCCGCCCTCCCGTCCGCCGGCAATGGTCGTAACTATGCCGCTGCGGGGGTCAATGCGCCGCACGGCGAAGTTCTCTGTGTCGACGACGATTACGTTGTCTTCCAAATCACACCGCATGGCCTTGGGCGCGCCCCAGGTGGCGGCCAGGGCCGGCCCGCCGTCGCCGCTGTAGCCGGAGACAGCCCCGGCGCCAGCGATGGTGGTAAGGATGCCGTCGGGGGAAATCCTCCGAACACCGTTGCCCTCCCGCTCCGCCACGTACACGTTGCCCTGCCTGTCTATGCAGACGGCGCGGGGCCCCATCAGGCACGCCTCGGTTGCAGGCTTGCCGTCACCGTCGCGGGACTTCTCTCCCGTGCCCGCAAAGGTGGTGATGATTCCGGTCGCCAGGTCCACCCGCCGGATGCGCTGGTCCTGGATATCCGCTATCAACAGGCCGCCCCGGCCGTCCAGGAAAAGGTCGTTGGGTTCCTTGAGCATGGCTTCGCTGCCCGGGCCGCCGTCGCCGCTGTAGCCGAACTCTCCCGTGCCGGCCACGGTGGAGACGGTGCCGGTCTGCGCGTCTATCTTCCGCACCGCCGGGTCGAACCGCTGCGCAAAGTAAATGTCGCCATTGCCGTCAACCGCCAGGCCGTAGGGCTGGTTGATGACTGCATCCAGGGCCGGCCCGCCGTCGCCAGCGTAGCCCGGTTCCCCGGTACCGCAGACCCGGGTGATGATGCCGGTGCGGGCGTCCTTCCGGCGGATGCGGTGCTGCCGGCCCATGCACACGACCATGTTGCCGTCGGGGTCAAACTCGCAGGCGTAGGGAAGCTGGCAGGCCGCCTCCAGGGCGGGGCCGCCGTCCCCTTCCCAGCCCTCTTCGCCGTTTCCCAGCACGGTCTGGATTATGCCTTTTCGGGCAAGCATGGAAACCCTCCTGTTGCGGGAACTGCCCCATTATGACACACCTTTCCCCGGGGGAAACCAGTTTCCGTAGCTTTTGTCCCTGCTCATCCCCGGTTCCCCCTTGAATACTGGCCGGCTATGTAGCATATTTGTTGCGCCGGCCCCCCGCGACGCCGAGCCGGAATCCCCTGACCTGGATTAACCTGCCGTCAACGCAGGATAGGAGAAAGTACCATGACCCATTACATGTACATAGCCATCCAGGAAGACAACAAGATTGCCACCTTCACCGTCGACCCCGACACCGGGGCGCTGTCCCACCAGCGGGACATGGCCGTTTCCGGCGGCCCCTTCACCATGGCCGTCAGGCCCGACGGGAGCCAGTTGTACGTGGGCTGCCGGGAAGACCCCCAGCTCATCAGCTTTGCTATCAACCAGGCCAACGGCGACCTGACCCGCACCGGCCAGATAGCGTTGGAGTTCAATCCCACCTACATCAACACCGACCGGAAGGGGGGTTACGTCCTGTCTGCCTACTACCAGGGCGCGCACGTGGGAGTTCATCCCATCGGTGATGACGGTTCGGTGGGCGGCGAGCCCGTCGTGTGGATTGAGACGGCCACCGGCGCCCACTGCATGCAGACCGACCCCACCAACACCTACGCCTTCGTGCCCCACATCGCCGGCAACGGCCCCAATCAAATCTACCAGTACCGGTTCGACGAAAACACGGGCCAGATCGAGCCCAACTCGCCGGCCCAGGTTGAGCCGGACGGTTTCCACGGCCCGCGTCATTTTTGCTTCCATCCCTCGCTGGACGTGCTGTACTTCTCCAACGAGCAGGGATGCAGCGTAGGGGCCTACCGGCTGGATACGGCCAGTGGCACCCTGACCCAGTTCCAGACGGTCCCCACCATTCCCGAAAACTTCACCGAGCGGAACACCTGCTCTCAAATCCAGGTAACCGGCTCCGGACGGTTCCTGTATGCCCCCAACCGTGGCCACAACAGCATCGCCTGCTTCACCGTGGACGCTGGCTCGGGAGAGTTGGGCGACAACGGCAGGGTGGAAGCCGAGGCCGTCCCCAACGCGCTGGCGGTGGGCCCGGGCGAGAAGTTCCTCTACTCCGCCGGGGTGGAATCGGGCAACCTGGCCACCTTCGCCATTGACGGAGCGACCGGGCAATTGAGCCGGACGGCGACTAGTCCGCTGGGCAACCGCCCCGCCTGGATATCCCAGGTCGAACTGCCCTGATTAAAGCCGACAAAACAGTGCTGACGACCAGCAGGCTCCAATCTTGCCGATGGCGCTGTGCATCTTCGTAGGGGCAGCCCTTGTGGCTGCCCTGGATTCCAACAAGAGATCACTTAACAGGAACGCTGTTCTCACAAACCGAATGGGGGAAAGACCAATGCCGGAAATTGAAAAGAAGCTTAACGAAATGGGCTACCAGCTTACCGAGTCCCGCCGGTCCGCCGTGGGAAACTTTGTCCCGGCGGTGCGGACGGGAAACCTCGTGTACACGGCTGGCACCGGCCCCGGGCTGCCGGAAGGCGGTTTCCTCCACGTGGGAAAGCTGGGGGCCGACGTTACCATCGAGCAGGGCTACGACTGCGCCCGCCTGACCATGCTCAACCTGCTGTCCAACCTCAAGGGCGAAATCGGCGACCTGGACAAGGTGAAGCGGGTAGTGAAGCTGTTGTGCATGGTCAACGCCACCCCGGACTTCACGCAAACACCTCAGGTAGCCAACGGGGCTTCAGACCTGCTGGTGGAACTGTTCGGGGAAAAGGGTCACCACGCCCGCTCCGCCGTGGGCATGGGCACCCTGCCCGGGGCAATGCCCATAGAAATTGAGATGATCGTGGAAGTGGAAGACTGATTCTGGTTTAGGGCGAAATTTGCATTCCGCCCCGCCTGGTCCCCCTTTGTATAGGGGGTGTCGTCAAAAGACGAGTTTCGTCTTTCCGGCGAAAGCCGGAATCCAGATCCGTCAGGTATATGGGTGATATGCTCCGCGATATACCAGGACTCTGGTATATCGCCTGTTCATACCCGATACCTAACCGTCAGTAAAGGCTAATTTGACGACACTCTCTAGTGCGCAGGGGCGAATCGCGAATCGCCCCTGCGCTGGCGCCTATTGGATAGCCCGACCGCCCCCTACACCGGCGGCCGCAGCTCGTGCCACCCCGCGCTCTGTTGGTAGGTATACGCGGCCTGGATGACGCCGGGCTCGTCAAAGGGCTTGCCGGCAATTTGCATCCCGATGGGCAGCCCGTTCTCGGTGAACCCGCAGGGTATGGAAATGGCGGGCAGGCCCGTAACGTTGAAGGGCGCCGTGAAGCTCTTGCCCCGCACCGTGAACGTGGGGTCATAGCCCTCGAAGGCTGCCGCCGGCTGGGTCATGGTGGGCGTTACCAGGAAGTCCACCGTCTTCATCACCCGGGCAAAGTCCCGCCGCGCCCAGGTTCGCACCCGCTGGGCCTGCAGGTAGTCCGACGCGCTCAACATACCGCCGATGCGGAACCTGCCCCGGACAATCTCGCCAAACTCCTGGGGGCGGCTCTTCAGGTTGGGCTCGTGGTAAGCGAAGGCCTCGCTGACCATGATCACCGAGTTTGCGGCCCGCACGTGGTCCAGGCTGGGCATGGTTACCTCCTCCACGTGGGCGCCCAGTTCTTGCAGCACACCCACCGCCTGCTCCACCTTCGCCACAACTTCGGGGCTGACGCCGGGGTCCTCGGCAAAGAAGTAATGGCGGGGCAGGCCGATCCGCACTCCCCGAATGTCCTCCCGCAGCGACCGGGAGTAGTCGGGTACCGGCGCCCGGCTGGACGTGGGGTCTTTCGGGTCATGGCCGGCAAGGGCCTGTAGCATGTAGGCGGTGTCCTCCACCGTGCGCGTCATTGGGCCGGCGTGGTCCTGCGACCAGCTAAGTGTAACCACCCCGTAGCGGCTGACCCGCCCATAGGTGGCTTTCAGGCCCACGATGCCGCACAGCGACGCCGGACCCCGGATGGAGCCGCCGGTGCAGGAACCCAGCGCCCCCAGGCATTGGCCCGACGACACTGCCGATCCGGACCCGCTGCTGGAGCCGCCGGTGATGTGGTTAAGGTTCCAGGGATTGCAGGCCGGTTCGAAGGGCGTGGTCCAGTCCGGGCCGCCCAGGGCGAACTCGTGCATGGCCAGCTTGCCCAGCAGGATGCCTCCGGCCGCCTTCAACCTTGCAGTGGTGGTGGCGTCCTCCGTGGGCACCCGGTCAATATCCACCTGCGAACCCGACGTGGTGCGGACTCCTGCGGTGTCGTACAGGTCTTTCAGGGCAAAGGGTATGCCGTGCATTGGCCCCTTGTAGGCTCCCCGCAAAACTTCCGCCTCGGCGGTGCGGGCCTGGGCCAGCGCGTCGTCGGCCAGCAGGAGAATGAAGGAGTGCAAACGGTCGTCGGTGGCCTGGATGCGGTCCAGGCACGCCCGGGTCAGTTCCACCGGGGAAAGCTCGCCTTTTTGGATCAACTCCCCGGCCTGCCGGATGCTCAGGTAGTGGAGTTGGGTGTCGGAAGTGGACATCAGGTATCCCTCCTTAGGCAGAGGTAGGGTTTCCTTTCAGGTGGTATGGAGAATCGGAACGGTAGGGGCAGACCTATGTGTCTGACCTGGTCTCACAAGTAAAACCACCTGAACCGGAACGCTATTTTAGACAGACTTGGGTTGTCCGATAGACCGGAACTATGCTTCCGGCCAGTCGGGGTGGAACTCCACCACCATTTCTTCGGCGCCGAAACTCAGGGTATGCAGTTCCCGGGCGTAGGCGGCGTAAAGCTCGTAAATGGGCTTCAGGGCATCCAGTTCATCCTGGCTCATGCCCAGTCCGGCCCGGTCGGCCATCAGCTTGAACTCTTCCATTGAAACTTCGCCCGTATCAGGCATTTCACAACCTCCGGATTCCATATCTGTGGCGGCTGGCGTATTCCCCCAATTTATCCACGGAGGGGCACAAATGGCTTACATTTCCACAATACTCTGGTGATTATCTTTGCCTGTTCCTGGATAAATGCTTCATTACTATCTGAACAGGTCATTGTGAGTGCCTGTCCGTATTAGGGTAACGGTAACGTCATCTTCATCCCAAATCAGGAGCCAATCGTTTTCCAAATGGCACTCGTGATAGGGAGATAAGTTGCCGGACAGCCGGTGCGCCAGGTATTCGGGTTCCAGAGGTTCGTTCGCCACTAGCTTGTCTAGGACTGCCTGCAGCCTGTCCGGATCTTTACCCCTGCGGGACATCCTGCGCATGTCTCTCCTAAATCTCGTCGTCAATACTAATTCGCGCATCCCGGAACTCTGCCATTACAGCTTCTACACTCGCATACCTCGTCGTGCCTTCGTTGCTTCTGGCGCTTTCTAGGGCCTCCACGGTTTCCTCATTGGGGATTAGCTCCTTTATGGGAAACGTGCCATGAAGGACAGTCTGCTTGTAAAAGATGGCAATGGCATCCTGCGGCGTAATCCCCATTTCGGCAAAAATCGACTCTGCCCGGATAACTACATCCGGGTCTGGGTGGCCAGGAACTGCTGTTGTGGCTGAGGTGGTCATCTTCTTCTCCGTCTGCCGACGAATATGCGGAGGTAGCTATTTATCCACGAATGGGCGCGAATAGGTACGGATGGCTTACATTGTCCCATCTAATTCGTGGAAATTCCTGCCTATTCGTGGATTAAAATCCCTAACTCCCCGTCAGTATCGTTACCACTTCCGTTGCCAGGCCCTCGGCTCGCTTGCGAAGTTGGTCCCGGTCCAGGTTTTCGATGGGGTGCTCGGTGAAGATCGTAGGGTAGTCCTCCGCTCCCCACATTTTGGCCATGCCCTTGGCGGTGGGGATGAACCGGTCGGTACAGATGGTGGCCGAAGGCAGGCCCGCCTTCTCCACGTGAATCCCGTCGTGCACACTGCACGCGCTGCAGGACCCTCAATCGCCAATGGCGATCACCACCGCGTCGCAGTCCGTCGCCAGGGCCGCGATGGCCGCCGGGTCGGCAGGGCGGGAAGCGCTGGGCTTGCGGTGCCACTTGACGTCGCCGATTTCATAGCGGGTGCGCAGGACTTCCGCCAGTTCCTGCAGCAGCACGTCGGCGTTGCGCTTGCTGTCGTCTATGATGCCCACGTTAGCGCCGGCCATGGTGGGCAGGCGGGGCGCGCCGTCAAAGGGCGGCGTTACCGGCTCCGTGGTGGGATTGACCAGGGTGTATTCGCTCATATTCCCTTCCCCCTGTCGATTAGGTTAATGGGGACGTTGTGCCCCTATCGGTGGAGTTTTTCGTTGCGGTGAGCTTACCACATGGGAATTTAGGACGCAGTTCGCTACCTGCGCACTTCTTTCGTAACCGACGTGGAACCCACCTTGGGCCCCCAGCTTGGTATCACCGACGACATGTTGGACTCCTCACCCCCCGCGAACACCAGCAGTATGTCATCCGGCCCGCCGGTCAGGGGTACCATCCGTTCCTCGTCCCCCGGTTCCACTTCTCCGGGGAACACCTGCGCCCGCTTGAAGTCGGCCACGGAACGCCGGATGTGGTCATAAAGGTACTGCTTGACGTCGGCCTTGCTCCAGTCCCGCCACAGGTTGCTGTTTCCTGCGATGGTTACCACCGTCTCCCCCTGCCGTATGCCCGCCGCCGGATCACCCACGGAACCGGACGTGGACAAAGACGTTCCCAGGGACGATGCTACGTCGGCGATGGCGTACAGGATGGCTTCAGGGTGGCCCACCGACCGTACCTGCCTCGGCGCTTCGGACGCGAACACAGTGACGGCGCTCTGGTCGGCGGCAAAACCCCGCTCCACGTGCAGCGGCGTCCAGTGGGTCTCCGTTTCCGCCTCGGCGATACAGTAGCTGAACTTGCCCGGGTGCCCGATGACGCTGCGGTCGTAAAGGCCCGGGATAGCGGCGCAAGCGTTCATCAGGACTAGCCGGATGGCCCGTCCAATGGTGGAGTTGGCCCGGTTGCCGGGCCCG
>LXNJ01001696.1_pt1 | contig 12699 bp, 10 predicted proteins | sample 809081 | NCBI WGS metagenome assembly LXNJ01 (sample SAMN04870510, study PRJNA318959) | sponge metagenome | biome: sponge; feature: marine sponge reef; material: water | host: Petrosia ficiformis | place: Greece: Milos, Mediterranean Sea | collected 2013-05-29 | depth 5-7 m
CCCATGCGCCAGAAAAACCAGAGCCCGATCGCGGTCACCGGAATGAAGGTCGTGATGTGGTATCCCGCGGCGAACGCGAGCGCCGGGTTCTCGCCGACTCCGAGGACGTCGACAAGCGCCACCCGCACCGCGGCCTCGAACGGGCCGAAGAAGCCCGGTGCCGAAGGGAGCGCGACCGCCAGCGCGGTGATCCCGTTCAGGAAGAGCGCTTCCGCGTACCCCGCATCGATGCCGAACGCGCCGAACCCCAGCCAGAACGAGGCCGAATGCCAGAGCCAGAAAACGAGGCTCCACCCCGCCGCGCGCACCACCAGCATGGGACTGCGAAGCGCACCCAGCCCCTCGATAAGCCCGTCCAGAATGAGCAGCGTCCTCTCCCCCGCCGCGCCCGGCAGACGGGACGCAAGCCGCCGGCCGATCGCCCGCGCCCAGTCCGGACGCGCGAGCACCATCACCACGACCAGCACGACGATCGCGAGCACGGCCAGGAACCCGGCGACCGCTCCCCCGACGATGTCGCCCGCGAGCTCCGAGTCGGCGCGAAACCCCGGCAGCGACAATGAGACCACCAGCAGCGCCACAACCGTCACGCCATCAAAGAGGCGTTCCACGGCGAGGGAAGCCAGGCACGCGGAAGTGCGCAGCTTCTCCATGCGCGCGAGCGACCAGGCCCTGGCGAACTCGCCGGCCCGAGCGGGCAGCAAGTTGTTGACCATGAAGCCGATGGAGGTGGCGGCGAAGCGCGGGCGCAGGCCGGTCTGCGGGCGGAGCGGGGCGAGCAGCGCTTTCCATCTCATGGCGCGCAACAGGTAGCCTGCGGTCGCGACGAACACCGACGCGAGCAGCCACCAAGGGTCGGCGGCCGCCACCTCAGCGGCGATGGCGCCCAGGTCCTCGCCGCGGAACACCCACCACAGCAGCAGGACGCTGATGGAAAGCCCGATGACGGACTTCCAGGACGATGTCACGAGCGAGACCTCAGAAGCCGATGGGAGGCAGCCAGCCCTCGGCGCTCATCATCCCGGGAGCGCGCCGGATGATCTCCTTCATCTCCCTCACCGCACGCTCGAGCCCCACCAGCACCGCTCGCGAGATGATGCTGTGGCCGATGTTGAGTTCCTCGATATCGCCGACCGCGGCCACCGGGATCACGTTCTCGTAGGTGAGCCCGTGCCCGGCATGCACCGCCAATCCGGCTTCCCGCCCCGCGCGCGCCGCCGACACCAGGCGACCCAGCTGGACGGGACGGCCGTCCAGGTCCGCCAGCGCGTATTCTCCGGTGTGCAGTTCCACGGCGTCGGCGCCCAGCTCCGCGCTTGCTTCGATCGCGTCCCCGTCCGGGTCGATGAAGAGCGACGTCCGGACCCCGGCGTCGGCGAGGCGAGCGAGCGCATCGCGCATGGCGGCGCGCACTTCCGCCGAACCGAGGGCCAGTCCCCCCTCGGTGGTGACCTCCTCGCGGCGCTCGGGCACGAGCGTAGCCTGCATCGGCGCGAGCTCGCATGCCAGCCACAGAATGTCGGGCGCAGTCGCCAGCTCGAGATTGATCCCGGTACGGGCCGTGTCCATGAGCAGCCGGACATCCCGGTCACTGATGTGGCGCCGGTCCTCGCGCAGGTGCACGGTGATCCCGTCGGCGCCTCCCAACTCGGTCAGTACCGCCGCGCGCACGGGATCGGGTTCATCGGTCCGGCGTGCCTGCCGGACGGTGGCGACGTGATCGATGTTGACGTAGAAGCGCATGGCGTGCCTCAACCGGATGAAGGAATGACGTCCTCGGACACACCCTGAGCGGCGACCTCCAGGATCTCGATCCCGCGCGCCTGGAGGCGGCCCAGGGCCGACGCGGGAAGCCGCGCCGTGACCGTGAGCGCCGAGTCGTCTCGCATGGTCTTCACAACCTCACCCTCGCGATAGAGCGCTGCAAGCGTGCCCCCGTCCGTCACCTTGAGCACCACCTGCACGCTGTGCAGCGCTGCCCGAATCCGAGCCAGAAGCACGTTTCGCAGCCGATCGAGCGTCTTCGGCCGGAGGGCCGAGAGGAAGACGGAGGGGGTATGCTCGTGACCTCGCACGCGCTCCCTGAGCACCTCCTCCTCGGCGTGGGTGACGAGGTCGGTCTTGTTGAACACGAGCACGCGGGGCGCATCCAGGAGTTCGAGCTCCTCCAGCACCTCGTGCACGACGGCGAGCCGGCCTTCCCAGTCGGGCTCCGAAGCATCCACCACGTGCAGGATCAGATCCGCTTCCCGCGCCTCCTCGAGCGTGGACCGGAACGACGCGATGAGGTCGTGCGGGAGCTTGCGGATGAAGCCTACCGTGTCCGTGAGCAGCGCCTGATGCCCCTCTCCCAGGGACACCACGCGGGTGGCGGAATCGAGGGTGGCGAAGAGCCGGTCCTCCACCAGCAGGTCGGCGCCCGAGAGCGCCTTGAGGAGCGATGACTTGCCGGCGTTGGTGTACCCGACGAGCGCCCCGCGGAAGGAGTTCGCCCGTCCCTTGCGCTGGGTGGCCCGCGACCGGGCGACCGCTTCAAGCTTGTGCTTCAGTTCCGCAATCCGGGTGCCGATCAGGCGCCGGTCGGTCTCGAGCTGGGTCTCGCCCGGCCCCCTGAGCCCGATCCCGCCCCGGATGCGCGAAAGGTGGCTCCACATGCGCTTCAGGCGTGGCAGCAGGTACTCGAGCTGCGCCAGCTCCACCTGCATGCGGGCTTCTCGGGTGCGCGCGCGGGTGGCGAAGATATCCAGGATGAGCTCGGCGCGGTCCATCACCCGAATCCCCAGGAAGTCCTCCAGATGGCGGGCCTGATCCGGCTTCAGCTCATCGTCGAAGATGACCAGGTCGGCCTTCGAGGCGCGCGCCGTCGAGCGCAGTTCGCGGACCTTCCCCTTGCCGACGTAGAAGCGAGGATGGGGACTGCGGATGCGCTGCTGCACCGTCCCCACGACATCCGCCCCGGCGGTATCCGCCAGGCGGGCGAGCTCCTCGAGGTGCTCACGCGCGGTGGCCTGGTGCATGCGTCCCCGCGGCGCCCCGACCAGGATCGCGCGATCGATGGCGGGCCGGTTGTCGATGAATCGCTCAGGGATTGCGGTACCTCCTTGCGTGGCGAGCCGGTTCGAGCTCGTTCCGTCTGCCTCCGCAAGCGTCGGGACGGGTCGCGGACGTGGCAGGTTCAGGCATCCGGGTTTCGCTTACGTTTGGGCGCCCGGGCGCGGTTTCGGGATGCTTCCATCCTCTTCCGATGCGGCGTGGACGCGCAGGGTCCGGAAGCGTTCGAGCCTGGCGGCGATATCGTGTTCCTCTCCCGCCGCGCCAGGGACGTAGAAGCGCCTCCCCTCGAGTTCGGCCGGCAGGTAGCTCTGGGCGGCGACGCCGTCCGGCGCATCCGGATCGTATTGATACCCGGCACCATAACCCAGCTGCTTCATCATGTCGGTAGGCGCGTTGCGGAGATGCAGCGGCACCGGCGCGCCCGGCGTCTGCCGCGCCGCCCGTCCGGCATCGAGCCACGCCCGATAGAGCCGATTCGACTTGGGCGCCGAGGCCAGATACACCACGACCTCGGCGAGGGCCAGCTCCCCTTCGGGAGAGCCCAGGAAATGAAAGGCGTCACGTCCGGCCAGCGCGACCGCCAGCGCCCGAGGGTGCGCCAGCCCGATGTCCTCGGAAGCCATGCGCACCAGTCGCCGCGCGATGTAGCGCGGGTCCTGCCCTCCCTGGAGCATGCGCGCGAGCCAGTAGAGGGCGGCGTCGGGATCGCTGCCGCGCACCGCCTTGTGCAGCGCCGAGATGGTGTTGTAGTGCTCCTCGCCGGCCTTGTCGAAGTGCGAAAAGCGGTGCTGGGCCGCCTGCCGCGCGTGCTCCAGGGCTATGGGGCGTTCCGGACCGGCCAGTTCGCTCGCCCGCTCCAGCACCCCGAGCGCGCGTCGCGCATCTCCGTCGGCGCGTCCGGCGATCCAGTCGAGCACACCCGCGCCGGCGCCTTCCCGCGATCGTCCCAGACCCCGCTCGCCATCCTCCAGCGCCCGTCCGAGGATGCCCGCAAGCTCATCCGCCGAAAGTGGTTCCAGGACAAACACCGGAGCCCGTGACAGCAGCGGCCGAATGACCTCGAAACTCGGGTTCTCGGTTGTGGCGCCGACCAGAACCACGATCCCCTCCTCGACAAAGGGGAGGAACGCGTCCTGCTGCGCCTTGTTGAAGCGGTGAATCTCGTCGCAGAAGAGGATCGTTCCGCAGCCGCTCGCGGCGATGCGCTCCCGGGCCTCCGCGATGATCGCGCGGACGCGCGCTACCCCCTCCGTCACCGCCGAGAACGCGACGAAGGCCGCATCGCCGCGGTGGGCCAGGAGCCGCGCAAGCGTGGTCTTGCCGCTTCCCGGGGGGCCCCAGAGGATCAGGCTCGAGAGAGCGCCCCCTTCGAGCATCCGCCTGAGCGGGCCGCCGTCTTCCAGAAGTCGGGCCTGTCCCGCGAACTCGGCGAGGGTGCGCGGGCGCATGCGGGCCGCGAGCGGAGCCCCGGCGCCGTGGGAGGACGCCTGCTCGACATGGACGCTGCCCGCCGCCCGCCGCGCTCGGTCCGATCTGCCGGAGTCGCCTCCGGCTCCGACATCCCCGAAGAGCGTGGGCTCCTTCACGCGGGCCTCCGCGGGCCGCCCGATGCCTGCGCGCGGGCATCGATGTAGAGCCGGGCGCGCCGCGCCAGAATCGAACGACGATTCAGCGCGGGATCATCCAGAACCAGATCGAGGAGATGAGCGAGCACGGCGCCGAAGCCGGGACCGGGCCGCATGCCCATCTCGATGAGATCGTGCCCGCTCAGAGCCAGGTCCGCCACCGTGAGCGGAGGATCCTTCGCCAATTCCGCCCTGACCGCCTTCCAGCCGGACTGCACGGCGCTCTCCGGGCTCGGCGTCCCCCGAGCGGCCTCCAGGCGCGCACGGGCGATCCAGATGCGGAACAGGTGGCGGCGGTCGACACGGCGGGTTTGGCGAAGCCAGCGTCGCAATGCCGGCCCGGAGCCGGTTTCGGGACCGGCTGCGAGCGCGCGCACCAGGGCGCTCACGCCCTCGACGTCGGCGCGCGAATAGCGCAGCCGCTCCATCAGCTCGGCCGCGCGCATGCGGGCGCGCTCCTCCGGGCGAAACTCCGCGCCGACCCCCCGTGAGGGTATGCCGATCCCGCCCAGGAGACACGCCAGACGAGCCAGCGGATAGCTCCTCGAGATGATGTCCACGGTGAGCAGGGCGACGCCCCACGAATCGGACTGCCCGTCCTCCTGTCGGCTCAGGCATCGCGCCAGCGCCGGATAGAGCACCGGGAGCACGCCTGCCGCGGCGTACAGAGAGAGGGCGCGCGACGGTCGCGCGCAGCCGAGGATCTTCGTCAGCTCCTCCCGCACCCGCTCCGGAGAGAGGTCGGCCAGATGCCGCCGGTGCTCGCACAGGGCCGCCCAGGTGTTCGGCTCGATGGCGAGGGCAAAGCGCCCGGCGAAGCGCAGCGCGCGCAGGATGCGCAGGAAATCCTCGGCGAAGCGTGTCCGGGCATCTCCAACCGTGCGCAGGGTGCCGGCGGCGAGGTCGTCCATGCCCCCGAAGGGATCGCGCAGCTCTCGGCGCAGGGGGTGCCAGGCGATGGCGTTGATGGTGAAGTCCCGCCGCGCCAGGTCCTCGTCGATGTCGTCGGCGAACTCCACGGTGGCTCTGCGCCCGAAAGTCTCCACGTCGCGCCGGAAGGTGGTGACCTCGTACATGCCTTTCCGGGTGAGAACCCCCATGGTCCCGTGTTCGACCCCGATCGGAACCACCCTTCCGAACACCGTCCTCATCTGTTCGGGCCGCGCGCGCGTGGCCAGGTCCCAATCGTCGTTCCTGGCGGGCCGTCCAACCAGCGCGTCCCGTACAATGCCCCCGACCGCCCACGTCTCGAAGCCGGCCCGCTCGAGTTTCCGAATCACCCGGCGGACGGAGTCGGGGGCGGCTGGCGGTTCCCTCGTGTCCGTCACCGCCAGGCAGCCGCGCAGCGATCCAGAATCAGGTGTAGCCCGGAGGCGACATCGGGTTCATCGACGGCGGCTTCGCAGGCGTAGGTCAGAAACGCGTCGGCCGCCAGGAGCTGAAAGGCCGCGTATCGGTCGAGTCGCCGAGACACCTCGGCGCGGCCGAGCGCAACGATCCCGAGTTCCGCGAGCCCGGCGACCGAAAGGAGAAGGTCATCGTCGACCGCGAGCCACTCTTTCAACCCGTTCGGTACGGCCGGGCGGCGCGCATCGAGCCAGGTGCCGAGCGCCGTCACCGCGCGTCACCGCCGCCCGCGGAGAGTTCGCGTACGACGGCTTCGCCCGCCGCGAGCGCCTCGTCCAGCCGGCTGGGATCGGCGACGCCCGCCTGGGCCATGTGCGGTCGCCCGCCGCCGCGTCCTCCCACCACCGCCGCCACCCCCCGCACCACGTCGTCCGCCTTGATCCCCCGGCGGATGAGGGCGGCGCCGACGAAGCTGAACAGGGTCTGCTTGCCACCGGGGAGCTCGGCGGCGACCACCGCCACCCCACCCGGCTCGGCGGCCAGGAAGTCGTCGCCGTAGCCGCGCACCTCGTCCGCCCGGCGCGCCCGCAGCCGCACGGCCCGGTAGGCAGCCCGGAAGGGGTCGCCGTCGCCAAGGGTGAGCTCGCTGGCCACGACCACCGTTTCGCGCGCGCCCCCCGCCTTGCTCATCTCGTCCAGCAGCCGCTCGAGCTCCTTCTTCTCCTCGATCAGCTGCTGCGTGCGCCGCACCGCGTTGCGCACCGGCGTCCGGAGCAGGCCCGAGACCTGCTCGAGCTCGGCCTCAATGTCCTGATAAACCTTGAGTGCGCCGGGCCCCGTAACCGCCTCGATTCGGCGCACGCCCGCCGCCACCCCCGCCTCGCTCACCACCTTGAAGAGCCCGACCTCGCCGGTATGCCGCAGGTGGGTGCCGCCGCACAGCTCGATGCTCACTCCGGGAATCGTGATCGTGCGCACTCGGTCGCCGTACTTCTCGCCGAAGAGCGCCATCGCGCCCGCGGCGATCGCTTCGTCGTACGTAGACTCTCCCGCCTCGACGGGATGGTCGCGCCACACCGCCTCGTTGACGAAAGTCTCGACCCGATCGACCTCTTCCGGCGTCATCGGCCCGGAGTGGGCGAAGTCGAAACGCAGCCGGTCCGGGGCCACCAGCGATCCCTGCTGGGTGGCGTGCTCCCCCAGAACCGACCGGAGCCCCGCGTGCAGCAGATGCGTGGCGGTGTGGTTTCGCTCGGTGTCGTGCCGGACGTCCTCCGGGATCCGGGCATGCACGGGCAACGGACCCGCATCCAGCGGGGGCGAATCCCCCTCCAGCGGCCCGATCAGCGCGGTCCGGCCCTCCACCCGCTCGACCCGCTCCACCATGAGCTGCCACCCGTCCCCGGTGACAGTCCCCTGATCGGAGATCTGGCCGCCGGCCTCGACGTAGAAGGGGTTCTCGCGCAGCTGCACGCCCCAGTCAGCGTCTCCTTCGCGCACGGCGATGACCTCGGTGGACACCCCGCGCCGGTCGTAACCGACGAAGGTCTGCCCGGCACCCTCGTCGAGTATGCGCCATGGGAGGATTCGGCTCAGATCGCCGCTGGCTACTGGAATCCCTGAACTAGCCACTCCACGAAGGGCCGCCGTTGGCCGACTCCGCGCTCTCTGCCTCTCCAGCGCCTTCTCGAACCCCTCCACATCCACCGAAAACCCACGCTCCCGCGCCATCACCTCGGTGAGGTCCAGCGGAAAGCCGAAGGTGTCGTATAGTCGGAATGCGTCCTCTCCGCCAATCACGCCACCCCGCTCCGCGCCTTCTTCCGCGACGATGGCATCGAAGCGCTCCATCCCTCCCTCGATGGTCGTCAGGAAGCGCTCCTCCTCCCCCCGCGTGATCGACAGGATGTGCTCCGCCCGCTCGACCAGCGCCGGATAGGTCCCACCCATGGCCGCGATGACTGCGTCGACCACCTCCACAACGGTGGGCTCGCGGCGCCCCAGCAGCCAGGCGTGCCGCACGCCGCGCCGCAGGATCCGCCGCAGCACGTAGCCCCGCCCCTCGTTGGACGGATAGACCCCGTCGGCCAACAGGAAGGCCACGGCGCGGCTGTGGTCGGCGAGCACCCGGTAGCTCACCCCTTCCGGCGCCTTGGGGTCGTACGCCCTCCCCACAGCCTGGGACGCGCGCTCCAGCAGCGGCTGGAAGAGGTCGATGTGGTAGTTGGAGTCAACGCCCTGCAGCACCGTGGCCAGGCGCTCGAGCCCCGCCCCGGTGTCGATGGAGGGCGCCGGCAACGGGTGCTGCACCCCGGCCTCGTCCCGGTTGAACTGCATGAACACCAGGTTCCACAACTCGAGGAACTCGCCCCGCTCGCCCTTCTCCTCGAACTCGTCGACCGGCAGATGCACGCCCCGCTCCCCCCTCGGACGCAGATCGTAGTGCACCTCCGAACAAGGGCCGCAAGGTCCCGTGTCGGCCATCTGCCAGAAGTTGTCCTTGTCGCCCAGGCGGTAGATGCGCGACCGCTCGAGACCCGCAACCTCGTGCCACAGCTCGGCGGCTTCGTCGTCCGTATGGTGGACGGTCGCGTACAGCCGGTCCGGGTCGATGCCCAGTTCGACGGTCAGGAAGTCCCAGGCGTAGCGGATGGCCTCGCGCTTGAAGTAGTCCCCGAACGAGAAGTTGCCGAGCATCTCGAAAAAGGTGTGGTGGCGCGCGGTCCGCCCCACCTCCTCCAGATCGTTGTGCTTTCCCCCGGCGCGGAGGCACTTCTGGGAGGTGACCGCGGTCCGGTTCGGCGCAGCCTCCTCCCCCAGGAACACGCTCTTGAACTGGACCATGCCCGCGTTGGTGAAGAGCAGGCTGGGATCGTTCCCGGGAACCAGCGACGAGCTGGATATTACGCCGTGTCCGCGCTCTTCGAAGAACCCCAGAAAGCGCCGGCGGATTTCAGCAGTGTCCATCTGTAAAGGGCCAGGTGCGGGAAGGCGCCGCCGCCCGATACGGGACGCCAGCCCCTAGAATAACCGCGCCCAGCAGCCGGGCTCAATACGCGTCCGGCTCGCCATCGGCGCAACCTACGCTACGACGCGCGCTCCGCCGACCTCGCCGACCGGGCTGCGGCGGGGACCCGCGGGGGGCTTCGCCGCCGCGCCGGCCCGAGGGCGTTTTGCCGAAGGCGCAGCGCCCTTGCCGTCCTTCGTCGCGGACTTCTCGTCGGGCCGATCCAGACCGAGCGCGACCCGAACCTTCGCCTCGATCTCCGCAGCGATATCCTCGTTGTCCTCCAGGAACTTGCGGGAGTTGTCCTTACCCTGCCCCAGGCGCAGGTCCCCGAAGGAGAACCAGGAGCCGGAGCGGGAAACGACCCCCTTGTCCACCCCCAGGTCGATCAGGAGCGACGAGTGGCTGATGCCCAGGTCGTAGAGAATGTCGAACTCCGCCTGGCGGAAGGGCGGCGCACACTTGTTCTTCACCACCTTGACGCGAATCCGGTTGCCCAGGAATTCCTGGCCGTCCTTGATGGCGCCGATGCGGCGGATGTCGAGCCTGAGCGAGGCGTAGAACTTCAGGGCCCGGCCGCCGGAGGTGGTTTCCGGGCTTCCGAACATGACCCCCACCTTCTCGCGGATCTGGTTCGTGAAGATCACCGAGGTGTGCGAGCGATTCACCGCCCCCGTCAGCTTGCGCAGCGCCTGGCTCATCAGGCGCGCCTGCAGCCCGACATGCGAGTCGCCCATCTCCCCTTCGATCTCCGCGCGGGGGACCAGTGCCGCCACCGAGTCGATGACGATGACGTCGATGGCGTTGGAGCGGATCAGCACCTCCGCGATCTCCAGCGCCTGCTCACCCGTGTCCGGCTGCGCCACCAGCAGCTCGTCGATGTCGACACCGAGCTTGCGCGCATAGCCGATGTCCAGGGCGTGTTCCGCGTCGATGAACGCCGCGACGCCGCCCGCGCGCTGCGCGTTCGCGATCACATGCAGGCAGAGGGTGGTCTTGCCGCTCGACTCCGGCCCGTAGACCTCGCTGATCCGTCCCCGGGGCACGCCGCCGATGCCGGTCGCCGCATCCAGGTTCAGCGAACCCGTGGAGATGGATTCGATCTGAATCCGGGACGAGTCCGACCCCATCTTCATGATTGCGCCCCTGCCGTGAGCTCTCTCGATCTGCGTGAGAGCGTTTTCCAGCGCCTTGTTCTTGGAAGTGGTCCGGATCTTGCGCGCCATCGCTGTATGTCTCCGTCTGATTCGCGTGAACGAGGAAGTGCCATCCCAACATACGAGACCCGAACAGAAAGCGAAAGGGGGCCCGCGTGGGAAGAAACATAACGGGTCCCCGATGGCACCTGGAATGCTTTATCGGGACGATCTCGAGACCCCCGTTGCGGAGGGACGGCGACTCCTGTTCTCTTTTCTGACGGGCGGCCCCGGTCGGCCCGGTTCGACTGGAAGACACTCGCTGGAGCTGCTGACCATGACGACAAGACAGACCCTGCTTCCGCCACTGCTGGTCTGCTTGCTCGCGGCAGTGCCGGGCGCCGCGCAGGAGATTCCCGACCACGCGGACTTCACGCGGCTGCTCGAGGCCGTCGTCCGCACGCCGCGGGTGGACTACTCCGCTCTCCAGAACCGCAACGCGGAGCTGGCCGCCTATCTCGACCAGCTCGCCGGCACCGATCCGGCGGCGCTCGGGTCGGCTGCCGACGAGGTCCAGCTCGCGTTCTGGATCAACGCCTACAACGCCTGCATGCTGGACCGGGTGGCGACGAACTATCCGATCCGGAAGAACGCCGGTCTCGTGGGCTCGATCCGCAACGCGTTCGCCGACCGCCCCGACAACTCCGTCTGGCAGATCCGGGACGTCTTCACGGGCGCCTTCTGCGACGTCGCAGGAGCCACCCGCTCCCTCGACGAGATCGAGCACGAGATCATACGGCCCACGTGGGGTGAACCGCGTATCCACTTCGCCGTCAACTGCGCCGCCCTGAGCTGTCCTCCGCTGGCGGCCGAGGCCTACGTGCCGGAGCGCCTAGATGACCAGCTCGATCGAGCCGTGCGCGGCCTGGTGGCGAATCCCGAGCACTTCCTCATCGATCGCTCGGGGACCGGATCCCTCACCCTGAACCGGGTGCTGGACTGGTACGGCGGTGACTTCGGAGGCACGGAGGGCCTGCTCGGCTTCTTTGCCCGATACCTGTCCGAGGAGGATGCCGGATTCCTCCGGCGCCCGGGCGTCGAGGTGCGCTTCTTCGAATACGACTGGACGCTGAACGACCTCGATCCGTGACCGGCGCCACCCTGGGGGTGGTGATCCCGACGATCGACGAAGCGGGTCATCTGCCCGGACTGCTGGCCGATCTTGCCGACGTTGAGCTTCCGCTTCGCGTCGTGGTTTCCGATGGCGGCTCGGCCGACGACACCCTCGACCTGGCCCGGGCCGGAGGCGCCGTGTGTCTTTCCGGGCCCCGCGGGCGCGCCGCCCAGATGAACGCCGGAGCGCGCGCGCTCGACACCCCCTGGCTCCTTTTCCTGCACGCGGATTCCCGTCTCCCGCCCGTCTCCCGCTCGGCGCTCGTCTCCGCGCTCCGCGCCGACAACGGTCCGGCGGCGGCCTATTTCCTGTTCCGCCTGCGCGGACGTGGCTGGTTCTGGCGCCTGGTGGAGTCCGGTCAGCGCGTGCGCGAGCGCCTGACCGGCCTCGTGTACGGCGACCAGGGCCTGCTGGTGCGGCGCGAGGTGTTCGAAGCGGTCGGCGGCTACCCCGAGCTGCCCCTCATGGAAGATGTGGAGATGGTGCGCCGCCTGCGCCGCTCGGGGAGGATCGCACGCCTGCCCGGTCCTCTGGTGACCAGCCCCAGAACCTACCGGCGGCTGGGAAGATGGAAGGTCTGGCTGCGCAACGGGGCGGCCATCTCGCTGTATCTGGCCGGCGTCGCTCCCGAGCGGCTGGTGCGCTGGTATCCTGAACGCTTCCCGGTCTCGGAGAACGGACGGAACAGGTGACGCGCGGCGTGGAACGCACTTTGATCGCATTCGCGAAAGTGCCTCGGCCGGGGCGGGTCAAGACGCGTCTCGCCGCGGCCATCGGCGACGCCGAGGCCGCGTCCCTGTACCGCGCGATGGGCCGCCGAATACTGGATGGGGTTCGTGGGGGGGACTATCGCATCGTCGTCTACATCGATCCCGCGAATGAGCTGGTGGCTGCGCGCGAGTGGCTGGGCGCGGCGGGCGTCGATTTCAGACCCCAGAAAGGCGACGGCCTGGGGGAGCGCCTGGCCGACGCTTTCCGGACGGAGTTCAAGCGCGCACGGCGCGTGTGCGCCATCGGCACCGATGCCCCCGCAGTGGACCGTCCCGTCGTCGAGCGGGCCTTCGCTCAACTCTCGACGAACGATCTCGTGCTGGGTCCCGCGCTGGACGGCGGATACTACCTGATCGGCACGGCGGGCTACCGGCCCGAACTATTCCGCGAGGTGCCCTGGAGCACGGAGGAAGTCATGACCGTGACGCTGGCCCGGGCGCGCGCCCTGAAGCTGCGGACGGCCGCCCTCGAGCCGTTGCCGGACATCGACACCGTCGAAGACCTGGAACGGGCGGGCGCTCCCCCGTGGTGACCAAGGCGTCCCCGCCGCCCTGATGGTCAGTCCACGACGAAGCCCGCCCCGGC
>LXNJ01001697.1_pt1 | contig 12693 bp, 12 predicted proteins | sample 809081 | NCBI WGS metagenome assembly LXNJ01 (sample SAMN04870510, study PRJNA318959) | sponge metagenome | biome: sponge; feature: marine sponge reef; material: water | host: Petrosia ficiformis | place: Greece: Milos, Mediterranean Sea | collected 2013-05-29 | depth 5-7 m
ACCGGGACGTGTTTCTGTTCGGGCTCTACACGGGGATGCGCCTTGGAGAGGTCGTGCCGCTTCGGTGGGAGGATGTAGACTTGGATGCCGGGCTTTTCCGGGTGGAGGAGACCAAGACCGGGGTGCCGCTCGATTTGCCGGTGACGCGGCAGCTTGGAGAGATACTGGCGCGGCGGCGGGCGGAGGGCGACGTGGTTGGGGAGGAGCTTCGCGTGTGGGTGTTTCCGTCGCAGATGAGTGATTCCGGGCACGTGGAGGAACTCTACCGACACTACAGGGCCATCGGGCGAGCGGGCGGAGCGAAGTTCTGGTTTCACGCGTTGCGGAACTGCTTCATCACCGTGGCGGAGCGGGAGCTGATCCTGCCGCGGTCGTTGACCAAGCGTCTGGTGAACCATGCCCGGCCCGGTGACGTGACCGAGGGCTACGCCGCGGACTGGACCGTGGAGCAGTTGCGGGAGCCTGCGCAACGGGTCGCGAACCGCATCGATGAGTTGATGGCCCGACAGGTGCCGACCGTGCCTCACTCGCCGGGGAAGTGACGAGCCCGACGCGTAAGAGGCACATCCAACGGCTCCCGGAACAGCGGGTTGTGTCAAACAGGACCCTGGCGGTATGATCCTTTACACCGGAATACACCTTAACTCCGCCGCCATCCTGTCCTACAAACCGGGACCACCTCACTGTCGATCCATGTTTATGGCCGTCTCATACTCTGGAAACGCTCCGAGTCGTTCGCCCGCTCCCACCAATGCAGCCGCTAGCGTGTCTCGATAACCTGCATCGTCGTCCAGCGTCAGCGCCTTATTCGCCAATCGCACCGATTCACGCGGCTCGCAATGGTTCCTTCCGGCACACCCAGTTCCTCCGCCGCTTCAGCCTGCGTAAGCTCTCCTGGATCGGGCGGCATGTTTTGTGGCCAATTGTTGGCGCTGTTGCCTATCGCGTAGTGTCCCTCGAACCGGCCGGACCAACCCGACTCGGCGCTCAGGGCCGCCGGCTTGATGTTTCCAAGCTGCTGACCCGAGGCATTGCGGTGCGCCAGGTATGCCGCGTGCGCTCCGTTGTCGATGACGAAGACCCGAACGGATCGGAGCTGTCCGAGGTGGCGGCAGTAGCGGTAGTGAGAATTGGCCGACAACGCATCGTCAATCGCCGATGCCAGGCTCGCGACGTCAGCGTGTTCGCCCTGGACATAGAGCGTATAGCCGACCCCGCTGTCTCGTTCGTCCGGGGCCAGCATTGCGAAGTCGGGACCGGGCGCTCCGTTCAGGCACTCATCCAGTACGTGCGCGACGAATCCGTCGTCGAGCTTTTCGCCGAAGCGATCAGAGAGTTTGTCCTCCTTGCCGATGAAGTGCAGGGAAGGCGTGCGTTCGACGAATCTGCAGACGCGTACGCGGTCACGGAGCCGGTAGCGATAGAGGCCTCCGCCCGTGGTGACCGCCACGGAGTATTCCTCGTCCCCCACGAGCTCGTGCAACAGGCGCGCGCGGCCCTGCCCATCCAGAAACTCGAAGAAATGGGACAGCGCCGCGACCGGTCGTCCCCCTGCAAAGGGCAGGGTGACGAAGGCCTCGGTCGCGAGCAGGCCCTTTGCCTGGAACTCGACGCCCGGCAGCATGGCGCGCAGTTCGCGGAACGCACCGGCCGCATGCGCATCCGCCCAGCAACTGACGAGCGCGAGACGAGGCCAGATCTCCGTCCAGGCCCCCGGACCGGCCGATGCCAACTCGTCGGCACGCCGCGGGTCGGAGCGAGCGTCGAATGCGTGGCGAAACGGCTCGTCGAGTTCGACGCTCGGACGACCGGAGCGAACGTCGCGAAGCAACTCGTCCCAACGGTCGGCCATGGCGGCGAGGAGCAGGCTCAGGAAGGACGGGTGCCAGACCGAGACGAGCGCAAGCTTCCTGGCTCGCAGCAGTGCGAGCGCGGTCATGTATCGAAACGCGCCCAGGTCGCGGATGGCCGCAACCTTCGGCGGAACCGCGAGCGTGCTGCGCATGGCCGTTCCCAAACGGTCTCCGAGATACGCCGTGTCGTCAACGAATCCTATCGGCACCTTCGACGGGGTGCTCGGCCGGAACGGCACTGTCGGACTGATCGACCAGTAGGCGAGTCCGCCGCAAAGACGAGGGTACCTTTCGAACAGGTCGACCATCCATCCCCCGGATGCCCGAACGAATTCCGACTGCAGCGCCTTCGTCCACGGAATCAGCTTCGACGCCGCGGTCGAGCCACTGCTGGGCACGAATCGCGTCACTCGGTCGGATGTCAGGACGCGGGCCTCGCCGGCGCGGATTCGATCGATCCACGGTACCAGTTCGTCGTAGTCGCGAAGCGGAACGGCCCGCTGGAATTCTGCCGGGGTCCTGATCGAAGAGAAGTCGTACCGCTTCCCGAACGCGGTATCCGCGTTCGTCCTCAGATATCGTCGAAGTACCCGGTACTGAGCGGCGGCCGGATCCCTCAGCGCCTCGCGCAGCGAACGCGCGTGGTGGCGGGAACTGCCAATTGTCGTCGCCTGGAGCGCGCCGGCGGCGGTCATGGCCGGTATTCCCCCAGCATCCGTTTGCCTGCGTGGGTCAGGTTCCTCACGTCGATTTCGGTCACGCAGACCAGCTCGTCCCCTTGAGCATGTCCCGGATTGAGACGTTCAAAGTGGGCGACGTGGGAGTGCCTGCGCCGACCCGGAGGAATCGCCGCAAGGTCGGAGCGAAGCCGCTGCGGGTGCGGGAATCTCACGATTTTCCGCTTCGTGTCATAGAGGCTGCCGAAACGCTCATGCGCCAGCTTGTCCAGCAGGGCAAGCGTCTCGGGCGTCACGGAACTGTCGTGCGATGGAAAGAAATGCTTGAAGAACACGGGCAGGAAGCGATACGTCCGGAATCCGGACACGATCAACAGCCACATGAGACGCGCATCGCCCCGTTTCAGGTCGAGGACCGTCTTGATCCACGCACGCGGGAGGGCGGAACTGCCCCAGGCATCGCGGTCAACGATCGTGTCGCCGGAGTAGACGACGTTGAATCGCTCGCCCCGATACTCCGTGTCGTAGAGCAGGACCGTGGAAAAACCGATGACCTGTCCGTCGGTTCGCTCGAGCAGGATCACGTGGTTCTTCTCGTCAAGGTCCTGGTCGAACCACTCGCGCCTGATGCCGTCGAAGTTCTGTTGAAAGACGGCATACATTGCCTTGCGCTCAGACTCGCGAAGCGATGCACGGGGAATGCTGCGGGCGGAAATCATCATAGTGTCGCGACCTCCAGGTGTGGGGTGCGGGAATCAAGCGCGACCTCGGGCGAGCCGTGCCACTGAACACGAAAGATTCGGCTCGTGTAGGCACGTACCGGAAATTCCCGCCGCAACGTGTCCAGGAGCGGATGGCCGGCCGCGAAACCGATGGCCAGGAGCCCCGTGCCGCGTCCGGCCACTCGCCCGCGCAATGCACGAACGAGCGCGGTGCCCAGATCGGGCCGATCCGGCTCGAACGCGAAGTGCGAGATGTATGCGATGGGGACCCGCGAACCGATCGCCGGAAGCTTCGGTTGCCCGCGAAGGCCGAAATACAGGTTGAGCAGCGGGCGAACGCGGCCGAGCATCGGGGCATAACCGTGAACCACCGCCTGCTTGAAGCGGCGCTGATCCCAGGAAGCGCCGCAGGCCACGACCCGTCCGCGCTCGCGGATGACCAGGAAGTCCCGGGGGCTCAGGTCCCGGGAACGCTCCGGGCAGCGGAGATTTTTCTCCGTCCACACCGGTGCCAACTGATAGCGACGCAGGTTCCGAGCGAGACACTCGGCGATGTCCCCGTAGAGTTCCGGGTGACCCGCTTCCACCCTTGGGTCGTAAGGCGCGGGACGCGGTCTGGTCGGAATCAGCAGAGTGTGGTAGTCGCACAAGGCCCGGTAGCGAGGGAGCATCGGCAGGCCGCGCTCGAAAAGTCGCCGGGCGGTGACGTTGTCGGCGGCGACGCTCGTCAGGTCGAACGGAAGCTCATCGGGCCGCCGCGTGGTCTCCAGCACCCGGTACGCGCTGGCGAGACGCCTGATCCCGCGAGCGCCCGGCAGGGTTCGCAACGCACCAAGATACCCGACGCGATGCGGCCGACCGTTGAACCACACCTGCCGGACCGAACGCGTGCCCATGTAGACGATGCCGGCCGTCGCGGTATCGCGAACGACGACCGTGTGGTGCCGATCCCCCTCGATGGCGAGGGCACGGTGGAAGGAAGGCTCGCGTTCGAGTGTGACGTCGATCTGCCCGCGCATCACACCGGCACGAAGGAGCGCACGCAGTTCGGCGTCGTCGCGTGCGCCCGCGAACTCGGCGCGGAACTGTGTCGGGCGACTTGGCGTCACGCAGGAATCAGGTTTCCTTGCCACGATTCGTCTCCGAGCGGCAGGCCGTTGCGGCCCGCCACGTCGATCTGGTGCATCGCGTTGATCGCGAGGAAGTAGGTGGCCATCCAGACGTCGCGGTGATTGACCGGCTGCCTGAATCGCCGAAAGATGCTCTTCCAGGAATAAAAGCTGCGGCGTGCCTCGAGGCAGTGGGCTCCCAGTTCCTCCGGCGACATCCGCTTCGGCACGAAGGGGATCATGTTGTAGCGGTAGCGTTCGTCGAGCCACCAGGGGTCGTAGATGAGCCTTCCCTCCTCGCGGAGTCGCGCGTGGAGCGGCGTGCCGGGGAAGGGGGTAATGTGGTTGAACGCCGCGATGAACAGCCCCTGTTCCTTTGCGAATTCGAGCGTGTCGGCGAAGGTCTCGGCGGTATCCCGGTCGTAGCCGAATACAAACGTCCCATAGAGCCGCAGGCCGTGACGCTGGAAGTTGGCGATTGCCTCGCGTGGCCCTCCGCGCATCATGTTGAACCCCTTGTGCATGGTCTTCAGGGTGTCGCGGTCGAGGCTCTCGAATCCCACGAGGACACCCTGGCAGCCGCTTCGTTGCATCAGTGCAAGCGCCTCCTCGTCGTACGCCACGTTGATGCTTGCCTGGCTGACCCAGCGGATGCGCAACGGAATCAGCGCACGCATGAGTTCCTTGGCGGCCTCCATGTTCGACGTCATGTTGTCGTCGATAAAGAAGACCATCTGTCCGGGCCGTCGGACCCGGGCGACTTCGGCGACCACGCGATCGACGGGGCGGTGGGTCTGGGTCGCTCCGAAGGCCGACTGGATTGCACAGAAATCGCATACGAACTTGCAGCCGCGCCCGAACTCCACGAGGCGAATCGGGAGATAGCGGCGGCCTCGATAGATGCTGCGATCCGGATCCACCCGGTTGAGCTTCGGGCGCGCGCTCGACCGATAGACCTTCCGGGGCCGGCCCGAACGATAGTCGTCGACGAGCTCGGGCAGCGTTTCCTCCGCTTCCCCGATGACGATCGACTCGCAATAGCGTTGGACCTCGTCGGGGCAGAGCGTTGCGTGAAAACCTCCCATCACCACGGGAACGCCCCGCTTTCGGTATTCGCTTGCAATCTGGTAGCTGCGGCGCGCAGTGTAGGTCTCGACGCTGATCGCCACGAGATCGGCGGGCTCGTCGAACGGGATGGGCTCGAGACGGTCGTCGTAGAAGCGACGCTCGATGTCCTGGGGTGCCAGGGCAGCCACCATCGCGGCCGGGATAGGCTCCATCTTCCACGTCCGAATGTAGCGCTTCATTCCGGCCCGTCGTCCCACGCAGGGATGGATGATGGTCAGGCGAAAACTCACGGCGCACCTCCGCCTTGAAGTATCCAGTCGCACGTGTAGAACCGGTCCAGGTTGAACGCGTAGTGCCGGTAGCCGAGATTGGCCGATACCGCCACCGGCAGCGGCGCCACCGTGTGACGCAGGCGGCGCACGATATTCGGCCAACTGTAGGCGAACTCCCACGCCTGGCGTGTGCCTTCATCGAGCTCCTGAATGGTCATCTTCAGCGGTCGGAACACCACGTGCTGACCGTCGTACAGCTCCCAGTTGCGGGAAGTGATTCTTTGCTCGCGTTCGAGACGGGTGTAGAGAGGCGTCCCCGGGAACGGCGTCGCGACCGCGAACCGCGGCAGGTCGATCCCGGCATCCACCGCGAATCTGGCGGTTTCCATGAAGATGTCGGGGGTGTCGTCGTCCAGCCCGAACACGAAGCAGCCCTGGATGGCGATCCCGCGTTCGTGCAGCCGTGACACCACCTGGTGGTAGTTCTCCGGGTGGTTGAATCCCTTGCGCAGGCTTCGAAGGTTCGAGGAACGGATGGACTCGAGGCCGATCAGCAGGCCGCGGCATCCGCTCCTTGCCGCCAGATCGAGCAGGACAGGACGGTCGCAGATTCGCGTCGTTGCAAGGCCGAACCACTGGATTCGAAGGGGGATGAGCGCGCGGAACAGGGCCTCCGCGTAGCTCTGGTCGGCAATGATGTTGAGGTCCAGAAAGATCGCCCTTCGGGTGCGCATCCGGCGCAGATCCTCGACGACCGCATCGATTGGCGTGTGCATCGGTCGGCCCCAGGCGGAGGGGACGACGCAGAATTCGCACCCGTGAATGCACCCGCGCGTCGCCTCGAAGACGTGCAGCGTGAGGTATTTCCACCGGGGAAGCACGGAGCGATCGGGCAGCGGACGCCCGGTAAGGACGAGATCGGATGCCTGCGTATAGCGCTTCTTCAGCTTGCCGCGCACGAAGTCACGCAACAGGCGCGGCCACTCCTCCTCGGCGTATCCGACCACGATGCTGTCGGCGTGGGGCTGGGCATCGTCGGGCACGAGCGTCACGTGGGGGCCTCCGAGGACCACGGATTTCCCTTGACTGCGAAACCGGCGGGCGAGCTCGTAGGCACGCGGCGCGGTGCCGGTAATGGCCGTGAGCCCTACGAGGTCGGCGTCCAGGTCATAGGGAATGTCCTGGATTCCCTCGTCGATGCAGCGCACCTCCGCGTTCAGGTCAGCGGGTACCAGCGCGGCGAGGGTCGGCAGCGTCAGGGGCATGTAGCGAAGGTTTCGCGGATAGATTCCTCCGCGATGCCGATAGAGCGGACCTTTGGGACTGAGCAGCGCAATGCGAAGTGAATTCTTCATGGTTGATGCAACTCCGTGAACGACCCGTCAGGCCCAGTCGGAATCGACGCCCCAATCCTGGTTGTGTCTCCCTTCGGCGGTGGTGAACTGCGGCGGAGTTGTGGCGAGCGGCGCCACGGGTCTGAGAAAACCCAGACCACGCAGCGCCGCTCGCTCCTGAGTTGTTAGCGCCTCGGCTCGCCAACAGCACCGGCGGTGCCCCCGATGGCAGCGGCCGTCGCGCACACTTTTCCGGCGCCCGTCCAAGACACGGCGCCGAAACCAACGGTGAATATGGTGAAGATCGTGGCGGCGACTGTGGCCAACCCGCAGCCCACCAAAGCACTTGTCACAACCGACTTGCTTACGTCCTCGCCGTGGATCATTCTTGCGTGCACTGGTTTCACGCCAACCACGCCCAGCAGCGTAACGGAGATGAGGGCCGCTGCGAGGATCGCTTTGACCCTGATGACGGGAGCATACTTGATCATGACTGAGTCTCCTTTCTGAACACAGATTACCAAGAGGCACTGAACAATGACTGACTGACCCTACGACGCGGGCACGAAGCGACGCGACTCGTCCGTCCAGGTGGACGACTTCGTAGCCTTTGGTCCACAGGACCCGATAAGTTGCCGAAGCGCGCTGGGATGCGGTGACGGTGGTTCTCGGTCCGATCAGTCTACTCTCCCTCGCCGGTTCCGCTCGTTTGTGCTAATTTTGACCTTCTAAGGCGGTCCGTCCGCACATCCATGACGTCCCTCAACCCGAGAGGGTTCGTGGAGTGTTGCCTATGTTTCCAATGGGACTTTTCTTTCTCATCGCAGGGTTCTTCGCTGCAGCGACTGCTGCCACTGAAGTCGTTGGCAGGCCACAACAGACGTCCGATCGCTTCCCGGCCTCGGCGCTTGTCTCCATGGGAGCCAGCGCCGCCGTTGGCGGCCGACTCCACCGGACGCGGAACTACTACGTTCAGAGCCGCCGCATCGGATCGGCGACAGCCGCCAACATCGCCTGGGAGAACGCGGGTCGCCAGGGACGCGTGTTGCGTGTGAGACGATACCGCGACATCTATTTCGTCGTCATTGGGACCTCGCAAGGCGACAAGACGTACTGCGTCCGCGACAACGGAGAATATTTGGGCCAATGCTGACAGAAACCCGACTTCAGCCATCTCGCGGCAATCCGCTCCCCCCGCGACCTCCGACCCGCCAGAACTCCTGTTGGCCCACCACAACATGTGGACCTGAATGCCCACGCTGCCTCCACGACCACGATTGAAGCCCAGACCACCACCGTCATCATACGGGGCCAGATATGCGATACATCACACGCTGCCTTAGCGCTTTTCGACGGCAAGGACAAAAAAGATTCGTCCTGTTCGGTACGACTGGCGCATTGATAGCCATTCCCGCCGTGGTTTTGACGAACCTGTGGTTGTACCACTCCCTCGCGAGGGACTATCAAGCTCAACACGATACACTCGTGAGCGAATATCGAATGGCGGCGAAACTAACAGAGGATCTCTACTGGAGATCCTTGGGCAGTGACTATTTCAGAGGCGTCTTGAGTGTGGACAAAGAGCCCGTCAACGAGCCACGCAAATACTACGAAGCAATTAACGACAAAGTTACTACCTTGGTCGGCTCCTATCCCAAGGCCGTTTGTCTGAAGGCTCGGACGGATTACGATCAACTTACACTCGGATACTGGCTCGCCGACGGCTATAGAAAGAACAACGATTGGCCAGACCTATGCAGCAAGTTCCACCGGACGGAAAAAACTCGGCACTACTTCCGGCTCACAACCTCAGACGGTGCCGTACCCGGTTTCGAGGCGAAGCCCTTGCCAAACGAGGGAACGACTGCCACATTGCGCCGTTTCATCCTCTATCACGAAGATGAAAAAACCCGCGTAGAGTGGTACATGACCCTTTTGGTGCCGCGGGATCCGCCAATCGTCACAGAGACTACGGCAACCAACAGCCATCTGCTCTTTTGGTTCAGCGCTGCAATCAGCACCATCGGAATCATCCTGTTCGCGGCAGCGTGGCTTCAGTGCATGACACTGCGGCGCATGTTGCGTATCACAGATCAGGATAGCACGGCTCTGCCTGGCCTGATCATCGAGAAGTTGCACGACGTGATGGTGAGCATTCGTGCCGTTCCCGGCCTCGAAAACAACAAGAACATGGTTGCCGCCGAACACCTTGTGCGCGACTCCATGGATCACGCGGCCCGATTGAGTCCGATGACCCGTGCAGTAGGCCGTGTCGTCAGGGCTTGGGATGGACGTCGGGGCAAGACCGACGTGGCCGCTGTCGCAAAGTCCGTCATCGACGAATTTGCCCTGAGCTCCCAGGAGTGTGAATTCCGCCAGGAGGACACCATCCTGCAGCCCGTGTCCGACGAGAAAATCACCAAGTTGTTTCGGAATCTTCTGGCCAACGCGCGCGAGCACGGGTCACCGCCCATAACGGTGACCCTGCACAGGGCCGTGGACGCCACGTCCGGGCAGGACGAGGTCGAAGTCGTCGTCTCGAACGCCGGAGAACCTTTTTGCAACGCCAATCCCACGGGACTCGGTCTCGGGATTCTGGACGAAATCACGAAAGAGCACCATGGCAGCTTCCACATAGGCGTCGGCGACGATGGCAAAGGGGCCACCGCCCGCGCACGCCTGGAATTGTAGGGCATTTGTATCTCGCCGCCGCGGCCGCATCCATCCCCTTTCCGGTCTGGACGCATAGTCAACTTTCCGAAACTGTCCGTCCGTCCGCTTCCTCCGTCGCGGAGAAATAGAAGCAACCCGTGCCTTCGATGTGCCTCACCGGTTCGTCATCCGGCCCGTCGGTCTTGCGTTTCAGCGACCATATGTGCCGGTCCAACTCGCGTAGCGGCGTCATGTCGTTGTTTCCGTATACGCCTTCATGAATCCGGGCTCTCGAGCGCACGACTCCCGCGCAACCCATGAGATATGCGAGAATGCGGCACTCGACCGGCTCCAGGTCCACCACTCGGGTTCGTTTGCGGAGGACGATGAGGGATTTCGTTTCCATCTCCAGTTGACAACCACCTACCCTGAGTGAGCCGCCCCTTTTCCGCAACTCCGGCACCGCCCGGTCGGGGAGTCGCCACCGGTACCTGTTGCCCTGTGTTTCGATCGGGTTGATCATCTTGCTCCGGTCGATCTTGTCGCGCAACGTCGACATGAGCTTTTCAATCCTGTTCTCCGCCTTGGCGTCGAATTCTTCAGGATCCGCGTCTTCGCGGGTGAGACGATGCAGGTCGGCTTTCGAGACGAACGCGCCGGACCGGCCCATCAGGCATTCCAACACCCGGAACCCCGGCGCGCCGGAGGATCCGGGCCTGCCCAAGGATACCGGCTGCTCTATGTCGACGTAGGAGGCGTGATCGATATAGAGGAGCTCATTAACACGATCCAGCCGATAAGGAGGGGAAACAAACATCCAACGTGGCGTTATCTTGTTGCGCAGCTTGTCCCTTACCTTCCACAACCAGTCGGTACCGAGTTCCTTCTCGACGTAGTCGTCTGCATGATCGAAAATCGAACCGTATCGTACCCTTGCCGCCTCGATGGTCATATTGGTTACGATCACCACCGGAAAATGGCGGCCCTCCTGGCGGCACTTCGTGACGAAGCTCATCCCGCCGTAATGGGAATTCTTGAGGGTCAAATCCACCACGGCACCGTCGATGGGGTTGTGGCGCACAAAAGTGAGACCGTCTTCGCCGGTGGTAGCCCACTCCACCTCATATTCCGTTTCCTCAAATGCTCCTCTGAGAAGCTCGAAATCCCTCGGCTCGTCTTCGATGATCAAGACCCTCGCGCTCATGATCGACTCCTTTCGTGCAACCCGTCAGTCGTTGTCGCCTGTCGGTCAGGTTCGAGTTCCCGTCGTAGACATAGACCGTCCGGCCTCGATTCGGATCGTCGTCAAGTACCTTGCGGCCGCGACCGTCGAAAACCGTCCGCCTGCGGTTGCCTTGCGCGTCCGTAATGCCGACCGGCTGCCCAGCGCATCATACTCGTAACGCGTCACCCGAACACGGGCCTCTCCCGCCCTCACCCCTTCGTCGGTCAGCTTGACGACCTCGTGAACTTCCCGCATCCGTCCGACTCCACCACCGTCCGTCAAGCCGTCTCTAACAGCGGCGGTCTCTGACTCACCTCCGTCGGAGGACGGCGTCCAATGTAGCGTCGAGGACGTCGGGCAGAGAGTATCGAGCACTGACTCCGAGGTAGTCTGACTTCGCACGGCGGAAAAAGCTCGCGGTGATGTGGTTGGGCGTCACCAAGCACCAATCTGGGTACTTCGTACTGGCCCTCCCATCTGGAGGAAAAGTTTGGACACACATCGCAAGATCTACCGCCAGAGATCGCCGGACCACGTCCGGTGAGTTTGCCAGCTCTCTTCCGACTGACTCTATGACCGTGATCACGTCGGCCTGAATCCCCCGAATGTCCGAGACGTCGTCGGGAGCCTCAAACACGTCGCAATAATCTCGATCCTCGCCAAACACGGGTCGGTAAAAAAGCCGATACGTCTCGGAACAGAGCCGGATCTTCGCTCCCAAATCGACCGAATTGGCCTCGCCGCTGATTAACGACACTACAATCGCGATCAGTATGGAAATCTTGAACGTGAACAACATGTGTTTGCCTCCCTTCAGTTCAATTCCTCGGTACCGCGGACCATCTGGCGGCTGCCGTAGATTTCATCGGGTCACGAGCCACGGGATTTATGAAATCCTGGCCCACGACAACTCCTGTCTTCTCTAGTAGCGACCACCGGCTGCGCTACATTGCCGTGCCGGTTATTCGGCCCTCCGAAGAAACCGACACACCGCCGCAATCCAGCCGACTGCCGTCATGATCAGTCCGAGTGCCGCCAAAGCCAAAAAAAGCATGAGGCCATACACTAGCAGTGAACCCAAGATACCGGTCATGCCCAACGAGACAAGAACCAGTACACCTACCGCCGCCGCTCCCAAGTTGGACATGAACGACGTGTTGTCGGGGAGGTTAGAGCCGCAAAGGCCACAATAATATGGCGAAACCGTTCCAGAATAGCAGGCCCCCGCCTCCCACGCCGTTTCCCAGTCGAAGTCTCGTTCTTCATCAGGGTGGCGGCAGTTCCGCCGCGCGGCTAAAATACGCTCCTCAAATTTCTTCACTTCATCGACTGTCACCATTGGCACCTCCATCTCGATTTCAGCCCATGATGAGCCGGCCCCTGACAGGTCATGCTTCGGTCATTGCCAGGGCCGGTTGTCGCTCCCTTTCCAACTCAGGCCACCGAATTGGATCCTCGTTGTTTCCGATTGGTCAAGGCGTAACAGAGTATGCTGAACTTCGGCTGAACCGGCAGACTGTCAATGGCAGTTGTCCGCCACACGCGGGGCGGAAGCGGGCGTCGGAGGCGTTGGACGTGCTTTCGGGGAAGGTTCAGCCTACTGGTGTATCTTGGGGGTAACTGGATTTCACCGGGTCCGACCCGCAGCAAGCAGGTGCAGGTTGACATGCGTGATCCTTGTTTGTAGCGGACAACTGTAAATGTCCCATTTGTGTCAATCGAAAATGTCCCACATTGAAGATTGCGAGGACGTGTACGTCGGGCCAGTCTGTTGGCAAAAG
>LXNJ01001698.1_pt1 | contig 12692 bp, 9 predicted proteins | sample 809081 | NCBI WGS metagenome assembly LXNJ01 (sample SAMN04870510, study PRJNA318959) | sponge metagenome | biome: sponge; feature: marine sponge reef; material: water | host: Petrosia ficiformis | place: Greece: Milos, Mediterranean Sea | collected 2013-05-29 | depth 5-7 m
ACACCCCCCACCGCCTGGACCCACCCCGACCACCTCGACCAATTCGCGCTCCCGGTCGCGCAGCAGAAGATCGGCGCGCTGCTCAGGGATTGGCTGCGCGATACCCCCCGCCGCGCGTCCGGCTGATCCGCCGGTTCGCGACCAGCCCCTCCAGCACCAGCTCGCACGCCGCCGCTTTCAGCCCGTCCTCGCTCCCGGCCGGCGCAAGCCCCACCAGCTCGGTCGCCGCCAGCAGCCCCGGCACCTGGCCGAAGCCCTGCACGCACGCCGTCGCCGCGGCGTCCTCGGAGACCTGCATCACGCCGCCCCCCTCGAAGTACTCCACCACCGAGTCGAGGTCGGCCCCGCCGGCCCGCGCGTCGAAGGTCGCGCCCGCCGCCGCCGACACCAGCTCGCGACCGATCCGGGCCGCCCCGTGCAACTCGCCCTCGTACTCCAGTTCGAGCTTGCCGGTGATTGCGGGCAGGGCCGCGTAGATGTCGCCGATCCGGGGGATCACCGCGGTCTCCTTCTGGCGGATCGCGCGCCGCTCGGCGCTGGACACCACGGTCTCGATCACCGCGATCGGGAGCCGCTGACTCACGCCGCTGCGCTGATCGATGCGCTTTTCCATCCGGCCCAGAAACGCGATCCGCTCGGCGACCTCGTGGATGAAATCGGGGACCGCCACCGGTCTGCAGTCCCGATCGACCCACGCCTCCTGACCCGTGATCGTCACGCCCGTGTCCAGCACCTTCGGGTAGTGCGTGCGGATTTCCGCCGAGATCCGGTCCTTGAGCGGCGTGATGATCTTGCCGCGCGCGGTGTAGTCCTCCGGGTTCGCGGTGAACGCGATCACGACGTCCAGCTTCATGCGCACCGGATATCCCTTGATCTGCACGTCACCCTCTTCAAGGATGTTGAACAGCCCCACCTGGATCCTCGGCGACAGGTCCGGCAGCTCGTTCATCGCGAAGATGCCGCGGTTCGCGCGGGGCAGGATGCCGTAGTGGATGGTGAGCTCGTCCGAAAGGAGGTAGCCGCCGCGCGCCGCCTTGATCGGGTCCAGGTCGCCGATCATGTCGGCAATGGTCACGTCCGGCGTCGCCAGCTTCTCCAGGTACCGCTGATCGCGTTCCAGCCACTCCAGGGGCGTGTCGTCGCCGTGCTCCGCGATCATCTGGCGTCCGAACTTGGATATCGGGGCGAGCGGGTCGTCGTTCACCTCGCTTCCCGCGACGATCGGCATGTGGCTGTCCAGCAGGCCGGCCAACTGCCGCAGAATCCGCGACTTGGCCTGCCCCCGCAGCCCCAGCAGGATGAAGTCGTGACGGGCCAGAATGGCATTCGCCAGCTGCGGAATCACGGTGTCCTCGTATCCATGGACGCCGGGAAAGAGGGTCTCGCCGACCTCGAGCTTGCGGATCAGGTTGGCCCGGAGCTCGTCCCTGACGGTCCTTTGCCGGTAGCCGGCGGCCTTCAGCCGGCCGAGGGTCGGGGGTAGTGTGCTGGCCATCGGGGAAACTTATCCGCTCCTGCGTTAGGTTTCCATTTGCCGCTACTCAAGGAGCACGCGTGATCATCCATCCGGACCGCCATCAGCCGGCCCTGTCCCGCGAGCGCTTCATCGTGCGCGAGCCGCCGGACGACGAGGCCGTGCCGCTGGACGTCGTGTTCGTGGGCGGCGGGCCCGCCGGACTGGCCGGGGCGATCGAACTTGCGCGCCTGGTGCGGGAAGGCAACGAAGCCGGAGACGGCCCCGGGGACCTCGAAATCGGGGTTTTGGAGAAGGCGGAGGGACTGGGCGACCATAATCTGTCCGGCGCGGTGATCAACCCGGGGTCGTTCAGGGAACTCTTTCCCGGCATGAGCGATACCGACTTCCCCTTCCGGCGCCCCGTCTCGCGCGAGGCCGTCTATTTCCTCACGGAGAAGAGCCACCTGCGCATCCCGGCCCCGCCGACAATGCGTAACCACGGCAATCACATCGCCTCCATCTGCGAGGTCGTGCGCTGGCTCGGCGAGCGCGCCGAGGAAGCCGGCGTGATGATCCTGCCCGGATTCCCCGCCGACGCCCTGCTCGTCGACGGCGACGACGTGATCGGGGTGCGGACGGCCGCGCGCGGCCTGGACCGCGACGGGCAGCCGGCCGGCGCGGGTTACATGCCCCCGGTCGACGTCACCGCCCGGGTCACCGTGCTGTCGGAGGGGACGCGGGGCGCGCTCACCCAGGCGTACCTCGACTGGCAGGGGGTGGGCTCGGCGAATCCGCAGATCTATTCGCTGGGCGTCAAGGAGCTGTGGGAAGTCCCCAGGACGCTCGACCGGATCATTCACACCATGGGATGGCCGCTCGTCGGGCGGGGCGCGGACGGCTCCGGCTTCGGCGGCACCTTCGCCTACCCGCTCGCCGACGATCTGGTCGCGCTCGGCCTGGTGGTCAGCCTGGATTACGGCAACGCGCGGCTGGACGTGCACGACCTGCTGCAGCGCCTGAAGCACCACCCCCTCTTCCGCGGCATTCTGGAGGGCGGCGAAATGGTCGAATGGGGCGCGAAGACGATTCCGGAGGGCGGTTACCACTCGCTGCCGGAGCGTCGGCACGGGAGCGGCATCTGCATGGTGGGCGACGCCGCCGGGTACGTGGACGTCGCGTCGCTGAAGGGGATCCACTACGCGATGCACTCGGGCATGCTGGCCGCGCGCACGATCTACCGGGCGCTCAGGGCCGACGACACCTCCGAGCGCGGGCTGGCGGGCTACACGGCGGCGGTGGACGGGTCGTTCATCGCGCGCGACCTGAGGCGCAACCGCAACATGCGGCTGGCGTTCAAGAGCGGCTTCTACCTCGGCGGCGCGAAGGCGAGCCTGGCGACGGTAACCGGGGGACGCGTGCCGGGCGGCAGGATCGAGACGGCGACCGACGCGGCCGAGCCGAAGTGGCTGGAGGGGGGAGCGGGCGGCCGGGGAGCGGGCGGCCGGAGCCCGGCGGGCGACGCGCCGGGCCCCCTCGCCGTGTCCAAGGTGGACGCCGTCTTCAAGAGCGGAAACCAGACGCGCGACGACATCCCGTCGCACCTGACTGTGAGCGAGGACGTGCCCCCGGAGGTCGCGGAGATGTACGTTCACCTGTGCCCCGCGGGCGTGTACGAGCGCGACGGCGACGTGCTGCGCGTCAACGCGCCCAACTGCGTGGACTGCAAGGCGACCGACGTGCTCGGGCCCAGGTGGGCGCCGCGCGAGGGCGGCAGCGGGCCACGATACCGGAGAATGTGAGGAGACGACCATGAGCAATGTGGCCGAAGTGCCGTCCGCCGGGCCGCTGTGCCTGACCGGGCGGATTGAGGTCGAAGTGGGCGGCGAGATCGTCGCCGACACGGACGATGTCGCGCTGTGCCGGTGCGGTCACTCGGCCAACAAGCCGTTCTGCGACGGCTCGCACAACCGGGTCGGGTTCGACGATCCGGGGGTGATCCAGGGAGGGCGCCTGGTGCCGGGGCGGGAGGAGGTCGCCGACGGGGCGCCGGTGCGTATCGTGTGCGCGGAGAACGGGCCGCTGCTGGTGCGCGGGCCCCTCGCCGTGGTGGGGTCGGACGGGGTGGTGTCGGGGGGGACGAAGGGGGCGCTCTGCCGCTGCGGTCTGTCGTCCACGAAGCCGTTCTGCGACGGCTCGCACAAGGGGTCGGACTTTGAAGCCGATTGACGACCCTGACGTAACGGCGGAAGCGTTTGGGATCTTATCTTGTTCTTTCACGTGAGCTTATGGGATTGATAGGCCTTTTTCCCTGTTTGACTCCCGCCGAGTGGCGAGGCTCGGCCGCGAGGGCTCGGGCGAGCTCCTCCTCGGAGAGTACAACCCGGTTCGGGTTTTTCTCCGTGGGCGCTTTGAGACCCCTCAGGGGATTCGACGCGAGGAAGAGCTTCCCCTGCTCGTCCCTGGCCTTGGCGGCCCAGTTGAGCACGGCGATCAGGAACTTCAGTTCGTGCTCGATGGTACGGTCGGACACCGGCTTTCCGCTCGGGCCGACCTTGCCTGCCCGCCGCGCCCGATCGCGGGGCGTCCCTCCCTCATCTGATATCCGAAAATGGGGGTGAGCCTGGTCCGTCCCCCGCAAACAACTGACCTGAGCATCGTTCGCAAAACAAACCGAAACCCACCGCCCCGACTACCGCCCCCGCGGCACTGCCGTACACGGTCCCCTTCTTCCCTTGCCTCCGCATGCCGTCACGGCGCTCGAGGAGTCGAACGCGCTCATATGTGAAGCTGCGGGCCGATCCGCCCTGGACGATATCGAGCCCGCGTTGGCTCTTCGCGCTCAGTACGCCCACGATCGTTTCCCAACGCTTTGGGCGAGCAGCGAAGAGGGCGTCACGAAAGGCGTCATCGCCAACAAGACTCCACTGGTTGCCTTGCGCATTGTCGATCTCCTCACGGGTTGTGGGTTCCCCGGCGCCTCGCTGCTGGTGCGAGTCGCCGTGTAGCTCCGCGTGTCCTCCCGCGCCGATCCATCGGTGGCGCGCGTACACCCGAATCGTGACCAACACATCACGCTGTCCTTTGAGGTGCGACCGATCCGGCATGCAGCAGGCCATCCGTATGATAGGAACATGATGAAGCCGGGGTCAGGCGCAAGATCGCCCGTTGTCCACATGGCCAGACCCCGGTACATTCCTCCGCCTCACACATCAGGTACTGCTGATTCGACTGGAGGGCCGCCGAATGATGAGTCGATCCCGCGTCCGCGTGGCGGTGGCCGCGACCATGCTTTGGGCCTGTTCCCCGGACAACCCCGGAGCCGTCGCACCGACGACCCACGCGACGCTTCAGGATGGGTCGGCGCAAGCTGCGGTGAGCCGTGCCCTGACGGACCGTGAGATCCTCGAAATCTTCTATCGCGCCACCGGGGGTGAGGACTGGTATAGCCAGGGCGGTTGGATGTCGGAACCGTTGATCCAGGACTGGGAAGGCGTCACGGTGGATGCGACCGGGCGGGTACGAGAGTTGTCGCAGGTCCACAACAACCTGTCCGGCCCGATTCCGCCGGAACTCGGGAGCCTGAGCAACCTGGAGCGGTTGGACCTCTCCGACAACTACCAGTTGACCGGTTCAATCCCGGCAGCACTCGGGAGCTTGAACAGCCTGGAGGTCTTGAGCCTCTTCGGCAACCTGCTGACGGGTTCGATTCCGGCGGAGCTCGGTGCGCTTGGCAATCTTCAGGAGTTGGACCTGTCCATCAACCAACTCACGGGTTCGATCCCTTCGGAACTTGGAGGCCTCGGCAATCTTGAGGAGTTGGACCTGTCCGAAAACCAACTGACCGGTTCGGTCCCATCGGAACTCGGCAGCCTGTCCAACCTTACTGTGCTGAGTCTTTACCGGAACCGACTCACGGGTTCGATTCCCCCCGAACTCGCAAACCTGGACAGCCTCGAAATCCTGTACCTCGATGAGAACAGCCTCATGGGTTCCATCCCGCCGGCACTGGGCAATCTGGGCAACCTTGAGGCGCTGCACCTCTACTACAATCAACTGACGGGTTCGATTCCGGCGGAGTTCGGAAACCTGAGCAACATCGTGGAGTTGTGGCTGGTCGGGAATCAACTGACCGGATCAATCCCGCCCGAACTGGGCAACCTGGACAACCTTGAGACCCTGGCACTGGGCGAGAACCGACTGACGGGTACGATTCCACCAGAGCTCGGCGGCCTGTCCAGCCTCTGGGAGCTGTATCTCGAAGACAACGATCTGACGAGCATCCCTTCGGAGATCGGCGACCTCGCCAACCTCTTGTCGCTCGCCGTCGGATACAACAAGCTGACGAGCATCCCACGTGAAGTTGGTGACCTGGACATCCTCCTGCTGCTGTCACTTTCCGGCAACGAACTGACGAGCATCCCTTCGGAGATCGGTGACTTGAGCAACCTCCAGATGTTGCTCCTGTCCGGCAACGCCATGACGAGGATTCCATCCGAACTTGGCAACCTCACCCACCTCTGGTTGCTGAACGTCGCCCACAACGACTTGACGAACATGCCGCCGGAACTGGGAAGTCTCGACAGCCTCAGATACCTGCTCCTCAACGACAACGAAATCACCGATTCAATCCCAGCGGCGTTGGGCAACCTGTCCAGACTTCAGGAGCTTTCCCTCGCCGGTAATCAGTTGACGGGCACGATCCCGCCGGAGTTGGGGAACCTGGACAGCCTCAAGACCCTGGAACTCCAGGACAACCGGCTGACGGGTTCCATCCCACCGGAACTCGGAAACCTGGAACTCCTGGAGGTGCTCTGGCTCGACGACAACGACCTGTCGGGTCCGATATCGGCGGAGTTCGTGCGGTCGGCATTCCTGCACGACGTCTACTTCGGAGACGATGACCGATTCCCTCTACCCTACCTGTTCGCGGACAACAACCGCTTGTCGGGTCCGACACCGGCCGTACTCGACAGCATTCCCGACGCCGGCCCTATCTTCCGTAGCTTCATATCCCTTGCAGGCAATGAGTTGACGGGCACCGTACCGCGGCTCCCGGCCGGGGATGTCCGGCGCAATTACTTCTCCGGCTGCATCCCTTTGACATGGCGGCTGGAGGAGCGCACGCCTCGTCTGCGAGTGAATCCACAACGCACGTCCACGGGCGGCACCGTCAATCTCATGGAATGCATATCGGCAAGCGGGGCGACTGCCGGGACCGGGACGGACGGCGTGGCCCTGCGGGAGAATCTGCGGGATGAGCTGCGAGAAACCCGGGAGAGGGCCATCCTGGAATACTCGGAGGGACGCTGGCATTCCATCGAGCTGCGCCCATCCAATCTCCGATCATGGACGGGCAAGGGCTCACGAGGGCGCCTGCGGCAGGACATTCGCAAGTCTCGAAGCAAGTCATGATGTCGAGCGTCCGACCGCCGGCCACTCCTACGGTGCTCCGGTTTCTCTGGACAGCAGTCTAGCCATCCAACCCAGACTTTGGATGATTCCCTGCCGTGATCCCCACCCCCCTTGACCCTGACGTAACGTTAGGGTTGAATTCATCACACTGAGAGGAATCGTGGACAGAGGAATCGTGGACAGAAGAAAAGCACTCATGGTCATCGCGACCGCAGTCGCGACTGCGGCTGTTGCCGCCTGTTCCGGGTACGGCGGCCCCGCTCCCGCCCGCCCGCTGGCGTACGATGTGCCGACGCCGCCGATGGCGACCTTCCAGATGACGGACACCACGGTCGTGTCCGTGAGCACGCCCATGGGCGGCATGGTGGTCAACTCCGGCACCAACCTGACCCTGGCGATGACCTTCGAGCGCGCGCAGGAGGGGGTCCGCGTGATGGGAAGCGTGGAGCTTTTCGAGGCCTCCACGGAGAACCCGATGACGGGAGTCCAGTCGGTCGATGGCGACGACCTGAGCGGATCGCTCGACTACACGATCGGTCGCCGCGGGGACGTCGAGGTCACCTCGCTGCCCGAGCTTCCGGGTGCCCTGGCGCAGATGTCGCCGTTCGCCTCCATCGCTCACGAACTGTTCCCCCCGCTCCCGGACGCCGTGGTGGAGACGGGCGGGATGTGGGTGGACACGGTGACGTGGACCACCGAGATGGAGTCGATGGAGACGGTCTCCACGGGGATTCTCTCCTACACGCTGGTCGGGGACACCCTCGTGGACGGCCGGACGCTCCTGAACTTCGCGGTGACGGGCGAGGTGTCCGGCGAGGCGGAGATGAACCAGGGTGGCATGGCGATCACGCAGAGCATGGCGGGCACGACGGCCGGCTTCATTCTCTGGGACGCGGAACGCGGGCTGCCGGCCTACCAGGAGTCCGAACGCGAGATGGAGGGCTCCACGTCGGTGGTCGGGATGCCTCCCTTCCCGATGAGCGTGAGCGGAACCGTCAAGGTCAGCCTGCGGAATTAGCGTCGTGTCCCGAAACACGAAGGCCGTCCGCATCCACGAACTCGGGGGTCCCGAGGTGCTGCGCTGGGAGGAAGTCCCGCTCACCGATCCGGGGCCCGGCGAGGTGCTGGTCCGCCACGAGGCCGTCGGGCTGAACTTCATCGATACGTATCACCGCAGCGGGCTGTATCCCGTGCCGTCGCTGCCGACCGCGATCGGGATGGAGGCCGCGGGTGTGGTGGAGGCGGTGGGGCCGCCCGCCGGGAACGGGCCGTCGTTCCAGGCCGGCGACCGGGTCGCGTACGGTTTCGGGCTGGGCGCGTACTGCGAGCGGCGGGTGATGCCCACGGACCAGCTGGTCCCGATCCCCGGCGGGGTCGACTCCGAGACCGCCGCGGCGGCAATGCTGAAGGGGATGACGTCGTGGTATCTCTGCCGCCGCACCTATCGGCTGAGCGCGGGCGAGACCGTGCTCGTGCACGCGGCCGCGGGTGGGGTGGGCACGATTCTGGGCCAGTGGTGCAAGGCGCTGGGCGCCACCGTGATCGGCACGGTGGGAAGCGCCGGGAAGGCCCGCGTGGCGCGGGAGCACGGATGCGATCACGTCATCCTCTACAAGGAAGAGGACTTCGTGGAGCGGGTGGCCGAGATCACCGGCGGCCAGGGCGTACCCGTTGTGTTCGACGGCGTGGGGAAGGCCACCTTCGACGGCTCGATGGAGTGCCTCGGCCGCTTCGGCATGATGATCACCTTCGGCAACGCCTCGGGCGCGGTGCCGCCGCTCAACCTCCTGCGCCTGAGCGCCAAGGGGATCACCGTGGCGCGGCCGTCGCTCAAGCCCTACATCGACCGGCGAGAGGACCTGGAGGAGGCGGCCGGGGAGCTGCTGGGGCACATCGACGCCGGCCGCATCCGGATCACCATCGGTCAGCGCTTTCCGCTTGACCAGGCCGCCGAGGCGCATCGCGCGCTGGAATCGCGGCAGACGCAGGGCTGCACGGTGCTGGTTCCCTGAGGAGGGCGGGGCTCCCAAGAGCCTGGTTGACTGCGGGGATTGTCAACTACATCGTTAGTTGACATGGGCGACCGCCCGCGAGCCTGCGAATCCAGCGAGGCACTCACCCCCACCCCCCCAGCGGAGCCATGATCGCGTGAAACGCCTGCCAGCGATGGTTCTCGTCCCCGCCCTGGCTTCGACCCTGGCGGTGGCCGCGGGGTGCGGGCGTTTCGGCGGACCGTCGCCCACCGGCACCCTCAGCTACGGCTTCCCGTCCCCTCCGACTGCCGTGTACGGGATCGCCGACACGGCGCTGGTCACGGTGACCACGCCAGCCGGGAAGCTGGAAAGCGCGGGGGGATATGCCCTCACGCTGGATCTGGGGTTCGAACGGGACCCCGCGGGCGTGCGCGTCCGGGGCATCGTGGACGGGATCGAGGGTTCCCTGTGGAATCCCGGTGAGCCGTCGAGCCGACCGAGAGCACTCGGGCACCCGGCCGCGACCCACGACTTCGTCATCGATCGCCGGGGGGTCGTCGAGGTTCGCTCGTTTCCTACGCTCTCCGGCCCGGCCGCCCTGCTCTTTTCCTTCGCCGGGCACGCGCACGACCTCTTCCCGCGCCTGCCCGACAGCGTGGTGGATCCGGGCGCGACCTGGCCGGATACCGTGAGGTGGCACATCGACGTGCCGGAAGCGGAAGTGACCTACCGCGCGACCGTCACCCACACCCTCGTGGGGGACACGATCGTGAACGGGCGCACGCTGCTGCGCATCGCGACGGACGGCACCCTGGACACGGTGACCGTCACCGGAGTCCCGGGCGCCGCGACCTTCCGCGTGCTCAAGGGTCCCGTGAGCGGGATCGTCCTCTGGGATCCCGAGCGCGGACTGGTGGCGTCGGCCGAGTACGAGCGGGACCTGACCGGTACGCTGGAAAGGCCGGACCGGCGGGTGCTGGAGATGAGCCTCGAGGGCAGGCTGAGGCTGCGGCTGGAACGGTGAGGGGGCCGGAACGCCTCGGGAGCGCGGGCGCCCCGGCCCGCCGGCTCAGGGATTGTACACGTAGACCACCGGCACTTCGGCCACGTCGGTGACGCTGGTGTCCGTGTGGTGGTAGATGTTCATCCGCCCGGTGCCGCAGTCGCCGAACGCGTCGCAGGACACCGCCCCGATCAGGCCTCCGATCGAGGTCGCTCTCACCGCGTCGCGCAATGCCGCCCTGTCTATGAACAGCCTGTCGCCCTCCTCCACGGCCACCGCGTCGATCGCCGACAGGATAATGGTGGCCGCATCGTAGGAGTGCGCCCAATAGGGTGACATGGGGAAGGTGCCGTACCTGGATTCGTGAGCGGCGAGAACCTCCTGTCCACTCTTTCCCGTCACTTCGTTGACGTTCGAGCGAAAGTCCGCTTCCGGTCCGGCGAAGTACATCCCCTCGGATTGGGGCGTCTCCAGGAACGCGGACACCAGCAGCGCCGCCGCGGAAATCAGCGTCGTCCCTTCAAGCCCGTCGAAAGCCCGCGCCTGCTCGGCGAAGGCCGACCCCTCCAGGAAGAACAGCGGGAAGAAGATGGCATCCGGTCCGGCGGCCGCGAACTGCACGAGAGCCTCCGTCATGTCGGTGGCGCCCTTGGCGATCTCGGCCTGCAACGGCACCGCGCCGCCAAGGTCCGAGAACGCGTCGGCAAAGGCCGCGACGAGGGCCGACGTGTACGGGTCGCCGTCGTGAAGGGTGGCCACGCTCCTCAACCCCAGTTCATTGTATGCGAAGTCCGAGAGGGCGCGCGCCTGGTGAAGATCGTTGGTCGACACGCGGAAGTAGCCGGGGTGATAGTCGTCATTCGGGTTGCCCGCGAGGTCCGAGGTCAGTCGTGGAGAGGTGTTGCTCGGCGAAATCATGACCATGCCCGCGTCGCTGACGACGGGCGATGCGGCTACGGCCGCGGCCGAGCAGTTCGTTCCGATGACGCCCGCCACCTTCGCGTCCTGGACGATGCCGAGCGCGCCTGCCCGCCCGCCTGCCGGCGAACAGCTCGTGTCGATCGGTACGCCCACCTCGATCTGGCGCCCGCGGACGGACCCTATGTCCTCGGCGGCGAACTGGACCGAGTGCCGGGTCACCGCGCCCAGCGACGGCGCCACGGTGATCGAGGCCAGGGTGCGGATCTGCACCGCCTCGCCCGCCTCCAGGGCGACTGCCCCCAGCGGCCCGGCCTCGAACGGCGGGGGCATGGGCGGAAGCGGCGGCGGAGTCGGCTCGATCGGGCTTTCGCGACACGCCGAGATCGCAAGAACGGCAATCAGGGCCGCAGTGGACGACAGGATGTGCTTGCGCATGAGGCCGGCTCCTTCTTCAGTGATGTAATGGCGCGTATGGCACGGCAATGATGAAATAATGATGAAACAATGATAACGGCCCGGAGAATAACACCCCATGACCACCTCGACCCCCCTCTTCACCTCCCGCCGCGAGAGGCGCCTCTGGCTCTGGGCGCTGGCCGTCGTCGTGGCGATCTACTCCACGCTGGGGCTGGCGGGATCGCTGGCCGAGGTGCTGCGCGAGCGCGATCTGCTGCCTGCGGCGGTGTTCGTGCTGATGCTGGTCACGGTGGCGGCCATCGTCGGAAGCGGGCTGAAGGGGCGTCCCGGCCGGCGCGAGGCATGGGTGGCGCTCGGTGTGACCGCCGTCTACGCGATGGCGGTGGTCAGGATGGGCGGCAGTATGGAGGAGCGCACTCATCTGTTCGAATACGGGATCGTCGCGGTCCTGATCTACCAGGCCCTGAGTGAGCGCTCGCGGAACGGGCGCCGCGTGCCTGCACCGGCCTTGCTTGCGCTGGTGCTGACCGTGCTGCTGGGGTGGCTCGACGAGGGTATCCAGGCGCTGCTGCCCAACCGCGTATACGACAACTTCGATGTCGTCCGGAATACGGTCGCGGCGCTGATCGGGATCGCGGGGAGCGTTGTGGTCGGGTGGGTCAACGATCGTCTGGACAGGCGCCGGGCGGACAGTCGCTAGCGTCGCCAGGCCGTGGCGTCGGGAATCCCGCGGCTGTGTAGCACCTGTAATCCCTCCGCAACCCAAGCCGCTCGGGCCGCCCGAGCCGCCGCGGCGTCAGGCATTGCGGCGCCGGCGGGGTATCGCAGGATCCCGCGTACCTGCCCAGCCGCGGGATCGAGCAGAATGGTGACCTGGCGATCGCTGTCGCGTCCCATCGTCGTGGATCCGTCCGGTCCGGACAGCGTGATGCTCTCCAGCGCGCCGGACCACTCCGGCTCCGCGGGGAGCGTGAAGACGAACGAGGCGCGTCCATCGCCGTCGGCCACGGGCGGCATGTCGAAGTCCAGCGAGAACAGCTCGCGCTCGTCCGCCGCCAGGCCGACCAGCCGGTAGGCGCCGCCGGGACTCGGGAGGACGGCTGGGGCATCGACGACCATTGCCGGGTCCAGGAACAGATTCCCCTCACCGTCGACGCCGCCCCACAGGAGCAGGGACTTGGCGCGAGGCCCCATGAACGCCGCCGTTCCGCCGGCCCGGTTGAGACGGAAGTTGACCATCCTGGTGAAGTTGTAACCGCTGATCCACCGCGGATCGCAGTAGCTCATCAGGTCCGGGTTGCCGGGTGGCACCAGGACGTTGTTCGTGAAGTCGAATCCCCAGTTGCCGATGGAGCCGTCGCGCTGAGGGAAGGACGGATCCGCCCCCTCCGCCCCTCCGCAGGGTGCGTGCACGAGCCTCAGGTTGTGCCCGAGTTCGTGTGCAATGACGTCGGGCACGGGGATGCTGGAGCTCGAGTACCCGCCCAGGTCGGCCACCCCGCGAAGCGAC
>LXNJ01001699.1_pt1 | contig 12692 bp, 9 predicted proteins | sample 809081 | NCBI WGS metagenome assembly LXNJ01 (sample SAMN04870510, study PRJNA318959) | sponge metagenome | biome: sponge; feature: marine sponge reef; material: water | host: Petrosia ficiformis | place: Greece: Milos, Mediterranean Sea | collected 2013-05-29 | depth 5-7 m
CCGAAACAGTTTTCTCCGCCGGCCATTTCCACCATCTCCGGCACCCAGTGTCCGCCGCACATCAGCGGGTCCACCCACTCCAGGTGCAGCACCTTCGGCCGGTGAGCAATCTCCGCCGTCCTGGCCGCGATGCTGTCGATGCGCTGCTGCATCTCCCCGGTAATTCTCTCCGCCTCCGCCTCCGCTCCAGTAGCCTGTCCCACCCGCCGGATGTCCTCAAGAACATCGCCTACGTACTGGGGATCCAGGGAAATCACCTGGGGCTGCTTGGGAAGGCTGACGCTGACCTCGGCAACCTGCCGAGAGGAAATGGCTCAAACCTCGCAGATGGCTTGGGTCAGCAGCAGGTCCGGTTCCGCCGCCTCCATTGTGGGCTGGTCGATTTCATAGATGCCCAGCCCCTGCTCCAGCCTTTCCGATATGACCCGGCTGATCTCCCCGCTGCTGGGCTGGGGGTCCATCCCCTCGAAAACGCTCCGCACCACCCAGGGCTTATTCTTGGCCGCCGTCGGAAAGTCGCACTCGTGGGTAACCCCGTAAAGCTGGTCTTCCAAACCCAGCATGTAAACTATTTCGGTGGCGCTGGGCAGAAACGAACAAATACGCATGATCTTCTCCTCAATGCTGTGAGACCAGGCCCATTATAACCGCCGCAGAACAGTACCCATAGTGCCTAATCATCCGTCGTGCTGATCTGCTCGTGAAATTCCCCGTCATGGGAGTAAAGGTGGGAGTCCTCCGCCAGGTAGTCCCACTGGTGTTCGTCGTACCGGTAGTACTCCGAGGCCCCCAGGAAGGTTCGCCGGAACGACGCCTCCAGCGTGCCATGAATCTGGAAAGCCGCGAAGGCTACCGCCGCCACAATTACCAGCAACCCTATGGCCAGCAGGGGAGCAAAAGTGCCGCCCAGCAGGAAAAGGTGGATGGTAAAGGGCAAAGTCCATAGCACGGGGAGTACAAGCACCACAATCAGCATGCTGTTGCGAATCACCCGCTTAAGGTTCTTGGTGGTCACGTTCTCCGGCGCGCGGCGCCACGGGGGCAGGAAATAATCAATTACTTCCTCGGTCAGGGCGTGCAGGTTATGCCAGATTGCCACAATGGACGGTATGCAGGCCGCCAGCAGGGCGCCCCCCAGCAGCAGTGTATCCAATCCTTCGCTGACCCCCATCCATTGCGAAAGCTGCTGCACGTAGTCCAACCCTATGGTGCCGGCCCCGACCAGCATCACGATTATCCCGATATTCAACATTATGCGCTGGACCGAGTGGGTTACCTCATCGGCCAGGCGGGCGCCCAGAACCGAGCTTCGCCTTGACGACGTTAGCCAGACGAACAACACCCCGCTGAACTGCCGCAGCCACCCCGGCGACGTCCTGGCAATGAAGTTGGCCACGGCGACCGGCGACCGGAATATGAAGGGATAAATCAGGGCGGTGATGGCCGTCGCCAGCGTCAAGGCCGGACTGAAATAGGCCGACACCGACCCGTGGTCTACGCCTGTCTTGGCCATGGCCAGGGAGAACTCCCCCAGTTGCGGCATTCCCGTCCCCACCTGCAGCGCCGTGCGTCCATCCTGCCCCGCCAGTAGCGTTGCCAGGGTGTCGGCCAGGACCTTTCCCACAATGAATACCCCGGCGATGATCAGCGCCGGCGCCAGGTAGTCTCCAATGCTGAACACATCCATCAACATTCCCAAGGACACGAAGAAAAGCGCGGCGAACATATCCCGTAGGGGGTTCATCAGCCGGCTAATCTGTTCCGAAAGTTCCGTGTCGCCCAGGATCATACCGATCAGGAAAGCCCCTGCCGCCGCCGACAGGCCCAGTTGGTGCGCCGCCAGCGCCAGCCCGAAGCACAGGGTCAGCGTGGCAATCAGCACCATTTCTTCCGACTCGAAACGGGCTATATAGTGCATCAGCCGGGGGGCCAGCAGCGCCCCAACGGTCAGCACCGCCACGGCGAATATGGTCAGCCGCGCCGCCAGTGCCCCGATGTCTCCCAGGCTGGTGGCGTCCGCAGTAGCCACTCCGGCCAGCACCGTCAGCAGGATGACCGCTACAAAGTCCTCTACCAGCAGGATTCCCACGATCAACTGGCCCCTGAGTTCGTGCAGGCTGCCCGAATCCCGCAGCATCTTGATCAGGATGGCGGAACTGCTGATGGACAGGGCGGCTCCCAGGAAGATACGCTCCGTCTGCGTCCAGCCCAGCCAGTGGGCCAGTTCGTAGCCCACCGCAAACATGGTCGCCATCTCCAGCAGGCCGATGACGATTACCTTGAACCCCACTTGCCGGATGCGGTGCCAGCCTATTTCCAGGCCAATGCCGAACAGCAGCAGAACCAGTCCCAGTTCGGCCAGCAGGCGGATGGTCTGCAGGTTCTGCACCGGCCCCTCGACACCAGCCAGGGGACCAAGATCAATGGCGGACAGGGTGAAGGGGCCGACAATTACGCCGGCCAAGAGGTAACCCAGCACTGGAGGCATGTTGATAGTCCGGAAAACCACCAGGGCAATTCCGGCCACCGCCATGGTGATGGCAAAGTCGCGGATCAGGCCAATGCTCTCGTCGCTGGTAGCGCTGGCCAGTGAAAGCAGTATGTCTATTTCCGTTTGCTCCGGGGCGTAAACATTCCCGGTCCCTAATCCCCAATTGGGGCAAACCGGGACAACTGTCAATGGCTTAAGGGTACAGTCCTGGGGCAGAGAAGAGGATAATCTTGGCAAAGACAGGCTAGATCGCCGAATCTTCACTTTATTGGTGCATTATATACTATTTATAGGTATTTGCCTAGGGCAACGAGGGACGCGTCCAGGTCAACTGAATTACCGGCGCCGGAGGCCTCCCTCAAACGGTTTAAGGTCACGCTGCCTTTGCCGGAGGGCCCCGTAATCCTGATATCAAATGTTAACTATGAGCATAGAGTCCTGTGCAGACAAGAATTCAACACTCTTGGACTTCGGTCAGGGGGCAAAAATAATTAGCAATGGCGCCAAAGGCACCGAGGACGGCGGTATCATTCCGAATGGGGTGGAACTGCCTTGGAGAAGGGTTCAATTCTGGCCAGATGGAGGCCTGCCTCCTTTTTCACGAATCACTCGGCCGATGCGCCGCTAAAAGTTGTCGCCATCGCATGCCCGTCATACCCATCAGGGAATAGGGCTGCCTTTCACCCAAGGTCAGCAACCCGCCAGTGAACCACCTAGTACAGGAAGCACGCCACCGTGTGGTCTAAAGAAACTTCCTTCAGTTCCGGCTCCTCCTCCGAACACCGCTCCATGTAGTAGGGGCAACGGGTGTGGAAGTGGCATCCAGAGGGAGGGTTCAGCGCGCTGGGCACCTCGCCGGAGATGGCTATCTCCTCCCTTTCCTCGTCCGGGTGGGACGGCAGCGAGGCTGCAAAGAGGGCCTTGGTGTAGGGATGCAGGGGATTGTTGCTTAGTTCCAGGCTTTCCGCCGTTTCGACGATCTTCCCCAGGTACATTACGGCTATGCGGTCGCTGATATGGGCCACCGCGGCCAGGTCGTGGCCGATGAAGACGTAGCTCATACCCAGTTCCCGCTGCAGTTCCTCCAGAAGTGAGAGGATGTGCGCCCGGATCGAAACGTCCAGGGCGGAGACCGGCTCGTCCAGCACTATCAACTCGGCGTTGGTCGCCAGGGCCCGTGCTATGGCAATCCGCTGCCGCTGCCCGCCGCTGAACTCGTGGGGGAACAGGCGCCCCGCGTCCGCCGGCAGCCCAACCAGTTCCAGCACCTCGCCCACCCGGTTCTTGATGCCCTGCCGAGACATCATGCTGTGTACTTCCAGGGGTTCAGATATGATGTCGCCCACCCGCATCCGTGGACTCAGCGAGCTGAAGGGATCCTGGAACACCACCTGTACCGCCTGCCGGTACTCCTTAAGTTCCCGTCCCCGAAGCTGACCCACGTCCTTGCCCTTGAAAATCAGCGAGCCCGACGTTGGCGCTTCCTGGGTCAACACCAGTTTAGAAGTGGTCGTCTTGCCGCAGCCCGACTCGCCCACCACCCCCAGAGTCTCCCCCGGGTACACGCTGAAGTTGACGCCGTCTACGGCCTTCACGTAACCCTTGACGCGGCCCCAAAGCCCTCCCGAACTTACCGGGAAATATTTTCTCAGGTCTCGGGCTTCCAGCAGGGCCTCAGCCATTCTTTGCATCCTCAAGCGACAGCCAGCACTTGGACTCCTGACCGTTGGTGAATGAAACGTAAGGCGGTTCCTCGTTGATGCACTTGTCCGTGGCCACGGGGCACCGCGGGTGGAAGGCGCACCCTGTGGGCAGGTCCGCCAGGTTGGGCGGCTGTCCCGGAATCACGTATAGCGGGTCCTTGTTTCCCAGCTTCGGTATGGACTCGATAAGGGCCTTGGTATAGGGGTGGCGCGGGTTGTTGTAGATGTCCCGCACGTTCCCCTGCTCCACGATCTTGCCGGCGTACATCACCGCCACCTTGTCGCACATCTTGGCCACGATGCCCAGGTTATGGGTGACGAAGATCAGGGATACCCCCATTTCCTGCTGCAGGTCCCGCAAAAGGTTCAGGTACTGCAGTTGGATGGTAACGTCCAGGTTGGTAGTGGGTTCGTCGGCCACAATGAGCTTGGGACCGCCCGACAGCGAAATGGCGCCTACGATGCGCTGGCGCATGCCCCCGCTCATCTGGTGGGGAAACTCCCTCATCCGCACTTCCGGCGAAGGGATGCGGACGGAGCGCAGCAAGTCAACCACTTTTTCCCGCAGGTTGCCGCCCCTCATTCCCCTGTGGTGATGGGCCGGCTCAGCCACCTGGTCCATGATGGTGAACAGCGGGTCCAGCGACGCCATGGGGTCCTGCAGGATCATGCCCATGTCCCGGCCCCTGATCTGGCGCATTTCGCCTTCGCTCAACTCCATCAGGTCCTGGCCGTCAAACTCAATGGACCCGCTGGCGATCTTTCCCGCCGGGGGCAGCAACCGGAAGATGGCGTGGCACGTGGTGGTCTTGCCGCAGCCCGACTCGCCCACCAGGCCCATTGTTTCGCCCTGCTCCAGGGTGAAGTTGATCCCGTCAATGGCCTTCACCACCCGGCTCCCGCCAAACAGCGAGAAATGGGCGTAAAGGTCGGTTACCTTCAACAGCGTTTTGGTTGCTATTGCCACTCTGTATGCTTCCTTTGATGCTTACCGGTTTCTCAACTGGGGGTCCAGCCGCACCCGCATCCAGTCGCCCAGCAGGTTGGCCGCCAGCACCAGCAGCATGATGCAGATGCCCGGGGCCACCGTCAGCGTCCAGCGCTCTGAAATCAGGGTGGGCCGCGCGTCCGCCAGCATGTTGCCCCACGTGGGTGTGGGTGGGGGAACTCCAACGCCCAGGAAACTCAGGGACGCCTCCAGGATGATGGCCACGCCCACCGTCAGGCTGAACAGCACCATTGCCGTGTTCATAATGTTTGGCAAAATATGCCGGAACATAACCCGTATCTTGCCGGCCCCGGTAACCTCCGCCAGCTTGACGAAGTCCCGTTCCCGCAAGCTGAGCACCTCGCCCCGAATCACGCGGGCGTACCTGGTCCAAAAAACGATCATTAGTATCATAATGATGGTCCATAGCCCCGGACTCAGCACCGCCGCCAGAAAGATGCCAAAGACAAGGGATGGCAGGGCCAGCTTGGCATCCGTTATCCGCATTATCACCTGGTCCCACAGGCCGCCCATGTACCCCGACACGATGCCCAGCGTTACACCCAGCATCCCGGCGAACACGGTGCCCAGCAGGCCAATTATCAGGGAAGTTCTGGCGCCGTAGATTAGGCGGCTCAGGATGTCTCTGCCCTGGAAATCCGTGCCCAGGGCCGTATTCCAGCTCCCTCCCGCATAGACCGCCGGTGCAAAGACTTCGATGGGCTTCACCGACGTCTCGGCGTCGTGAGGCGCCAGCAATGGCGCAAAAATGGCCACCAGGGCCACGAACAGGATAATCCCCACCGGCAACTTGGGCGCTTCCTTCAGTATGCCCCATGAGCGGTTGGCTATCGTGGCGACCTGTTCCGTCCCAGTTGGCGGAGAAGTTATCAATACCTGGTCACTTGCCATGCTGCTTCCTACCTGGTCAAACGTATTCTGGGGTCAAGGTAACCGTACAGAACATCTACTGTGAAGTTGGTGCCCACGATCATCACGCCGGCCATCACCACCACTCCCTGCACCAGGGGAAAGTCCCGGTTAATCAGCCCGTCATACAGCAGGCGCCCAATGCCCGGCCAGGAAAACACCACTTCCACCACCACCGCTACGTTGATCATCACCACCAGGTTTACGGCGGCCAGAGTGAGCACCGGGATAAAGGAGTTCTTCAAAGCGTGCTTGACGATGACTACTGTTTCCGGCAGGCCCTTCAGGCGGCACAGCTTGATGTATTCGCTGCCAAGTACTTCCAGCATGCTGGAGCGGGTCAAGCGCAGCATTGCCCCCGAGAAGAACCACCCCAGGGACAGCGACGGCAGCACCAGGTGCCGCCAGTCAAAGAAGCCCTCCGGCTTGCCCAGGAAGGGAAGCCATTCCAGCTTCACCCCGAATAACAGCACCAGCAGCAGCGCCACAAAGAAGGACGGCACCGATAAGCCTAAGAGAGCAAAGGTCTTCCCGAAGCTGTCCCACCATGAGTCCACCTTAACCGCCGACATTATGCCCAGCGGTATGCCGATGGCCATGGAGATGAGGAAGGCCCAGAAGGCCAGAAGCAGGGAATTGGGCAGCCGGTCAAAGTAAAGCGATCGCACCGACGTCCCGTACTGGAAGGATTCTCCGTAGTCGAAGCGGGCTATGTTCCAGACGAATGATACGTACTGTTCCGGCCAGGACTTGTTCAGTCCCCATGCCTCAGACTGCCGGGCTATATCCTCCTCCCGCGCCCCCGGGTACTCGTACAGCAACTCAGCGGGATTGCCTGAGGCCCGTACCAGGACGAAGATGATCATGCTCAACACCACCAGGGTGATGAGGCTGGAAAAAAGCCGCTTCGCAATGAAGGTCTTCAAAGTACCTCCCTTGTCCTGCTTTGAGAGAAGTCCTTAACGAGTCCCCGACAAACCTTATGTCAGGAGAAATACGGCCATTGCATAACCACCATTCCGGCATTCGCCGGAATCCAGAAAGGCCAGGGCAGTCTTCTACAATTGGACGGGGAAACGGCGCAAGCCGGCATCCCCGCTCTCACTCTACGGGTTTATTTCAATATCCTCGTACGGGAACAGGGACGTGGAAACCACGGAATAGTCGGCGATATCACCCTTGATCTTGGGGCCGGCCCCCATGGCAAAAGCGTTGATGTACACCGGCACGAAAATGTACTCGTCCAGGATGTAAGCCTGTAACTCCTCAACGATAGCGGACCGCTCTTCCAGGTCCAGGCTTGCCTCGAATTGGGCCATCTTGGCGTCAATGTTGTCGTCACAGATTACCGACGAACCCTGATCGCAAAGCCCGAAGGCCCGGAAGTAACCCGCTGCGTTGGGCGGCCCGGTGGAAATGGAGAAGGCTATCTGGGTTCCGGGGAAGCCTTCCCGGTGTTCCCTCAACATGCTCAGGAATACCGGCCGCTGGGTGACGTTCAATTCGCTCTTGATCCCGATTTCCCGCAGCGAGTCCATGATCCGCTCTGCCAGCGAGAAAACCGGCGGGAAGGGAGTGAACGCATCTATCTCAAAGCCGTCCGCGTAACCGGCCTCCGCCATCAGCTGCTTTGCCTTTTCCACGTTATATTCCGGTACTGGCCGCTCCAGGTAATCGCCCTTTCCAGGGGGAATGAAGTTTCCGGTCGGTATCGCCAGTCCCTGGGTCTCGGTGGCTGAGAGGAACTCCCGGTCCATCGCCAGGCTCACGGCCTCGCGGACCCGCTTGTCGTGGAAGGGATTGTCCGGTTCCTCGTAGCCCGGGAAGAACAGCCAGAAGGGCGCCGAGTTGTTGGGGTCGATCTGGATATTGGGGTCGTCAATAGCGTCCTGCAGCAGGGCGCCGGTGACGAAATAGGCAACGTCCACTTCGCCCGTCTTCAACGCCGCAACCCGGGAGGCCAGTTCCGGCACGCCCTTGGTTTCGATGGTCTTGATGTTGGGTACTTTGCGCCAGTAGTCCTCGTAGGCTTCCATTATCACCGACTGGCCCGTGGTCTGGCCCACTATCTTGTAGGGACCCGCGCCGATGGGCGCCTCAATGAAGCCCTCCGGTCCAACCTGCTCGTAATATGCCTTGGGAACAATGAAGCCCGCGCCGGAGGCCTCCGAACCGTAAAGTTCAAGGAAGTCTATGAACGGTTCAGTGAAGTGAAAGGTGATAGTGCGTTCGTCTACGATTTCAATACGATCGGTCTTTTCCTGGTAAATATCCGCATTGGCGCCGCTGTAGTTCTCGTAGGAGAACTTGACGTCTTCAGTGGTTACCGGGTCTCCGTTGTGGAAGGTAATCCCTTCCCGCAGGCGGAAAGTCGCTTTCATAAAGTCGTCGGTCATTTCCAGGTCTTCCGCCAGCAGGTACACGAACCGGCCATTGGGCATTGCCCCGATCAGGGGATCAAACACATTCTGCAGGAAAGCGGAATACGGGGTTCGGGATGCCGGCGCCACCTGGGGATCGGACCACTTGGGGCTCAGGGCCGTGTGGTAGGCCAGCACCATCTCCCCTTCCGATTGCTTTGAGCGGTCAGGATCGATGATAGGGTCCTTGATATCAAAATCGATAAACCCTTCCGTTGACTCCTCGCTGGGTGTTTCCCTGATCGCCGCCGGCAGCGGTGTGGCCGTGGCGGCTGCCAGCGCCCTGGTGGGCGCCGGAGCGGCGGGCTCAGACTGTTGTGACTGCCCCTGGTCCGGCTGGGAAGCAGCTTCTTGCGATGCTGCTGGTCCCCCCGAGGAAGGTTGCTGTGAGGATGCCTGCTGTGAAGAAGCCTGTTGAGAACCGGCGCCACTGTCAGGCGCCTGGGGAGCCTCCGGCGAAGATGTTCCACAGGCAATTGCCATGATCAAAAGCAGCGCCGCAGGGAGCGCCAACAGCCTTATGGCCCGGCCAAAACGAGCATTTACCATACCTGGTTAACCTCCTTGGGAGTTTACAATATCGCCAAGACTGCAGAATTCCCTTCCAAACCGGAAGGGCGGTGCTCCAACCCTTTTGCATTCTGGCAACCTGCAGTTCCGTTACCTTCTTCTGCTCTTCGAACACAAACGTGGTACGGGCAGGAAGCCTTACCCGAAAGTTGATGAACAAATCTACACTTGGCGGATGAAGTATGTCAATCCTGCACGAATTATCGGTGGGGAGCGTCACCGGAAGCATAGGCAGACGATACCTTTACGAAAAACGACTATGAATGAACGACATATACGAGCATACGGCTATTCCCCTAAAGTGAAAGGAACCAGCCATACCCATTGGGAGGCCGAACCCTGCCACATGCGTGTTTCCTTCCAGGAAGTGGCGATCGGGAGAATCTCCTTCCTCTTTCATTGCCCTTCGGTCGCGGCAATACTGCCATGCCGAGAGAAGGAGCTTCCATATCAGAGTGACGGACCGCCTGTCTTAGTTCCAGGGACCCGCTTTTCTTCGAGCGCCTGGGGCAACTCTTCCGGGGTGACCTGAGCCGGTATGGTCCCCAGAAGGAAACGCCAGGGAGAGGCATTTTCAGCGCCTCTACCCTGGCGTTAGTCGGGGTTTGGTTGCCGTATTGACCGGCTAGGCCAGCGAACCCGCCAGCTTTTCCAGGTTGCTCATTTCCGGCGTCTCCGCGTCGCCCTTTTCTTTCCAGACGCTGGACGCCTTGGCCAGGCTGTCCTGGGCAACTTCCTTTTCGCCCTTTCCGGCCATCACCCGGCCCAGGGAGAAGAGATCGCGGGGTGTCTCCCTGCGGCTCAAGCGCTCTTTCAGCATCCCCTCAGCCTTGTCCAACTGCTCGGCCCGCAGGTACGCCTCAAGCATAGTGTCCTCGAACACCTCCCGCTGGGCGTGGCTGCCGCCGATGCGGGTCAGTTGCGGGAACACAGGCTCCAGGTAGTCCACCGAGGTCTGGTAGTCCCCCTGCGCGAAGGCGTCAATCCCCTGGGCCAGGGGAAGGACCACCTCTTTCGCGAAAATATTGCCGTTCTCCGCGTTGGTGCGGAGGCGGTTGATCATGTGGTCCATCAGTTCCCGGTCGCCGCTGGCAGCGAAGGCCAGGGCGGCGTGGGCGTCGCGGAAGGCAGCGCCCGGGGTGGTGGCCGCCGGAGCCGCCTGTTCCTTAACCTCTTCCCAGGGCATGGGGGGCTTCTCCCCGCCGTAGATGGTCAGCCGCCACATCAGGGACGCGCTGTCCGACAGGCCGGAAATGTTCTTCGCGACGGCGGTGGGACGGATCCAGTCCTCGTAAAGCTGCAGGGCCTCCCCGTACCGGCCCAGGGCCAACTCGAACAGGGCCTGGTGCCAGGACAGATGGGTGTGGTAGTGGGCCCGGGCGTCGAACCCTTCCAGCCAATTGCCCAGGAAGTTCCCGCCCGTGGCCGGGTCGCCGTACTCGAAATAGGAGTGGGTAACCGAGTGGGCGGCCACCGCATTGCCGGGGTTTATTTCCAAAGAACGCTCGGCCAGGCTCAGCGCCTTGTCCAGGATGCCCATTTCGTGGTGGGCGAAGGCATACTGGCCCAGGAAAGCCCAGTCGTCGCCACAGTGGGGGGCCAACTCGTCCATCATCGACAGAAGCGCCGGTGGGAAGTGGGGGTCCCCTGCGCCGCTGCATCCCAGCATATAAAGGCGCTGCGCCAGACGATGCAGCACCGCGTCGCGGGGACTCTCGGCCAGGTGTTCCCGCACCAGCGCCAGGGCGTCGGGCCCCTTGCCATTGGCCCACAGGTTCACCGCTTCGAGGTGCCGCCGTTCCCGGTCGGAAATGCCGTCGGCCAGTTCCAATCCCCGCTTGACGCTTTCCCGAGCCTGGTCGGGGCGGGCGCGGGTCATGTGCAGGAAGGCCAGGCAGCCGTGGGCGATGGCAAAACCCTCGTCCAAGTCAATTGCTTCCTGCAGTTTCTCCTCGGCACCGTAGGCCTGGGAAAGCAGCAAGTCAATTCCCTCTTGCCAGCGGTCCGCCGCATCGGGGGAGTTGGTGGACAGGGTCATTCCGTATCGGTCTTTGATGTTGCCTGGCATAGCCTAACCTCCTATGTTTCTGGCCCGACAAACACTTGTGAGTGAACTGTAAGGTGCAAATACCAGCGCTTGGGCCCGGTATTCGTAAAGCTATATGCCGCTAATAATGTTACCACACTGAAATGGTGAAAAGCGTGGCAGAAAATTGTGAAGATATCCTCTTGGGCTTACGCATCGGGTATGCGGATTACCGAACGCAGCGTTTCGCCGCGCTCCATCGCTTCAAAAGCAGCCTCCGTATCCTCCAGCCCAATAACGGCCGAGACCACCCGATCCAGGTCAAGCTCGCCGGACAGGTAATAGTTGGCCAGCAGCGGGAAATCCCGCGACGGCAGGTTGTCTCCGTACCAGCTTACCCGCAGCGACCCGCCCAGACCGAAGAACTGGAGCATGGGCACGTCCACCACCATAGTCGGGTCCGGAACGCCGATCAGGACGCAGGTGCCAGCCAGGTCCCGTGACCACAGGGCCTGCAGCAAAGTCTGGGGCATCCCCACGCACTCGAACGAATAGTCCACCCCGTTTCCGCCGGTCAGTTCCTTGATGGCCTCCACCGGATCGCAGTCAGCAGCGTTGACCACATCGGTGGCGCCGAATTCTTTAGCCCAGGCCAGCTTGTTTTCGGCAATGTCCACGGCGATGATTTTGGAGGCACGGGCGAGTTTGGCCCCCATAATTACGCTTGAACCAATCCCGCCGCAGCCATAGACGGCCACCGTACCGCCCCGCCGGACGCCAGCGGTGTAGAGCACGGCCCCCACGCCGGTGGTGACGCCGCACCCCAGCAGGCTGGCCTGCTCCGGCGGGCAGGCAGTGGGCACCGGTACAGCCTGGCGGGCCGCCACAACGGTGTGGGTGCAGAAGGTTCCGATTCCCAGGGCGGGGTTCAGCACGGCGCCATCCTTTTTGGCCGACATGCGGGGCTGGGCGTTCAGGCTGGCCGAGCACAGGTTGGGCTGCCCCAGGGCACAGAAGCGGCAGTGTCCGCAAGGGGCGCGCCAGGCCAGCACCACGTAGTCACCAACCCTGGGTTCGGTTACTCCCTCGCCCACGGCCTCCACAATGCCGGACCCTTCGTGGCCCAGCAGGAAGGGAAACTCGTTGGTAATCTTGCCCAGCTTGTAATGCAAGTCCGTATGGCACACCCCGCTGGCCTGTATGCGAACCAGTACTTCGCCCGGTCCGGGGTCGTCTACGACAATCTCTTCCAGCAGGGCCGGCTCTCCGGCAGCCCTGGATATAACTCCCGTTCCGTTAGTGGGCATGGTGGTTCCTCCGTGTGGCAGTTGGTTGATGGATCAGATGGGGAAATATCGGTCAGGATGAGGTTTTTGCAGGTTTGGAAGGCTTCTGCGAGGCCTCTTCCCTGGCTTGCACCGCGGCCTGGAGGATTGGCAACAAGGTCTCGGCGGCGTGTTCTATCAATACCCCGTTTGGTTGCGTTATCTCCATGTCGAAGAACACGGTTACGTTCTCCGTAATGTCTTCTCCCACAGGCGCAGGCTGTCCATTGCCCAACCAG
>LXNJ01001700.1_pt1 | contig 12688 bp, 10 predicted proteins | sample 809081 | NCBI WGS metagenome assembly LXNJ01 (sample SAMN04870510, study PRJNA318959) | sponge metagenome | biome: sponge; feature: marine sponge reef; material: water | host: Petrosia ficiformis | place: Greece: Milos, Mediterranean Sea | collected 2013-05-29 | depth 5-7 m
TTGTTCATTCAGCGGGCCGGTGATCTCCTTGGCATCGATCTGAGCCGATGCACGATCTGCGCCCCGGTACCTGGTCGCCGTTATGCACGCGTTGGGAAGCCACTGTTCCGGATTCGCGGTGCACAACAACACGCCCGCGACCGTGGCGCGGAGAACCCCGGCCTCGTCATCTTCGAGGAGCGCCAGTTTTCCAAGAGCCGCCTCGGGTTCGGCCGCACCCTCGGCGCTCAGCAACGGTTTCCACAGCGACTCGGCCAGCGTCCTGAATCCGGTCTCCGGCACCCGTTGCTTGTCGAACCACAGGAATCGGGCTAACGACCGCCGTTGCGCCAGACGCAGTCGCTCGTCACCGCCCATGAGCCGTTTCGAGGCGCCCACGCGCGTGTAACTCCCGCCGGGGCTTTCATGCACCCAATCGCTCTCCGGCACCTCCACCAGCAGCACCAGCTTGCCGTCGGACAGTTCCTGATGATGCGTGTGGATGCAACCGGGCGGCTTGATCGTATCGGTGCTCACCTCCACCAGAAGGGAGTCCAGATTCACGATTTGTGCGCGCGACATGCCGATGACGAGGCCGTCGTCGGAAATGCCGGCGAGCACGACGCCCCCGACGGCGTTGGCGAAAGCCGCGATTTCGTCCGCCCAGTCGTCGCGGGTCGGTCGTCTCGGGCGATCACCGGCAAACTCGACCTGCTTGAACTCCCAGCCGCTGTCCTCGCCCGACCGCAGCCGGCTTTCGACTTCCTGAATGCGGTAGTTCATGTCGCTAGAAGTCCAGCATCTCCTGCCGGTCGCCACGGGTGTCGTGGATTGCCGCCGCCTGGCGCGTCAGCTCCGACCATACCGCGATGTTCGGCCCACCGTACTTGGGGCACGGACTCCGCATGCACCGCGCGTTCATCCGCCCACCGCCACCGCCCGCCGTTACACCGGGATGGATGTGCCCGCCGCGTTCCGCGTCACCGGGTTCTGCGGCACGCCGGGGAAGATCTCCCGGAAAAGGCCGAGCATGCTCATCGTCGAACGGCGGTCCGTGGCCTCGTGCAGCCGTCCCGGCGGCCCGAGCGTCGGCGGCAAGGCGAACCCGTGCGGGGTCTTGGCATGGTGGTGGAAGATCCAACTGACGCCGGCCGCGTCCATTTCGTCGAAGAAGCGCTGCTTGCTGGAATCCGGCACGAGCGCGTCGTCGGCGCCGTTTTCGATCAGGATCACCGCGTTGGTGTTGTAGTTGGCCGGGTGCGGCTTGAGGGGTGGCCGCTCGACACCGTAGCGGGCGGGGTTCGGGTCTTCGCCGGTCTGCAGGAGGCCGTGGAAGGACACCACGCCGCCGACGTTGAGACCGCCACGAACGCATTCGATGACTGCCATGCCGCCGAAGCAGTAGCCGATGGCGCCGGCTCGGAACGAGGCGTCGACGGCGGGGTGGGCGAAACCGCGTTCCAGCCACTCGCCGAGCAGGCCCCGGAACAGTTCGTGGTCGTGATCCATGGCGACCAGGCCTTCGAAGCACTGCTTCTGGAAGTCGTGTACGCGGCTGGGATCGTCCGGAAAGACGCGCTCCCGAGGTGGCACGATGTCGCCGTAGACGTCGATGGCGAGGCCGACGTAGCCGACTCGGGCGAGGTACTCGGCGACATCGACATCGAAGAACTTGAGCCCCTGGTAGTTGTGGATAACCAGCACGAGCGGGCGAGGGCCCGAGTCCTCGGGCGGCGCGACAAGATGGCCGAGGTAGGCGTTGCCGCGGAAGTCCACGGCGATGTCGTCGCGGCGCAGATCGGACGCCGGCGGCCAGAAATCTGGTGAGGGCATGGAGATTCTCCCAATGGGTGCGTTCTGCGGCGCGCGGTCAGTCCGGAATGCTTGCCCAGACCTTGGCGCTGAAGTCCAGGTCGTACGCATCGAGCGGCGCTTCCCGCACGGCCTCATCCAAGGCCACCGCATCCTTGCCGACCAGGATGCGCCAGTTGTCCTCCCGAACGCCGTTGAGGATGATCTCGGCCGCCTGCGCGGGGGAGACCGGTGCATCCCGGTAGTGCTCGCGCCGGCGCTGCATCTCGGCCCGGAAGGCATCGTCGTCGAGCGCTGCCATGTCTGCGGCCGGGCCGCCCATCGTCGCCCGGTGCTTGCGGGCGCGGGCGATGTCTTCGGCCGTCCAGTCCTTCGGTTCGCGGTGGCCGAGGATACGGCCGGTGTTGATGCCGATTTCGGAGCCGACGTGGCCTGGCATGACGACGGACACCTTGAGGTGCGGCGCGTTGAAGCGGAAGTCGTTGATGAGCGCCTCAGAGAATCCCTTGACGGCGAATTTCGCCGCACTGTACGCAGTATGCGGGATGTTGCCGCCGAGCGAGGCTCGGAAGCCGTTGACGCTGCTGGTGTTGACCATGTGACCCCCGCCGCGGCCAGCGCTGGCGACGAGCATGTCGCGAAATGCCCGGGCCGTGTAGTAGACGCCGTACCAGCAGATGTTGAACGTGCGTTCCCATTCGTCCCGGCTGTCCTCGATGAAGCTGCCGCCGCCGCCGATGCCCGCGTTGTTGAAGAGGAGGTTGATGTAGTCGGTCTCGAACGCATCGCGGACGTGGTCCCGGAAGGCGACCACCTGGTCCTCGACCGCCACGTCGCACAGGGCGCTCGCGACCCGCGCTCCTTGTCCCGCTTCCGCGCTCGCCAACTCGACCGTCTCGGCGAGGTTCTCCGCGATGATGTCGCAAGTGGCCACGTCGCAACCTTCGGCGACGAGTTGCCGAACCAGCGCCCGCCCCATGCCCGTGCCGCCACCGGTCACGACCGCGATCCTGCCGCTGAAATCCTTCATCGGTTGAGACTGCCATGGAGCCCGTTGGAGATTCATTGTAGCTGCACGAACTCAAGCCGCGGTCGCTACAATCGCCCGGTAGCACCCAAGTCAGCGACTTGGGAACTTAGGAGAGGGGAACGATGGACATCCACGGCTTCTGCGACGAACGCTTCGCCGAGGTGCGTGATAGCTTCGAGCGCAATTTCACGGAAACCGGCGACGTCGGCGCGACTTTCGCGGCGACGATCGAGGGCGAGTTCGTCGTCGACCTCTGGGCGGGCCATGCGGACAAGGCGCGCACAGTGCCTTGGCAGGAGGACACCATCGTCAACGTCTACTCCACGACCAAGACGATGTCCTTCCTGTGCGCCTTCGTGCTGGCGGATCGTGGCCAACTCGACTTCAACGCCAAGGTGACCGACTACTGGCCGGAGTACGGCCAGAACGGCAAGCAGGCGACCGAGGTCCGGCATTTCATGAGCCATTCCGCCGGCGTGCCGGGATTCGATCCGGCACTCGGCAGCGCCGAGGGTCTTTACGACTGGGCTGGCTGCATTGCCAATCTCGAACGCCAGGCGCCGTGGTGGGAGCCGGGCACGCAGAGCGGCTACCACGCGGTCACCCAGGGCTACTTGATCGGCGAACTGGTGCGACGGACTACCGGGCGTTCGATCGGCCGTTTCTTCCGCGAGGAGATCGCCGGACCCTTGGGCGCGGACTTCCACATCGGCATGGACGACGCCGTGTTCCCCCGCGTCGCGGAGATGATCCCCGATGATGCGCCGCCGGCCGGCGGATTCGCCGACATGGACTCGGATTCCATTCCAGCGCGCGTATTCGCGTCGGCGGGGGCGGGTACGGATGCCGTGAACACCGACGCCTGGCGGCGCGCGGAGATTCCCGCTGCTGGCGGACACGGCAACGCACGCGCTGTCGTGCGTGCGCAAACGCCGCTGGCGAACAACGGCAAGGCGTTCGGTGTGGAGGTCCTGTCGCCGTCCGGGTGCCGCTTCATGCGCGAAGAACAGACCAACGGCCCGGACGCCGTGCTGATGATGCCGATCCGTTTCGGTCTCGGCTATGCCTTCCCAAGCGAGCTGATGCCGATGTCGCCGAACGACGACGCGATGTTCTGGGGTGGTGCGGGCGGTTCGACGATCGTGGTGGACGAGCCCGCTCGCGTGTGCCTGTCCTACGTGATGAACCAGATGAAGGCGGCCATCGTCGGCGACCGCCGGGGCGGCGGCTTGGGCAAGGCGTTCTACGCGTGCCTGGGGTAGGCGGAGACTGGCCCCGCCATGATGGATGATTCGCTGCTGTCAATCGGGCTGCTGATGCTCGTGGCCAAGCTCTTGGAAGGCCTCTTCCGGCGCGGGCGCATCAACTCCATCGTCGCCTACACGATCGCCGGCATCATCCTTGGACCGGTTACCGGCCTCGTGCAGCCGACGGTCGAACTGCAGTTCGTGCTCAGCATCGGCGTGTTCATCTTCTTCTTCCTCATCGGCCTCGACGAGATCGACATCACGAGTTTCGTGGCGGTCATTCGGGGCCGCTTCTTCGTGGCCGCGACGATCTCGGTGCTGATCTCTTTGGCCGTTGCGCTCACGGTGACGTCCGACATCCTGATCGACTTCGGCTTGGGCCTCGACGTCCCGCAGGCGGTGGCGCTCGCGGGGACCATGGCACTGTCGAGCCTCGGCGTGGTTGCGAAGGTGCTCGCCGACGACGGGCGCTTGCGCGAACCCCTCGGCCTGCAGATCTTCACGACGGTGATCATCGCCGAACTGATCGCGCTGCTCGTTGTCGGTTTCACGTTGGAAACTTCGGGTTACAGCGCGTTGGCATTTGGTTCCCAGGATGGATTCAGCGTACTCGGAGTGTTGATGCTGCTTGGCGGGATCGTCGGCTTCACCGTCGCCTCGTGGTTGCTTTCGACCCGCGTTCTGCCGCATGTCATCGTGTTCCTCAAACGCGCCCTGAATGTCCCGCAATTGTCATTCGGCCTGTTGCTCGGCGGGCTGTTCCTGATGGTGGTCGGCGCGGACAAGATCGGTTTGCACGGGACGCTGGGCGCGCTCCTGTTCGGGGCTTCCCTGTCGCGGCTCCCAAGGCAGGTACGCCAGGACGTGCTGCCCGGAATTCGCAGCACGGCGGAGGGGCTGTTCGTCCCCTTGTTCTTCGCATCAGCCGGCCTGCACTTGAGCCTGTCGTTCACCGCCTTGCCGCTGTGGACGATCGTGGCGGTGGTGACGATTCCGATGTTCGGCAAGCTTCTCGGCGCGGTCGTGGGCGCCTACGTCACGCGCCTGAACATCTCGCTGCCGCTGGCGACCGGGTTGATGGCCAAGGGTGCCGCGGAGATCGCGCTACTCCTGCTGTTCTTCCACGCCGGCATCATCGAGCAGGATCTGTTCTCGTTGCTGGTCCTGATCATGTTCGGCTACATCATTCTCATGCCGCCGGCGATTTCGTACACCGTTCGTCGTGCCGCCGGGACTGCCAAGGAACCGTCCACGGAAACGCCAATGCCGAGTTTCCTGCCGCCGAACCTGCTTCGTTTCGCACTCGATGCCGTCACGGTCAGGGATGTGATGAGTTCGATCAACCACTACGCTCGCCCGGCAATGAGCGTGCGCGACTTCGCCGACCGCTGGGTCGTTCCCCAACAACAGGACTACGTCGTCGTCGACGGCGACACGTTGGTCGGCGTGGTCTCCTTGGGGAAGCTTCGCTACCTGCCGAAGAGCGAGTGGGCGAGCACGCCGCTAAGCAACGTCGTCAGCCGGGATCCGCCCACGGGCTCGCTCGACGAGTTGATCGAGGACGTGCTGCAACGGATGATTGAGCACGGGCTGACGGTGCTTCCCGTCGTTGACGAGGACACCGGGGCGTTCCGCGGCTCGGTCACCAGCTGCGAAATCCTCAACCTGATACTCCAGTCGCCCACGGGCGCGGCAGACATGGGTTGAGCCGGCCTTGCGTGTGGGCCGCTGGAGCGTCAGAACGTCGCGATCGCGTTGATCGGCGAACCGGTTCCCGCCTCGGCGCGTAGCGGTGCGGCGGTCAAGAGGAACGTCCAGCGGCCGCGTTCCACCGCCGCCGCGGCGACGTCGGTCAGGTCCATGACGTCCAGGATCGGCATGCCGAGCGCCGTCAACACCAGCGAATGCACCGGCGCGCCGACGCCCTCGATGCCTGACGGATAGACGTCGAGGCCCCCGTCGGTGCCGACGACGGCCACGTCCCGTTCCTTGAACCAGGGCACGACGGAGGCATGGAAGCCCGGATAGCCGCCCTCGTGCGGACCCTTCGCGGCCCGTCTGAGCCATCGGCCGGTGTGCAACAAGACGGCATCGCCAGGGCCGACCTGCATACGGGCCTGCTTCTCCCAGGCTTCAAGGTCGGCAACGCCGACGGCTTCGGCGGGCTCCAGCCACTGCTTGCCCTTGAGCCTCGGGATGTCCATCAGGACGCCGCGCGTGAAGATGCCGTCGCCGATGTTGGCGATCGACAGGTTCCTGCAGCCGGCCGCCGTCGTCTCGGTCATGGGGAAGCCGTTGTAGTACTTGCCGTCGTAGGCGAGGTGGCATAGCGCATCGATGTGCGAGTGCGCGAAGCCGTGGAACATGATGGCCCAGGTGTCCGTCGCCCAACCGCCCGCCTGCTCGGGAGTCGCCTGCATGCGGTGCTCGAACGGTGTCGTATTGTCGGCGGCACGCTCCGTGAGGAGCGGATGCGCCATCGACACGGAGTGGCCCTCGGTGACCAGCTTGGCGGCGGCGACCTTGACGGCTGGCGTGATCAGGTTCAGCGTGCCCCGTTGGTCGTCGTCGCCCCAGCGGCCGGCGTTCGAGAGTTCCGATGCCCAGGTGGCGACTGTGGTGGCGGTCACGGCGGCGGGTTCTTCGGCGAGTGCGGGTGTGATCACCAACGATCCCAGAGTGATGACGGCGGTCAGCGTTTTGGCGTTCATCGGGCGCCCCGTGATCCGTGAACGGGCATTGTGGCGGATCAACAGGACACGTGCCAGCACGCGTTTAATGTAGGCTGACGCACGGAACGTTTTGTTCCGCTGAATGGACAAGGGAGCCGGTAGGTGCCTCGCTTTGCTGCGCACCACATTCACCTGATGAGCCATGACGCCATGGCCGCCGGGGCGTTCTACGAGAAGATGTTCGGTGCCGAGATCGAAGCATCCAAGGGTGCCAACGGCTTGCCGCGCGCCAACCTGAAACTCGGCGATCAAGTGATCCTGATCTCCACCGTGCTCGAGAACGTCACGCAGCAGGGGACCGGGCCGCACAGTTGCCTTGGGCTCGACCATATCGGACTCGAGGTCGACGACATGACGGCGGCCGTCGCCGATCTCAAGAACAAGGGCGCGGAGTTCCTGGTCGAGCCTAGAGGAGGCGGTCGCGTGCAGATCGCCTTCGTGCGCGCGCCGGACGGCGTGAGCGTCGAGTTGGTGTCCTACAACGACTGAACCGTTGGCTTCCTCACGCCCCGACCCCGGTCCGGGCCGGCTGGTCGCGCCGGCCCCCGTCTCGTTCGTCGAGGTTGTCAGGCTGCTCGGGCGGACCTGGCCGTACATCAAGCCGGTGGTCTGGCACGTCGTTGCGTGGTTCTCGCTGGCTATGGGCATCGGCCTGGTGTCCGGGTACATCGCCATCAGCGGCTCCGATCTTTTCAACAACGCCGTCCTGGATGCGCAGCCGATCGCCCCCGCGCAAGGGGCGCTCCTGTTCGTGGACTCCAGCTACGTCGAGGCCGAGGCACTGACGGTCGAACAGCGCGGCGTTGTCCTGACGCGCATCATCCTCTACGCCGTGCTTTTCACGATCGTGTTCCGCATGCTGCTCGACAGCCTGGGCGTGGTCTATTGGGAGACCTGGATCGGTCAGGCGATCAACCAGAACCTGCGCGTGAAGATGATCGCCAACGCCGAGCACTTGTCACTGAAGACGCAAAGCCACGCCCGCACCGGTGACGCGATCTACCGGGTGTTCCAGGACAGCCGCATGGTCAGCAATGTCATCGCGACGATCATCCTGGACCCGTTGGAGCAAGGCATCGCGCTCATCGGCGCGTTCATCATCGTGTGGTTCTTCAGCCCGACCCTGGGCCTGTTGTTCACCGCGGCCTGCGTGCCGATCTTCCTGCTTGCCGTGTGGTGGACGCCGCGCATCCAGCGGCTGTCGTGGCTGGCCCGGCAAAGCAACAGCAACGTGACCTCGCGCATCCAGGAAGTGGCGCAGGGCGTGCGCGTATTGAAGGCCAACCAGGCGGAGGATCTGGCGGTGGCGCGCTTCGACCGTGACTCGCACACGGCGCTCGACTACGCCTTCGTTCTGCGTCGCGAGATCATGTGGTTCCTGATCGCCATGGGGATGATCGCGGGCCTGGTGCTGATCGTCGCCGACTACCTCATGGCGGATTGGACGGTCGCCGGCGATCCGACCTTCCTCGGTGGCCTGTTCGCCTTCATCCTGACGTTCACGGTCTGGAATCTCGGCGCCTTCCAGACGGCCCGCGGCAACAACGGCGACCTGATCGGCAAATACAACTTCCTGTTCGTCACGTGGTGCCGGGCGCTGGACATGGCGATGGGCTTGACGCGGGCCTACTACCTGCTCGACCTGGAACCGGGCGTTGCCGACCGGACCGGCGCCGTGGACATGCCGGCCCCGATCCGGGAAGTCCGCTACACGGATGTCGCGTTCGCCTACGAGACGAGTCAACCGGTGCTCCGGGGCGTCGACTTGGCCGCGCAGGCCGGGACCATCACGGCCATCGTCGGGGCGACGGGATCGGGCAAGTCCACCCTCATGTCGCTGTTGCTCCGGCTCTACGACCCGGACTCGGGGGCCATCACCGTCAACGGCGTCGACCTTCGCGATATCGCGATCGACAGCATCCGCGAGAATGTCGCCATCGCGTTGCAGCAGAACGTGCTCTTTGCGGCCACGGTCTCGGACAACATCGGCTACGCCGCCCGCGATGCGACACCGGCGCGTATTCGTCAAGCCGCGACGGTCGCCTGCGCGGACGACTTCATCGCCGCCATGGCACAAAGATATGGCACGGAATTGGGCGAGCGCGGCGGCAAACTGTCGACCGGCCAACGCCAGCGCCTGTCGATCGCCCGGGCCGTCGTTCGCAATACACCGATCCTGATTCTCGACGAGCCGACCGCCTCGCTCGATGCCGAGACCGAACAACGCGTGCTCCGCAACCTGTCCGACTGGGGTCGCGAGCGCGTCCTGTTCGTCATCACCCACCGGCTGTCCACGATCCGTCAGGCGGATCAGATCGCCTTTCTCGACGGTGGAAGGATTGCCGAGGTCGGGAGCCACGACGAACTGATGGCGATCCCGGACGGGAACTACCGCGCATTCGTCGCGGCGGAAACCGTTGGCGCCGGGCGGGCGGCCGATGAGTGACGCCGTGGCCGTGCCGCCGACGGCTTTCGACGACCGGGTCGATGTCAATCCCGCGGTGTCCAACCGGGCGGCGGCGCGGCTCGTTTGGCGCTGCCTGCGTTACCTGGCTACGGTCAAGGGCCTGTTTGCCGCCAAGATCGGTCTGTCGTTCCTAGCGCTGATTCCCGGCCTGATCGCCCCCTGGACCGGCAAGATCCTGATCGACCAGGTGATCCTCAAGAAGCCCTTCGACTCGACGGAAGTCCCGTTCCCGCCGTACTTCGAGCCCTTTGTGGACCTCGTCCGCGACATGGCCCCGATGGAGATCATGCTGACCATGTCCGCGATGTTCATCGGCCTGCTCATCGTGTTTGGCCGCGGGGGCTTGGGCATCCCGCTCGAGCAGGGCCGGGACAGTGCCACGGTCTCCGAGGGCAAACTGAGCGCGGGGGGAAGCGGCATGTCCGGGTTGTTCGGGGCGGTTGAACTGCTGGTGGACATCCGTTTGAACCAGCGGCTGGCCAACGGTTTCCGAACGCGCCTGTTCGCCCGCCTGGCACGGCTGCCGATGGCCACGATCGACGACCATCGCATCGGCGACTCCGTCTACCGGGTGATGTACGACGCACCGGACCTCCCGGGAGTGTGCTCGGCATTCACGCTGCGGCCGTTGTTCACGGTGATCGGCGTCTTGATCGCCCTCTACCTGATGGGCACGAGCTACAGCGGCGTCGCCCCGGAGATCATCTGGGTGTCGCTGGCGGTGCTGCCGATCTCGTTCCTCGTCACCGTGCCGCTGTCGGGGTTCGTCCGCCGCATCCAGCAGTCGAGCCGCGCCGCCGGCACCGCGACCACCAACGCCATCGAAGAGAGCATGAGCAACCTGCACGCCGTGCAGAGCCTGGGCGGCATGGACCGGGAGACGAAGCGCGTCGAGAGCCGCAGCCGGGAATCGTTCCGGCGGTTTCGGCACGTGGTTCTGGCCAACATCGGTATCGGCTTCATCTATCAGATCATCTCGGGGCTCCTCGCGATCTTCGTCACGGTCTTCGTCGCCAACCGGATCTTTGCCGGCGTCATGAGTCCGGGCGACTTTTTCGTCCTCATCGAGCTTGCCCTCACGATCGGCGGTTCGGGTCTGGCTCTCGGCATGATCTGGATCGGCGTGCAGTCCGAGATCGCCGCGGTGCGCCGGGTGTTCTTCTTTCTCGACATGGAAGTCGAAGAACCGCGGGCCAAGGGGGTACCGCTGCGCCCGATTCGCGGAGGCGTCCGCTTCGACCGCGCGAGCTTGCGCTACGCCAACGGCCACCAGGCGCTGCGCGACGTGAGCCTCGACCTCAACGTCGGCGAGTTGGTGGCCGTGGTCGGGCCGACGGGTGCGGGAAAGACGAGCCTCGCCTACCTGGTCCCGGCCTACTATCGCCCGACTCGGGGTCGCGTTCTGATCGACGGCGTGGACATCGACGATGTCGACATGGAATCACTCCGCAGCCAAGTCAGCTACGTGTTCCAGGAGCACCTGCTGCAGAACGAGTCGATTCGCAGCAACCTGCTGCTGGCCAATCCCGAAGCCACCGAGGACGACCTGATCAGGGCCTGCGAGACTGCGGGCGCTTATGACTTCATCGCCGACCTTCCCGCTGGCCTCGACACGGAACTCGGGCAGTCCGGGGACACCTTGAGCGTCGGCCAGCAACAGCGCCTGTGCATCGCCCGCGGCCTGGTCCGCGACACCCGGATCCTGATCCTGGACGAACCGACGGCCGCCCTCGACCCGCAAGCCGAGAATGCCTTGGTACGCTCGCTACGGGCAGCCGCAGCGGGCCGGCTGGTGGTTGTGATCGCCCACCGCTTGTCGACGATCCGACGCGCGGACCGCATTGTCTTCCTGGAGGACGGCGAGGTGCGCGACGTCGGGACGCACGAGGAGTTGATGGCGAAAGCGGATGGACCGTATCGACGGTTCGTGGACCTGCAGGGCGGCGAAGAGCGGCATGGGGGTTAGTTTAGCTAGCCGAACGCGAAGAGCCGCGCGTCGTACTCAAATGCATCGACGCGAGTGATGACCATGCCATTGACGTCGGGGTGGAGGTGGTTGATCAAGATGTTCCGGTCATTGCTGTCGGCTACCGGGACCACCGCCGATGGCAGACTCAGGAGGCAGGCCGACCGCGCGCGGAGCCAAGCATCGCCGCGGAGTCGGGTCGTACGCTGATCGCTGCGCCAGTCGGTGGGCAAACTCCTTAGTCGAACGACCTCGACGGCGGTCCCAGCCGGCACATCCAAGCTGACGAGCATCGTATCGTCCGGAAGCAGTCCGGCGTCTTGAATGTGCACGAGCCTTTCGAGCACGCACAAAGCAGGCCCGGTCGAGCAGTAGGTGACGGGATGTCCGCGAGAGTTCCAACGCCCGTCGTTGGTGAACCCATAGCCTCCGTCGAGGCGTTCGGCGTAGACCGCTGCGGAAAGCCGCCACAGCCTCATCAGGGGGGAATGCCCCAGGCAATCCGCGCCAATTCGGTCTCGACCAATCTCGCACCGGCTTCGGTACGAATGAGGTCGATCGGCCGCCTGTCGCTCAAGATGTGGAGGCCTAGCCGGAGCCAACGGTTGGCCTTTTCTCGGTTTGCGAAAGCTTGCTCGGCAAGCGCAACGACTCTCGCCACTCTGGCCGCCCGGTCGGACTCGTCCACCGACAGCCGTTGCCCCTTTGCTCGGCGATGAGAGAGGGTCCGTGGGTTGATGATGAGGGTGGAGATTTCCTTCTCCGATACGCCGCACTTCGCTAGCGTAGAGAGGGCATCTGGCGGTAGGCCAGCCTCCACAACCTTGGCGAGATCCGCGTCAGATCGTACCTCGCAACCTAGCGTCGTCGCGCCGCCAAGGTGTTCAGCCGCGACCGCGGCCGGTAGTTGCTGTTCCTGCATCGCTGCGTCTCTCCGGAGCGGGCACCACTTCGGCATTTGCGGGCATTCTGACGGCATCTTGCCGGCTTGGCAACGGCGCGTCCGGTTTCGACGAGTTGCAGCGTCGCTGGCGGTTGGCCGTCCGCAACGCATTTGAGAGGGGGCACACAGCGGCGAACATCGACGCTTACCTGTCCACTATGTTCCGTGCTTACGGCACGTCCACGCCGCAGAGCTTAAGAAAAGTGCGCTTCTGCTCGGTCGTCATCTTGGTGAAGATGGGCACGCCCAAGGCCGTGGTCGGCAGGTCCTCGAATTCGGGTGACGGCATCTGCAGGCTGGCGGCGATATTGTGCAAACCGCCGCCTTCCTCGGAACCCTTGCCGAGCGCGGCGCCGACGGCCGGGGGCCATACGGCGTTCCGGGGGCGGAAACCCAAGGGGTTGGGGCGGTCAAGGTACTCCTCGATCGCCTTGTACATCACCTGTTCTTCCGCCGAACGTTGTCGTTGGCCTTCGCGACCGTACAGTGACCGGGACTGGTTGCAGATGAGC
>LXNJ01001701.1_pt1 | contig 12687 bp, 10 predicted proteins | sample 809081 | NCBI WGS metagenome assembly LXNJ01 (sample SAMN04870510, study PRJNA318959) | sponge metagenome | biome: sponge; feature: marine sponge reef; material: water | host: Petrosia ficiformis | place: Greece: Milos, Mediterranean Sea | collected 2013-05-29 | depth 5-7 m
CGTGTACGCAATCCACAGGACAATACAGACCACAAAAAGAGGAACCTCGTACCCGACAAAGGGATACATCGGACCCACGTCGGCCGGATTCCCCACCCACGTGTCTATCAAACCCGTTCTCATCTGTCCACTCCTTATTAAGGCGAGTAAATCGAAACCACCCGTCTCATCCCGGACCGTGACAATAGCGATTCACACCACGAAAGACGCCGGATCTCCATGGCGTCCTGATTGCGTGATTTGGCGGCCGCCATCGATACAGGTTCCGCCTTCAGAACAGACCGACCGTGTGGCCGGCATCATCGTAGTCGATCGCTTCGGCCGAAGGCCTGCGCGGAAGCCCTGGCATCGTCATGACGTCACCTGTGTATACGACCACAAACCCGGCCCCGGCAGACACCCTCACGTCCCGGATGGGCACGTCGAAACCTCTCGGCCTGCCCTTCAATCCCGGATCGGTTGAGAGCGAATACTGGGTCTTGGCCATACATACCGGAAGCCTGCCGTGCCCCGCTTCCTCGAGCCTTCTGAACCGGGCCCTCAACCGTTTGTCCCCCATAATATTGTCGGCACCGTAGACTTCCCGGGCAACGATCCTGGCCTTGTCCCACAACCGGAGGCTGTCGGGATAGAGAAGCTTGAAGTCGCCGGACGCCGTTTCCGCGGTTTCGACAACCGTTCGTGCAAGCGCTTCCGCACCGCCCCCCCCTTTCGCCCAGTGTTCCGAAGGAATGATCGGCAGATCCATATCGGCGCACCCGTCCTGTATCAGGGCGATCTCACCGGACGTGTCGGAAAGAAACCGGTTCACGGCCACGACGGCGGGCAGGCCGAAGCGCCGGATGTTTTCGATATGCTTCCTGAGATTGACGAGACCTTTTTCCAGCGCCCCCGGGTCGGCGTCCGACAGCCGCCTGAGCGACGCCCCGCCGTGGTATTTCAGGCCCCGGACCGTCGCCACCAACACCACCACGTCCGGCCGGATGCCAGCCTGCCGGCATTTGATATTCAGAAACTTCTCCGCGCCCAGATCCGCGCCGAATCCGGCTTCGGTGACGGTATATTCGGACAGACGCATCGCCAGCTTCGTTGCGATCACCGAATTGCATCCATGCGCGATATTGGCGAACGGGCCGCCGTGAACAATGGCCGGGTTGTTCTCCAGGGTCTGCACCAGATTCGGCTTTAACGCGTCTCTCAACAGCACGGCCATCGCCCCGTGCACGTTGAGGTCTGCCGCCGTGACCGATTCATTGGCACGCGTATACGCCACGATGATTCGACCCAGCCGCTCCCGGAGCTCGTCGAGCGACTCGGACAGGCAGAAAACAGCCATCACCTCGGACGCGACCGTGATTTCAAATCCCGATTCACGAGGATAGGAGTTCCCCGTACCTCCAAGGCCGACGACGATTTCCCGCAGCGCGCGGTCGTTCATGTCCATCGCGCGCTTCCAAAGGACGCGCCGGGGATCGATATTCAGCCTGTTCCGGTGATGGATGTGATTGTCGATCGCGGCGGCCAGCAGATTGTGGGCGATTCCGATGGCATGAATATCGCCCGTAAAGTGCAGGTTGATGTCCTCCATCGGCGCGACCTGGGACATCCCGCCGCCGGCAGCGCCCCCCTTCATTCCGAAACAGGGTCCCAGTGAAGGCTCTCTGAGACTGATTGCCGTGCGCTTTCCCAGCCGGTTCAGCGCATCGCCCAGGCCCACGGTTGTGGTTGTTTTGCCCTCACCGGAAGGCGTGGGGTTGATTGCCGAGACCAGCACCAGCTTACCAACGGCATTTCCGGCAAGGCTGTCGTAAAAGTCCATCGAGACCTTGGCCTTGTACCTGCCGTACACCTCCAATTGGTCCTCCGGCACGCCCAACGTCTGCGCGACCTGCCCGACAGGAAGCAGGCGGGCCCGCCTCGCGATCTCAATGTCCGGCAATACGTCGTGCTCGCGCATAGATCCTTTCTATCGGTGGCCTGCTTGCGCTTCGTTGATTTCCGCCTGAACGAGTTCGTCCGCATCCGCCGTCTCGTTCTGAATGGTCACGTGATCCAGGCCCCCAAGTTCAATTTGACCCGGTATCCGAAGAACGCCGAGCTTCTTGAGGATCGCGCCCACGACGTAGCAGGGCAGAAAGCCCAGTGCAAAGAACATGATGACGGCACCGAGCGTCTGTCCCCAGGGCGTGATCGGAGCGTACAAGGGATTGGCGGCGGGATACCCCCAGAGCACAAACCCCGCGACAATCACCCCGATAACCCCGGCATAACCGTGCACCGCCACGGCGCCCACCGCATCGTCGATCCTGAAACGTCTCTCGACCCAATTGTGCAACTTGTACATGCAGAACGTGCCGAATGCGCCGATGAGCAGCGCCTGCATCGGATGGTACAGGTCATTGCCGGCCGATGCCGTGATGATGCCGGCCAATCCGCCGGAAAAGGTCCAATAGGGATCGCCTTTGGACACGAAATAGCCCATGATCAATCCGCCGGCCAGCGACATCAGAAAGTTGAACGTGATGGCGCTGAACGTTGTTGGCGTCAGGTAAATCGTGGTGGCAGAAAAGAACGCCCGGTCGCCTGCGGGATCCACGTCCATGATAGGCACGTTGCAGGCCGCGTAGAATCCCCAGAACCCCGTATAAATCAAAAACAGACCGATGATCACGAGCCAGGTGTTCTGCGGCGGGAAATTTCTGGGAGAACCATCGGACCTGAATCGGCCGATGCGCGGCCCCAGGTGATAGAGAATCGCCAGCGCGGACCCACCGCTGATCGCATGGATCACGCCGGACGCATATGCGTCGTGATACCCCAGTAGCTGCACCATCCAGCCGTCGGCGGACCATCCCCACGCCGCATCGATCACCCACGTGACCGAACCCACCAGCACCGCGAAAATCCAGAATGCGCCGGATCGGATGCGTTCGATTACCGCACCGGAAAGAATCGATCCCGCCGTCCATGAAAACAGCAGAAACGCCGCCCAGAATACGCCGTTCAGCCGCGCCCAGAGCGCCGTATCGTCCCCGGTCAGCTCCCCGCCGTGCGGTTTGCCTCCCATATGTGTCCCCATCAGCTCATTCCAGGGTGTCGCCCATGCGGCTTCGATCAGCCCGCCTGTGATCCCGGGTCCGTTCTGAACGGCGAAATAGATCCACCACCCGAAAAAATAGAACGTGATGGTGACCAGAGGAATCAGCATCGCGTTCTTCATCAGGGTGTGCATCATATTCTTCCTTCTGGAAACGCCGACTTCGTACAGACAGAAGCCCACGTGGATGAGGAACATGAGCACGATGCATATCCAGTAATAGAATTCCGTAAACACGACGGTCAAAGCGCTGAGTTCGTTGTCCATATCTACCCTCCGGCTGAACCTGAAGAATGCGCGACACGATCGACGGGTTTCGGTCAGACTTGAGCCGACCCGTCCGACATCCGGCAATACTTCCCCTGATAAAACAGAAGCGGACGACCTGAACCGGCATCGCCCGCTACGATTTCACCAACGAAAATGTCGTGGTCGCCGGCCGGCAGCACGTGGACCAGCAGACATTCCACGTGGCCCAGCGCGTCCGTGAGGACGGGCGCGCCGGTCCGGAACGTCGTTGTGGCCACGTTTGAAAAGTCCTTGGGACCCGGCATGGCAAACTGACTTGAAACTGCTTCCTGTTTCTCACTGAGGATATTCAACGCGAAATACCGGCTTTCCGTCAAATGGGCATGCATCTGCGCCCCTTTGTCAACGGCTACCATGACCAGCGGCGGGTCCAGCGACAGTGAGGTTACTGCATTGGCTGTCATTCCCCTGAATTCACCGCCGGCAACCGTGGTCACAACCGTCACGCCGGTTGCAAAACAACCCATAATCCGACGTTGCTCCATCGGGTCGAAGGCCATTCCAAAACCCTCTCGATGAGAGCGGCGCGTATTGCGGCGCCCTCCGCCGCGTAGCTTCCGGCCCATTTTATACCGTTACGTGGCGGCCGGGGCTGCCTTGCGGGCTATCGTCTGTGATCAGGAACGAGGTCGCGCCTTGCCCGGATCGTAGAACGGAAACCGCACCACCCGCGCGGGAATCCGCTTCTGATGGCCGTCGAGCCTTCCCACCTCGACTTCCACGCCGATTGCGGCGTACCCGGTCGCGATACGGCAAAGCGCGATATTCTTTCCCAAAACGGGTGAACGGGTACCGCTGGTAATCACGCCCACGCGGCCGCGTCCGTCATAGACGTCGTCGCCGGTGGCGGCCGGTTCATTTCCGGAAACCTCCAGACCCACCAGCAGGCGTTGTGGATGCGACCGCCTTTGGATCAGCGCCTCTTTGCCGATGAAATCGTCATTCTTGCTCCTGAGCGGAACCGTGAAGCCGATCCCTGCCTCAAACGGGTCCGTCCGATCGTCAAACTCACAGCCCGCAAAAATCAGACCGGCCTCGATTCGCAGCATGTCCAGTGCTTCCAGCCCCAGCGGCGTCAGGCCATGCTCATGTCCCGCTTCCCAGATGGCATCCCAGACCGCCGGCGCATCGTTGGGATGGCACCATACCTCGTAGCCCAGTTCCCCCGTGTAGCCCGTCCGCGATACCACCACCGCCGGCCCGTTTCCATCGCCGATTCGACCTACCGTGAATCGGAACCAGCCCAACTCGGCCAGGGACGGGCGGGAAGGAGGCGTCCAGATGACGTTGCGAAGGATATCCCGGCTTCCGGGTCCCTGAACGGCAAGATTGTGGAGTTGATCAGTCGAGTTTCTGACCCATACCCGCATCCCGAGGCGACCGGCCTGCTCGCGCAACCACGCGCCCCCGTAATCATCGCCGCATATCCACCGGAAGTTCTCGGCGCCCAGCCGGAACAGCGTGCCGTCGTCCAGCATGCCGCCGGTTTCGTAACACATCGCGGAATAGGTTACCTGCCCGGGCGATAGCCTGCGAACGTCTCGCGTAAGCGTGTACTGCAGCAGCGCCTCGGCGTCCGGCCCCAGCACCTCGAACTTGCGTAGCGCGGACAGGTCCATTACCGCCGCCGTTTCACGGCAGGCCAAATACTCCTCGACGGCGCCCCTGCCGGTAAAACACGTGGGCAGCCAGAATCCGCGATATTCCTCGTATTGGCGAGTCAGGACGGACGTACGCGGGTGAAAGGCCGTCTCCCTCGTCAACCTGGGCTCGGCTTCTGCCGTCATCCGGTGGGCAATCCCTCTGGAAAACTGGTACCGTTCAGGGTAGACGCGGACCTGAATCTCCGTCGGCTCCCAGCCGTTGGCCGGATCGATATCGTCCGGGCACGCGGACGACAGACAGACGAGGTCCGTCAGGGCTTTCAACAGGACGTGGTCGCCCGGACGTGACCATGGCTCGTCCATGTACAGGACGTTGTTACTGTCGATTCTCGTATTATAAAAGAAATTCACCGCGGGCCAGCCGCGCCGGGGCTGAATCGTGTACGGGTCCAACGCCGCGTTGAATTTGTCCGTACAGTTGACGTGGCCCGGATAACCCATATCCTCGTAATATTTCGCGGTGCACGCAAGCGCAAATGTATCGTGGCGACCTACCGTGTCCCGGACAACCTCGACCAGCGGCTGCATATCCTGGTCGTAGAATTTCGAAAAAAGGCCCGGACCGGGATATGCCGAGCCCATGAGGGTCCGCGTCGTGGTCGCATCCAGGCCCCGTTCGACGCCGTGCTGCAACCGCCTGGCGTCGAACGCCAGAAAATCGGAACACTGACGGCCGGCGACGTCTATCACCTGGATGAACTCTCCGGCCTTTACCTCGTAGGCAATGGCCGACGCCCTTTCGACCTCCAGGTTCAGGCGCATGTCCCCCAGGGGCGCGGGCAGCGGGGGGCGTTCCGGCGTTTCCGCGCGCGAACGCCTGACCACGACTTCCAGGTCGGTGGGGGGATCCTGGGCATCCACCTTCATCGGTCCGCCCGGCGCCGCAATCACGCAAACGGCGTCCCCATGCACATCGAAGCACGCTTCGGCGCCGGCTTTCGTCTCTTCGCCGAAGACCTGCACCGCCCGCGCGCCCGTCAGGTCGACGCCCCTGCGCCGCAAGGCCGCGTTGGCCGCACGCGCGCTTTCGTCCCCGCGCCTGAGCGCCTCCGCGAAACCCTCCATCGCACCGTCAGCCCGGAGACCCAGCCTGGACGGATCGGCGCCGCCGTCCGGACCGAACACACCCAGTTCGCAGCGCTGGCGCCCCTCCACGTCCACGACCGCCAGCCGGTCGCCCTGCAATACCGCCAGGGCGATCGCCCCACCGCCCGGCACCCGATAACGCTCCCTGCCTGGCGTCCACCTCAGCAGTCCCGTCCCGGTCATTTGGACGTTTGCCGGCATCAGCCCTCGTCGGTTTCAGCCAGAAGCTGGCGTGCGAGTTCCTTCTTGCTCCGTCCATCCATTTTCTTGAGTTCGTTCCTCAACAACCGCTCGTTTACAGACTGGTTCCAGTAGTCCAGCGAGTCGAACCCCAGCAGCACGCTCTTGCCCACAAACTGGCGCAGGACTTCGTTCGTTGGGCCCATCACCCATCCGGCCTTTCCGTCGCGCAGATACCGTTCGATCCCCAGGTCGGGTTTATACCCCGTCCCGCCGCAGGCATGAAGCATCTTGTCGGAGACGTTCGCCACGTTCTTCGCCGCCGTAAACTTCACCTGCCACATCCAGTGCAACACGTTTGCTCTTGGCATGCAGGCAAGATCCTCGTGGATCGACCAGTCGCACTGATTCGTGACGTCGTCCATCGCCCGTGCCATCAGACAGACAAAGGACCGCGAGGTGTTCGTGTCGATCACGGCCTCACCCACGTAATCCTGGATTGTCGGATAGTCCGCCACGCGCATGCCCACGTCCGCATGCCGCCTGGCAGTGGTGTGCCGCCTGGCGATATCGATCATCCCCAGTGAAATTCCGTTCCAGCAGGCCGATGAGCACAACAGGAAGAACGGATCCACCGTTTCGTCGTTCGAATTCGCCCCGTCGCCCACGGGGCCCACCAGCCGGCTCTCCGGCATCGTGACGTTGTCGACCTCCAGCGTGCCGGACTGATTCCCGCGCAGACCCAGGCCGTCCCAAAGCGACGGCTCCGCTTTCACCTCCTCGGCCATGACGAGAAAACAGGAAAGATTCGAGTAGTCACCGCCGAAATCGGGACTTGTGGTCTGCACGATGTACCAGTCGGCAAAACCCGCCGACGTCGTCCACGACGCCTTTTTGCGCACCTTCCAGCCGCCCTCGACCCGTTCCGCTCCCGACGATACAGGATACCAGAAGTGAGAACCCGTCTCCGGGTCCGAATAGGACAACGTGCCCACCAGCACATCTTTGTCGAGGCGCTTCATGAGGTCCTGAAGCGTCGCATTGTCGTGCGCGCGGAACAAGGCGGCGGCCACGGCCCCGATGTGCATGGTATAACACATCGCCGTACTGGCGCAGCCGTAACGCGCGATCGTCTCCACCACCATCGCGGTACAGGTATGGTTTTCTCCCAGACCACCCCATTCCCGCGGTACGTTCAATCCCAGCAGGCCCATCGAAGCCAGCGCCTCGAAGTTCTTCCGCGGAAACACGAGGTCGCGATCGCTTTCTACCGCGTTATCCCGCAGCGTCGTCCGGCAGAGGTCGATCAGCTTCTCCTGGAGCGCCTCCTGCTCGTGCGTCAGTACCCACTGGGGGTCCCAGTCGTAGTCCAGACCCCAGAACGCATCCGGACCCCACATCTTGGATTTGTTCATAACGCCTCCCGGTTCTATTGAGGTGCCGAGATTCTGACTCGACCGCGCGCTACCCGCGTGCGCCACCGTCGCCTTCATGTTTTATTCCGTACGCGTCGCCAAGTTCCATAACGGGATGCTTATCGGACATCTGAAACTTAACAAGCAGTTCGCGCGCAATCATGTCACGCTCCTGCTGGTTGTCGGGCAGCGCCATATCTTCGGGAACAAGGACCCAGCCGTTGATATTCCGGTCGAATACCGCGGGCTTTCCGTCTTCGTATCCCATATGTACGTCCTCAAGCCAGTTCAGGTCCCGCCATCCCATCGCCTCGATGTACCGCTTGAGGAACGGCGTTAGAAGCGTATAGTCCGGCGGCAGGTTCACATCGTACCGATATCCGATGTGCTGTCCGATTTCCTTCTCGCGGTCCGAGTCAAGCCCCGTGGACTTCAGGTAGTAGTTCACGTCTTCGGCTTCGTCCATCGGATTCTCCTGTTGCCGTGTACCGTCCGGGGAAGAAGAATACCAGGCCGGTGGGGTAGGTTGAGGTCTTCTTCCTTCTTCCTTCTATTCGCGTCTTTCCACCGTTCAATACCTGTTCATATCCGGATGCCCCACCGTATGGCGGGTGCCCGCAAGCGGCACCTCCGCCATGGCGGATGCTTCCATCGTCAGCGCGGCAAGGTCCTCCGGCTCCAGGGAATGGACGTCGGTCTTGCCGCAGGCCCTCGCGAACATCTGGCATTCGATAGCCAGGGTATGCAGGAAGTTATACACCCGTTCTGCCGCCTCATCCGGGTCCAGGCGGCTTCGAAGCACCGGGTCCTGGGTGGCCACGCCCACCGGACACAGCCCGGTATGACAATGGTAGCAGTAACCCGCCGGAACGCCGACCGTACCCTCGTAGTCTGCCTCCGGGATATCCTTGTTGCAATTCAGCGCCACCATCGCCGCGGTGCCGATCGCGACCGCATCGGCTCCGAGAGCAAGCGCCTTGGCAACGTCTGCTCCGTTACGTATCCCTCCCGCATAGACGAGTGTAATCTCCCCGGTCTTGCCGACGTCGTCCAGCGCCTTCCTGGCCTGCCTGATTGCCGCGATACCCGGCACGCCCGTCTCCTCGGTGGCCAGGTGGGGGCCCGCACCCGTCGAGCCCTCCATCCCGTCCATATAGATGCTGTCGGGCCCGGTCTTGGCCGCCATCCTCACATCGTCGTAGACCCGCGCCGCGCCGAGCTTCAGCTGGATGGGTATCTGCCAGTTGGTGGCCTCGCGAATCTCCTCGATCTTCAGGGCCAGATCGTCGGGGCCCAGCCAGTCCGGGTGCCTGGCCGGAGAACGCTGGTCGATCCCCGCGGGCAACGAACGCATCTCAGCCACCTGGTCGGTCACCTTCTGGCCCATCAGGTGCCCGCCCAGGCCCACCTTGCATCCCTGACCGATGAAAAACTCCACGCCATCGGCAAGACGCATGTGGTGCGGATTGAACCCGTATCGGGACTGGATGCACTGGTACAGCCATTTCTCCGAATACCGCCGTTCGTCGGGCAGCATTCCGCCTTCTCCCGAACAGGTGGCGGTGCCTGCCATCGTGGCCCCTCTGGCCAGCGCCACCTTCGCTTCGTACGACAGCGCGCCGAAACTCATCCCCGTGATATAAACGGGAATATCCAGAACCAGCGGCCGTTCGGCCATGGGCCCAAGCACCGTCCGTGTTTCGCATTTTTCACGGTACCCCTCGATGACGAACCGGGTGAGCGTGCCCGGCAGAAACGTCAGGTCGTCCCACGATGGAATCTTTTTGAAGAGCGCCATGCCGCGCATGCGATACCGGCCCAGATTCGCCTTGATGTGTATATCGTCGATCACCTGAGGCGGAAACATGAAATTCTTGCCCAGAACCTCCGGATTCCGGTCGGTCCCTGCATTGCCATTGTCCGAACGCGTTTCCATAGCGTATCACTCCTTGCTTCGCACACGGAACTGACGCCTTCACCCCGGGCGACCCACCGACTGACAGGCGTTCCTGCGATTCGTTTTCGTTATGGATGGGATTTCGTCAGATAATACGGAAAGGACGCGTAATCTCAAAGGGGGAAACGTTGCGGGGGAACACGCGGAGGTCACTGACGCAAGGGATTCTCGAGCGCCGTGATTTCGTCAATGGACAGCGGGCGGAAGGATGATTCCCGCACGTTCACAGACCCGGGCATGTCGCATCACGGTGTCGGGTTGTTTTCAAAAACCGCGACTTCATGCCCGCTGTTTCAACGCGAGATAGAGTCCACGATCCTGCATCAATCCATGGCTGTCGAATTCCGGCCTGAGTCCCTCATCCTCCAGAATATCCAGAAATCGCTCGCTGTCGAACAATGCCAATTCGTGGATGTCGCGGAAGTACCGCACGCCCATTTTGGTGGATAGCAGAAAATGGAAATCGAGAACGGCCAGGTTTCCGCGACGCCTGCTCACGCTGTGCCTGGAGATTCTGACGCCTTCTCCTTCCATGGTGCCACCGTTGATCGATCCCGGCCGAAACGTGCCGGTCGTGAAAAAGGGCTCTATGACAAGAATGCCACCCGGTTTCAAATGTCTGCCAAAACAAGCGACCGTCTGCCTCAACTTCCGGTAGGTCCTCACGTAAGCAATCGAACTGAAGAGGCAGACAATGGCGTCGAAGCGGCGTTTCAGGTCGAAAAAGGTCATATCGCGACGAAGGAATGAGACACCGGGAACTTTCCTGCGGGCGATTTTCAGCATTTCCGGATTGAGGTCGATTCCCGTCACACGATAGTGTTCGCGCAGATACCGGGTATGTTCGCCGGTTCCGCATGCGACATCCAGCAGGGCGTTGCCCGATGACAATCGATGCGACTGGATCAATTGATGAATCCGTGCGGCCTCGGACCGGTAGTCCTTCCACTGATAGAGAACATCGTAGTACGGGGCCAGTTCAGCCCACATCTTTTCGGCTTCTGTCGATGCCACTGCAGCCGCCTCTCTTTACCGAAACCACGCAATGCGGCGTTTTGTGGCCGCCTATCTGGCGAGAAAATGATATGTTGCACCCACGTGGAGCTGGTAGTCGGAGGTCAGCTGACTCTCGTTCACGTTCTGGTAAACCGGTAGAGGCAATCGGGCCTCAAGATTCAGATTCTCCATCGCCCTCACGCCCACCTTCGGCGCCATATATAGCCACGTTCCCCCGCGTTTCCGGGCGATCTTTCCATATTGGAAATAATCGCGAGCCGTGTGAACGTGGTTCAGGCTCAGACCCGCGAAAAACAAGTCCCCATGCATATAATCCATCGAGAAGATGCCCTGAAACTCGTTCCCGTATTTGTATCCGTATACGTTCTCACGGGAAATGATGCGTGTGAAGAGCATACCGGAGAAGAACAGGTTATCGAATGCCCGCGACAGACTGACGGAGAAGATGGGGTCCATGCTGCCGGAACCCACCTGCAGCAGGTCGGCGAACCGACTGCCGTACTCATCGACGGCGTGGGTCGACCCGTTTGCGAGCTTGACACCTGCAGAAAAAAGCAGTCCGGGCAGTGCATCCGGCAGAGGAGGCGCGAAATTCAACATCAGAACGACGTCGCTGAGACCGGCGGCGTGCCTGACATATTCGCCGCCCTGATACTGGTTGTCGTACTGACCCGGAAGAAGAATCTTGTCGTTGGTTATGGATCGAAACGGAAGCACCACGGCGGCTCCGAACCATTCCGTGACCCCGTAACTCGCGAATACCGAAACCGTTGAAATGTGGGTCACTTCCTGGTTGATGTTGGGGATCGGAGCGGTACCGAACATCGCATCGCCCAGATATTCGTACTCGTAGTTCAAGCTCAGAACGAAAAGGTCCTTCGTAATCAGACTTCCCTGCAGCATGCTCCCGCCCGGGAGTACGGGCCGGCGTCAGCTCACACCGGGTTGCGCCAGAACGAAGTTGTCCGCAAGAATCAGTTGGGCGAACATAAACAAAGGGAGAACCATGAAGACTCGTTTCATCGTACACACTCCTCATGCAATGTGGTTGGTGTTCAATCGACCACTACCCCTTCAGTGCCTTTTCCAGGATTTTTCTATATTTCCGAAAGGAGCCGTAACCCGAAAAAAGGACCTCCCCCCGGGCATTGACGATTACAACCGTGGGCGTCAACCGGGTTTCGAAGGCTTCGAACGCCCGGCCATCCGAATCGATGTAGCTGTGCAGCGTTTCCTTCCTGTCTGCGAAGAAGGTCTGAATTTCCGCGGCGCTGTTCTTCCACGCAATGCCGAAAACCTGGACCCTGTCGCCGAATTTATCCCTTAACTTGAAGACATTCTTCAAATCCTTCTTGCACGTCTTGCACCAGGTTGCCCACAAATAGACGAAGGATGTCCTGCCTTCACACACGTCGGCAAGATTCAGCGTATCTCCTTCGAGCGTGACAACCTGCACGCGGGGCACAGCCGGGGGTTTATCGCCCCCGGCAGCCGCGATATCGGGAAAACAACAGAACAGACTCGCACCCAGCACAATGCCGGCGAACCGGAATCGTTTCGTTCCGCCCATGAGCTCACTCCTGAAACAGCGGTATCGGATCCCGGTGGCCATACCTCCCGCTTACCTGCCGGGAGATCATCGTACGGCGATGTGCTTGTACACCACGCGGATCCGATGGTTGAAGGTATCGGCGATGTACAGATTTTCGTCCTGATCGAGCGCGACCCCATAGGGGCTCCTGAGTTTTCCCCATCTTGGGTGATCGCTGTCGCCCTTGAAACCAGGCTCCCCGCACCGGCCGGCAAGCGTGGTGATTGTCCCGTTCGTATCCACCTTCCGGATACAATGGTTGCCGGTATCGGCTATATACAGATTTCCCTCCGCGTCGACCGCCACGTCGCTGGGGCGTGAAAGGCTGGCCTGGGTCGCCGGCCCGCCGTCTCCGGAATACGTACCGGCGG